>CAJHXS010000245.1_pt1 | contig 28363 bp, 23 predicted proteins | sample 9198591 | NCBI WGS metagenome assembly CAJHXS01 (sample SAMEA7708347, study PRJEB35096) | sediment metagenome | biome: marine neritic benthic zone biome [ENVO:01000025]; feature: sediment [ENVO:00002007]; material: shallow marine sediment [ENVO:03000034] sea grass bed [ENVO_01000059] ... | reverse complement strand
GCCGCGCCTTCGCGGCGGGGAGCCCGGCGAGCTGCATCCACATCACCAGATGGGTCACCCGGGTCTCGGCGGTATAGCGTTCGATCTCGGCGATCGCGTCGTCTGGCGTCCCCACGAGGAGCGGCGCCTGAAAGAACGACAGGTCTTTGGCCTTGCGCATCTCCCCCGGCGGCGGCACCTCGGGGGCCGACATCGTCTCCGCCGCCCACGGCAGGTCGTCTGCCTCTTTGTAGCGTTTGTCGTAGCTGCTCATCATGTAGTAGAGGTGCTCTTCGGCGTCGTCCCAGGCCTGCTCGCGGGTCTCGGCGATGTAGACCGCGCGGAGCTGCGACACCTTGTGATCCTCGATCCGCTTGCCGTGCTCGAGCAGCGCGGCGTCGTACATCTGCTGCAAGTCGGCGCCGCCGCTGCCCGCGAGGTGACAGCCGAGCTCGGCGGTGCGCCGCACCGAGGCCTCCATCATCGCGCCGATCCACATAGGGGGGTGGGGTTGTTGGATCGGCCGCGGGCGCATCTCCACCTGGCGCAGGGTGAAGTGCTTGCCCTCGTGGTCGAAGGACTCCTCGGTGAAACAGCGGCGGATGATCTCGACCCCTTCGCGCAGCCGGGAGACGCGTTCGTTGCGGGGAATGTTGAAGGTGGCGAACTCGCTCAGCCAGTACCCGAGACCCAGCCCCAGGTCGAGACGCCCTTTCGAGAGAATGTCGACAGCGGTCGCGTCTTCTGCGACCCGCACCGGGTGATGAAAGGGGAGGACGATCAAGAACGTGCCGATTCGGATCGTCGTCGTGCGCGCCGCGATCGCGGCGAGGATCGGCAGGAGTGAGGGCGACCAGCTGTCCTCGGCGAAGTGGTGTTCGGTGGTCCAGATCGAGTCGTACCCGAGCGCCTCGGCGTAGACCGCCTGCTCTAGGTGTTCGGCGTAGACCTCGTCGATCGGACGGCGCCAGCGGTCGGGGTTGCGAAAGGCGAGCAACAGGCCGAAATCCATCGCGGGGTCCTCGTCTGTGGGGGGCGAGCGGAGAAGGGTACTCTCTCCCCGCGGAGGAAGCGCCATGGCGATCGCGACCCACGACGGCATCGAGATGCACTACGACCTAGACGGCGTCGGCGAGGCCCTGGTCCTGATCCACGGCGCGCAGAGCGACCGGAGTGTCTTCGCGCTGCTCCTCCCGGCGCTCTCCGAGCGCTACCGGGTGCTGCGCTTCGACCAACGGGGCAGCGGACAGAGCTCGAAGCCAGACCACCCCTACAGCATCGCCATGCTGGCCGACGACACGGCGGCGCTGATGACGCACGTGGGCTTCGAGCGCGCCCACATCCTCGGCGTCTCGATGGGCGGCATGATCGCCCAGGAGCTCGCGCTGCGGCATCCCGAGCGGGTGCGCACCCTCACGATCGGCTGCTCCACCGCCGGCGGTCCCAACGCGATCGCGCTCGAGGACGCCGCCCTCAGCGCCTACTCGACCGACGAGCTCCCCGCGGAAGAACGCGCCCGCGCGCTCGCCGAGACGATCTTCACCGGGCCATTCCTCGACGCCCACCCGGAGGTGGTGGAGGGACTCACGAAGGCGCGTGAGGCGGCGCCGCTCGACGCGGCGGCGTTCGGCCGACGCATGGCCGCGGCCCGCGCCCACGACTGCTGGGAGCGATTGCCCAAAATCACCTGTCCCACCCTCGTGATCACCGGGAAGGACGACGCGATCATCGCCTGGGAAAACTCGCGGCTGATCGCGGAGCGACTCCCCGACGCGCGGCTCGTGGTGCTCGAGCCCGCGGGACACGGCTTCTGGATCGAGCAGCCCGAGCGCAGCGCCGAGGCGCTGCTGCATTTTCTGGGCGAGCAAGCGGGCGCTTGAGCGCCGCGGAGGACTCCATGACGACGATGACGACGCCGGTACACCCCCTCGAGCCCTTTTCCCCCGACGAACTGCGCCGCGCCGTGGCGGTGCTGCGCGCGGCGGACCGTCTGAGCGACGCGGCGCGCTTTTCGTGCGCGCTCCCCGTCGAGCCCGACAAGGCGACGCTCCGGGGCGGCAACGGCTCGACGATCGAGCGCAGCGTCCGACTGACGGGCTACGACCGCGAGCTCGGCGCGAGCTTCGACGCCCTCGTCTCCCTCTCCCAGGACAAGCTCCTGGACTTCACCCGGGTCGAGACCGGCCACGCGCCGATCTCGCTCGCGGACGTCGCGCGGGTGAACGGCATCGCCAAGGCCGACCCGCGCTGGCAGGAGGCGATGCGCAAGCGCGGGATCGAGGATTTCGACCTCGTCCAGATCGACCCCTGGCCCGGAGGCGGCTTCGTCCCGGAAGAGGCGCCGCCGGGGACGCGGCTCATGCGCGCGATCTCGTTTCTCCACGAAGACCCCGACGACAACGCCTACGCCCGCCCGGTGGAGGGCCTGATCGCCTACGTCGACCTCGAGCGCGAGGAGGTCTTCCGTCTCGACGACCACGGAGTGGTGCCCTTCCCGCCCGAGCCCGGGCGCTACGACGCCGCCAGCGTCGGGCCCTTGCGGGGCGACCTGCGCCCGGTGGAGATCACCCAGCCCGAGGGACCGAGCTTCGAGGTCGACGGCCACGCCATCCGCTGGCAGAAGTGGCAGCTGCGCATCTCGCTCCATCCCACCCACGGCCTCGTTCTCCACGATGTAGGCTACGAGGACGACGGCCGGGTGCGGCCGATCCTGCACCGGGCCTCGCTGGCGGACATGGTGGTGCCCTACGGCGACCCCTCGCCGATGCACGCCTGGAAGCACGTCTTCGACGCGAGCGAGGCCTCGATCGGTCATCTCGCCAACTCACTCAAGCTCGGCTGCGACTGTCTCGGCGAGATCCGCTACTTCGACGCCACCTTCCTCGGGCCCAAGGGAGAGCCCTTCACGGTGGAGAACGCGGTGTGTATGCACGAGGAGGACTACGGCGTCCTCTGGAAGCACACCAACTTCTACACCCAGAGCACCGAGGTGCGCCGCTCGCGGCGTCTCGTGATCAGCGCGATCCACACCGTCGGCAACTACGAGTACGGCTTCTTCTGGTACCTCTACCTCGACGGGACGATCCAGATGGAGGTGAAGCTCACCGGGATCGTCGGGGTCTCGGCGGTGGCGCCGGGGGGCGGCACCGACACGGCGCCGCTCATCGCTCCCCAACTCGCCTCGCCGGTGCACCAGCACCTCTTTTGCTACCGCCTCGACTTCGAGCTCGACGGCCGCGAGAACTCGGTGCTCGAGGTCAACGCCGAAGCGCTCCCGCGCGGGCCGGAGAACCCGCAGGGCACTGCCTTCCGCTCGGCCGTGACCCCGCTCACAAGTGAAGCCGTTGCGAAACGCGAGGTCGACCCCAGCCGCAGTCGCTACTGGAAGGTGGTGAACCCCAACGTGGAGAACCGGCTCGGGGTGCCCGTGGCGTACAAGCTCCTGCCCCAGGGCACGCCGACGCTGCTCGCGGCGCGCGACTCGGTGTTCGCCCAGCGCGCCGGCTTCGCCTGCCACAACCTCTGGGTGAGCGCCTACGACGGCGCCGAGCTCGGGGCGGCGGGCGATTTCACCAATATGCACCCCGGTGGCGCCGGGCTGCCTGCCTATACCGCGGGCGATCGACCCCTCGACAACACCGACGTCGTGGTGTGGCACACCTTCGGGCTCACCCACAGCCCCCGACCGGAAGACTGGCCCGTGATGCCGATGGAGTACTGCGGCTTCACGCTCCAGCCGGTGGGCTTTTTCGAACGAAACCCCGCCCTCGACGTCCCGCCGACCGCTCACTGCGCCGACTGATCCGATCCGCACTGGTGAGACCGGGGTATGACCGGGGTCATACGGCGCCACAGAGGTTCGCCGTAGCTTAGACGAGGAGGACCGAGCCATGGCTGACTCTCTCGAGGGCCGGATCGCCGCGGAGCACGAGCGGCTCCAGCCCCTGTTCGCGGCCGCGCACCGCGCCCTCTCGGGAGACGCGGCAAGCCCGGCGCTCAGCGCCCTGGCGGAGCTCCGGCGGGAGCTCGAGACCCACACGGCCCAGGAGGACCGGCTCTATTACCCGGCCCTCTGGTCGCTCTGCCCCGAGCACCAGACCCGGCTGCGGCGCTTCATCCAGGAGCACGAACGCTTCCGGAGTCGACTCGCCGAGATCACCCACTTCGTGACGGAGCACCAGCTGGCCGCCGCGTCCGACGCCTTCTCGACCTTCGCCCGAAGCTTCGCGACGCACGAGGTCTACGAGGAGGAGCTCCTCCGTTCGATCGACCACAGCGACCCTTGGGCCGAAGGGGGACACGGAGCCCCTCCGGAGACGGCGCGACCCACGTAGCGACATTTCGTCCCACCCTGCCGGCGGCGGATCCGCCGCCGGCCCACGACACGCAGCGCGGCCGTCGGCAAGGCCTTTGCATCACTCGGGCGACGACACGGAGGGAGCGTGCCGATTCCGAGCGACGCCGTCGCCATCTCGACCACGGAGTTCTTTGGCTGGCTCACCCCGGAGGAGCTCGCGCGGGTGCGGTCCCAGGTCGAGGCCCGGAAGATCTACCCCCGCCGCCGACTGTTTCGAGCCGGCGACCCGGCCGACCACTTGTGGGTCGTGGAGCGCGGAGAGGTTCGTCTGTTGATGAGCTCCGCCCGCGGACAGGTGACGACCCTCGACACCCTGCGCGACGGGGAGATGTTCGGCCGATGGTCGGGCGATCCGGGCGAGCGCTACGCCGCAGACGCGGAGGCCACGACCGAGGGGCGGGTATGGCGACTCGCCCGGGCCGTGGTCGCCCGCCTCGTCGACGAGCGGCCGGAGCTCAGCGCACGCATGGTCCAGGTGATCGCGCGGCGTCTCCGGGATGCCCACGAGCGGCTCCACTCCTTCGCCTACGACGGAGCGCCGGCTCGGCTCGCGAGCGCCTTGCTCCGGGCGGGAGACCCACACTGCGCCCGGGTCACCCGCCGGGCGCTCGCCGAGGCCAGTGGGACGACGGTCGAAACGGCGATCCGGGTCCTCCGACGCTTCGAGCGCGACGGGCTGATCCGCGGCGAGGTCGGCGCAATCCATATCGTCGACGGCGACCGCCTCGCCGCGCTCGCGCGCGATCCGGCGACCACGACGAACCAACCATGAGCGCTGTCATACCCCCCGGCCCTCCCGCCCCGTAGCCTCTGGACAACAACGGAGGCACTCGACCCGTCGCTTCGGGCGCGAAGGGGGCGGCGGGAGTGGAAGGACCGCCGCGACAGGTTGAGCCGGCACGGGTCCGGGGACGGCGTGCGGAGCGTCCGCGTGTGGGCAGCCCGACCCGGTCTCAGACGGCTCCGCGCGGCGCGAGCCCCAGTCCCTGGAGCCGCGCCGCGCGTTCGCGGAGCCACGCGGGCCCCCCCAGGAGCTGGCGGTTCAGCCCGATCCGCTTGAACCAGAGGTGGAGGTTCTGCTCGTCGGTGTAGCCGATGCCCCCGTGGACCTGGGTCGCGAGGTCGGCGATCTGCGCGGCGATCTCGGCGAGGTGCGATTTCGCGAGCGCCACGGCGAGCGGTGCCGCGTCGGGGGCGGCCGCGAAGACGTGGGCCGCGTACCAGCACAGCGACCGCGCCGGCTCGAGCTCGGCGACCATCTCGGCGCACAGGTGCTTCACCGCCTGGAAGCTCGCCACCTCGCGGCCGAACTGCCGCCGCTGCCGGGCGTAGGCCACCGCCTGGTCGAGCATCGACTGGCACGCTCCCAGGGTGTCGGCGGCGAGCACGGCGCGACCCGCGTCGAGGACCCGCTCGGCGGTGACACTCGGATCGCCACCCTCGAGACGTTCGGCGATCGCGGCGCCGTCGAAGCGCACCTCCGCGCAGCAGCGGGTGCGGTCGATCGTCGCGAGCGCCTCGACTTCGACCCCCGGTGCGTCGACGGCCACCAACGCCAGCGCCCCGTCTTCGCAGCCGACGAGCAGCATTTCCGCTCCGGGGGTATCGAGGGCCAGAAGGGTCTTGCCGGACAGCCGGTCGCCGACGCGCGTCACCCGGGCCCCCTCGCGTCGTCCGACCTGTTCGCTCAGCGCCCCGCCGACCCGGAGCGTGCCCGTCGCGAGGCGCGGCAGCCACTCGGCGCGCTGGGCCGGGCTCCCCGCCTCGAGGAGGGCCACCGGGGCGAGCACGGCGCTCCCGAGAAAGGGGGTCGGGGTGACCGCGGCGCCGAGCTCCTCGGCCGCCAGCGCCGCGTCGAGCAGGGCGAGGCCGCTGCCGCCGTGGGCCTCGGGGATCAGGATGCCGGCGATGCCGAGAGCGGCGAGCTCGCCCCAGAGCCCGTGCCTGGCGTCCGGCTTCGCCTCCGCCAGCTCGCGGACCCGCCCCACCGGCACCTGCTCGCCCAGGTAGCCGCGGAGGGTGTCCTGGAGCAGCCGCTGCTCCTCCGAGAGCCCGAAATCCATCTACGGGGTCGCCGGCTTGGGCTCGCGGGGCATGCCGAGCCCGCGTTCCGCGATGATGTTCTTCTGGATCTGGGCGGTGCCCCCGCCGATGATGAGCCCGAGCGAAAGCATGTGCTCGCGCTGCCAGGCGCCGTGAGAGCGCTCGTAGCGCGACCCGTAGTAGAGGGGCCCGAGCTCTCCCATCGCGTCGATCGCGAGGGCCGCGATGTCGTGGTTGAGCTGGCAGCCCTGCAGCTTCACAACCAACCCCGCCACCCGGGGTGACTCGCCGCGCAGTGAGCAGGTGAGCAGACGCATCGCGTGGTACTTCATCGTCCAGGCGCGGGCCTGGAGCCGCACGAAACGGTCGCGAAACACCGGGCGCTCGATCGCGGCGACGCCGTCGCAGATCTCACTCTCGAGCAAGCGCTGCAACCGGGTGAGCAGGGTCTCGGTGTAGCTCGCGCTCCCGAGCATGTTGCGCTCGTGACGCAAGGTCGTATTGCCGATGCGCCAGCCTTCGCCCCGCGCTCCGACCACGTTCGACTGGGGCACCCGCACGTCGGTGAAGAACACCTCGTTGAAGAGCGCTTCGCCCGTCATCGTCGTCAACGGCCGGACCTCGAGCCCCGGCGCGTCCATCGGAACCAGCAGATAGCTGATCCCGGCGTGTTTGGGGGCGTCGGGCTCGGTGCGCACCAGCGCGAACATCATGTGCGCCAGATGGGCGGCGCTGGTCCAGATCTTCTGGCCGTTCACGACAAAGTCGTGGCCGTCTTCGACCGCGGCGGTCTGCAGGCTCGCGAGGTCGCTGCCCGAACCCGGCTCGGAGTAGCCCTGGCACCACACCTCTTCCCCGGTGAGCGCCGGCGCGATGTAGCGGCGCTTCTGCTCCTCGCTGCCGTGTTCGAGCAGAGTGGGCGCGAGCATGCTGGCACCGCTGCCGCCAAAACCGCTCGGCACCTTGGCCGCGGCGAACTCTTCGCTGACGATGGCGCTCTTGAGGGGGTCGGCCTCACCACCGTACCCGCCGTAGACCCGCGGGATCGTACGCGCCGCGTAACCCCGCTCGATCAGCGCCCGTTGCCAGGCGATCTCGCCGGGGCCCGGACGCTCCGTCTCGCTGAGCCCGCGCTTGGGGATCCGGGCGACCTCAGCCGCAATGAAGGCGCGCACCTCCTCGCGAAACGACTGGTATTCCGGGCTGTACTCGAGATCCATCTCCGGGCCCCACGCTTGGAGCCCCGGTCATACCCCAGCCCGGCCGGGGTGTCGATCGATCCGTCTAGGGCTGGATCCAGAGAATCAGCCGGATCGCTACGAGAATCGCCGCGACGAAGCCCGCCGTCAGGACAAAGGTTCCCGTGGCTAGCTGGTCGGCGCTGTATGCCTTCGCCATGGCTCGTTTCCTTCCCGTTGGTGGGCAGGATCGGAACCTAGGCGCGCCTCCCGGCGGGCGTTATGACACCGCGCATACGGGGATCATCGCCCGCCGCCGATGTCGTAGATCACCGTGGTGACGTAGGAGGCTTCCTCGCTGCACATCCACACGGCGAGGTTCGCGACCTCTTCGGGCTCACAGATCCGCTTGAGGACGGTCTGCTGCTCGGCGATCTCGACGGCGCGCTCGATCCCGATGCTGGCCTCGAAGATCTCGGTGCGGGTGAGACCGGGGCGCACGCAGGCGACCCGGATGCCCTCGGGCCCAACCTCGCGGGAGAGCCCCAGGGTGAAGGAGTCGAGGGCGCCTTTGCTCGCGGCGTAGACCACGTCCCCCGGGAGCCCCCCGTAGCGAGACGCGATGGAGCCGATGTTGACGATCACCCCGCCGGAGCCACCCCGCGCGGTCGACATCCGCCGGATCGCCTCCCGGGCGCTTACGAACACGCTCATGATGTTGAGATCGAAGACGCCGCGGACCCGTTCCATCTCCGCGTCGACGATCGCCGTCTCGTAGTCGATGGCGGCGTTGTTGACGAGCGCCGTGCAGGGGCCGATCTGCGCATCGCACTGGCGGAAGAGCTCGACCACCTCCTCCTCGCGGCTCACGTCGGCCTGCACCGCGATCCCGCGTCGACCCACTGCCTCGATTGCCGCCACCACCTGCTCGGCGCGGTCCTTGGCGCGCACGTAGTTCACCGCGACGTCGAACCCCGTCTCGGCGGCCTTCTGGGCGATCGCGGCGCCGATGCCGCGGCTCCCGCCGGTCACGATCATCACGCCGGGCATGGGGCCTCCGCTAGCGCTCTTCGTCCATGATCTCGTCGAGCGCCTCGCGCATCACCGACACGAGGGTGTCGATCTCGTCGCGTTCGACGATGTAGGGCGGGCAGAGCGCGATCCCGGACACGCCGGCCGCGCGCGCGATCACGCCCTTGTTGAGCATGCGTCGGTAGAGCCGCAGCGGGAGCCTGCGGGCCGGATCGAAGGGCTGGCGGGACTCGCGGTCCCGCACGACGTCGATCGCCGCGATCAACCCGATGCCCCGGACCTCGCCGACGTGGGGATGCTCGCTGAACTCCTTGCGCAGCCGCTCCTGCAGGTAGACACCCGTGTCCGCCGCGCGGTCGAAGAGCGCCTCGTCGTCCATGATGTCGAGGTTCGCGTGGGCCGCGGCGGTGCTGATCGGGTGGCCGCTGTAGGTCTGACCGTGGTTGAACTGCGGCACCTCGTCGCCGGCCTCCTCGATCACCGACCAGATCTTCTCGGTGATGAGCGACGCGGAGAGCGGCGCGTAGCCGCTGGTGACACCCTTGGCGATCGTCACCAGGTCGGGCTCGATACCGAGAGCTTGGCAGCCCCAGGGCTTGCCGAGACGCCCAAAGCCGCAGATCACTTCGTCGGCCACGAAGAGCACGTCGTACTTGCGGAGCACCTCCTGCATGGCGGGGAAGTAGCCCTCGGGCGGCACGATCACACCGCCCGCGCCCATCACCGGCTCGGCGAAAAAGCCGGCCACGGTGTCGGGGCCCTCGCGGACGATGGTCTCCTCGAGCTCGTCCACCAGCTTGTTCACGAACTGGGCCTCGCTCATCCCGGCGTCGGCCTCGCGGTAGTAGTGGGGCATGCCCACGTGGAGGAAACCGTCCAGCGGCAGGTTCATCTTGGCGTGGACCGAGGGGAGCCCGGTCAGGTTCGAAGCGCCGAGCGTAATGCCGTGATAACCCATGTGGCGGCTGATGATCTTGCGCTTCTCGGGCCGTCCGAGGAGGTTGTTGTAGAGCCAGATCAACTTGATCTGGGTGTCGTTGGCGTCGGAGCCCGACAGCCCGAAGAAGACCCGCGCGATCGGCCAAGGCGTCATGCGCTTGAGCCGGTCGGCCAGCCGGATCGAGGGCTCGTTGGCCATCGCGAAGAAGGTGTGGAAAAACGCCATCTCGCGGGCCTGGTCGGCGATCGCCGCGGCGATCGCTTGACGGCCGTACCCCACGTCGACGCACCACAGGCCGGCGAGCCCGTCGATGTACTCGCGGCCGTGGATGTCTTGCACCCGCACCCCGTGGGCCGACTTCATCACGATCGAGCCGTGCTCCGCCTGATCCTGGAAGTTGGTGTAGGGGTGGAGGACGGATTCGAGGTCCATTTCCCGCAGGTCTTGGCTCATCGTGGGCTCCTCATCGGTCGGGGTGTCGGGTCGTCGGATGATCGCACGGGGCGACGGCCGATGCGTTCAGAGCGCGATCCGCAACAGCGAGCTGCCGTCGGCCTGGACGGCGAGAACGTCGCCGGGGTTCACGACGATCGTGGTCGTCGGAAACTCGACGATGGCGGGCCCCGTGATCGTGTTGCCCTCGGCGAGGTCGGGGCCGCTGTACACCGCGGTCTCGACCTCCTCGTTGACACTCGCCATATAGGCCATGCGACGCCCGCGGGCTTCGGCCCCGGCCGCCCGAGTAGCGAGACGCCCTTCCGGCGCGGGCCGGCTGCCCGTGGCGGCGATGCGCCAGTGCAGACACTCGATCGGCTGGTCGCGCATCGAGTAGGTGAAGCGCCGTTCGTGCTCGTCGTGAAACTCCCGCTCGAGCTTGCGGAGCAGCGCATCGTCGATCGGGCCCTCGGGGAGCGGCACCGTCAGGTTGTGCACCTGTCCGGGGTAACGCCCTTCGAGGTGGCGGCTGAAGCGGATCTCCTCGGGCTTGAAACCGTCGGCCTCGAGGGCGGCCCGCCCTTCTGCGATGAGCTCCTCGAAGACGCCGGTGATGTCCGCGGCCACCCCCGGCTGGCTCGTGGTGCAGTGCATGAGCCGCACGTAGTCGTGACGCACCGGCGTGACGGCCATCCCAAATGCGCAGAGGCCGCCCGCGCTGCGGGGGATCAACACCTCGGAGATCTCGAGGCTGCGCGCCAGCTCGGCGGCGTGGAGCCCCCCCGCGCCGCCGCCGGCCACGAGGACGTAGTCGCGCGGGTCGATGCCCCGCTCGATCGAGACGGCCCGGATCGCCGAGGCCATGTTGGAGTTCACGATCGTGATGATCCCCGCGGCCGCCTCGCGTGCCGAGATGCCCAAAGGCCCGGCGATCTGCTCCTGGATGGCGCGCTCGGCGAGACCCAGGTCGAGGGAGCGGCGCCCGCCGAGGAAGGCGCCGGGCGCCATACGCCCCACCATCAGATTGGCGTCGGTCACCGCCGGCTCGCGGCCGCCGCGGCCGTAGCAGGCTGGACCCGGCTGGGAGCCCGCGCTGCGCGGGCCCACCCGGAGCGAATTGCCGCTGTCGATCCAGGCGATCGAACCGCCCCCCGCCCCCACCGAGAGCACTTCGACGCCGTTCACGCCGAGGGGCTGGTCGGCCACGTGGATGTCGGTGGACATCACCGGCTCGCCGTCGCGGAGCATGCACACGTCGAAACTGGTGCCGCCCATGTCGACGATGATGAGCCGGTCGGGGGCCTTGGTGTTGGAGGCGTAGTGCGCCCCCGCTGCCGGGCCCGCCGCCGGGCCCGAGGCCACCGCGTTCACCGGGCGGGCCAGCAGGTCGGGGACCGCGGCACAGCCGCCGTTCACCTGCATGATCTGGGGTGCGTGGGGCAGCCCACCCCGCTGCATCTCCTTCTCGAAGGCGCGCAGGTAGTCCCCGATGATCGGCGCGATGTAAGCCGAGAGCACCGTGGCCGAGGTGCGCTCCCACTCGCGGATTTCGGGCAGGATGTCGGAGGAGCAGAGCACCTCGACCCCGGGGAGCACTTCGCGCACGATCTCGGCGCTGCGTTGCTCGTGGCTCGCGTCGACGATCGACCACAGATACGCCACCGCGACCGCCTGCACACCGTGGGCACCAAAGGTGCGCGCCGCTTCGCGCACGGCGTCTTCGTCGAGCGGCTCGACCACGGCGCCGTCCGCCGCGATGCGCTCGGGGATGCCCAAGCGCAGGTAGCGCGGCACGAAGTCCTCGGACTTCTGGAGGTGGATGTTGAAGCGCTCGGGCTTGCCCCCTCGCCCCAGGTACATGATGTCGCGGAAGCCCTTGGTCGCGAGCAGCCCGATCACCGGGCCGTTGCGCTGGATCAGCGCGTTGGTCGCCATCGTCTGGCCGTGCACCAGAAACTCGGTCTCCCGCAGGAGGTCGGCGACGCTCATCTCGGCTTCGTCGGCGATGCCCGCGAGCCCCTGGGTGATCGCGCGGAGCGGCTCGTCGGGGGTGGAGTCCTCTTTGTAGACGTGGAACCGGCCGTCCTCTCGCAGCACCACGAGGTCGGTGAAGGTTCCGCCGATGTCGATCCCGACGCGGTGCCCCATCGCTACTCGCCTTCCCGGAAGTCGCGGGCCGTCGGCGCCTCGACGTACCGGTCACCGGGACGCATGGTGCGCGCCGTCCAGGTCCCCGCGGCGGGCGCCGTCGGCTCGATCATCGGTCGCGGCGTTTTGCGCAGCTCCGCACGTCGCGCTTCGGTGGCCGCCACGTCGAGGGTGCGCTCGAGGTCGTCCTTCACCACCACGCCGAAGACGTCGCGCGCGGTCTCGTCGCTAATCCACTCGTCGCGGAGGTCCCGCCGCACCTGCTCGGCGTCGCGGTCGAGCGGACTGCCCCAACCGCCACCGCCCGACGACACGCCCTCCCAGAACTCGCCGTCGCGGATCGGCACCTGGCCCGCTGAGGACGAGAAGGTGCGGGTGCCGTCGGCGTGCTCCACAAAGATGCCGCCACCGGGGCTCATGGTCCCGCCGTTCACGCCGTGGGGCGGATTCTTGAGCCCCTCGCCAAATCCGTGCCACTCCATGCCGCCGGCGATCGGCCGGTACCGGGTGCGCAGGCCGGGCCCGCCGATCCACTGACCCATCCCCATGGCGTCGGTCTCGATCTCGTTCTGCTCGACCCGGATCGGGTAGAGAAGCTCGATCTCCTCGATCGCCGCGGAGGTGAGCCCGCCCATCCCCGCGATGGTGCAGAACACCGGCCAGCCGTCGGCGTCCTTCGCCGCGCCGGAGCCGCCGCCGCTGTTGAAGAGCATGCAGCCCCACTCCTGGCCGGAGCGCGAGTCGACCCCGTTGAAGTTCGGGATGTGCGAGGTGTGGGCACCACCGGCCGGCACGCGGTCGGGAATCGCCTCGGCCATCGCGATGTTGATCACCTCGTGCATCGGGTCGGCAGGGTTCTGGGTCGCGCCAGCCACTGCGGCCGGCCACTTCGCGAGACAGATGGTGTTGTCGTCGGCATCGGCGCTGATGTGCTGGAGCACCCCGTGGTTGTGGGGGATGTCCGAATCGATGTAGTAGAGAAAGGGGATCGTCGAGGTCGCCATCATCACGGCGTAGGTGGCGTTGAACGAGCCCGTGGACGGCGGCCCACCGCTGTAGTGGACGTGGATCTCGGCGCCCTGCTTGGTGATCTTGGCGCGGATCGGGATATCGGTGGCGCCGTTGCCGTCCGTGTCGGTCCAGGTCTCACCCTCGAAGACACCGTCGGGGATCTTCTTGAACTCCTCGGTGGCGCGCGCGTCGGCGTAGTCCATGAGCCCGTCGCTGTAGCGCACCACCTCGTCGCGTCCGTATTGATCGCAGAGCTCGATGAGCCCCTTGCGCGCCACGCCGCACGCGCCGAGCTGCGCGCGCAGGTCGCCGTTCAGCGCGTCCCGATAGCGCACGTTCGAGAGGTAGAGCTCGATGATGTCGTGGCGCTCGACGCCGCGGTCGAAGATCCGCGTCGGCGGGATGACGATGCCTTCCTGGAAAATCGTGGTCGCCGAGGGCACGATGCTCGACGCTTCGATCGCCCCGGTGTCGAGCTGGTGGCCCCGCGCCACCGTCCAGAAGACCTGTTTCCCGTCGACAAACACCGGCTGCGCGGTCACGAGGTCCGGGACGTGGGTGTTTCCGCGGTAGGGGTCGTTCGACATGAAGACGTCGCCGTCGTGGATGTCGTCGCCGAAGACCTTCACCACCTCCATCAGCAGCGTGCGGATGCTGTTGCAGTGGATCGGCAGACAGTCGGCCATCGTCACCTGACGCGGGCCGCTCTCGTGGGAGTCGTAGATCATGCAGGAGTAGTCGCGGGCCAACGCGATCACCGAGGTCCACGCGGTCTGCTCCATCGCGAGGGTCATCTCCTGGCCGATCGCCTCGAAGCGGTTGCGGATGACGCTGAAGGTGATCGGGTCGAAGTCTTTCCCGGTCTCGGGCTGTATCGCGGTTGCCATCGCTGTCTCCCGCCTCACCCGGGCTCCGGGTGAGGGTGTCTTGTGCCGGCCAGCTGGCGTCGGCCCAAGGGTATTGTCCCGGTTGCCCAGGAGCTATGTCAATGACCTATGCCCTAGACTGACGCGCGAGGAGGGCCGATGGTGTCGATCCAACGCTTTCCCGGCGACACGGCTCCCGAGCCCGTCGTCGCCGCGCTTCACCGCGACGGCGTCGCCGTCGTCGAGCGGTTGATCGGCGACACCGCACTGTCCGCGATCCGACGCGAGCTCGAGCCCCACCTCGACGACCGCGCGCCGGGGACCGAGAACATGATGGGCGAGCGCACGCGTCGCTTCGGACGCTTGCTGGCGCGCTCGACCGCGGTCCAGGAGCTCCTCACCCACCCGCTGGCACTCTCCTTGGCCGACGCGATCCTGCTCCGCTACTGCGTGAACTACCACGTCAACTACACCGGCGTGATGGTGATCGACCCGGGCGAGACCTCGCAGCCCCTCCACCGCGACACGGGCTTCTACCCCATCGCCAACCCGGCCCCGCCGCTGCTCCTCGCCACCATCTGGGCGATCACCGACTTCCGGGCCGACAACGGCGCCACCTGTCTGATCCCCGGGAGCTGTCACTGGGACGACGTCCGCGAGCCCACCGCCGAGGAGCTCGTGCCCGCGGAAATGCCCGCCGGCTCGGTGCTCTTCTACCTGGGGAGCACCTTTCACGGCGGCGGAGCGAACCGGGCGTCCGACACGCGCTTCGGTCTGGCGCTCCACTACGGGCTCGGCTGGCTGCGGCAGGAGGAGAACCAGTACCTGGCCGTCTCGCCGGACGAAGCGCGCAAACTCCCCGAAACCGTCCAGCGCCTCATGGGCTACGCGATGGGGGGCTCGGCGCTGGGCTTCGTCGATCACCAGGACCCGCTCGAGTTCCTGAACGGCCGCGCCGGGAGCGAGTCGGGAGACATCTACGGGGGCCTGATGGAGCGAGACCGACGGCTCCAGCGCTTTCGGGTCTCGGGCACCGCCCCGGTGGGCCGCCGCTACTTCCGGATCTCCCTCCCCGAACCCGAGGCCGACGGGTGAAGGCGGAGAGCCGACGCTCGCGCGGCGAGGCGAGCCGGGAGCGCATCCTCGAGACGGCGCGCGCCCTGCTCGAGGAAGAGGGCCTCGAGCGCTTCATCCTGCGCGAGATCGCCAAACGCGCCGAGATGCGGCTCGGCAATCTCCAGTACTACTTCGCCACCCGCGACGATCTGCTCGCGGCGGTGATCCGCTCTGAGTTCGAGCGCAACCTCGAGCGGATCCGCGCGCTCGACGAGGAGTCGAGTGATCTCGGCGAGCACCTCGAGCGCTTCTCCGAGCTGTTGATCCGCGAATACACCAGCCCGGGCGGCAAGATCTGGGCGGTGCTCTCGCTGCTCCGTCTCCACAAGCCGCGCTTTCGGCGGCTCTCGGAGGAGATCTACCAGGCGCACTACGACACCCTGGCCGACACCCTGCGGAGTTTCGGGGTTCGGGGCACCGAAGGCGCCTTGCGCGAGAAGGCGCGGCTCATCACCGCCGTCCTCGACGGCGCCGCCCTCCAGGCCCACGCGGGTCCCCACTCCCGCGACAGTCAGCCGTGGCGCTCGTTCCGGTCGAGGATCGGCGAGATGGTGGTCGCGACCGCGAAGCGCTGAGCCCGCCGTTAGGCCCGACGACGCGCCGGCTCGGGCGATGCGTTGCGGTTGGCCGGGCGCGGTAGACCCAGGTTCTCGCGGAGTGTGGTGCCCTCGTACTCGGTGCGGAAGATCCCGCGCCGCTGCAGCTCCGGGACCACGCGCTCGGCGAACTCGTCGAGCCCTCCCGGCAGATACGGGGACATGATGTTGAACCCGTCGCAGGCACCGCCGTGGAGCCAGGCCTCCATCTGGTCCGCGACCTGACCCGGCGTCCCCACCATCTCGAGAACCCCAAAGGACCCGCCGACGCGCTGGGCGAGCTGGCGGACGGTCTTGCCCTCGTCGCGGGAGAGCTGGGTGAGCTTCGCGCGCGACGACTGGCTGGCGTTGGTCGCCGGCATCTTCGGGAGTGGCGCGTCGAGCTCGAAGCCCGAGGCGTCGACCCCGAGCAGCACCGACAGGGTGGCGATCCCGCTGTCGGGGTGGACCAGGGCGTCGAGGCGCTCTTTCTTCTCACGCGCCTCCGCTTCGCTGTCGCCCACCACCACGAAGCAGCCCGGCAGCACCTTCAGGTGGTCTGGGTTGCGCCCGGCGCGTTGCATACGGCCTTTGAGGCCGGCGTAGTAGCGCCGTCCCGACTCCAAGTCGCTGCTCGCGCCAAACACCAGCTCGGCCACCTCCGCGGCGAACTGGCGCCCCACCTCCGAGGCGCCCGCCTGGACGATCACCGGCCAGCCCTGGACCGGCCGGGCGACGTTGAGGGCCCCGTGCAGCGTGTAGTACTCGCCCTCGTGCGCCACCGGGTAGAGCCTGTCGGGGTCGAAGTAGAGCCCGCTCTCGGCGTCGCGCAGGAACGCGTCGTCGTCCCAGCTGTCCCAGAGCGCCGTGACGACCTCGTAGAACTCGCGTCCTTTGCGGTAGCGCTCGTCGTGCTCGAGGTGCGCCTCCTGGCCAAAGTTCTTGGCCTCGTCCGGGTTGGCGGAGGTGACGATGTTCCAGCCAGCGCGTCCGCCGCTCAAGTGGTCGAGGGACGCGAACTTTCGCGCCACATGGTAGGGGTCGTTGTAGGTCGTCGACGCCGTCGCCAGCAGCCCGATGTGCTCGGTCACGGCGGCCAGCGCCGGCAATAGCGTCATCGGGTCGAAGGAGGTGACGGTGGCGCTGGGCATCAACGCCGACATCGGCATTCATCAGCGCGAGGTGGTCGGCGTGGAAGATCGCGTCGAAGCGGGCGCGCTCGAGCGTCTGCGCGAAGCGCACGTGGTGGGCGAAGTTGAAGTTGGCGTCGGTGAAGGCGCCCGGATAGCGCCAGCCCGCGGTGTGGATGCTGGCCGGCTGCAAAAAGGCGCCGAGCTTGAGCTGACGGGGTGCGGTCATCGTCCCGCTACCCTACCCGCCCCGCTCGCATCGCAACAGGAAATCGACCGCGGCGTCGCAGAGGGGGCTCTCCGGGTCCACCAGGCCCTCGATCGCGCTGAAGTGGTCCTTCCCGGGCTGGTCGAGCCACTCCCCGCGATGCCCGGCCGCCTGCCAGGCGTCGAGATAATCGCGCGACTGGCGGTGGAACTCGGCGCTCTCGTCCCCTCCGACGGTCAGGAGGAGCGGCGGCGCCCCCAGCGGAATCTGACACGCGGGGCTCTCGCGGGTGATCGTGTCGTGGTCGAGGAGGATCTTGGGCTGGAGCCACGAGTAGCGCAGCGGCTCGAGGTCGAAGAGACCGCTGATCGCGATCCCGCCCTTCACGACGTCGGTGGGCAACCGGTACTCTCCCGCCCAGTCCGTCGCCAGCAGCATGCCGACCTGCTGGCCACCGGCGGAGTGGCCGCTCACGAAGATCCGCTCGGGGTCGCCGTGGTAGGTCTCCGCCGCGCGGGCCAACCACGCCACCACCGCGCGGCTCTGTCGAGTGATCTCGCCGATCCGCACCTTGGGGCAGAGCGAGTAGTTGGTCACCACCACGGTGTAGCCGCGCGCCACCGGGCCCCGGGCGACCAGGCTGAACTCCTTGGCGCTGAGCCGCCGCCAGTAGCCCCCGTGGACGAAGACGAGCACCGGCGACCCCGCGTCGGCAGCCGGGAAGACGTCGACGTACTCGTCGAGGGTGGGCCCGAAGGAGACGTCGAGCGCACACTCGAGGTCGCGACGCGCCCGTTCGCTCTCGCCGACGAAAAAATCGACGACGGCCCCCATGTCCGAGACTCGGCGCTCGGGGTCGTACTCCGCGTCGATCTCCTCTTGCGTGCTCAAATGGCGGTAGAGCTTCACGTCTTCACCTCCAGGGGAGCCCATGGTCGCAAACGCGGGTCGCACCGGCGCTACGCTTCCCCTCGAACCCGAGACCCGACCCGAGGAGGTCCCCATGGACGCCATCACCCAGATCAAAGAGGCCGCCCGCGAGGGCTGGTCGGGATTTGTGCCCTTCGAATCGACCACCGCCACGGTGGCACCGCGACTGGTGCACTTCGCCGGCGTCTCGAGCGGCGCGCGGGTCCTCGACGTCGCCTGCGGCACAGGGGTCGTAGCGCTCACCGCCGCACGCCTCGGCGCGACCGCGACCGGGTCCGACCTCACCCCGGCGCTGATCGAGCGCGCGAGAGAGAACGCGGAGCTGGCCGGGCTCAAGGCCGAGTTTCAGGAGGCCGACGTCGAGGCCTTGCCCTTCGACGACGGCAGCTTCGACGTCGTCCTGAGCCAGTTCGGGCATATGTTCGCTCCGCGCCCCGAGGTCGCCCTCGCCGAGATGCTGCGGGTGCTCGCGCCGGGCGGGCGGATCGCCTTCTCCACCTGGCCCCCGGGACATCTCACGGGCCAGATGTTCGCCGTGATGGGGCAGTACGCGCCCCCGCCCCCGATCGCGGTGCCTTCGCCGATCGCCTGGGGCGACCCCGAGGTGGTGCGCGAGCGTCTCGGCGACACCGTCCGCGACCTCCAGTTTGAGCACGGCGTGATGCACTTCCAGGCTCTCAGCCCGCCGCACATGCGGGTCTTCCTCGAGAGCAACGCGGGTCCCTTCCAGACCCTGGTGCGCGCCCTGGCCGACCAGCCCGACCGGGTCGCCGCGCTGCGCGACGAGCTCGACACGCTCATCGCCCGCTACTTCCACGACAACGTCGTGCGCCAGGAGTTCCTGATGAGCCGCGCGCTCAAGGTCTAGGCAAAGGGGTCCTCGCCCCGCGCCACCCCGAAGCCCTGTTTCGAGAGGGGGTCGAGTGCGCGCCCGTACTCGTCGCCGTCGTCGAGCAGGTCGTCCGTGTGGCGGAGGCCGACGCCGCGGCTCGTACCACCGCTGCGCGCTACGGGGCGTAGCGCGCGGCGATGGACTCGACGAGCTGCTGGACCGCCTCTTCGCTCTCTTTGTCGAGGTCGCTGAAGTGGATCCCGACGCCCTGGCAGAGCTCACCCAGCGAGCGGCCGTCCCCGCGGCGGTAGATCACCTCCCCGAAGACGCGCACCGGGCATTCGGGGAGCTCGAAGTCGAGACGCATCCAGGTTCCCGGCTCGGGGGGATCGACCATCTCGACAAAGCACCCCCCCACCGAGAGGGTGGTGAGAACGCCCACGTAGCGGACCTGCCCGACCCGCATCCAGACGTTTTCGTTGACGGGGACCCGCTGCTCGGCGCGGTGGCCCACCGCGTCGGAGGATTCGAGCGCCGAGTGGAGGAGAAAGCTCATCTCGCCGTCCTCGAAAGGCGCCCAGAGCACCCAGGTCGCCCGCGCCTCGCGGATCTCGTGGCGGCGAGCCACCTTCGGCCGCTCGCCCATCACGACCATCGGAACCGCGCTCTGCCGCCCCTCGGAGAGCCGGTCCCGCAACACGGCGACCCTCGCCAGATCGACCGCGGGAGAGACCAGGACGAGACGCAGCGCATCCTTTTCGTCGGTGACGAAGTCCGCGGCCTCCTCGAGGTTCGGGGCGTAGTGGAGGTCGAAGCCCAGCCGGGTGAGACGCAACGCCGTCGTCCCGAGAGACTGCTGGGCGTCGTCGATCATCAGGGTGCGGACCTCGAGCTCCCGCGCTTCCTCGGCGGTCTCGGTCGTGACGACTCGCGACACGGGGGCGACGGTCGCGACGGCGCCGTGCTCCTCGCGACCGATCGAGGGGGCGCTCTGCGGCGCGAGGATGCGATGCGTCTCGCTCTCGCGGGTGGGCAGCTGCTCCGCCTCGCTCCAGGGCACCGCCGCGGCGTAGAGAAACCCCTGGAGCTGGTCGCAGCCCATCGCGGCGAGACGCTGCGCCTGCTCGGCGTCCTCGACGCCTTCGGCGACGACCTCGAGCCCGAGGGTGTGCGCCATCGACACCACCGCCTCCACGATCCCCGCCGCCGCGTCGTTGTGCTCGATGTCCCGGACAAACCCGTAGTCGAGCTTGAGCACGTCGAGGGGGAAGCGCCCGAGGTAGGTGAGCGCGGAGTAGCCCGAGCCGAAATCGTCGAGCGAGACGCGCACGCCGATGGCGCGAAGGTCTCGCAGACAAAGGAGGGTCTCGTCGTTTTCCTGGAGGATCAAGCTCTCGGTGAGCTCGAGCTCGAGAAAACGCGGGTCGAGGGCGAATTCGCGGAGCGCCTCCGCCGCCTCGGTGCCGAGGTCGCCTTTGGAGAACTGCAGGCTGGAGACGTTGACCGAGATCGGCACGACGTCGAAACCCTGGTCGGACCAGACCCGGAGCTGACGACACGCTTCGCGGAGACACCACGCGCCGAGCTCGGAGATCAGCCCGGAACGCTCCGCGATCGGGATGAACTCGGCCGGCCCCACAGAGCCGAGCTCGGCGCTGCTCCAACGCGCGAGGGCCTCGAAGCCCCCCAGACGGAGCGTCTTGGCGTCGACCTTGGGTTGGTAGTGGAGGCGCAGCCCCCCTTCCTCGAGGGCGCGACGCAGCCCGCTCTCGATCAGCTTGGCGCGGTCTTCGCCGCGGTCGAAGGAGGCGTCGTAGAAGACAAAGCGATCGCGGCCGCGCCGTTTGGCCTCGTACATCGCGGCATCGGCGCGTTTCATCAGGGTCTCGGTGTTGGTGCCGTCCTCGGGGCAGAGGGCGATTCCGACGCTCAGCGAGGTCGAGAAGGTGCGCTCGGAATCCTGGATCGGAGTCCGCCCCTCCTCGACCAGCGCGCGGGCCAGCTCCTCGGCGGCCGCGCGGTCCGCGATGCCATCGGCCACCAGGGCGAACTCGTCCCCCGCCAGACGGAAGGGGCGTATCCGGCCCATCTGGTCGCGGGGCGCGCGGGGATGGTCGCCGTGGGCCAACACCAGGAAGCGCTGGGAGACGGCGCGCAGACACTGGTCGCCAGCGGCGTGGCCGAGCTCGTCGTTGATCGCCTTGAAGGAGTCGAGGTCGATGAAGAAGACCGCGAGGTGGCGGTCGGCGTCGTCCTGGTGGTGCGCGACGCGGGCTTCCAGGTGTTCGAGAAAGCGACGCCGGTTCCACAACCCAGTCAGGCTGTCGTTGTTCGCCATCCGACGCAGCCGCTGTTCCTGGTGACGGCGGCCGGTCACCTCCCGCAGCACCGCGGTGTGGGTGCGTCCGAACCAGCGCCCACGCCCCGCGGCGCTCGTGCTGACCTCGAAGAAGCGCTCTTCTCCCAGATTGACCCGCGCGCGACTGGCGGGATCGGCCATCGCGCGCAGCAGCGTCTTGGGGAGCGCCTTCCCGACGATTTTCGCCACGGGACCCGACGCGAGCTGGGGAAAGAGCGCCCGGGCCGCCGCCGCGTTGGCGCCGACGACCCGACCCCGGCGGTCGGCGACCACCCAGCCGTCGCCGCTGTGGTCGGCGTGGGCAGCCAGGGCGCGCTCCACCCGGCGTCGGTGGATCGGGGGCGAGAGCCCCAACGCGGCCACCGCGCTGGCGAGGAGCGCAGCGTGGAGCAGCGCTGCCGGGGGCAGGTTCTCCGGATGGATACCCACCAAGAGCCCCACTGCCAGGGCGCCGCTCGCCGCCGTTCCGGCGACGTGGAGCCAGCCGAGGGACGGCGCGGGGTGATACCCCATCATCAGCAGGACCATGCATCCGAGCGGCACCAGCCACCCGGAGGCGGGCCCTGCCTGGTCGAGGCTCGGCGCGACGGTTGCGGCCGCCAACGCGCAGCCACTCGACACCAAGAGCAAGCGGATCCAGGCCTTTGTGTGCGGCGTTGCCACTCGATGACGCCCCGGGATTGCGCGCAGGCCGCGCCCGCGCTGCCACCGAAGTCGTATCGGCAACCCTCCCTCTCAGGACAAGAACCGAGACGAAAAAACCCGCCGCGTGGCGCTTTCAGATCGCGGATCTCGCGCCCTGGGCTCCGGGGGTCCTGCGGCTCCCCGGCGGTCGGCCACCCGAAGCGAGCTCAATTCTCGATCGGCACGGCGAAGGCGGTGCCAACCGCGGCGACGCGGTCGTCCTGACCGGTGTCGATCAGCTGCACCCGGCACAGCACTCCGTCCTCGTCGATCCGCACTGGCTCCGCCGTCACGCGAAAAGGGCCGACCCGCGCCTGGGCGATATAGGAAAAGTGCAGGTCGATGCTGCGAGCCGGACGCCCGAGGGCCCGCTCGGCGGCGTAGGAGGCGCCGCGCTCGAGGAGCGAGCCCATCGCTCCGCCCTGGATCGACCCGAAGCTGTTGTAGATGCGCTCGTGGTGGTCGAGCTCGAAGGCGTTGGCGTGGGTCTCGAAGCGCAGGCCGAAGTACTCGTCGAGCGGAATCCGCGGCTCTTCCTCGTCGCTCCGGTAGCTCGAGAGCCCGCGGCGGGGCGCGACCGTGCTCGCCTGCCCCTCGCGGCGCGGGAGCCGGGTGAAGGTGACGAGCGCCAGGCCGACGTCCTTGCCGTCGCCGTCGGAGAGCCGGCTCTCGGAGAGCACCGTGTTCTTGCCGACCCGCAGGGGCCGGCATTCGGCCTGGACGTGGCCGCCCCGCACCGGTCGCGACAGGTGCATCTTGAAATCGAGGGTGGCGACCCAGTCGGGGTTCACCTCCGCCGACGCGAGGGTGCCGGAGACCAGGTCGCACATCGGCGCGATCGCGCCCATCTTTACCGCGCCGCCCGCGTCGAGCAGGTCGGGTAGCGCCGGGATCTGTGCCCACACCTCGTGCTCGCGGTTGTCGAGCTCGATGCGCAGGTAGCGCAGGATCTGGCGCGGGCCGGGGTAGCTGTGGACGGTCGTCACGCGGCGCCCCGCCCTCGCTACACCCGCGCCAGCGGCGTCGGCAGCCCCGCGACCCCGGGCCGGCAGCGAAAGATCGTCCCCTTGCGCTCGGGCGCTTCGAGGTTGTCGGCGGTGACGATGTAGAGGTCGCTCTGCTCGGGCCCGCCGAAGGCACAGCTCGTGATCACCTTCGCGGGCAACCGGATCTCGTCGAGCTCGTCGCCGGTCGGCGAGAGCTTCACGACGCGCCGGCCGCCGACGTGGGCCACCCAGAGGTTCCCGTCGGTGTCGACACACATGCCGTCCGGGATCCCGCGCTCAAAGCTCGCGCGGCCGATGTGGCGCCGACCGGAGACCGCGCCGTCGGCGGCGACGTCGTGCACGATCAGCCCCTTGGTGGTGGAGTCGACGTGGTAGAGCGTGCGGCCGTCCGGCGAGAAGCCGATGCCGTTGCTCACCTCCACCCCGCCGTAGAGCTCCTCCACCTTGCCGCCGGCGGAGATCCGGTAGCACTCGCCCGGCGTTTTCTCGGCCTTGAGATCTTCCAGGTCGCTGCGGATCGCGCCCGCGAGGATGCGTCCCTCGCGGTCGGGGTGGATGTCGTTGAAGGAGTTCACCCCTTCGAGGGCCAGCAGGGTGCGGCTCTCGCCGTCCTTCCAGTGCTCGACGCTGGGCCCCGACATCACGAAGCCGCCGTCGGCGTGGAGCGCGAGACCCCCCACCATCTTGCGGCCGGAGACGAGGGTCTCGATCGCGCCGCTCGGGGCGCGGCGGTTCACCGTGCCGCCGAAGATGTCGGTGAAGTAGAGATTGTTCTCCGCGTCGGTGCGCGGCCCTTCGACGAGCCCGTAGCCCCAGGCCAGCACTTCCAGATCCATCGCTCTCCCTCCGAGGTGGCTGGCCAGACGGTAGCCGGGACGGGCCCCCACGCGCCGCGCCGAAGCTCAGATCCGGCGGTGCCGGCCCCGGGGCACGAGGACACCGCTCCCCGGCGCCGCGAGCACCCGGTCGCCCTCGGCCACGACCTCCCCGCGCCGGATCGTGTAGCGCGGCCAGCCGGTGACCTCCCAGCCGTCGTAGGGCGAGAAGTCCGATCGGGAGTGCATCGCCGCGCCGTCGATGGTGCGGGTCTCCTCGGGGTCCCAGACCACCAGGTCGGCGTCGGCGCCCACCGCCACGGTGCCTTTGCGGGGATAGAGACCGAAGAGCTTGGCGGGGTTGGTCGAGGTCACCGCCACGAACTGCTCGAGACTGAGCCGACCCGTCCGCACCCCCGACGAGAAGAGCATCGGAAGACAGGTCTCGAGGTCGGCCACCCCTTGGCGCAGCTCCATCGCGGTCTGCCCGGGGTCGAGCTTGTCGGCCAGCATCCAGGGCGCGTGGTCGGTGGCGAGGACATCGATAGCGCCGAAGCCCAGCCCCGCCCACATCGCGTCGACGTCCACGGCGTCGCGCAGCGGCGGCGCGCCGGCGTACTTGGCGCCCTCGGGCTCGTCGAATCGCTCGCGATTCAGGTGCAGATAAAGCGGCCGGGTCTCGACGTAGACCGGCACGCCCCGCGCGCGGCCGTCGTGGCAGGCCTCGAGAGCTCGCGCGCTGGCGAGGTGGACCACGTAGGTCGGGCATCCCGTCGTCTCGGCGAAGCCCACGGCCCGCTGGGTCGCGACCACCTCCGCCTGCACGGGCCGGGCCTCGGGATAGAAGCGCGGATCGGTATCGCCCCGCTCGCGCAGCAGCGTGCAACAGCAGTCGATGATCGCCGCGTCCTCGCAGTGCACCAACGCGATCCCACCGGCGGCGCCGACCTCCCGCAATGCCTCGAGATACTCCGACACATTCCGGTCGAAGCGCCTGAACGACAAGAAGATTTTGACAGACGTGTGACCGGCCTTGTGGAGCGGCGCGAGACACGCGCGGTTTGCCGCGTCGGGCTCCATCAACACCGGGTGGAGGAAATAGTCGGCCAGCGAGAGCCCGGCGGCCTCGGCGTCGTCGTGGGCGACGGCGTCGGTCAGGGTCTCGCCGCGCTCGGGGAAGCTGATGTTGCCGACCGTCGTGACGCCACCCGCGAGGGCGGCGCGCGTGCCCGATTCGAAATCGTCGACCCAACGCCAGCCCCCTGGCGCCCGGGTGGGCGGCGTCAGATGGACGTGGGGGTCGACCCCGCCCGGGGTCACGACCAGACCGCGTGCATCGATTTCGCGGGTCCCCGTCATCGCGCCGCCGAGCTGCGCGATCCGGCCCTCTCGCACCCCGAGGTCGACCTCGCCGCGGGCGCCGGCGCTGACCACCGTGGCTCCGCGAACGACGAGATCCACGACCCGGGCTCCGGCTACGACTTCTTCTTGACCGAGTAGCCGTTCTTCCACAGCCCGTCGTGGATCACCGAGCCGTCGGGGCGATAGGCGACACCCTGGCCGTTGCGCGAGCCGTTGGCCCACTCGCCCTCATAGGTCACGGTGCCGTTGGGGCGAAACACCACGCCCCGACCGTGGCATTTGCCCTCTTTCCAGTGGCCCTCGTGGCGATCGCCGTCGGGCCAGCAATAGACGCCGTAGCCGTCGCGGAGGTTGTCCTTCCACTCGCCCTCGTAGAGCTTGAAGCCGTCGGTCAGAAACGACGCCCCCGTTCCGTGGCGACGGCCGTTCTGCCACTGGCCCTCGTAGCGTTTCACGCCCTCCCTCCAGAACAGGGTGCCCTTCCCGTGGGCGACTCCGTTCTCGGTCTCGCCCTCGTAGAGGGGCCCATCGGGGGGTTCGGCGAGGTTGCGCTCGTCGTGTTCGTCGGCCATTTCGGTTCCTCCTTCGGCGCTCACTCGGGGGCGGCGATCCGCGCGATGCGATCCCCGGCGAAGGCGCCCAGATAGATATGCTTCCCGGCCTGGGCGGCGACCGTGCTCCCGCCGAAGGGCGGGCCCTCGGATTCCAACACCAGGGTGACCGCCCCGTCGTTCGGGTCGATGCGGTACACCGCGAAAGCCAGCCCGCAAAACGGGGCTGGCTTCAGCATGCAATCGTCGCGGATGCGGCGCAAGCTCACCCGGTGGGCCGCCACCAGGAGGTGGCCGTCCGGGGTGAGGCTCATGTTGTCGGGGGCCCCGTCGACCGCGGCGGTCCAGAGCCGCTCACCCGTCGCGCGCTCGTAGGCCACGACCTGGTTGGCGAGGTAGTGGTTCGAGTAGAGAATCGCGCCGTCCGCCGAGACCAGCACCCCGTTCGGGAGCGCGCCCTCGGTGCCCTCGATCTTGGTCCACCCGGTGGCGGGGGTCCACTGGACGTTGAAGCCCGTCTCGACCCGGTCGTTCATCGGTCGGTCGAAAAGGGTCGCCGCGATCTCCCGGGGCATCATGTGGCTCGCGACGAAGCCACCGCCGGCGCTCTCGGGAAGCATGGCGATGTCGTTCACCCAGTAGGGCTCATCGATGATCACACAGCCGCGCCACGCCGCCTGGTAGTCCCCGTCGCCACCCGTGATCTCGAACCACTCGATCGCCTCGCGCCCCGTGTGGTTCACCACCAACAGCGTGTGGCTGCCGTGGGCGTTGGGCGAGAGGTGGATGCCGTGGGCGGCGAAGCCCTCGACCGGCGGCCCGGGGCACGCCGGGTCGCCCCAGGTGCTGCCCTCCACTGCGGCGACGGACGCGGTGTCCGGCGGGTAGATCACGGTGATCTCGTGCCCCGGCAGCGTCACGATCCGGAGGTCGCCGTCCTCGTTGTCGAGGCTGAAGCCGCCGACGACCAGCGCCCGCTCATCGGGAAAGACGTCGAGATCCTCGGGCGCCAGGAAACCGCAGATCGGGGTGATCACGTCGTTGCCCACACAGCCGGGCTCCGACTCCCCCGCGCACCCTGCAACCCCGGCCACCGAGAAACAGGCCCACAGCAGCCCCGCCACCGAGGCGTCCTTCGCGCTTCGCGTCATCCGGATCCTCGTTCGCGGTCTAGGACGGTCGATAGCCGTTCGGCGCCGGGAGCCCGCCGTCCTCGAGCTCGTGGACTGGGACGAAGCGGCTCGCCTCGATGCCCTGGTAGGTCGACTCGTCGGCGCCGAATTTCTCCACGGCGAAACTCACTTCGGCCATCGAGAGGAGAAGCCACATGAGGTGTTGATCGCGCCCCTCGAAGTCGCGCGGCGCGCGCGGCGCCGCGTCGAGATGGGCCACCACCGCCTCGAGCCGGGGCGCGAAGCGGTCGTAGAAGGCCTGGAGCTCGGCCGGGGCGCTGGCGTGACGCTTCGCCTGGCGCTCGCGCTCGGTCGCGAGACCCCAGCCCTCTTCGGCGAGGGGCTCGAGGTCGGCAAAGACGTCGGGGAGCCGGCTGGTGGGCGCGGACGTCATCGGGCGATCCGTTCGCGGGCGCCCTCGCGGTGGCGCCGGATCTCCTGCTCGATCGCCCAGTAGCCGTGACGCACGAACACCTCCTCGTCCTGGAGATGGATCTCCCGGGACGCCCCCGACTCGAGCGCTTCTTGGGTGTGCTCGTGGGTCGTGCCGTCCTCGCGCAGGGCGTCGCGCAACAGGATGCGCGCGTACTCGTCGGAGAAGCGCTCCCCCGCCGTCTCCGGCTCGAGCATGTGGAGCTTGATCTCCCAGAGCATCTTGTTCTCGGCCAGCGGCCAGAACTGGTGGGTATGCCAGACCCCGGGAAGCACCAGGATGTTGGTGTTCGGGAACAGGTGCACGATGTCGAAGCCCCAGTCGGGGGCGTCGCTGCTGTTGATCCCGGGCCCCGTCGGTTGGTGCTCGCCGCCGATCCGTGTGATCGAGTTGTAGGTGCCGAGGGCGTAGATCTCGACGTCCTGCGGCGCGTACTCGGGGTTGCCGGGCCAGTTGCCGTAGCGGTGCCGGTCGTAGAGCTTCACGTCCAGCATCTCGACGTGGGGGCGGTCTTCGCGGTTGAAGAGCTTGGGCCAGGTCTGCCCGTGCAGGTAGGGCACGTGGTAGACCTCGGACTGGGCGTCGAGGCCGAGCTTCCAGTTCGAGCGCTGGTAGGACTGGTAGTGGTAGCGGTGCGGGAGCCGCTCGAAGGGGTAGTCGCGCAGATGCGACGCGATCGGCCCGAGGAACTCCTCGAGGGTCTCCTGCGGCTCCGGGTCGAGATTGATAAAGATGAAGCCCTCGAACACCCCCGTGGCCACCGGGGGGAGGTTCAGCTTCCCGCACATGGGCTCCGGGAAGTTGCCCTCCTCGGGCACAAAGACCAGGTCGCCCGTCGTGTCGTAGGTGAAGCCGTGGAAGCGACACGGAAAAGCCCCGCCGCGGCGGTGGCCCCGGTAGTCCCACACGAGCTTGTTGCCGCGGTGACGGCACACGTTGTGGAAGGCCCGGATCTCGCCGTCGCGGCCCCGCACGACGAGGATCGAGGCGCCGGCGGCGTGGATCTCGCGGACGATGTAGTCGCCGGGCTCGGCGACCTCATCGGCGGTACCGACGTTCAGCCAGCACTTCTTGAAGACGTAGTCGCGCTCCCACTCGAACCACTGGCGCGAGACCACGGACTCGGTCGAGACCGGGCCGCGGCCCAGCTCCGGGTATTTGCGGAACCAGCGCCGGCCGAGGTCGGGGGGAAGCGGGGTG
>CAJHXS010000166.1_pt1 | contig 28794 bp, 29 predicted proteins | sample 9198591 | NCBI WGS metagenome assembly CAJHXS01 (sample SAMEA7708347, study PRJEB35096) | sediment metagenome | biome: marine neritic benthic zone biome [ENVO:01000025]; feature: sediment [ENVO:00002007]; material: shallow marine sediment [ENVO:03000034] sea grass bed [ENVO_01000059] ... | reverse complement strand
GCTTCGAGTCTCTACTCTGAGCGGAGAGGGTTGCTGAGCGGGACGCGGCCTTAGTGGACTTCGCTCGCCTACGGCTCGCTGCGCGCGACCGCTATGCGGTCGCTTGCGCGGGGGCCTCCGCGAGCTTCGAGTCTCTACTCTGAGCGGAGAGGGTTGCTGAGCGGGACGCGGCCTTAGTGGACTTCGCTCGCCTACGGCTCGCTGCGCGCGACCGCTATGCGGTCGCTTGCGGGGGGGTCGCTAGAGGTCTGCCCGACGTACCAGCCGTCGGTGCCGCGGGTGAGGAGGACGACGCCGCCGAGGGGGGGCTCGGAGCGGTCGATCGGCGAGCCGGTGAGCAGCTCGGCGATGGTGCGGATCACCCCTTTGTGGGTGACCACCAGGGCCGAGGAGACCTGCGCGGCTTCGATGCGCTCGACACCGCGTTCCACGCGATTGCGAAATTCGGCGCGCAGCTCGCCGCCGGGGTACTCGAAGCCCTCGGCGCCCTCCTGCCACGCTTTGTACAGGGCGGGGTCGGCCGCCTCGATCTCGGGGAGGGTCTTGCCCTCCCATCGGCCAAAGTCGATCTCGCGCAGGTCTCGCTCGAGCAAGATCCTCTGCCCGGGAGCCAGGGCGCTGGCAGCTTGCCAAGCGCGGCGCAGGGTGCTTGTGACTACGCACTCCACCACCTGACCGCCAAGGGCTCGGCCACTCGCCCGGACCTGCGCCCGGCCCTCCTCCGAGAGGGCAGGGTCTCCGGCGCCGATCATGCGCTCCCCGGACCCGTCGACGGTCTCGCCGTGACGAACCAGAATGAGCCGGCGAAGCTGGGCCATCGACACGTTCCTCCCGTCGTGACAGCGCGCGCAGGATGGACGAGCCGCGCTTCGGGGGCAAGTCGTCGCCCGCGTCCCTTCGAACCTGCGGCGGCGGAGCGGCGTCGCGGTGATAGACTCGGCCGACCGCCCCCCGACGAACCGGCTGCGCGCCACCGCGATCCCCGCTGCGGGGCCGCGCCAGCGCAGCTACCGCGCCGAGCGCGCAGCGGAGGGCATCGATGACGGGCCGCCTTTGGGGAGTTCTCTTGTTCGTGGCGGTGCTCTTCGTCGCCTCCGCCACGGCCTTTCGGCAATGTGAGGGCGGGGCGCCGACGATCGAGGCTCCGGAGACGGTGGTCCTCGGCAAAGATGGCACGCGGGTCGCGGTCCGGGCGCGGGACGAGGGGAGCGGGTTGCGCGCTTTGCGCGCGACCCTGGTGCATCCCGAGGGTGAGGCGCCGCTTCTGGATCAGCGCTTCGCGGCCGGGGCGCTGGCGCTCTCGGGCCCGGCGGAGAGCGAGGTCTTCGAGGTCGAGATCGACCCAGCCGTCCACGGGCTCGTCGAGGGGAGCGCCCAGCTGCGCATCGAGGCGGTCGACCGATCGTGGCGGGGTGGCTTTGGCGGCAACACCGCGACGCTCACCCTCCCGGTCCAGGTCGACCTCACCCCGCCCACGCTGCGTCTTGCCCGCGGCATCCACTACCTGCAGCGCGGCGGCTCCGGGGCGCTGCGCTACCGGGTGGAGGACCTCGGAGCGGACGGCCGCGACGGGGTCCTGGTGGGCGACCACTTCTTCGCCGGGGCGCCGGTGGCCGGCGCACCCGAGGGCGACCGGATCGCCCTCTTCGGCATCCACGTCGACGCCCCCGACGACGTCGCCGTGCGCGTGGTGGCGGAGGACGCAGCGGGAAACCGTCGCGAGCGGAAGGCGGCAGTGCGCATCAAGCTGCGGACCTTCCCGGCGAGCCCGATCCGTCTCCCCGAATCCTTCCTGACCGGAAAGGTGCCCGAGCTCGCCCAGGACCTCGGGCTTCCCGAGCGCGACGCGGTCGCCACTTTTAAAACGATCAACGAGCGGGTCCGCGACGAGAACGAGAAGCGAATCCGCGAGCTCGTCGCCGAGAGCGCGGAGACGCCGCTCTTCGACCAGGCCTTCGTCCAGATGGACAACTCCCAGGTCACGAGCCGCTTCGCCGAGCGACGTACCTACCTCGCCGACGGCGCCGAGATCTCCAAGGCGACCCACTTCGGCTACGACCTGGCCTCCTTCAGTCAGGCACCGATCAGCGCCTCGAACTCGGGGCGTGTGGTCTTCGCGGGTGACCTCGGGATCTACGGCAACTGCGTGCTGATCGACCACGGGCTGGGGCTGGCCTCGCTCTACGGGCATCTCTCGCAGATCGAGGTGGAAGCGGGCGAGGAGGTCGGTCGGGGGGCGCTCCTGGGGTTCTCGGGGGAGACCGGGCTCGCGGGAGGAGACCATCTCCACTTCGCGCTACTGATCCGCGGGGTCTACGTCGACCCGATCGAATGGTGGGATCCGAAGTGGGTGGCCGATCACGTGGGCGCGCAGCTCGAGGTGAAGCCGGTGGAGTCGGCGCGCACCCCGTAGCGCTCCCCATCGCCGCCCACGTCTCCGGGGTGCTGGTGCGCCGCTACAAACGCTTCCTCGCGGACGTCGAGCTCGCGGGCGGCGAGCAGATCACGGTCCACTGCCCCGACCCGGGGAGTATGCGCGGGCTGGCGGTGCCGGGGGCCGCTGTGCGCTGCTCGGTGAGCGACAGCCCGCGGCGCAAGCTGCGCCACACCCTCGAGCTTGTGCGCTCCCGGGGCGGCTGGGTCGGAGTCCACCCGGCGCGAGCCAACGCGCTCGTCGCAGCGGGTCTCGAAGCCGGCGCCTTCGCACCCTTCGCGGGCTATCGACGCGTGGCGGCCGAGCGGCGCCGCGGTGCGTCGCGTTTCGACTTCTTGCTGGACGACCGCGAAGACGATGACACGCCGCTCTGGCTCGAGGTGAAGAGCGTGACCCTCGCCGATGGGCGCCGCGGGCGCTTCCCCGACAGCGTCACCGCCCGCGGCCGGCGACACGCCGCGGGGCTGGCCGAGCTCGCCCGTACCGGCGAACGCGCGGCTCTCCTCTTCGTCGTCCAACGCGGTGACTGCGATTGGGTCGAGCCCGCCGACGACATCGACCCGGCCTACGGCCGAGCGCTGCGGGCGGCCGCGCGGGCCGGGGTGGAGCTCTACGCCTGGCGTGTGCGGCCGGGCGCCCGGGCGCTCCGGCTCGAGGGTGCCCTCGAGGTGCGGCTGTGAAGCCCGGCGCGCAGCGCAGCGACTCCACGGCAACGGAAACGCGGAGTTTGCGGCGACGACTCCTCGCCTGGTACACCCGCACCCGGCGCGACCTCCCCTGGCGCCGCACCCGCGACCCCTACGCCATCTGGATCTCCGAGGCGATGCTGCAGCAGACCCGCGTCGAGACCGTGATCCCCTACTACGAGCGGTTTCTCGACGCCTACCCCGACGTGGACGGGCTCGCGAGCGCCGACCTCGACGACGTACTCGGGCTCTGGGCGGGTCTCGGGTACTACTCGCGGGCCCGCAACCTGAAGCGCGCGGCCGAGCAGGTGCGCGACCGCTTTGACGGCGCCCTGCCCGATGACGTCGAGACGCTCCAGAGCCTCCCGGGCATCGGCCGCTACACCGCGGGCGCGATCGTCTCGATCGCCTTCGACCGTCCCGCCCCGATCGTCGACGGCAACGTCGCCCGGGTGCTGTGTCGCGTACACGCGATCGCGGGGGCGCCGCAGGAGCGCACCGTGCAGAAGCGGCTGTGGGAGGAGGCCGAGGCGTTGGCGCAGGGCTCGCGCCCAGGCGATCTCAACCAGGCCGTGATGGAGCTGGGCGCGCGGGTGTGTACCCCGCGTTCGCCCCGCTGCGGCACCTGTCCGATCCGCAACGGGTGTCGGGCCCTCGCGACCGGGCGGGTCGACGAGCTCCCCCACCCTCCCCCCGGCAAGACCCCGAAACGAGAACGCTGGGTCACGGCGCTGCTGCTGCGTCGCGGGCGCGCCCTCGCGGTGCGACGCCCCGAAGCGGGGGCGCTCGGCGGGCTCTGGGAGCTCCCGGGCGGTGCGATCCCCGCGTCCGGTCGCTCGCTCGACGCGGCGCGGACTCTCCTCGCAGAGCGGGTGGGGCTCTCCTGTGACGCGCTTCGCCGCGTCGGGCGCTTCGACTACGCCTTCACCCATCGCCAGCTCGACATCGAGGTGCTGACCGGCACCCTCGCCCCGGGGCGCACCCGTCTCTCGGGCTACACGGCGCACCGTTGGGTGGCGCCGGGCCGTCTCGGGGGTCTCGCGACGGCGACCCTCACGCGCCGGGCGCTCGAGCTCGCCCTGGCCGCGGGAGCCAAACCGCGAGACCGGTAGCTGGCGCCCCGGAGGGCGCGGCGTATCCTGCGAAGCCATGTCGAGCTCGTTCGGAAAGCTCTTTCGGATCACGACCTTTGGCGAATCCCACGGCGGCGGGGTGGGGGTCGTGATCGACGGCTGCCCGCCGCGGCTCCCGATCGACCTCGCCGAGATCCAGCGCGATCTCGACCGCCGCCGGCCCGGGCAGAGCCGGCTGACCACCCCCAGGCAAGAGGCGGACCGCGCCGAGATCCTCTCCGGGGTCTTCGAGGGCCGGAGCCTCGGGACGCCGATCGCCATCGTGGTGCGCAACAAAGACGCGAGGCCCGAGGCCTATGAGCACATGCGCGACGTGTACCGACCCTCTCACGCCGACTGGACCTACGACGCGAAGTACGGCGTCCGCAACTGGCAGGGCGGTGGACGCGCGAGCGCTCGCGAGACGATCGGACGGGTCGCCGCCGGCGCCGTCGCCCGCAAGCTCCTCGCCTCCCAGGGCGTCGAGGTGCTGGCTTTTGTGCGGCGTGTCCACGACATCGACGCCAAGATCGACACCGACGCCGTTCGGTTGGGCGACGTCGAGACGAGCCTCGTCCGCTGCCCCGACCCGGAGGCGTCGGCGGCGATGGAAGAGCGGATCGACGCCGCGCGCGAGCGCGGCGACTCGCTGGGCGGTGTCGTGGAGTGTGTCGCGCGCGGCGTCCCGGCCGGGCTCGGCGAGCCCGTCTTCGACAAGCTCGACGGCGACCTCGCCCGGGCGATGCTCTCGCTTCCCGCGTGCAAAGGCTTCGAGATCGGCAGCGGATTCGCCGGCACCACACTCACCGGTATCGAGCACAACGACCCCTTCGTGCCCGGACCGGGAGGCGCCCCCCGGACGGCGGCGAACCGCTCCGGTGGGGTGCAGGGTGGCATCAGCAACGGCGCCGACCTAGTACTACGCGCCGCGTTCAAGGCCACCGCCACCGTGCGGCTCGAGCAGGACACGGTGACGAGCGGCGGTGAAGCCACCAAGCTCGAGGCGCAGGGCCGCCACGACCCCTGTGTGCTGCCGCGCGCGGTGCCGATGGTGGAGGCGATGACGGTCCTCGTGCTGGCCGACCACTGGCTGCGTCAGCGCGCCACCGACGTGCTGCCCCGCGACGGACACAAAGGCGACCCCGAGTCGACGGGCTAGGGAAGCAGCACGAAGCCCGTGGCCGCGGCGAGCCCCGCGGCCAACACCGCCAGCGTCGCGACCAGGGCGTGGACGTCGCGCGACGCCGGGTCGCCGCGTTCGAGACGCCGGCCCAGCAGCGCCGCCGCGACGAAGAGCGCGATCGCGAGGAGCGCGGCGTAGGCGTGGGCCGTGGCAAAGGGGTCGCGCCCGCGTAGCCACGACATCGAGACCGGCCCCGCGACAAAGCCCGGCGTGATCCACACCAGGGCGAGCTTCGCGCGGCGCAGATGCTGCGCGCGGAGCGCCAGCGTCACCCCGCCGCCGCGACGCGCCCGACGCACCGCGAGGCCAGAGCGCAGCGCGAGCACTACGAGCGCGATCCCGGCCAGCATCCAGACCGGGTGCAGGTAGGCGAGTGCGCGCAGCAGGGGGTCGTTGGCGCTCGGGTCGATCACTCGACCTTGTGGATCGCGTCCGGGGGAATCCGGGACAGCAGCGAATCGAGGGCGCGTTGCAGGTAGCCTGCGTCGCGCGACTCGAGGGTGAGCTGCACCCGGAACTCCTCGACCCCCACCTTCGGGTAGGAGCCCAGCACCAGCTCGGGGTACTCGAGCAGCAGGTCGTTCAGGTCACCCGCGATATCGCTCTCGCGTTGACGCACGAAGACCTTCTTCAGCAGGAAGGGGACCCCCTGGAGCTGGTGCCGCACCGACTCGAACTTCTTGCGAAGCAGCTCCGGGATCCCGGGGAAGATGTGGACGTTGTGCAGCACCACCAGGGGAAACCAAAGGTCCCCCGAGTCGATCAGCTTCGCGCCACGCGGGATCTGCGCCATCTTGAGCTGCGACTCGTTGGCGGGTTTGCCCTGGGCGCGCTCGATCCGCAGCGAGATCGACTCGGAGTGCTCGAGCCTCACGCCGAAGGCCGCGGCGATGCCGTCCATGGTGAGGTCGTCGTGGGTCGGCCCGACGCCGCCCGAGGTGAGGACGTAGTCGAAGCGGTCGCTCATCCCCCGCACCTCGGCGGCGATGACGTCGATCTCGTCGGGGATCACGAGGACGCGTTCGACGTCGACCCCGAGACCGCGGAGCTCGCGACACAAGTAGGGCGAGTTCGAGTCGACGACCTTCCCGGAGAGGATCTCGTTGCCGATCACGAGGATGCCGGCGGTGGGCATGGGCGAGAGGGTAGAAGAGGGGACTATCGAGCGCCCGACGACGTCGCGAGCCCGAACCCCGAGAACCCGCCGGCGATGCGACGCTATGTTGGCGGCATGCCCTCGGTGCGCTTCGCATTGGCCAGCGGTGGGTGCCGCGCGGTCGACGTGCCCTCGGGGACGAGCGTGCTCGCCGCGGTACAGCGCGCCGGGCTGCCGATCGCGCGCGCGTGTGGGGAACGCCAGGTCTGCGGCCGCTGCGCCGTCGACGTGCGTCGCGGCCGCGGGACGCTCAGCCCCGAGGAGCCACACGAGACCCGCGCGAAGACCCGCAACGGGGTCGCGTCCCGCGCGCGGCTCGCGTGCTGCGCGCGCGTCCGTGGCGACCTCGAGATCAGCGCGTCGTACTGGTGATCGCGGGGGGACGAGTGGCACGGCGAACATCGCGACGCACGCACGTGGAGAGCCGTCACTGTGAGCGATCCGTCTTCTCCTCCCGACACGGCTAGGGTCCCTCCTCGAAGCGCATCTCCATCGCGCGCCAGCGCGCGTAGGACGACGCGATCCCGCCGAGCGAGAAGAGCACCGCGGCCGCGAGAAAACGCAGCCAGACGTCCGTCGCGCCCAGCAGCGAGGCGTCGAAGCTGCGGCCCTCCAGAAAGAGAAAGACGATCAGAAACACCACGGCCATCGGGACGCCGCGCCCGAGCACGCCGAAGAGCAGCAGGTAGCGGGTGCGTCCGGCCGCTTTGATCTCTTCCCATTCCTCGCGGGTGGTGTTGCCGACTCGCATCGCGTTCCTCAGCGGCGCCGGGTCGCGGCCCGGGCCTTGCGCGCGCTCTCGCGGATGTAGCGCCTGGTGATCGGAGACAGATCGTCCTGCGGGGTCTTGCACTCGATCAGGGCGAAGTCGCCCACCTCGTGGGCCGCGCGCAGCGCCTCGCGGAGCTCGTCGCGGGTGTCGGCGCGAAAACCGACCCCACCCCAGGCCTGGGCCAGCTCGGCGTAGGGCCAGGGCGGCACCTCCAGCAGGTCGTGACGCGGCGAGACGGGGCGGAAGATCTGCCAGCCCGCGTTGTTGATCAGCACGACGATCGGCGAGAGCCCGTGACGCGGCGCGTGGGAGACCTCCATCCCCGTCATCTGGAACGCACCGTCGCCGGTGAGCACCAACGGGCGTCGCCCGGTGCCGATCTGCGCCCCGAGGGCGGCGGGCACCCCGAAGCCCATCGACGCGTAGTAGCCCTGCGCCATGTAGAGCCCCTCGCCCCGCACCCGCAGCTCGAGCCCGCCAAAGAGCGAGTCGCCGGACTCGGCGACGACGTGGTAGCCGGGGCGTTCCTCCAGAAAGTCGTTCAGCTCGAGGAGGATCTCGTTGACGCGCAGCGGCAGGGAGGGGTTGCGGGCCGGTGTGCGGCGCAGGTTGTCGTGGTAGCGGATCGTTTCGCGGATTCGGCGGTGCCGGCCCGCCGCCAGCGCGGCGACGAAGTCGCCGAGTGCCACCTCGGTGTAGGTGTGGAACGAGATGTTGACCCGTCCGCCGGTCGCCCACACCGCGCGCTCGCGTTTTACCTGGGGCTTCGAGGCGCCGAGGTTCATGTCGGTGAGCTGTGTCCCCATCGCGAGCACGAGGTCCGCGGAGCGCACCCGGTCCTGGATCGCCTTGGGGCTGAAGGGGCCGATGTGGATCCCCATGTGGAGGGGGTGGTCCATCGGGAACACCCCCTTGGCGAGGGGTGTGGTGACGACCGGCGCCTGGAGGGTTTCGGCGAGCGTCTGGAAGTTGTCTTCGGCGCCCGCTCGAAACAGCTCCACCCCCCCGATCAACACCGGGCGCTTCGCGCCGCGGATCCGCTCGGTGGTCTCCGCCACGGCTTCGTCGAGCTTGCGGCGGTCGGAGTCGGGGCGCGGGAAGCGGCCGCTCCACCGGGTGAGCTCGCGTGGCACGGGGATCTCGCGGTCGGTGAGGTCGCGGTGGATCTCCAGGTACCCGGGTCGGTGCTCGGTCATGACCCGCGTCACCAACTCGTGGATATCCTCCGCCGCGTGTTCGAGACGTGTGATCACCCGCGCATCGCAGGTGACTTCCTGAAAGATACGGTGTTGGCTCTCGACGTCTTTGGCCTGGTGGTGCACCCCCGCGAGCTGTTGCTCCTCCGCGCCGGGTCCGCCGGACACGACGAGGAGCGGGATCTGCTCGGCGTAGGCGCCGGCGACGGCGTTGACGACGTTGTGGCCGCCGGCGCCGTAGGTCACACAGAGCACGCCGAGCCGCCGCGTGCTCCGGGCGTAGCCGTCGGCGGCGAAGCCCACCGCCGGCTCGTGGGAGAAGGTCACGATCTCGAGCCCGCGTTCGCTTCCGAAGCGGTGGAAGAGCCCGAGCACGAGGTCGCCGGGCAAGCCAAAGAGATGGGTCACACCGGCGCGTTTCAGATACGCGACCAGGAAGTCGCCGAGCGCCATGTGGGAGCGCATCGTCGAGCGGCTGGCTCGGCTCGCCATCGACACAAGCTAGCAACCGCGCCCCCGCGCAGGGTCAGAATCCTGCTAGGTTGCCCCCCGTGGCCACCTCCGATCGGCGGCGCCCCCCGGTCTCCGAGCACGTCTTCATGGTCCTGGTCGCGATCGGCTGTGGCCTCGCCGGCGCGGTCGGCGCCGTGCTCTTCCGCACCCTGATCCAGATCTTCCAGGAGAGCTTCTTCGGGAGCGCGGTCTTCTGGAACGGCTTGCTCGCCGGCCAGCTGATCCTCGGCGAGGAAGACCCCCTCGCGTTGGGCGAGTCGCTCCCGGCGTGGCGTCGTCTCATCGCGCCGGCGATCGGCGGGCTGATCGTGGGCCCGCTCGTCTATTTCTTCGCGCGGGAGGCGAAGGGGCACGGTGTCCCCGAGGTGATGGAGGCGGTCGCTCTGCGCGGTGGTGTGATCCGTCCCCGGGTCGTCGCGGTGAAGACCCTCGCTTCGGCGCTCACGATCGCCTCGGGCGGCTCGGTGGGGCGCGAGGGACCGATCGTCCAGATCGGCTCGGCGATCGGCTCGACCATCGGACAGCTCCTGCGCCTGCCCTCCCGCCAGCTCCGCACCCTGGTCGGTTGCGGCGCCGCGGCGGGCATCGCGTCGACCTTCAACGCGCCGATCGCCGGCGCCCTCTTCGCCGTCGAGGTGATCCTCGGCGACTTCGCCGCCGTCCAGCTCGGCCCCATCGTGATCTCCTCGGTGGTCGCGACGGTGGTGTCGCGCTTCTTTCTCGGCAACACCCCGGCCTTCACCGTCCCGAGCTACGAGCTGGTGAGCCCCTTCGAGCTCGGCCCCTACATGCTCGTCGGCGTCCTCGCCGCCGCGGTGGGCATCCTGTTCATGACGGTGCTCTACCTGAGCGAGGACAGTTTCGACCGTCTCCCCATGCCTCCCTGGAGCAAGGCCGCCCTCGGCGGGTTGGCGGTGGGCGCGATCGGTACCCAGTTTCCCCACGTCTTCGGGGTGGGCTACGGGACGATCACCGCCGCCCTCGAAGCCCAGCTCCCGCTCACCCTGCTCGGCGCCCTCCTGCTCTGCAAGATCGCGGCGACCTCGATCACGATCGGCTCGGGGGGCTCCGGGGGTGTATTCGCGCCATCGCTCTTTCTGGGGGCGATGACCGGGGGCTTCTTCGGGACCGTCATCCACCAGTGGTTCCCCGAGTCGACCGCGAGCTCCGGCGCCTACGCGCTGGTGACGATGGGCGCGGTGGTCGCGGCGACGACCCACGCGCCGATCACCGCGATCATCATGATCTTCGAGATGACCCAGTCGATCACGATCATCCCGCCGCTCATGGCGGCGTGTGTGATCAGCACGATCGTCTCGAGCTTTTTCCGCCGCGACTCGATCTACACGATGAAGCTGCTGCGCCGAGGCGTCGACCTGCTGGCCGAACGCGACCCGAACGTGTTGAAGAACCTGGCCGTGCGCGACGTGATCGAGCGCGATCCGGATCTCCTCGAGGCATCAGCGCCCTTCCGCGAGATCCTCGACCTCGTCGTCGCGAGCCAGCACTCCGATTTCTTCGTGGTCAACGAACGCGGCGAATACCTGGGCGCGATCTCGGTGTCGGCGCTGCGGCGGCTGATCTTCGACCAGGACGCCCTTCACACCGTGGTCGTGGCCGCCGACTTGGTCGAGCAGCGCCCGACCGTCACCGAGGACGACGACCTCGACACCGTCATGCAGATCCTCACCGACGCGAGGGTCGCGGAGATCGCCGTGGTCGACGCCGACGACCCCACCCGTGTCGTCGGCGCGGTCGTCGAAAACGCCGTCCGCGAGGCCTACAGCCGCGAAGTCCTCGAGCGCGATCTCGCCGGCGGGGTGGGCTCTCGGGTCGACCTCGCCGGGCGTGGCCAGACCGTGCAACTGGGCGACGAATTCGTGCTCACCGAGCTCGACGTCCCGCAGAGCTTTGTCGGGCGCAGCCTCCGGGAGATCGACCTGCGCGCCCGCACCGGCGTCCAGGTGGTGCTCCTGCGGCGCCCGAGCTCGAGCGACACGCCGATCCGGGTCCCCACGGCGGACGACCGCTTCGAGGCCGGCGACATGATGGTGGTCGCCGGCACCGAGCCCGCCGTGGCCTCGGTGACTTCGAGCTGGCCCCACTTCGGCGCCAACGCGCGGCCCTAGCGACCGCCGCCACCCGCTACAGCGCGCGGTCGATCACGATCGTCACCCCGCGCGCCCCCGGCTCCACGGCGTCGCCGGCGCTGCCCTCGAAGTCCCCGGCGCCGCGGGTCATCACGTTGCCGTCGGTGTCGAGCCAGGCGGAGAGGGTGAGTGGCCCGGCGAAGGGGCGCGCGGCGATCATCCGGTCGTCGGGCCCGAGGCTGAACGCCAGCGGGAAGGCCGGCGACTCGATGCGTTTCACCGCGAGCGGCGGGCCTCCCTCGCCGGTGCGGGCGATCACGAAGAGCAGCGCGCCGGCGGGGATCTGCCCGGCGAGGGCGGGGAGGATCTGGATCTCGCCGCGCACCGCCTGGTCGGCCGGGGGCATCGGCGAGCCGGGGGCGGTTCCCGGGGACGCCGGACCCGGCGCCCCGCCGGGCTGCGCGTCCTGGGCGGCGCGCTCCGGGAAGATCCGGGTGAGGTCGGGGGTCGACGGGGTCTCGTCGGGGTCGTAGGGAGCGATCCCGCGGTCGCAGGCGAGTGCACCGAGCAGCAGCCACGCCGCGCACGCGAGCCGTCGAAGTCCAGACATCCGCGACACCCTAGCCCCCGGACTTGCCAGTTTCGATCGGGCCCGGTGACAGGCCGGCGGTCTCGGGGTCCGCCTCGGCCGCCCGGGGCGCGCTCACCTCGGGCACCCAGTGGATCTTGCGGTAGTCGAAGCGCTCCCCGTCGGGGGCGTTGAATTTCACGATGTCGAAGTAGGGCGAGAGATCGAAGTCGCGGGGCGTCATCAGGGTGGGGTGGCGCATCTGGAAGAGCCCCGTGTACTCGCGGCTGCGGTGCCCGAGCACCCGATTGAGGAAGCGCGTGCGGGGTCGCATCGATTCGGGCATGTCGACGACCGTCGGAATCACCGGAAACCCCACGCTGTGGAAGAGCTGGCCCAGATGGCTCGAGCAGATCACCTCGGTGGGCTGGCCGCTCCCGAAGTGGAGTGCGGCCTCGCGAAAACGCTGGGGAACGATCCGCACCGGAATCAGGTAGCGGGCGAGATCGAGCACGTTGCGGAGGTCGTAGCGCCAACCCAGGGTCTCGACGGCGGCCCCGACGATGCGCTCGGCGTCTTCCCGACGCAGCCGGTGGGGACGACAGATCCGCACGTTCAGATGGGCGTAGTGGGAGAGCGGTGTCGCGATCACGCCCCGGGGTAGCGCCTCGATCAGGAGCTCGGAGGCCCCGTCCCCGAAGTCGGCCCGGGCCCGCTCGGCCGCCTCGCCGCCGCGCTCCAGGAGCGCGTCCCCGATGTAGAGAGCGGCGTGGGACCAGGAGCTCTGGGTGAGATAGCGGATGATCGCCGAGACGCGCTGTTCCCCCTGCACGAGCACGACGTCCGCCGGACGGATGCGCCCGCGGAGCGCCTCCAGGTCGTTCGGCGTCCGTCGCTCGTAGTCCGGAAGCGTCCGTGTCAGGTACGCCAGGATCTTCTGGGTCAACCAGCGCCGGATCACTCTCGGCACCTCCCACCCTAGGTTTACACACCCCTTCCGATCGGAGAGACTCAACCTGTCCCCAAGCAAATGGTGGTGCGTGGCACGAGAAGCCGTTCTGCGACCGGCCCTCTGGGTGGGCCTCGGCGTCTGGATCGGGGGGCTTTGCTACTTCGGAGCCGGCGTCGCCCCGGCGATCCTGCGCCACGCTCCCTCGCCCCTGGCGGGAGAGCTGGTCCGAGCGACGCTCGCAGTCCTCGACTGGAGCGGGGTCGTCCTCGGTGCGCTGCTCTCCGCGGCCGCGGTCCTGCTGCGACGCGGACGTCTAGCGACGGCGCTCCCCGTCTGCATGGTGCTGTGCTGTCTCGCGAGCCAGCTCTGGGTGGCGCCCGCGATCGCCGCCGCCCGCCCGGGGGTGACGGCAGAGGGAGAGCCCGAGGGCTCGGCGCTGCGGTTTCGACGGTTCCACCGGATCTCGGTCGGGCTCTACGCGGCAACCCTGGCGGGCGCCGTCGCCCTCGTCGTGGTGCACGGTCGGCGCGAGTCGCAGCTCCGGCCGCGCGGGGATTTCCCTGCGTGAAGAGATCGCACCGGCGCGCGACGCGCGCGTCCTCCGACGTCAGAACTCGGCCGGTGGCATTCCCTCAAAACCTTGAAAAATCGTTAAAACGCCGTAGCCCCCCCGCCGGGCGTAGGGTATGTTGTGGCGTCTCGGCGATTTCCTCTATTTTTCTGAGGGGTTAGAGGGGTTTTGGCCGAGGCCCATGGGGTCGATCCACTCGACCGCGACCCGCTGGGGTCGCGGGTCGTCGAGATCGGCGGGTTCCAAGAGGTCGACGAGGTCTACGAGAGATGGACGTCAAGATCAAAGCCAGCATCGAGTTCACGCTCTCTGGAGCGTCGCTCGAAGACGCGTTGGCGGAATACGACGAGCTCTCGGTCGAGGGACTGCTCAAGGAAGTCGTCGACAAGGCGATCGCCTGCGAGGACATCAAGACCCAGGTTCTCGAAGGCCCGAACACTCTCGAAGACTACGACCAGCAAAGCGACGGCTGAGCGCGCCGTCGTCCTTTCCGAAGAGCGTGAGCTGACCGGTGCCCCGTGCGAACGGCGGGGTCTGGCGATGCCGTGGCGGCGCCGCGGCGCGTGATCCCGGCGCGGGACCGGGCCGGTAGATGCCCTCGCGGCGGGCGTAGGCGAGGAGGCGCTCATAGAGCTCCTGGAAACCCGGCCCGTGGTTGAAGTGGCGCAGATGCGCGAGCTCATGACACAGCGTGTCGATCAGGCTCGAGTACTTGAGCGGGCGCCCCGTCGTGGCGTGGTAGAGCCGGATCTTGATGGTGCCGTCCGAAAAGCAGACACCGTAGCGACTGGTCACCCCGCTTCGCTCCGCCTCGAGCTTGCGGTAGCGGAGCGCGAAGGGTGTGCAGAGCAGGCGCGCGTCGCGGACCAGACGGCGCATCAGCTCGCGGGTCGTCCGGGCGCGCCGGGCGCGCTCGGAACGCGCGCGGCTCCGTCGGCGCGGCGTCGCGCTGAGCTCGAGCTGCATCGAGACGATTGTCGCGACGCGGAGCGGCGCGTCAAGGCGCATCATGTGGCGTGGTATCGTGACACGGTGCCCTCCGACGACGTCACATCCCTCCCGCTCTTTCCCCTCGCCAACGTCGTCCTCTTTCCCCACTCGCGGGTCCCGCTGCACGTGTTCGAGCCGCGTTATGTCCAGATGACCCAGGCGGCGATGGAGAGCGAACGGTGTATCGGAATGGTCACCGTGCGTCCCGAAGCGCTCGAGGACATGGGCGGCGACCCGCCGGTCTTCCCGGTCGGATGCTCCGGAGTCATCGAGCAGATTGCCCCGCGTCCCGGCGGGCGTTACGACCTCGTCCTCCACGGGACGCATCGCTTTCGCATCGTCCGAGAGGTTCCCAAAGAGGCCGAACGCATCTACCGCCTGGCGGAGGTGGAAGCGCTCGTCGACGCCTTCGACGCCGAACGCGAGCAGGTCGAGCTGCAGAGCCGACGCGTCGAAATCGTCGAGCTGCTCGAGACCCTGGTGCGCAGCGCCGACCCCAAAGGCCGCGCGCGCTTCGACCCGCGCCGGCTCTCGGGGATCGACGACAGCGCCTTCGTCAACGTCATGTGCCAGATCTTCGACGGCGACGCGGCGGAAAAACAGGGCCTGCTGGACGCCGACTCGCTACTCGAGCGCTGTCGTCGACTTGTCGCCGTGTTGCGGTTCCGAGTTGCGGAAACGGGGGGCGCCCCCGGGAGCGGCTCGGTACAGTGACCTCGGATGGGCGATAAAAGCCGAAAAAGTTTGATATTCTCCGATAATTAGAGATTTCGCGTACTCCAAACGACGGTTTGACCCCGCCGCTCGGGGGCCTCGCGAGGCGGTGGCGGTTTCTCGCAAGGCTGTGTGAACTCCGCGGAATCACTCGGCGAACCCGCCCTGCTGCCCAGCGCTCACCGTCGAAAAGTCGTTGATTCGTCGCGTCTCTTGCACGTGTCACCCGGAGCCCGGGATCGCGGGCGGGTTTCCTTGCGAGGGTGCGGACCATATGGTCTACTCCGCCTCCCGCGGCGGATCTGACAGGGGGAAAACCGCCGCGAAACACTGGAAAACTCCGAGATTTGGTGAATGACCCGACCTCTTGAGGCTTGGGACAGGGCAGTGCGCTCGCTGGCGGACGACGTCACCGAAGCCGCCTTCGGGACCTGGCTGGAGACGGTCGTCGCTCGCGCGCAAGACGGCGAGTTGCGCCTGGTCTGCCCGAGCGCGTTCCATCGCGAGCGGCTCCGCGAGCGCTTCCTGCCCCGCATCCTGGCCGCCCTGCGCGCCCAGGGGGCTGACACCCAGGTCCGTCTCGAGGTCGACGCGAGCGTGGGGATGCCCGCGACGCGGCCGAGGACGGGCCCGGGGCCGGGGCCGCCGCAGCGTGTCGCCTCGCCGCGTCCGCGGCTGGCGGCGGCGCCAGACCCCGCACAGCGCCCCCCCGCGATCCAGATCGAGGCGAGCTTCAGCACGTTCATTTCGGGACGCTCCAACGCGCTGGTGCGCGAGGCGGGGCTCGCCGTCGCGCAGGGCCGCCAGGCCTCGATGAGCCCACTCTATGTCATCTCCGGCCCGGGGCTCGGCAAGAGCCACCTGGCCAGCGCGATCGTCCTCGAGGCGCGACGCGCGTCGCAAGCCCGCGCGGTGCTCGTCTCGGCCGAGCAGTTCACGAATGAGCTCACCAAGGCTATCCGCGAGCGACGCACCGGCGACTTCAAGTTTCGCTACCGCGAGGATCTCGACGTGTTGGTGGTCGAAGACGTCGAGTTCCTCCAGGGAAAACGCGCCACCCAGATCGAGCTCTTTCACACCCTCGACGCCCTCACCCGCCACGGGCGACGCATCGTGCTCACCGCCGACCGCAGCCCCCGCGACATCCCGGACCTCGACCCGCGTCTCGCGTCTCGGATGACTGGGGGCCTGTGTGCCGAGATCGAGGTGCCCGACGGCGAGCACCGCGAGCGGATCCTGCGCGCGAAGGCCGCAGCCGGTGGCGTGCGCATCCCGGGCGACTGTCTCGAGGTCCTCGCGGGCGCCCCCTTCCGGAGCATCCGCGACCTCGAGGGGACCCTCGTGCAGCTCGTCGCCAACGCCGCACTGTTGAAGCGCCCCCTCGACGTGACGCTCGCCCGGGCCGCGCTGCGCCGCGCCGGCGTCCAGGGCCCCCGGGAGCTCGACGCCACCGAGATTGCCCACGAGGCCGCGGTCTTCTTCGGGACGAGCGTCGAACACCTCGCCTCGCCGTCGCGGCGACGCGACGTCGCCTGGCCCCGCCAGGTCGCGATGTATCTGTGCCACCGCTTTACGCCCGCCTCCACCAAGGAGATCGGCGCGATCTTCCGGCGCGGTCACAGCGCGGTGCGCAACGCGATCCGGGTGGTCGAGCGCGCAATCCTCGAGCGCGCGACCCGCCGCTACCAGGTCGAGGCGCTGATCGAACGTCTCGACCCCGAGCGTCGCAGCGCCCTGCGGCGGGGCGACCCGCCCGGCGATACGCGATGATCGCGGTATGGGCATCGCCCACTCGCTGAAGCGCGCCCTCGGGCTGGGGCTCGGGCGGAAGAACTTCCAGGGCGATCTCTTCGGGCGCTTCCAGGGGCTCGAACCGCTCTTCGAGCGCGCCGCGGGCCGCAGCGTCCTCGACCTCGGGATGAGCGAGGGCCACATCGGCTACGAGTTTGCGCGGCACGGAGCGAGCGCGGTCCACGGGCTCGAGCAGCACCGCGACAAGGTACGCTTCGCTGAGCGGCTGTTTCGCGACGTCGCGATCGACACGCGCTTCCTGGTCGCCGACCTCGCCTGTTCCGGGCCGCGTTTCGAGACACGCTACGGCGCGCGGCTCCGCCCGCGCTACGACCTCGTGCTCTTTCTCGGCGTGTACCACCACCTGAAGAAGGAGCTCCCCGCGGAAGACCTGGCGTCGCTCGTCGACGCGATCGCCGCGCGCGCCGAACGCTGGCTCGCCGTGCGCAGCGATGCCCTGCCCGAGTTCGAAGGACGGATCCTCGACGCCGGCCTACGTCTCGACTACGAGGCCCCGAAAGAACAGATCGGTCTGCTCCGGGTCTACGAGCGCCCGGCGTAGTCCGGTCCGCTGTCGCGACCGGCTAGAAGGGCGGCTCGTCGAGCCAGCGGCGTGCCCCCGTCTCGCTGAGCCCCCGCTCGGTGCGGAGCAGGCGGATCGCGGAGAAGCGCTCGCCCCGCCGCACGAGGGCCGCGACGCGTTCTTCGAGGGGGAGCCCGGCGAGGGTGTCGTCGAGGTTCGCGACGCGCCGCGGCGCGACGGCGACGCGCTTCGCCAGCGCCCGGTAGAGGCCGCGGTGCCAATCCACGCGGATGGTCTCCGGGGTGGGGCACAACACCGGTACGTGGTGGTGCTTGGTGCTCGAGGTCGAGACGAACCCCTTGCGGGCGGGGGCCTCGCGGCGGCGCTCCGCCTCCACCGCGGCCGAGAGCGCCGTCGTGTCCACCCCGGCGAGGTCGAGCGCGAGATACGAGCCCCGCCGCTTCACCCGGCCGCCGTCGCGAGCGGCCTCGACCCGCCATTCGATGAGCCGCGCCATCCGCGCGATCTCTCCGAAGGAGAGAAGGACGACGGTGGGCCCCGCGGCGGCGCCCTCCGCGTTGCGGTAGCTGCGCAGGTTCAAGTGGAGCCCGTGCGGGCCGACCCGAGCGAGCCAATTGCTCGCCCGCAGTCCGTCGCGAAACGACCGGAGCGTGGTGCTCGACACGAGCGCCATCAACGCCCCGGAGATCAGGGCAACCGGACCGACCACCAGCCAGAGAAGCGCCGGGACCCTCCCGGCCTCGTGCCACACCCCGTACCCGAGCCCGAGCACACCGAGCCCGAAGACCAGACCCATCACGAGGTCGCCGACCGGGTTGTGGCGGAAGGTGCGCGTCCCCGGCGCGAGCGGCGCGACGCGGTCGTCGGCGTGGAGCTCCATGGGCTCCGCCTCGGCGGGCGCCTCTTGCGACTTGAGGACGGGGAGGCGGGCCGCGGCGGACCCCTAGCGCAGCTCCTCGATCTGGAGCAGCGCGCTGCGGTCGCGGTCGCTGGCCTGGCGGAAGCGCGCCGGGCCCGACAGCTCGGCCTCCCGGTCGGGCTCGAGCGAGGGCGGGTCGTCGGCCGGATCCTTGAAGATCCGCCGGATCTCGTACTTGGTGGTGCGCTCGGCGGGAATCCGACCCACCTCGCGGATCAGCCGGCGCATCTCCTCGGCGGGGAGGTTCTCACCGTGGTCGGCCCCGGACTCCCGGCTGATCGACTCCTCCATCAGGGTGCCGCCGAAGTCGTTGGCGCCCGAGAGCAGGGCCACCTGAGCGAGTTTGGTGCCCATCTTCACCCACGACATCTGGATGTTGCGGATGAAAGGCCGCAGAAAGAGCCGCGACACCGCCACCACGCGCAGGTCCTCGGGGGTGTTCGAGCCCGGGCGTGCACCCAGGTGGTTGTAGAGCTTGTTCTTTTCGTGGATGTAGCCCAGCGGGACGAACTCGGTAAACCCACCGGTCTCGCGCTGAATGTCGCGGACGATGCCGAGATGCTCGGCGATGTGGTGGGGCTTCTCGACGTGGCCGTACATCACCGTCGCCGTCGAGCGCAGCCCGACCCGATGGGCCGCCTTGACGATTTCGACCCATCGCGCGGTCTTGAGCTTGTTGGGCTCGATCACCTGACGCACTTCGTCGACGAGGATCTCGGCCGCCGTGCCCGGAATCGTGCCGAGTCCGGCGTCGCGCAGCCACGACAGGTAGTCCTCGAGATCCATCCCGCTCTGTTTGTGCCCGTGGTCGATCTCTTCGGGGGAGAAGGCGTGGAGGTGGATGTCGGGAAACTCGGCTTTGAGCGCCGTCACGATCTCGTGGTAGTGGGTGTGGTTCTTGGCCGGGTGGATCCCGCCCTGGATGCAGAACTCGGTGGCGCCGCGGGCGACCGCGTTGCGCCCCTTCTCGATCAGCACCTCCATCGGATAGTCGTAGGCGTCGGCTTCGTCTTTGTGGCGCGAGAAGCCACAGTAGGTGCAGCCCGTGTAACAGATGTTGGTGAAGTTCATGTTGCGGACGACGACGAAGGTGACGATGTCACCGTTGTCCTCCGTCCGCGCCACGTCGGCCGCGCGCAAGAGCGCCTGGAGGTCCGGGCCCTGGGCCTCCAGCAAGACCTCTGCGTCTGCGGTGTCGAGGACCACACCGGAGAGGGCGCGGTCGAGCACCTTTGCCACGGGCGGGCTGATGTCCGAGAGCAGGCGTTCGAGGCTCATGCCGCCTCCATCCGGGGGGTCTCCCGAGCGTAGCCGTCCGGGCCGGCAAAAGCGGTCGCGAGCTCGTGCATCGCCGGGTCGAAGAAGTCGGCCCCCTCGAGCAGCATCTCCGGGTACACCGGCAGCCGTTGTCGCAGCCGCTGGCCGGCCGCCTCGGTGCGCTCGCGGAGCGCGTCGAGCTTGGGCCAGGGCGCCTCGGGGTTGATGAAGTCGATCGTCACCGGTGAGACCCCGCCCCAGTCGTCCACCCCCGCCCGCAGCAGACGGTCGAGCAGATCGACCTGGTCGGGGTCCTGGAGCTTGGCCAGGTTGGGGGGCGCCTGGACGTGGATCTTCGGCCCGAGCACCAGACGCGCGATCGCCACCCAGGCCACCACGTCGTCGTCTTCGGGCGAGGGCGCCCCGCGCATCTTGGTGTCGGGCTTCGGGTGGAAGGGCTGGACGATCGCCTCCTGGATGTGGCCGTAGCGATCGGCCAGCTCGCGGATCGCCAGCAGCGTGTCGACCCGCTCCTCGATCGTCTCGCCGATGCCGAGCAGGATCCCGCTCGTGAAGGGGATCTTGAGCTCGCCGGCCTCGTGGTGCATCCGCAGCCGCAGCGCCGGCTTCTTGTCCGGCGCCCAGAAGTGGGCCTGGCCCTTCTCGTGAAGCCGCTCGCTGGTCGACTCGAGCATCAGCCCCATCGAGGCGTTGAGCGGCCGCAGCTGGGCGAGCTGATCCTGCCGCAGCAGCCCGGCGTTGGTGTGGGGCAACATGCCGGCGTCGATCGCGGCGCGGCAGGCGTCCACCAGGTAGTCGACCGTGCTCTGGTAGCCCTGCGCCCCGAGCCAGTCGCGGTAGCCTTTGAAGGCCACCTCGGGCTTGTCCCCGAGACACATGAGCGCCTCGATACACCCCGCCCTCTCGGCCGTGGTACAAGTGTCCCGGACCTCCGGGAGCGTGTAGGTCTTTGCCGCCGGGTCGTTGGGATGCTTCACGAAGGTGCAGTATGTGCAGCGATTGCGGCACAGGTTGGTCAGCGGGATGAAGACGTTGGGCGACACCGTGACCACGTCGCCAAAAGCGAGGCGTTTGGCCTCCGCCGCCGCGGCGGCCAGGGCCTCGAGCACCCGGCGGGCGCCGCGCGCCGCGTGGCCCAAGGCCTCGGCGCGGGCGCGGTCCACGACGCCGGTCTCGACCGCCTCGCGCGCGGCGGCCTCTGCCTCGCGCAGGGGGAGCGGGTGTGCTGTCGCCATGGTGCTACCGGGAGAATCCGCCGTGGTCGGGGGGGACAAGGCTGTCTTCGAGCTCGCAGCCGGGACTATACCGCGGCCTCCCGGGGCTGAACCAGGCTAGGCAGGATCTCGCCGATCTGCCCGCGCACCACGACGTCGGCCAGATCGTCCATCTCCGTGGGCGAGCCGTTCAGAATCACGACCCGGGCGCCGGCCTGCTTCGCCACCGGGACGACCTCGGCGATCGGGTACACCGCCAGGGTCGACCCCACGGCGAGCATCAGGTCGCAGCTCTGCGCCGCCACGTGGGCGCGCAACAGATCCCGCTGCACCAGGGACTGGCCAAAGGAAATCGTCGCCGACTTCAGCACCCCGCCGCACTTGCGGCACTCGGGGTCCTCCTCGCCGTCCTGGACCCGGTCGAGGGCGTGCTCCATCGGCAGCCGGTCGTCGCACATCATGCACATGACTTCGCGCAGCGTCCCGTGGATCTCGATCACCCGCTCCGGGCTGCTCCCGGCCTTCTGGTGCAGCCCGTCCACGTTCTGGGTGATCAGCGCTTCCAGCACACCGCGGGTCTCGAGCGCGACGAGGGCGCGGTGTCCCGCGTTGGGCTCGGCCGTCCAGGCCACGTGCACCAGCCGATCGCGCCACGCCCGCTTGCGCACGTCGGGGTCGGCCATGTAGTTCTGGATCGTCGCCATCTTTTCGGCCTCGGGGTTCTTGGTCCAGATCCCGTCGGGTCCGCGAAAGTCCGGAATCCCCGACTCGGTGGAGATCCCGGCGCCGGTCAGCACGGTGACGCGCTCGGCGGCGGCGATTAGCTCGTGGGCTCGTTCGTGGTCGGGGTCGTGTGTCATGGGTCTCGCCTCGCGCAGGGGCCGGGTCAGACGCCGGCGGTCGTCGACGCCGGTCCAACCCCGCAGCTCCGCCGGGTCGGCCTCCCACAGCCAGCCCCCGGCCACCTGGTCGGCCCCACAGCGCTCGTCGAGAACGCGGAAGGGCCCCCACCAGAGCGGGCGTCATCTTGTCACCCGCGAGCCGGGAGTACAGCACCTTTCCGATCCGCGAGCCGGTGCTCCAATAGTGCGGTGATCTAGTGTGTTTTCGTACGACGGACCCGAACCCCGGCGTACTGGAGCACCCCGGCGATCGGCTTGGGCTTGCGCACCGTCACCTCGACCGCATCGACGTCGAAGGCGGCCAGCAGACCCTGGGCGATGCGCTCGGCGAGGGCCTCCACCAGCTTGTGCTCGCGGTTCGCGGCGACGTCCTCGATGGCCTCGAACACACGGCCGTAGTGGAGCGTGTCGCCGATCCGGTCGCTCTGCCCCGCGCGGCGCAGATCGCGTTCGAGCTCGACGTCCAGGGTGACCGGCCGGCGCATCCGTCGTTCGGCCGCGCTCACACCGAGGGCCGCGGGGATTTCGATCCCCTCCAGCAGAATCCTGTCGACCGCCACGGCCTAGCCGCCGATTTGCGACATCGTCCGCTCGGGCTTCACGAAGAGCCCGTCGGTGATGTGGTGCTTGAGCTCCTTGGTCGCCACCGCGGCGCGCAGCCGGGCGGCGATCTGGGCGTCGTCCTCTCCGCTGCGCAGCGCGGCGAGCAGGTCGTGTTCGCGGAGCGAGAACAGACAGGTGCGGATCTTGCCGTCGGCGGTGAGACGGATGCGATTGCAGTCGGCGCAGAAGGGCGCCGTCACCGAGTCGATGAACCCGAGCACTCCGGGGCTTCCGTCTTCGAAGACCCAATCGCGGCTCGGGGCGTGGGGGTCCTGATCGGGGCTCGGGACGAGGGGGTAGCGCGCCGCGATGTGCTCGCGCAGCTCGCGCCCCGGCACCATGGAGTGCTCGCCCCAGCGGTGACCGTGCTCGAGGGGCATGAACTCGATGAAGCGGACCTCGAAGCCACGGCGCCGCGCGAACTCGGCGAAGTCGAGGGCCTCGTGGTCGTTGGCCCCGCGGATCGCCACGCAGTTGATGCTGATCGGGGTGAGCCCCGCGCTCTCGGCGGCGTCGATCCCCTCGAGCACCCGGGGCAGCGCGTCGCGCTGGGCCATCCGCGCGAAGTTTTCGCGGTCGAGGGTGTCGAGGCTGATGTTGACCCGCTCGAGACCGGCCTTGGCGAGGGGCTCCGCCAGCCGCGTCAGCTCGGTGGCGTTGGTGGTGAGCGCCAAGTCCTCGAGACCCGGGAGCGCCGCGAGCTCCTCGACCAGAAAGGGCAGGTTCTTGCGCAGCAGCGGCTCCCCCCCTGTGAGGCGGAGCTTGCGCACCCCGAGCTCGATCCCGATCCGCGCCAGCCGGACGATCTCCTCGAAGCTGAGGAGATTGCCTTTGGGCAGCCACTCGATGTTCTCGTCGGGGATGCAGTAGAGACAGCGGAAGTTGCAGCGGTCGGTGACCGAGATCCGGAGGCTCTTGATCTCGCGTCCGAAGCTGTCCTGCAGCGGGGCCTGTGCGATGGAAGCCGGGGGGGTCGGCATTGGGAAAAAGTAGGGAAGATCCCCGGGGATGCCTACAATGGCGCGCCCGGCCCCTTCGAAAACCCTGGAGAACCCCATGGGACAGAGCTTCGACGAGATCGTCGCGCGAGAAGCGCGCTGCTTTTTGCCGGTGGTGCAGAGGATGCCGGTGGCCCTCGCCTCGGGCGAAGGGTCGCGGGTCCGCGACGTCGAAGGCCGCGAGTATCTCGACCTGACGGCGGGCTGGGGCGTCACGGCCCTCGGTCACAGCCACCCGGCCCTGCGCGACGCCATCGCAGAGCAGGCCGGCACGCTCATGAACGTGACGAACCTCTTCTACAGCCTGCCCCAGCTCGAGCTCTCGGAGCGGATCCTCGCGGTAAGCCCGGACGCCATCACCCGCTGTATGTACGTCAGCTCGGGAGCCGAGGCGATGGAGGGGGCCCTCAAGATGGCCCACCGCGCCACCGGGCGGACCGAGTTCGTGTCGACCACCAACTCCTTTCACGGCCGCACCCTCGGGGCGCTGCGGGTGATCGGCCAGTCGAAGCACCGCGACGCCTACAGCGCCCTGATCAAGGACTCCACGGTGGTGCCCTTTGGCGACCTCGAGGCCGCCCGGGCCGCGATCACCGACGAGGTCGCCGCCTTCGTGGTGGAGCCGGTGCAGGGCGAGGGGGGAGTCCACGTCGCGCCGCCGGGCTACCTCGCGGGCCTCCGCGAGGCCTGCAACGCCGCCGGCACCCTGCTGCTGCTCGACGAAATCCAGACGGGTATCGGGCGCACCGGCCGTTGGCTGGCCCTCGAGCACGACGACGTCGTCCCCGACATCCTGACCCTGGGCAAAGGGCTGGGTGGTGGCGTCCCGATCGCCGGCTGGTTCTGCACCGAGGCCGTCGCCGACACGGTGAACCTCGGCGATCACGGCGGCACCTACGCCGGGAACCTCCTGGCCTGCGCCGCCGCCAACGCGGTGATGCGCGTGGTCGAAGAAGACGGGCTCGTCGAGCGCGCCGACCGGCTGGGCGCGGCGGTGATGCAGCGGCTCAGCGCCTTCGCCGACGACCACCCCGACAAGGTGAACGAGGTGCGCGGCCGCGGGCTGCTCATCGGTCTCGACCTGGCCGACGCGGAACGCGCAGCGGGCCTCCCGCGCGCGGCGCTCGACCGGGGGATCCTCGTGAACCTCACGGCGGGAACGGTGATGCGGCTGTTCCCCGCGCTCAACATTCCGGAAGCGGAGCTGATGGACGGTCTCGAGACCCTGCTCGAGATCGTCGCGGCCTGACCACGGACCTTTGGGGGGAACGGTGTCGGAACGGAGAACGCGGCGACGACGCGCGGTGTGGGTGGCCGGCATGGCACTGCTCGCGGCCGCGGCAGTGGCGTCCGGCAGCTACCAACGGGCGAGCTCTCCGCCCGGGGCGAGGCTCTACGTCGTGAGCCCCGCCGACGGCGCCACGGTCGCGAGCCCGGTCACCGTGGTGTTCGGGCTCGCGGGGATGGGGGTCGCGCCCTCAGGTGTGAAGCGCGAGAACACGGGTCACCACCACCTGCTGGTCGACACCGCCCTGCCGTCGATGGACGCACCGGTCCCCGCCGACGATCGCCACCTCCACTTCGGCGGCGGCCAGACCGAGACGACGATCGAGCTCGCGCCCGGGCCGCACACTCTCCAGCTCGTGCTGGGCGACGAGAACCACGTCCCCCACGACCCGCCGGTGGTTTCGGACCCGATCACGATCACGGTGCGCTGAAACCCGCGAAAGCGGGGTCGGCGGCCAGCACCGCGGCGTAGCCCTCCCGGTAGCTCGGGTAGCGGAACGCGTAGCCCGCGGCGCGCAGACGCGTGTTGCGACAGCGCTTGCCCCGCGGCGCGCCGTCGGAGGGCGCGGGCGGAGCCACCCCGAGCCCCCGGGCCAGCCACTCCACCACCTCCGAGCGCAGCGCGGGGACGTCATCGACACCGATCAGTGTCGGCGGCAACACCCCCCCCGCCGCGTAGTCCGCGAGGAGGTGGGCGAGGGCGCCCGCGGCGTCGTCGCGGTGGATGCGGTTGGTGTAGGCCGCCGCGGCGGCGGCGCTCCCGTCGCGCACCGACGCGGCGAGCCGGGTGCGCCGCGGGCCGTAGATGCCCCCCAGGCGCAGCGACACGTGGGCGCCCTCCCAGCGGGCGACCCGCGCCTCGGCCTCGAGCTGCACCCGACCCCGGAAGCCCGGGGGCGCGGTCTCCGAGTCCTCGTCGACCTCCTGCCCCGCGTCCTGGGCGTAGACCGAGGTGCTCGAGGTGAAGAGCAGCAGCGGTGGCGAGTCGTGGGTCTCCCGCAGGGCGGCCTGCAGCGTGTCCAGGGTGTCGAGGTACGCGGCGCGGTACGCCGCCTCCTCCCCGCGCGAGGCGGCCACACAGCTCACCACGGCGTCGAAGCGCGCCACCCCCGCGAGCCACCGCGCGGCCGCCTCGGCGTCACAGAGGTCGAGGGCGACGGTTGCAAAGCGGGCGGGCGCGGGTCGGCGCCGGAGCCCGACGACCTCGTGACCGCGGGCCAGGAGACGCTCAGCCAGTGCGCTCCCGACGTAGCCACAGCCCGCGACGAGAACCCGCACGCGCTAGCCGGGAAAGAGGCCGCCGTTGACGTGAATCACCGTGCCTTGGATGTAGCTGCCGCGGGTCGCGAGGTAGGACACCACGTCCGCCACCTCTTCGGTGCTCCCCATCCGCCCGAGCGGGATGCGGTCGAGGATCCCCTGGCGCGCCTCGTCGGGGAGCTCGTCGGTCATGTCGGTCTCGATGAAGCCGGGCGCCACCGAGTTCACCAGGATCTCCCGGTCTGCGAGCTCGAGGGCCAGCGACTTGGTGAGGGCGTCGAGGCCCGCCTTGGCCATCGTGTAGGGCGACTGACCGCGGTTGCCCATGTGGCCGACCACGCTCGAGATATTGATGATCCGCCCGCTTTTCTGCCGCAGCATGAAGCGCCGCAGCACGAGCTTCGTGAGATACCAGGTGCCGCGGCTCAGCGCCGCGACGAAGTCGTAGTCCTCGAGCTTCATCGACGGCGTCGGCGCGTTGCGGTTCACCCCGGCGTTGTTCACCAACACGTCGACGCGTCCCACCTCGTCCTTGAGCGAAGCGATCAGCGCGTCGACCTCCTCGGGCTCCGCCAGGTCGGCCTGAAAGGTGCGGGCATCCGGGAGCTCGTCGGCGAGACGCGCGGCAGCCTCGCCGCTCGAGCGGTGGTGGATCGCGACGCGAAAGCCGTCCTTCGCGAGTGCGCGGGTGCAGGCTTCGCCGATGCCGCGGGCGCCACCGGTCACCAGTGCAACGGGGTTGTCTGACATGGCGTCGTATCCTAGCGGCTGACCGGTGTGGCGCTGGGGAGGCCGACCTCTTTGAGCAGCGCCTCGAGGTCGCGGAGTTCCGCGGTGACGAGGGGGCAGCCGGGGGGAAGGGCCTCGGTGAGACGCCTGAAGTAGCGGCGGTCGCTGCGGCTCTCGACGATCACCACGAGACCGCGGTCGGTTTCGGTGCGGATCAAACGCCCCATCATCTGCTTTAGGTTGAGGAGCATCTTCCCGAGGGTGGCCACGTGAAAGGGGTCGCGCCCGGCGCGCCGCAGCCGGAGCTCTCGGCGTTTGCGCAGCTCGGTCGGCACCTCGAAGGGGAGCTTCTCGATCACCACCGCCTGCAAGGCGTCGCCGGGGAGATCGACCCCCTGCCAGAACTTGCGGGCGCCGAGCAGCACGGCGGACCCGCGCCGGAAGCGTTCGAGGAGCGCGCTCGGGTCGTCGGCGGCGCGGCGCGGCGCGATAATCTCGATACCGAGGGGCTGGAGCACCGGGGTCAGGCGTTCGGCCACGTCCCGCATCCGCCGCAGACTTGTGAAGAGCGCCATCGTGCGGCCGCCGAGGGGAACCGCCAGCCGCTCGATCGCCTCGGCGGTGAGTGCGACGAGATCGCCCCGCTCGCGGAGGGCGACGACACGCATGTGCTCGGCATAGGGGAAGGGGCTCGGGAGCGAGACGCGGCGCAGCCGCTCGGCCTCGCTCTCCTCGATCTCGAGCTCGCCCAGCGCGGCGAAGGCGCTGTCCTCGATCAGCAGGCTCGCCGAAACCCCAACGAAGGTGTCGAGACGCTCCAGCAGCGCCTGGCGAAACGCCGGAGCGGGCGAAAGCGGGCGGACGGCGAGAGACCAGCGGTCGTAGGGGGGCTCGACGCCGTCGAAGGCGGCGACCGCGTCGTCTTCGCCGGCGAAGGCCAGCCGGAGCGACGCCGCCGCACCCTTGAGCTCGTCGAGGTTGCGCTGGACCGCGGCATCGCGGCCCTCGCCGAGCTCGCCCTCGACCTCGCGCGCCACCTGGTCGAGACGGGCGGCCGCGGCGTCGGCGACCCGCGCCGCTTCGTCGAAGGGCGAAGGGCCGAGGTCGGGGTCGACCCAGTCGTCGTGTTCGTCGCGACTCGGCTGCGCCGGGATCTGCACCTCGCCGAACTCGTTGGCGTGGGGCGCGAGGCTGCGGCCGAGCCCGGCGATGTCCTGGCGCAGCGCCCGGCGCCACGCGGTCGCGTCGCGGCGCAGCGCCCGGCGTTTTCCGGGCGGCAGCAGCCCGCCCTCCGCGACGGCACTCGCACGGCCCGAGCCACGGCGGCCAAAGAGGTCGTCGAAACGCTCCAGCAGCTCCCCGGGACGCACCGTCTGCGCGTACACCTCGTCGGCGACGGCCGCGAGCTCGTGGGCCTCGTCGGCCACCACCAGACTGAAGTCGGGGTAGTCGGTGGGCCAGCGCAGCAACAGGTCGTGGTTGGCCACGATGAGCTGCGCCTGCGCGAGCTCGGCCCGGCGGCGTCCCAGCGGGCAGGTGGGATGCCGGCCGCATTCCTCCCGCGTGCATTGCTCGGCGCGGGAAGCCACCGAGCGACGCAACAAGTCGCCCAACGCCGGGTACCGCCGCACCCAGGCGCCCGGTAGCGCCGCGAGCTCACCGTGGGGCCGGATCGCCGCGGCCCCGGCGAGGAGTGCATAGGAAAAGCGCTCGCCGGGGAAGATGCTCGGCTCGAGGCCTTCGGCGAGGGCCGCCGCCAGACGCCGCTCGCATGCGTAGTTCGCCCGGCCCTTGATCGACATCGCGCGCAGCTCCGGGTAGCCCAGAAACGCGGCGGCCGCGGGGAGGTCCTTGTCGAGGAGCTGGTCCTGCAACAGCTTCGTGCGGGTCGAGATGAGCGCCGGCTTCGCGCCGGGCTCGCGATCGCTGGCGACCCAGGGGATCAACGCAGCGAGGTAGGCCAGCGACTTCCCGACACCCGTGCCCCCCTCGAGCAGCAGCACCTCGCCGTCCTCGATCGCCCCCACCACTGCCCGCGCCAACGCCACCTGCTCTTCGCGCGCACGGTAACCGGCGAAGTAGCGCCGGCCCCGCTCCTCGTCGCGCAGCACGGCGGCGATCGCGTCGGGGTCGAAGGGGACGGGGGGTTCTCGGGGGGGCGCTTCGGTCGAGGCGGCGAGGTCTGCGTTTTCTGCCTCAGTGGACTTCGCGGCGGCTACGCCGCCGCTGCGCGCACCGGGGCTTTGCCCCGGTGCTTCGCTTGAAGCGTCGAGGTCTGCGGTGTCGGCCTTAGTGGACTTCGCGGCGGCTACGCCGCCGCTGCGCGCACCGG
>CAJHXS010000181.1_pt1 | contig 29912 bp, 21 predicted proteins | sample 9198591 | NCBI WGS metagenome assembly CAJHXS01 (sample SAMEA7708347, study PRJEB35096) | sediment metagenome | biome: marine neritic benthic zone biome [ENVO:01000025]; feature: sediment [ENVO:00002007]; material: shallow marine sediment [ENVO:03000034] sea grass bed [ENVO_01000059] ... | reverse complement strand
TGCCCATGGTGAACCGTCCGTTCCATTCCACGAGGGGGCGGAACAGGGGCTCGCGATCCGGGCCGCGGAAGCTGAAGGCGTCGACACCGCAGGGACCGGCGAAGCCCTCCTCGGCCGCGCGCAGGGCGAGAAGCGCGGCGGCCTCGCGCAGCGTCTCGTCCTCTTCGCACAGTGAGGTCACCCGGCCCCGGTTGTCGACGCTCCCGCGGTGGCCCCGATAGACGCCGGCGGGGCTCACCAGGAGCTCGGTCGTCCCGAGCAGTCGGACGCCCCCGCTGGGCTCGACCCAGAGCTGGGCCGAGAGGTCGCGGATCCGCTCGAGCCAGGGCTCGAGGATCGCGCCGCCGCGCTCGGCGAGCCGCGGGAACGCGCCGACGAGGCGCCCCCCGTCCCCGGGGTCGGTGCCCCGGCCGCTCACCCGGCCGCGGCCGCTGCTCCCGTAGCGGGGCTTCAAGACGAAGCGCCCTTCGGTCCAGCCGGGCCACGCGTCGAGGTGTCGACGGATCGTGTCGAGCGCGGCGTCGGGGGTGTCGCGCAACGCTTCGGGTTCGAGGACGAGGGAAAGACCGCGCAGAGGCGCCGGCTCCAGCCCGAGGGCCTGCGCGCCGCGCAGCGCGAAGGCCTTGTCGTGGACACGTCCCACCGCGTCGGGGTTCGGTGCCGCGAGCACGTAGTCGCGCTCCTCGGCGAGCATCTGGGCCGCGCCGTTGTGGAGCCACGCGAAGGCGTTGCCGAGGTCGAGCTCGGGGAAGGCGGCACCGCCCGGAATCGGTCCGAGCGCCGTCGGCCACAGCTCCTCGAAGGTCGCGTCGTCGCCGCCCACCTGGGCCTCGGGGCCGAAGAGCAGCCGCCACAGCCGAGCCGCGCTGCGGGCGGCGGTTTCGCCCCCCCCGGCCTTCCAGACGGCGCCCTCTTCGGCGGCGAGGTTCGGGATCAGCAGCGGCGGAACTCTCGCCGGCTCGGTCAACGCGGCGCCCCGCCCAGCTCCTGTCTCGAGCGCGCGCGGCGCACGTGTTCGATGAAGCGTTCGCCGAGCCCGGCGCGTCGTCTCGGGTCGGGGTAGAAGGGTCGCCCCTTGGCGCGGGCGGCAGAGAGCGGGAAGGGCACCGCGGCTTCGTAGCGCGCGACCTCGTCGTCCCTATCGGCGTCGAGCTCGCGCAGCCAGGCGGCGGCGCTCGCGACGTGAAGCACCTCGTCCTCGTGGACCCGCTCGAGGACGTCGGCGCTCTCGGGGTCGCCCGCCTCGTGGAAGGCCGCGGCGTAGCGCAGCGAGAAGTCGAGGTTCGCCTGCTCGAGGGTCAGCCCCATCGCGCACAAAAACGCCCGCGGGCCCTCGGCCACGACGCAGCGCCGCCAGATGTAGTCCGTGGAGGGGTGGGCCGCGAGCGTCGTGTCGAGCGCCGCGAGCCGGTCGACGTAGAGCGCGCAGTGGAGCTGCTCGTCGGCGAGGGTGCAGAGCAGGTCGTCCCCCATCTCGCGCGGGAGCTCCGGCCAGCGCAGCAGCGCCCAGGCGAAGAGCTCGACGGCCATCAGCTCGTGGTGGGCGAAGCGCGCCAGACAGCGGGCCCGGGCGAGGGGGTCGCCCAACTGGTGCGGGCGTGGCAGGGGGTCGCCACCGCGGGCGAAGCGAAGCTCCGGGTCCCGGGCGGGTCGGGTCATCGCGTCCGTGACGAGACGCGTAGCGGGGTCGCTGTCCAGAACCGAGCCCGCGCGATCTCCTGCGACCGGGGCCAGCTTCGCGTCGAGGGAGCCACCCGTCAGGATGCGTTTGCACCCGGTTCCGCAGTCGGCTGTCGCGTCGGCGGCACTCACGGCCGGCCAGAATAGCCGAACGACGCTCGCTGCCTCGCGCTAGGGTCTCGCGGCTATTCGGGCTGCGGTGTCGTCGGGTGCCCTTCGACGGGTCGGAAGCTCGGGTGGGGGGTCGGATGAAGCGGGCCGAGAAAGCCGAACGGGTCGGGGCGATCCTCGACCGGCTCTACCCGGAGCCGGCGGTGCCCCTCGACCACGTCGACCCCTACACGTTGCTGGTGGCCGTACTGCTCTCGGCCCAGTGCACCGACGTCCGGGTGAATCAGGTCGCCCCCAAGCTCTTCGCCGTCGCAGACACCCCGGCCGAGATGGCGCAGCTTCCGGTGCGCCGTATCGAGTCGATCATCCGGCCCTGTGGTCTCGCGCCCGCCAAGGCCAAGGCGATCCGCACGCTCTCGCAGATGCTCGTCGACCAGCACGGCGGCGAGGTCCCCCAGAGCTTTGACGCCCTCGAAGCGCTCCCCGGGGTCGGGCACAAGACCGCAAGCGTGGTGATGACCCAGGCCTTCGGCGAGCCGGCCTTCCCCGTCGACACCCATATCCACCGGCTCGCCGGCCGCTGGGGGCTTTCAAAGGCCCGAAACGTCGTCGAGACCGAGCGCGACCTGAAGGCTCTCTACCCGCCCGAACGCTGGGGCGATCGCCACCTCCAGATCATCTACTTCGGGCGCGAGCACTGTCCGGCTCGCGCTCACGATCTCCGCAGCTGTCCGATCTGCTCGTGGGCCGCGACCGAAAAACGAAAACGCGAAGAGGAGACGCGTCGCAGCGGTGCCCCGACGCGACGCTCGTCCGCGCCGCGTCGCTAGACAGGCGCAACGCGGTGTGCACCCACCCGAGGGAGGGGTGCGTGTTTGCTAGCCGTCGGTGACGCGGAGGGTGTCGAGGTAGGCCGCCCGGATCGCCTCGGTGTGGCGGGTGTAGTCGCGGAGCAGTGCGCGGCGCACGTCGCGTTCGCGCACCTGGGGCGCGTAGCCCATCCGGCGCCCCAGGCGGTTGAGGTCACCGCGCTCGGTGTCGAGGTCGGAGATCGATCGGTTCTCGGCGATACGCAGCGCGGCGGAGAGCCGCTGGAGAAAGTCGAAGCCCTCGGCCAGCGCCACCGCGCGCTCGGGCTCCAGCAGGTCGAGCTCCGCAAGGGACGCGATCTGGGCCTCGACCCGCCGCGCGGTGAGAAGCGTCGGGTGGGCGGCGCCGTGCAGGAGCTGGAGGTATTGCACGCTGCTCTCGACGTCTAGCAGCCCACCGCGCCCGGTCTTGAAGTCGCGGTGTCCCCGCACTTCCCGCGCGAGCTCTCGCTCCATTCGTTCGCGGACGTGGTGGATCGACGCCGCGAGGTCGGGCGCGGGCGGGCGCGAGAGGATTTCGGTGCGGGACGTTTCGAAGCGCGCCGCCAGCGCGGCGTCCCCCGCGACGGCCCGCGACCGCAACAGCGCCTGACGCTCCCACGCCTCGCTCCCGCCCCGGTGGTAGCGCGTGAACGCGTCGAGGGAGCACACGAGGCTGCCCTGGCTCCCCGAGGGCCGTAGCCGCGCGTCGATCTCGTAACAGCGCCCCTCGGCGGTCTGGGTCTGCAGCGCCGAGATCAGCCGCTGGATGAGCTTGACAAAGAAGTCCTGGGCCTCCGCGATCAGCGCGGGGCTCGGGTCGGCAAGCTCGTAGAGAAAGATCAAGTCGAGGTCGCTTCCGTAGCCGAGCTCGCGGCTCGCGAGCTTGCCCATCCCGACGATGAGAAACCGGGCGTCGCGCAGGGTCTCCGGGCGCCGGCGCTCGAGCTCCCGTTCGGCGATCGTCAACGCGCGCTCGAGGGCGACCTGCGCGAGGTCGGAGAGCGCGCCTTCGACCTCCGCCCGCGGGACCGCCCCGCCCAGGTCGAGGAGCCCGGTATTGAGCGTGTGGCGGTGGACGAAGAGCCGCAGCGTCCGGAGCGCGGCCTCAAAGTCGTCCTCGCCGAGCTCGCTGCCGAGCGAGTGCAGATCCTCCCGGAGCTGGTCGCGGGAGAGGAGTAGACGCTTCGGGTCGTCGAAGACCGGCTCGATCAACCGCGGGTACTGTGCGAGCAGGTTCGAGAGAAAGCGCGAGCTCGCGAAGAGCGCGCAGAGCCGCGAGATCAGCTCCGGGCGGTCGAGGAGCAGTTCGTAGTAGAACCGGTGGCCCCCGATCCCTTCGACGAATCGGTCGAGGTTGTTGAACGCGAGCTCGGGGTCGGAGGAGGAGGCGATCTCCCGGGAGAGGTCGTCGGCGAGCTGCTCCATCATCCGGCGCGATTCGGGCAGGGCCATCAGCCGGGGCTGATGGCGCGCGAAGAGGTCGAGCACCGCTTCGGCGCGGTCTTCGGGAAAGACCGCGTCCGCGGCGGCGCAGGCCGTCTCGCGGTGGGCGTCGAGCGCCCGCGCGAAGGCCTCGGCCGGTTGCTGCATGGCGCTCGCCCAAAACGCGAGGCCCGACGCGTCGACGGGGAGGCTGTGCACCTGGCGTTCGGCGCGCATCTGAAGACGGTTCTCGAGGCGACGCAGAAAGCGGTAGGCCGCCGCGAGCGCCGTGGCCTCGTCGGCGGGCAGCAGCCCTACGCCGCCCAGGCCCTCGAGGGCGTCCAGGGTGCCCCGGGCCCGGATCTGCGGGATGCGCCCCCCGTGGAGGAGCTGGAGCGCCTGGGCCACAAACTCGACGTCCCGGATGCCGCCGGCGTCGCGCTTCACGTCGAAGACCCCGTCGTGCCCCGCGTGTTCCTCGACGACGTCGTGCTTGAGACGCCGGATTCCGCGCACTGTCGCGAGGTCCATCGAGCTGCGGAAGATCGCCGGGTCGACCGCGCGGATCGCGCGCCACCCGAGCTCGAGGTCTCCCGCCACGGGGCGCGCTTTGGTGAACGCAGCGCGTTCCCAGGTGTCGGCGCGAGATTCGTAGTACGCCGCCAACGCCGACTCCGAGATGACGAGCGGCCCGCGGCCGCCCTCGGGGCGCAGGTCGAGGTCGACGCGGTAGAGAAACCCGTCCGCCGCCACCTCCGACACAAGGGCGCCGAACTCCTGTGCGAGGGCCGCGAAGTACTCCCCCGGCGATGCACCGTCCGGGTTGGTCGCGCCGGCTGGGCTGTCCTCGCGCAGATAGATCAGGTCGACGTCGGAGGAGTAGTTGAGCTCGTGCGCGCCGAGCTTGCCGAGCCCGAGCACGCAAAAGGAGGCGTCGGCCCCGGCGAAGCGCGCGTCTCCGCGACGCGCGGAGACACGCTCCCGCGCCGTGTGGAGCGCGGCCTCCAGCAGCGCGTCCGCGAGGTCGCTGAGCTCCCCGAGCACGACCTCGGACGCGTCCGGCGTCACGCGTTCGGGGGAGAGCTCTCGCACCGTGATCCGCACCAGCGCCTCGTACTTGGCGCGTCGCAGCGCCCCCGCCGGATCGGCGTCCCGAGTCGCCGCCGCGAGCCGCGCCGAGAGCGCCTCGCGGTCGAGGGGCACCCCGAGGTCACCCTTATAGAGCGCGCCGAGCCACGTCGGATGACGGCGCAACATCGGGACCAGGAAGGGTGCGTGGGCGCAGAGCCGCTGGATCTCGGGTGCCGCCCGACCCGCGAGCCCTGGGTCTAGCGCGGCCTCGAGGTCCCCCGCGAGCTGCTGGGCCCGCTCCGGGTCGGGGCCCCAGGGGTCGACCCCCGCGGCCGGAGCGGCGTCGGTCACCGCAGCGTCTCGAGGATCAGGTCGGCGATCTCGCTCGGGTGCTCGAGGATGTGGTCGGCGCCCGCCGCGCGGAGCTCGTCCCGCCCGCGCAGTCCCCAAGCGCAGCCGATGGTGCGCGCGCCGACCGCGACACCGGTCGCCACGTCGACGGCGCTGTCGCCGATCATCCAGCGGATCCCGTGGGCACCGGGAGCGCGTTGCTCGAGTTCCGCCCACACGGCCGGATCGGGCTTGCTCACGTCGAGGCTGTCGCCGGCGATCACGGTCGCGAAGCGGCTCTCGATCCCGAGGGCGCCGAGCATCGGCAACAAGAAGCGACCGGGTTTGTTGCTCGCCACGACCAGGGTCGTGCCGGCGAGCTGCTCGAGACAGCGCTCGATGCCGTCGTAGAGCGTCGTCGTCTCGAGACAGACCTCTTCGTAGTGGTCGCGAAAACGCATGTAGAGCGCGTGTAGACGGGCCTCGTCCTCGGCGAGGTCGGGGCGGATGCGCTGCAGCAGGGGCAGCACGCCCTGACCGATCGCGAAGCGGATCTCCGGCCCCTCGGCCACCGGCAACCCCTCTTCGACCAGGGTGTGGTTCAACGCGGTCGCGATGTCACGCCAGGTGTCGGCGAGGGTGCCGTCGAAATCAAACGCGACGAAGGGCTTGTGCTGGGTCATGCGCGCGAGCGTGTTCCTGCGTCATCGGCGCACAACATAGGCCCCCCGATGGGTTCAGCCCCGGTGACGCGCCAGGAAATCGCGGATCATCCACTGGGCGATGCTGAAGTCGCCGCGAAAGAGCCCCGGCATCTCTTCGGCCTTGAACCAGCCCGCTTCGACGATCTCCTCGCCGTCGATCGCGATCTCGCCGCTCTCGTAACGCGCCTGGTAGCCCAGCATCAGGGAGTGCGGGTGCGGCCAGGGCTGGCTGCCGAAGTAGCGGATGTCGCCCACCCGGACGCCCGCCTCCTCGAAGACCTCGCGGTGGATCGTGTCCTCGACGCTCTCCCCCGGCTCGACGAACCCCGCGAGCACGCTCCAGACCCCGGGAGGAAAACGCGGCGAGCGCGCCAGCAGGATCTCGTCGTCGCGCTCCACCGCGACGATCATCGACGGAGCCACCCGGGGAAAGAAGTGGAGCCGGCAGCTCGGACAGACCCGCGCGCGCTCCACTTCGGCGGACTCGGTCGCGCTGCCACAGGCGCCGCAGAAGCGATGGGTGCGGTCCCACTCGAGCACCTGGATTGCCCGGCCGGTGAGCTTCTGGATCGGATCGCTCATGTGACCGTAGAGCGAGAAGAGCTCCCGGAACTCGAGACCCGGGGGCGGGGGCGCGCTCGCGGCCATGTCGGCGGCGAACACGTCGCAGTCCTCGTGGCGCCCCAGGTAGTGGATCGCGTCGGCCCGGAGGTCGGCCTCGCGGTCGGGGCCCGCGGAAATCCCCTCCGCCGGGTGCACGGCGATCTGGCGGCCGCGGTACACCAGCCAGAACTGCTGCCGCGAACGCGGGCTCGGGGGTCGGAGCCCGGGAACGAAGAGCAGGCCGACTCCGCTCATGCGCGCCCGTCCGCCTGCTCCGCGGCCCACTCCCCGACCACCGGAAGCTTGAAGCGCTCGCCCTCGAAGGCCTTCCACATCAGGATCACCCACAGAACGAAGGCGAAGGGGCCGATCAACAGCCCGATCACCCAGCCGAACCAGGGCACCCAAGACGCCACCAGGCTCAACACGAAGAGGAAGCCAAAGGTCAGGGTGGATTGGTAGGCGTGGAAGCGGACGTCGCGGTCGACCTGCTCGACGATCAGGAACACCGCGCCCGATACGAAGCCAAAGACGTAGCAGAGCAGCCCGGCGAGCTTGGTGTCGAGTCCGGTGCTCGAGCTCGGGGCGGCGTCCTCGCCGGGGCCGGGGCTCGAAGCGGTGCGCTCGCCCGGGGGCGGCTCGGGGGATTCGCTCATGGGTCCTCCTGCGTCTGGCGTCGCGCCACCCCTGGCCTTCCGGGGGGCCTGGCACTCCCGCGTGTCCATAGTACTCGGCGACCAGCGGCGCCGCGGCAACCCCACCGCAAGTGAATCGTTCCAAGGCCGGCGGCATCCACTAGAGTGCCCGTGCTTCAGGAGGATGTCAGTGCTGATCCGCGATTCCAGAACCGGGCCGTGGACCCGGGTGATCCCGGCCCGGGAGATCACTCCCCGGGAGGCGTTCCTGGGCCGGAGGGCCTTTCTCCGCGGTCTCGGCGGCGCCGGGGTCGCCACGGCGGCGCTCGCCCTGGGCGTCGCGGGGTGCCGCCAGGAGGTGGCGCTGGCCGGGGTCCCCGCGGACACCATCACCGATCGCGAGGACGTCACCCGCTACAACAACTTCTACGAGTTCGGGCTCGGCAAAGAGGATCCTTCCCGCTACGCCCACCAGATGCGGACCTCGCCGTGGTCGGTGCGGATCGAAGGTGAGGTGGCGAAGCCGGCGAAGGTCGCCATCGAGGACCTGCTCTCCCGCCACACACCCGAGGAGCGCGTCTACCGACTCCGCTGTGTCGAGGCTTGGTCGATGGTGATTCCCTGGCTCGGGATTCCCCTCGGCGAGGTGTTGGCGCCCTTCGAACCCACCTCCCGGGCGAAGTTCGTGGAGTTCGAGACGCTCTTCGACCCGGAGCAAATGCCCGGGACCCGCCGTGCCGTGCTCGACTGGCCCTACCGCGAGGGGCTTCGCATCGACGAGGCGATGCACCCGCTCACCTTGCTCGCGGTCGGGATCTACGGCGAGCCGCTCCCCAATCAGAACGGCGCGCCGCTGCGTCTCGTGGTTCCCTGGAAGTACGGGTTCAAGAGCATCAAGTCGATCGTGAGGATCCGTCTGCGCGAGGACCAGCCGGCGACCGCGTGGAACCGGGCGCAGCCCCGGGAGTACGGCTTCTACGCCAACGTGAACCCGGAGGTCGACCACCCGCGCTGGAGCCAGCGGCGCGAGCGCCGGATCGGCGAATTCCGGCGCCGCGAAACCTTGCCCTTCAACGGCTACGCCGAGCAGGTGGCGTCGCTCTACGCCGGCATGGATCTCGCCAAGCACTTCTGATGCGGGGGGCGCGCTGGGTCCACCCGCTCTTCGTGTCGGTCGCGTGTCTCCCCGCGCTGACGCTGGTCGTGGGCGCCGTACGGGACGATCTCGGGGCCAACCCGATCGAGACGGTGACCCACGTCACCGGCGAGTGGGCGCTGCGCCTCCTCCTCGTGTGTCTCGCCGCGACCCCGATCCGCCGTCTCACCGGGTGGCACGACGTGATCCGGTTGCGGCGCAGCGCGGGTCTCGCGGCGTTCGGCTACGCGAGCGCGCATCTCGCGACGTGGGTGGGGCTCGACCACTTCTTCGCGTGGGGGGACATCGCCGAGGACGTGTTCGAGCGGCCGTGGGTGAGCGTGGGCAGCCTGGCGTGGCTCGGCATGCTGCCGCTGGCGATGACCTCGACCCGGGGGTGGATCCGCCGGCTCGGCAGGCGCTGGATCGTTCTACACCGATTGGTGTATGTGAGCGCGGTGTGCGCGATCCTCCACTATCTCTGGTTGGTCAAGGCCGACTACACCGCTCCCATCGTCCACGGCGCGATCCTGGCGCTGCTGGTCGCGCTGCGCTGGGCCCCCCAGCGACGGCGCGTCCCCGCCGCGACCTAGCCCGGGCCGGGCGCGGGTCTCATCCGTCGAGGCTGGCGCGCAACGCCGAGCAGAGCTCGCGGAAGATCGGCATCCGGACCTCGTCGGCCTTTACCGACAGGAAGAGCCTGCGCTGGACCGCCGGCCAGCCCTCGACCTGGACCTCGACGACGCGTTCCCGGCGCGCCGCCTCCGCCGCCACGAGGGTGGGGAGGAAGGCGAGCTGGTCGGAGCCCTCGAGACAGCGCAACGCCGCCTCGGCGGTCTCGGTCTCGTCGCCGCGTCGCCGGTCGCGCTCCGGGAGCGGACAGGCGTCGTCGCCGGTGACGAACTCGTGACGGTCCCAGTAGACGGGGACTACAAAGCGGTGGGCCTGCACGTCCTCCGCGGCCACCGGGCCGACCCCGAGCGGGTGGCCCTTGCGCGCGTAGAGCTGCCAACGCAGCGAACCGAGCTCCTCCTGGAGCCACGATTGGGGCCAATCGAGGGGGTCCCAGTGGAAGATCAGCTGGAAGTGGCCCGAGAGCCCCGCTGCCAGCGACTCGGTCGGGCGCAGGTCGACCAGCCGGACGAAGACCCCGGGAAACTTGCGGCGGAGATGGCTGTGGACTTTGGGCACCAGATGGGTCGCGATCACGCTGGGCGCTCCGACGGCCAGGAGGGTCGGCCGTGAGGCCGACTCGGCGCGGCCGCGCCGGTCCCAGTGCTCGACGCTGCGTAGCAGCGGAGCGATCGCCCCGGCGAGCTCGCGGCCGGCGGGGGTGAGCGAGGCGCCCCGGGTCGAGCGGGCGACGAGACGCTGCCCGAGCTGGGTCTCGAGGCGGCGCACGCCTTTCGAGACCGTCGAGGGCTGGATCTTGCGGTACTTCGCCACCTCGTTCATCGATCCAAAGTGATCGACGTCGAGGAGAATCTCGAGATCGACGAGTCGGAGATCCTCGATACCCATTACCCGGGTTAACGATCCGGCTCCCGCTTCGGATTGCGCGGACTCCTACAATGGAGGTCCCCTGGGGGTTTTGGCCGCGGGAATGCGGTCCGGACGGGGGCGCTCGTCGCCCCTGGCGGCAGGGGCGCCCTCGGGTCTCACTCGAGGAGCCCGAGCAGCTCGTCACGACTGAGAGACCCGGCTCCGCCGGCCACCGCGAGAGCGCTTTCTGCCGCGGCCCGTTTGTGTTCCTGGAGAGCCAGGATCTTCTCCTCGACCGTGTCGGCCGCGACCAGCCGGTGCACGAAGACGGGTTTGTCCTGACCGATCCGATGGGTGCGATCGGCGGCCTGCGCCTCCACCGCCGGGTTCCACCAGGGGTCCATCAGAAAGACGTGATCCGCGGCGGTGAGGTTGAGGCCGGTGCCGCCCGCGCGGAGCGACACCAAAAAGACCGGCGGTCCGCCCTCGTCCTGAAACGAGGCGACGACCCCCTCGCGGTCGACGGTGGCGCCGTCGAGGCGGGTGAAGGCGAGACCCGCGTCGCGCAAAGGCCCCTCGATCCGGTCGAGGAGCCCGGTCCACTGGGAGAACACCAACGCCTTGTGACCCTCGGCGATGGCCGTGTCGAGCCGGTCGACCAGGAGGTCGACCTTCGACGAACGCTCGGCGCGCTGGCCGGGGATGAGGCCGCGATGACAGGCCGCCTGCCGCAGACGCAGCAGGGCCTCGAGGGCCTGGACGGTGTTGGGCGCGGCGCCCTCGGGGTCCAGCCGCGCGAGGAGCTCGCGGCGCGTCGCCTGGCGAAGCGCGTCGTAGACCCGGCGCTCCTCTTCGTCGAGCTCGACGTGAAGCACCAGGTCTGTCCGGGGGGGAAGCTCCCGCGCGACTTCCGTCTTCAGACGACGCAAGAGGACGGGGCGCAGCCGACGCCGCAGCTCCTCGGCGCGGGCGGCGTCGCCCGCTTCGATCGGCCGGGCGTACCGGCGCCCGAACTCCCCCCGGCCCCCCAGATGACCGGGATTCAGGATCTGGAGCTGGCTCCACAGCTCGTCGAGCCGGTTCTCGACCGGCGTGCCGGTGAGGCTCACGCGCCACGACGCGCGGAGCGCCGCCGCCGCCCGGGCGCTCTGGCTCTCGGGGTTCTTGATCGCCTGGGCTTCGTCGAGGACCGCGATGTCCCAGTCGACAGCGGTCAGGGCCTCGCGGTCGCGGCGCAGGATCGCGTAGCTCGTGAGGGTGAGGTCGGCGTCCGGGTCGAGCACGCGACGCGGCCCGTGGTAGGTGGACACCCGCAGCGCCGGGCGGAAGCGCTCCGCCTCGTCGGCCCAGTTGGCCAGCACGCTGGTGGGGGCCACCACCAGGGCGCGTCCCGCGACGCAGCAGAGCACCTGGAGGGTCTTGCCGAGCCCCATGTCGTCGGCGAGCAGCGCCCCGATCCCGAGCTCCCGCAGCGTGCCGAGCCAACGCACCCCCTCGCGCTGGTAGTCGCGCAGCTCGGCGCGGAGATCCGCCGGGAGCGCGGGCGCCGTCTGCTCCGGAAGCCGCTCGAGACGGCGCCGAAAGCGCTGATAGGCCGCGGGCGGCGGCTCGCCGGTCGCCTCGCAGAGTGCACTCCAGTCGTGCAACGCCAGCGGGGGCGGGGTTCGCGGACGGGAGGACCGCCCGGTCTCGCCTCGGGCCTCCAGAAAGGCCGCGAGGATCCGCCCGTGGCGGTCGAGCCAGTCGCGGGGGAGGGGCGCAAACCCGCCGCCTTCGAGCGCGACGTAACGCGCTCCCCGCTCCCAGGCGGCGAGTACCGGCGCCGGGTCGAGCCCGCGTCCCGACGGGTCGCGGAAGCTCGGCGCGAAGGCCTCCGCCGACCCGAGGGCGAAGGCCAGGGGGTCGTCTCGGAAGAACTCCCGGTGCCCGGCACCCGTCACGTCGACGTCCGCGCCCGCCAGCCGCGCCGCCGCCGCGAAGGCCTCGTCGCCGCCGAGGTCGACCGCGGCTCCGACGGGAAGTTCGAGATCGCGCTGGGCCCGGCGCGTGAGGCGGGTCTCCGCGGCGCGGTCGCGGACCGGCAGCGCGCCGCCGAGGGACACCAGCGCGCCGTCGGCGCCGTCGACCCGCGCACGGGGCGGGTCGCCGTAGACGACGTCGGCGCGCAGGCGAAGGGTGTCGCCCACCCGTTCGCTGGTGACGCGGAGCGCCGGCGCTTCCGGGGCCCGGGAGCGGGGGAGCCGCTCCGAGCGAATCTCGAGGACGACGCGGCCTTCGAGGTCCGGGAGCACCTCGCCCACCAGCTCGGCCGCCCGGTCGTTGGCGTAGAAGACACCCCGGGGCAGCGTCTCGCGCTCGCGCCCGTCGAGGGAGCCCTCGTCGAGGAGGTGCAGGACGTCGTCGCGGAGGGCGACGCCAGGGACGACACGCTCGGATGCGTTCGCCGCCGGGAGCAGTCGCAGCCGGAAGCCGCCCGGCGCGTCGTCGAGGACGACCTGGGCGCGGAGCGGGGCCTCGGCGACCTCTACGGGCCGCCCGTCGAGACGCAGCGGGCGCCCCCGGAGCGCGGCGAGGACCTGTGGCAAGACGCCGCGGGGCAACGCGTCCCGATGCCGGTCTCCCAGTATCTCGTCGATCTCCCAGTCGGCGTCCGCGGCCTCGAAGCGCGGCCCTGCGACGCGGCCCCGCGCGATCGCCCGCAACGACGCGCCGAGGGGATCGGCGGCGTCGGCGCCCGCAAAGCGCAGCAGCCGCAGGCCGTCGCGCCCACTTCTCAGCTCGTAGTGGAGTGGCGGTGCGGTGGCTTCCTCCACTCGCGGCAGAGCGTCGGCGCGTTCCCCGGCGCGGCGCCACGCGATCGCCGCGGCGGCGACGTGCTCGCAGGGGTCTTCGGCGCTCTCGCAGTCACAGTCCCAGGCGCCGAGATCGGTCTCGAGTACGACCTGGGGGGCGCGCTGGCCCACCCCGTCGGTACGCACCGACACCACGACGGCGTCGGCGCGCGCTTCGACGAGACGCACCCCTTCGCCGCGCGCGATCTCCACCCCACGCGACCACGTCGCGCGGGTGGTGGCGCCGCGGATCTCGGCGAACCAGTCTTCCATCGGCGCGGCGAGTCTACCCCTTCGCACTGCTAGGCTCGCCGGGCCCGGGGGGTCCCCGGTCGCCGACGCGGGGGAAGCGCTGACAGCGCAAGGCACGGACAACAGCGCGGCCGAGGAGACGCCGCGGCTTCGCCTGCACGACCTCGCCGAGACGCCCCCCGCCGAGAGCTTCGACGCGTTTCTGCGCTGGGTGGACGCCGCCGGTCTCGAGCTCTACCCGGCCCAGGAAGAGGCCCTCCTCGCGCTCTGGGACGAGCGCCACGTCGTGCTCCAGACCCCGACCGGGAGCGGTAAATCGCTGGTGGCCACCGCGCTCCACTGGAAGGCGCTGTGCGAGGGGCGTCGCTCGTTCTACACGGCGCCGATCAAGGCTCTGGCGAGCGAGAAGTTCTTCGCGCTCTGCGACGAATTCGGCCCCGAGCAGGTCGGGATGCTCACCGGCGACGCGAGCATCAACTTCGCCGCGCCGATCATCTGCTGCACCGCCGAGGTGCTGGCGAACATGGCGCTGCGTCAGGGCGCGGCCTGCGACGCCCCCTACGTCGTGATGGACGAGTTCCACTTCTACGGCGACGCCGACCGGGGCGTCGCCTGGCAGCTCCCGCTCCTGACCCTCGCCGATACCTGCTTCCTCCTGATGTCGGCGACCCTCGGCAACACCGCTGCGATCGAGGAGCGACTGCGCGACTTCACGGGGCGTGAGGTCGCCCACGTCTACTCGGCCGAGCGCCCGGTGCCCCTCGACTTCGAGTACCGAGAGACGCCGATCCACGAGACGGTCGAGACACTCCTCGAGGAGGGCCGCGCGCCGATCTACATCGTGCATTTCACCCAGCGCCAGGCGGCAGAGCAGGCCCAGGCGCTCACGAGCGCCCGGGTGAGCGACGGCGAGACGCGGAAGGAGATCGCGACGGCGCTACAGGGGCAACGCTTCGACTCCCCCTACGGCAAGGATGTGCAGCGCTTGCTCCGCCACGGCGTCGGGCTGCACCACGCGGGACTGCTCCCGCGCTACCGGCTCCTGGTCGAGCAGCTCGCCCAGCGGGGGTTGCTGCGCGTGGTGTGCGGCACTGACACGTTGGGGGTCGGGGTGAACATCCCGATCCGCACCGTGCTCTTCTCGGCGCTCTCGAAGTACGACGGCCACAAGGTGGGGCTCTTGCGCGCGCGGGAGTTCCGGCAGATCTCCGGACGCGCCGGCCGCCGCGGCTTCGACGAGCGCGGCAGCGTGGTGTGTCAGGCCCCCGCGCACGTGATCGACGCGCGCCGCCGCGCCGCCAAGGGCGCGAAGCGCCGCGCCCCCAAGAAGCGCGCGCCCCGGGGCACGGTGTCCTGGACCCGCGAGAGCTTCGAGCGTCTGGTGCACCAGCCCCCCGAGACGCTCGAGTCCAGGTTTCGCGTGGGCCACGGCATGCTCGTCGACTGTCTCTCCTTCGCGGCGGAGCGCGGCCACACCGGTGGCGGCTACCGCCGCTTGATCGACCTGGTCGAGAGCTGTCACGAGCATCGCGGGCGCAAGCGGTTGTTGCGCCGGGAGGCCGCCGTGCTCTTTCGCTCGCTGCGGCGGGCGGGGGTGATCGAGGTCGAGCGCGGCGTCGCGCGGGTCGCGGACGACCTCCAGCGCGATTTCTCGCTCCACCACGCCCTCTCGCTCTACCTGGTGGACGCGGTCTATCTGCTCGACCCAGACGACCCCGACTACGCCCTCGACGTGCTGTCCTTCGTCGAGGCGATCCTCGAAGACCCCCGCGCGCTCCTCCAGCGTCAGGTGGACGTCGCCAAGCGCGACCTCTTGGCGCAGCTCAAAGCCGAGGGCGTGCCCTACGAGGAGCGTCTGGAACGTCTCGACGAAGTTCACCACCCCCAACCCAACGCCGCGATGATCTACGAGAGCTTTCGGCTCTTTGCAGAGCAGCACCCCTGGGTGGACGAGAGCGCGCTTCGCCCCAAGTCGATCGCCCGCGAGATGTGGGAACGCTACGAAGACTTTCCGGACTTCGTGCACCGCTACGGTGCGCAGCGCAGCGAGGGCCTGCTGTTGCGCTACCTCGGGCAGGTGCACAACACCCTCGTGCAGTCGGTGCCCGAGTCCGCGCGAGACGAGACGCTCCAGGACGCCATCGGGTTCTTCCGGGCGATGGTGTCGCGGGTCGACTCGAGTCTCCTCGAAGAGTGGCGCGCCCAGCAGACGCCATCGCGGCCGGCGGAGGCGGCGCCGAGCCCGCTCCGGGTCGATCTCGCCCGAGACCCGCGACGCCTCGCGGCCCGGGTGCGCGCCGAGGTCCACCAGCTGGTGCGCGCCCTCGCCGCCGCCGACTACGACGCCGCCGCGGCGGTCTGCTGCAGCGCCGACGACGAGGCCTGGGATCCCGCGGCATTCCGCGTGGCTCTCGCGCCCTTCGTCGAGCGCTACGGTCCTCCCCTCTTCGGCGCCGAGGCGCGACGCTCCCACCACACCGCCCTCCGCGAGCTCGGGGGGAGGCGCTTCTACGTCACCCAGACGCTGGTGGACGAGCCGGGCGACCACGGGTGGACGATCGAGGCAGAGGTCGATCTGCGTGACGACGGCGACCCGGTGGGCCCGCTGCTCCGGATTCGCGAGATTCGCGGCTAACGCTCGCCGCTTGCCCGGGCCGGCGGGTCCGTGCAAAGCTCGCCCGGATGCGGGTCGCAGTCCGGGTCCTGGGGTTCGTCGCAGCCCTCGTCGCCGCCTCGGTGGCGACCGTGGCGGTCACCGCGCGCTTTCGAGACGGACCCTTCGGCCCCTTCCCGGGCGGCGCACTTCGGAGGGGCCCGCTGCTGCAGGGTGTCGTCCCCGACGCCGATACTGTGGCGCGGGTGGGCGAGGTCGAGCTCCAGCTCGTGCACACCGAGGCCTCGCGGCTCACCTGGATCGTCGAGCACGACGGCGCCCTCTACATCCCCTGTGGCTACATCGGCGTGCCGCTCCTCAAACGCTGGCCACACCACGCGATGATCGATGGCCGCGCCCTGCTCCGCGTGCTCGGGCGCCGCTACGACGGGCGCCTCGTCCGGGTCACCGACGCGGCGCTTTTCCGGGTGACGAGCGCCAAGGTGGCCGAGAAGTACGGCGGCGCCTTCAGCGCCGACCCGGCGACGTTGTGGATGTTCCGGTTCGAGCCCACCCCGGCCGAGGACGCCGCGGAGGGCGGCGACGTCGAGACGGATCCAGACGATCCGCCGGCGGCGTCGGCAGAGACCTAGCGCCGTTTCGGCTGTCGCGGACGCCCCCCGCGCGACACGGCGGAGGTGCTACGCGTCTTCGGGGCCGACCAGCTCGCGTCCGAAGAGCTCGCGGCTCAACCCCACCTGATCCAGATAGCGACAGATCCCCCCCATGAAGAAGGGCCAGCCGGCGCCGAGAATCATACAGGTGTCGATGTCGCGGGCGTCCGCGACCACGCCCTCCGTCAGCAGACGCTGGGCCTCGTCGGCGATCGCGTGGAGCGCGCGCCCGCGGATCGTTTCGGCGTCCCAGGGCTCCGGGCGCTCGGGTCGGAAGGACGCCGCGACCTCCTCGATCACCGCGCCGTCGAAGCCGTACACGCCGTGGTGCCCCGCGGCGGCGAACTCCGCGAAACGCGGATGGAGGGGGAAGCGCTCGGGGAAGGCGTCGTGGAGGGTTTCGGCGGTGTGCTGGGCCACCCGGGGGCCGACCAGCCCCACGAGCTTGAAGGGGCCCATCGGCAGCCCGAGCGCCTCGATCGCGGTGTCGACCGCGGGGAAGGGGGTTCCCGCTTCGGCCGCCTCGAGACAGGGGCCGAGAAAGCGGGTCAGCAGCCGATTCACGACGAAGGCCGGCGCGTCCGCGCAGGCGACGGCCGACTTGCCGAGCTTCGCCGCGAGCTCGAAGGCTGTCGCGTAGCTGGCGTCGTCGGTCTCCCGGCCCCGCGCGAGCTCGACGAGGGGCAGGATGCGGACGGGGTTGAAGAAGTGAAAGCCCACCACCCGCTCGGGGTGGGCGAGGCCCTCTGCCATCGCGGACACCGAGAGCGACGAGGTGTTGGTCGCGAATACGCATTGCTCCGAGACGTGGGCCTCGAGGTCGCCAAAGATCTTGCGCTTCACGCCGAGCTGCTCGACCACCGCCTCGATCACGAAGTCGGACCCCGCCGCGACGCCGTCTTCCGTGGAGTAGCGCACGATCGATTTCAGGAACTCGCCTTTGCCGGCGGCGAGCCGGCCGCGCTCGACCCGCGCGGCGATCGCCGCCTCGATGTCCTCGAGCGCGGTGTCGAGCACGGCGGTGTCGAGGTCCTTCATCACCAGCGGCACCTCGAGACGCTCGAGGAAGAGCGCGCCGAGCTGGGCCCCCATGAGCCCCGCGCCGATCACGGTCACCTGTTGGACCGCGCGGGCGGGGGCCTCGGGTCGACCCGGTTGCCGGGCCACGCGCTGTTGGGTGAGACCGAAGCTGTAGACCGAGGCTTGCGCCTGGCGGGCGGGGAGGAGCTCGGCCAGCGCCTCCTCTTCGCGACGCAGCCCCTCGTCGAGGTCGCCGCCCCGCGCCGCGAACTCGACCAGATCGATCGCGAGCTCGGGGGCCCGGGTCGCCCCGTGCACGCGCGCCTCGGCGGCCGCCCGCGCCCGGGCCACGGCCTCCTCGAGGGGCTCGGGCTCCGCCGCGGCAACGCGGGGCGCCGGCTCTGGGGTCTCGCCGAGGGCCAGGAATTCGAGGAGGTCGAGGGACGACTCGAGGAAGTCGACAGGGGGGACCAGCCACCCCGCGAGCCCCAACTCGAAGGCCTGTGCCGGGCGGAGCGTGCGGTTCTGGTTGAGCGGGTGGTGGACGATCAAGTCCAGGGCGGGTCCCACCCCCAAGAGACGCGTGGCGAGCTGGGTGCCGCCCCAGGCCGGGATGATCGAGAGGAACACCTCGGGAAAGGCCAGGGCGCGCGCCCCCGCCGACAGGCTGCGATGGTCGCAGTGGAGGGCCAGCTCGAGGCCACCCCCCATACAGACCCCGTTGATCGCCGCGAGCGTCGGCGGGCCGAGGGCGCGGACGCGTCCGAAGAGCTCGTGCCCACGTCGGCCTCCCTCTCGGGCGAAGGCGGCGTCGGCGCCGACGAACTCGTCGAGGTTTGCGCCGGCGGCGAAGATGAAAGGCTTGCCGGTGAAGAGCGCCCCCCGCATCTCGCTGGCCTCGAGGGTGTCGAGACAGCGCTCGAGGGAGTCGAGGGCGTGGGCCCCGAAGGTGGTGGGGCGGGTGTAGTCGGCGCCGTTGTCGATCGTCACGATCGCGAGACGCCCCGCCCGGGGCGAGTCGAACCACTGGAGCTTGAACTCCGTGAGGGCCTCGCTCATGCGCAGCGCTCCCAGAGCACCGCGGCGCCCATGCCGAGCCCGACACACATCGCCGTGACCCCGATCTGCGCCTCGCGGTGGCGCTCGAAGCCCTCTGCGAGCTGGATGGCGAGCCGCGCCCCCGACATCGCGAGGGGGTGACCGAGGGCGATGGCCCCGCCAAAGGGGTTCACCATCGGGGTGTCGAGGGGCAGCCCGAAATGGTCGAGAAACGCGACGCATTGGACCGCGAAGGCCTCGTTGAGTTCCACGAGGTCGACGTCGCCGATCTCGATTCCGTTGCGTTGGAAGAGCGCCTCGCACGCGGGGATCGGGCCGTAGCCCATCGTCTCGGGCGCGACGCCCGCAAAGGCCGAGTCGAGGAAGCGCATCCGCGGCCGGGCATTGGCGCGCTCGGCGGCACCCCGGCTCGCGAGCAGCACACAGGCCGCGCCGTCGTTGAGACCGGCGGCGTTGCCCGCCGTCACCCGCCCGCCGGCGCGAAAAGGCGAGCGTAGCGAGCGCAGATCGTCGAGGGTGGTCTCGGGGCGCGGGTGTTCGTCGCCGTCGACGACGCGCCAGCCCCCGTCGCTCCACACATTCATCCGCACCGTGTGCGCCGCGAAGACGCCGTCTGCCTGGGCCTTGGCGGTGCGCTGCTGAGAGAGCAACGCGTAGCGGTCGGCGCGCTCGCGGGTGATCTCGGGGTGCTCGTCGTGGAGGTTCTCCGCGGTCGCCCCCATCACCAGAGCCGAGGGGTCGACCAGGCCCTCGGCCAGGAAGCGCGGGTTGGGGTCGACCTCGGCCGCCATCGGGTGGCGCCCCATGTGTTCGACGCCACCGGCGAGCACCAGGTCCTGGCTGCCCACCCGAATGGCGTTGGCGCCGTTGACCAGCGCGGTCAGCGCGCCGGCGCACATCCGGTCGACCGCGTAGCCCGGCACGCTGCGCGGGAGCCCCGCAAGGACGCCGACCGAACGGCCCAGGGTGAGTCCCTGGTCTCCTACCTGGGCCGTGGCCGCGAACACCACATCGTCGATCTCTACCGGATCCACACCGGGGTTGCGCTCCAACAGGGCCCGCACCGTGCGCACCGCCATGTCGTCGGCCCGGGTCTCCGCGTAGTAGCCGTCGGCCCGCGCCCGCCCGATCGGGAGCCGCACGCCGTCGAGAAAGAAGGTGTCGCAGAGCTCCGGCACCGCGTCGTCCTCGCTTCGCTGCAGGGTGTGGTGGTTCGGGCGGCGATCATTTCAATCTCGCCCGCGCACCGCAATCCGCCCCGCCGGGGGTCTCGGCCTCCGCCGGTCCCGAGATCCGACGGACTCGCAACGACATCGCAAACGACACCATTTCCCCGGGGGGATTCACGTAGCGGCAACGGTGACGAAGTGGCAAGACCGGGTCGCGGAATGTCGGAGGTCGCCAACGACTGCGCAAAACGCTGCACAGGGGCGCGCCCCGACACGGGGAAGTTCGCGCGGGGGAACATTGTTTCCGCAACCTTGGAGGCCTTTGGGACCACTACAATACGAAGGGAAGCCAGAGTGGTTGGGGTTCCCCTCAGTCGTCTCCGCGAGCGGCGGGGCGACTTCTGGACAACACGCCCTCTACGGCCGGCGGGGCCGCAGAGGGAGGTCGACCGCCCCTCCCACTCTGAAACGGGGTTCGACGGATGAGGAGGCAAGCGCGTGGGTGAGATCGCCGACGCCCTACGGCGGGCCGGACGCAACGAAGACGGGAAGCCGAGCCCGGAGCAGCGCCCGGCCGAGCGAACGACCTCCGACCTTCCGCCCGTCCCCGGGCCGGCCGCCGCGAAGCGCCGCGTGGTCGAGGGTCCTGCGGAAGTCTCTGCGGTGCCGACCGATCGCGAAGAGGGCTGGACCCCCCGAGCGGTCGTGGTCGAACAAGAGGGACCCGTGGCGGAGTCGTTCCGTCACCTCGCGCTTCGGCTCCAGCGCGAGCTGCCGCCGCGCTCGCGCTCTCTCGCGGTGATCAGCGCGATGCGCAACGAGGGCAAGACGACGATCGCTACTAACCTCGCGTTGGCGTCGGCGTCGCTCGGCTCCGACCGGGAGGTCGCGCTGGTCGACCTCGACCTGCGCCGCCCGAGTGTCGCGGGCGCTCTCGGAATCGAGTGCAAGGTGGGGATCGACGACGTGCTCGCCGCGGGCGAGGAGCTCCGCAACGCGCGTCATGCGATCGACAAACCGCGTCTCGACGTCTACCCGGCGCGTCTGGCCCGCGAGCTCGCCCACGAGATCCTGCTCGGCGGTCCGCTGCAGACGATGCTCCGAGAGCTCGAGCAGCGCTACCGCCTGGTGATCATCGATACGCCGCCCGTGGTGCTCGTCCCCGACGCACAGATCATCACCCAGCACATCGGCGGTTGTCTCGCGGTGGGCCGCTACCGCCAGTCCCGTCTCAACGCCTTCGAATCGATGCTAAAGCACATCCCCAAGGAGAAGCTGCTCGGCGCCGTGTGGAACGAGGGCAAGCTCGTGACCGGTGCCGAGGGATACTACTACTACCGCGAACCCCAGACGGTCTCGAGCTGAGCGGGAGCGAACCACGATGAGCGACTTCGACCAGGAACAGGAAAACCTCCCCGAATTCATCAAGGATCCCGTCGGCGTGCTGCAGCGGCGTTGGCGCCCCGTCGCGCTGGTGTTCGGGGCCGGCGTCCTCGCGACGATCGTCGCGATCGTGCTCCACGTCCCGCTTTTCGTCGCCGAGTCGACGGTCCTCGTGGCCGAGCAGCAGATATCGACCGAGTTCGTGCCGACCACCGTCGAGCAGAACCCCATCGACCGTGTAAACACCCTTCTCGGCGAAGTCTTTACCCCGACCAACCTGCTCGGGTTGATCGAGAAGCACGGTCTCTACCCCGACCTCCGCGAGCGGGGGGACGCGGACGAGCTCGTGTCCACGATGCGCGAACGCATCGCCGTGGAGAGCGCCAACGGGTTCGACACGGCGCGCCGCGCGCGCGCGGCGGTGATCCTCGCGGTTCGCTTCGAATCGGAGGACGCCCAGACCTCGTCCGACGTCGCCAACGATCTGGCCTCACTCTTCACCGACGCCGACCTCGCGGTCCATAGCCGTCAGGCGCGGCTCACCACCGAATTTCTCAAACGCGAGCTCGTGAAGGCCGAGCGCGATCTTCAGGAGCACGCGACCGCGCTCGCGGTCTTTCGCCAGGAGCACCGCGGGGAGCTCCCGTCGGAGCTCGGAAACAACCAGGCCCGCTACGAGCGTCTGGGGGAGCGCCGCGAGTCCCTCGTGATGCAGCTCAACGACGCCGAGCGCCGGCTCGCGACGACCTCGGCCGGCGGCTTTGCCGGTGAGGCCGACACCCCGGGAGCGCAGCTCCAGCACCTGCGGGCGGCGCTCACCCGCGAGCTCGCGGTCCACACCGACGCGCACCCCAACGTCGTGATGCTGCGCGAATCGATCGCTCTCCTGGAGAAGGAGGCCGGCGAGGCTGCCGCCGGCGATAGCGGGGGAGAGACGCTTTACAGTCTCACGCTCCAGGACGCCCGCGCGCAGGTCGCCCAGCTGCGCGGGCGGATTGCGCAGATCGACGCCTCCCTCGAAGACCTCGACGCGAGGATCGAGCGGACCCACCACTGGTCCGACGAGCTCGCCGCGATGGAGCAAAAAGCCGCGATCTACAGCGACGCCTACGACCAACTGCTCCGCAAGGTGGAGGGCGCGGAGCGCGCCGAAGACCTCTACCGTGCGCAACAGGGCGCCAAGGTCAAGGTCCTCGACCCCGCCCGCCCTCCGCTGGCTGCCGAGAGCCGCCGCGCACAGATTGCCATCGCCGGAGCGATCGGTTCCGTCCTGATGGGCCTGCTTGCCGGCTTCTTCTTCGAGTGGCGCGACCCGGTGATCTCGACGATCGAGGGCTTCGAGCTCGCCGCCCGGGTGCCGGTCTTCGGCACCATCCCGCGTATCTCCTAAGTGGTGTTGCAAACAATGGGTCGAGCCGTCGCCTCTTCGCTGGGGCGCGCAGCGCAACATCCGGGGTTGCGGAGCCCCGCCGGCGCGCGTCGGAAGCACGCCGAGACAGCAGCGCTGTAGCCAGCCCGCGCAGCGGCTGGTGGCTCTCGAAGAGCCTTGTCCCGAGGTGTTTGTGGATCCGGAGTGGCCGGTCGCGGAGCCCGAGCGTCTCCGCCCGCGTGGGCGTCTGACGCTGCTCCGAGGTCGCCTTCATGTAGTTGCGCCAGACCACCCGGATGGCCAGACGCCCCGTCGCTCCCAGCCGCCGCTTCGTGGTTCGCGCTGTCGTGGCGCGCAACGGGAGGTCGGCGAGATTCACGGGGTGGAGGGGGTTGCGCGCCGTCCGTGCCGCCTTCGAAGACATGTTGCGGTGGGCGAGCGGGTAGCGACGAGCTCGTCGAATCGCGGGACGCAATGGGACGCGCCCACCAAGAGCTGGGCATCGAGGGCAGCAATGGCCGGCCTCGAGGGTCCGCAATCCGTCTAGGACGAGACGCGCCTCGGGGTGCCGTGGGCGGTGGCGTTCGTGAAAGAGCAGACAGCGCCGCCCGAGCCGCCGGGTCCGGCGCGTGACGGTGGTGCGGGCCACGCCAAATTCGCGGGCGATCTGGCGGAGGCGGTGCAGGTGTACTGGCCTCCGCCGCGGCGACCTCTACCGCCGCCTGTTCTTCCGGCTCACCAGGTGGGATGGAAGGTCTGTGAACGGAAGTTCCGGCCGCCACTGGGTAGCGGTACCGCTGGATGCGCCCGGGGGGGCGGTCAGACGTCGATAGAAGCCCTTGCGTGTCAGGCGCCAACCGCGCGAATCGCCATGGAAGTCACAACCCGGGTTCGGGCAGCGGAAGGGAGGGCCCGTACGAGGAGGGCGACGCACCCCCTTCGCCGCTGCACCCCGGGTGCCGGGTGCGCGGTAGCCAACCACAACTCATTGCGACGGCGTCGGCGCGCTCCTGAGTTCTTCGCGGAGCGCCCGGCACGGGCGAACACCCGTGCCGGGATCTCGAGGAGGCAGATCCCCGCGCCCTCGAAGAGGGAATCGAGGAATCGCCACTTGCGATGTCGGTGCGATCCGCACCGGGGCGAACCGGTGTCGCTGGCGGCGGGCGTGCGCGGGATTCAGCTGCCCCGGGGGTCGAGGGATAGCGCCCCGTGGCCCGTAGGTGCAGTGGGCCGGAGGAGGGCGCGGACCCGATTCGCGTGCGTCGCGCTCGCGGGGCCCGGTTCGGCTTGCGCGACGGCGCGCTCGGCGGCATCCCGTGCCCCTGCGATCATGGCGATGCTGAGGACCAGGAAGACCTGCATCTGTCCGAAGTAGGATACGCCGATGAAGTTGATGGTGTGTACGAAGAGCATCGCTCCGAGTGCCCAGCACAGGAGCATCGGGACGCGGCGGGCGCCGCGCAAGCGATCTTCGCTGCGGAGCAGGCGGAGTGCCACGCCAACACAGCGAAAGGCCAGACCCAGTAGCACGAGGAAGGCGATGAGGCTCCAGATCCCGCCCCGGACGCCCTCGAGGATGTACTGGCTGGTGACGTCGTTGAGGCCGAAGCCCCAGTGCGCGGTGGAGAGGGTGCCGAGGAGTGCCCACTCCGAGAAGTGGTCGATGGCCCCGTTGATCAAGCGGACACGGTGGTACGACGCGGAGGCGCCGACGACGTTCATGGCGCCGATCCAATGCCAGATGGGGCGGTTCGCGACGATGTGCAGGGCCAGCGCGAAGCCGGCGACCCCCCACCGGATCAGACGCATGTGTTGTCGAAGGAACCAGAGACTGCAGGCGCCCATGCCGGCGAGCCACCCCAACAGCGGGCCACTCGAGGAGGAGAAGACCACGATTGCAGCACTGGAGATCCAACCGATCACGCCGTAGAGCCGGTGCTTTCCGCCCCGGACGATCAGCCACAAACACAGCGGGGCGAGGGCAGCGCCGGCCGAGCCGGCGAGAATCGGGTGGCTGAAGGCCGCCTGGCAGCGGAGCCGGCCGTCGCGGATCTTGGTTACGGCATCGACGCCACCGAACACCGAGAAGAAGTTTCTCCCGGTGGAGAACTCGACCGACATGACCAGAGCGAGCACCGCGGCGCAGACGCACGACGCAACCACCGTCGTCTGTAGGCTCGGGAAATCCCGCAGCCAGCATCGGAGCACCACGTAGAGCCCCAAGACGTCGTAGGTTTGGCCCGCGCGGAAGATCGCCGCGTCGATCTCGCCACGCCCGAGGACGTAGACGACGCTCGAGATCGTGACCCACGCGAACATCGCGTAGTCGACGCCACCCCACTTCACCCCACGGAAATCGCCCCGGGCGAACATCCGCGCCCAGCCGAACAGGAGCAGGACGCGCAGCATGTTGAAGTCGATCTCCGCGATCACGACGCGCTGCGCCACGGGGAGGAAGAACGCCAGGGCGAGGAAGGGAACGACGGCGCGTCTGCGCGGAACGATCATGACGATCGCGCCGAGGACCAACGTCGTCACGAGGACGAGCGGCTCCACCACCGTCTGATCGGTGACGAGCGAAGGCGTATCCGGCGTGATCACCTTCACGGGGAGGGACCCGGCGGGCTAGCTCGCACCCCGACCCGTGACGACGGCGGGGAGGGTGCGCGCGAGGATCATGAGGTCGGTCGACAGCGACCAGCCGTCGATGTAGGCGAGGTCGAGGCGGACCTGGTCCTCGAAGTCGATCTCGGAGCGACCCGAGACCTGCCAGAGACACGTGATCCCCGGGCGCATCGAGAGACGGCGTTGGTCGCCGAAGCGGTACTCGTCAACCTCGCTCGGGATCGGTGGCCGCGGCCCGACGAGACTCATGTCGCCGCGGATCACGTTCCAGAGCTGGGGAACCTCGTCGATGCTCCAGCGTCGCAGGACCCGCCCCACCGCGGTGACACGGGGGTCGCGGCGGATCTTGAAGGTCGGCCCGTCGCACTCGTTCAGGTGGCGGAGCTCCTCCTTCCGGTGCTCGGCGTCGACTTCCATGGTGCGGAGCTTCAGGATCTGGAAGCGCCGCCCGTGGAGCCCGCAGCGCTCCTGGCGGAAGATCACGGGCCCCCGAGAGGTCGCCCGGATGAGCAGGGCGGAGAGCGTCAAGACCGGGCTCAGCAGCACCAGACCCGCCCCCGCGAGCGCGAAGTCGAGCGAGCGTTTGACGGCCAGCTTCCAGGTCGAGTGGTGGACCGGGGCAAAGCTCAAGGCCGGGATCGTGTCGAGTTGCCCGACCCGCGGCGGCGGGAGCTCGTCGCCAAAGAGGTCGGACAGGACCGTCACCGGAATCCCGATCTGTGAGCAGAGCTTCACGATGTCGGTCACCGAGACCAGCATCGTCCGCGGGTACGCGACGATGACCTCGTCGACGACCTCCTTGCGCAGCAAGGAGGGAAGGTCCGCGACCTTGTAGATCGCCTCTCCCTCGAGCTCCGCGGAGACCGGCGTCTCCGTGTCGTCGACGAACCCGAGCACCCGGATACCCCAACCCGGGTGGTCGTCGACCAGGTTGCGCACCCGAAGCCCGCGCGGGCCGCTGCCCACGACCAGCACGTTGCGGAAGTTGCGCCCGTGGCGTCGCGCCGTCTGGAGCAGCACGAGCACGACGAGACGCCCGAGCCCGAGAATGACGAATTGGGTGCTGCCGAAGTAGAAGGGACTCGCCGGCGCCACCGGCACCGCGAGCACCGTGGCGGCGATGCCCACCGCGAAGCTCGACATCGCGCTAGCGGCGAGCAGCCGCATACACACTTCGGTGAGGTTGGTGCGACGGATCGAGGCGTAGAGGCCGAGACCCTGGAGCGCGATCGGGAAGCTCAGGGTCGCGATCGCTGTGACGAGAGAGAGGCTGAGGGGATGCGCCCCCCAGCAACCCGCGAAATCGAGCTGTATGCAGACTGCGATCAGGAGGAAGAGGGCGCCGCTGACGGTCGCGTCGACGACGGCGAGCGATCGGTAGATGAGCGGGCCGTAGGCCTTAAGCATCAGCGCGACTCTGAATCAGCATTTGCATCGCGGCGTTTCCACTGGCTGCAAGCATGTCCGCGCGCGACACATCGGCGGGTTCTTGCAGGGCTCTTTCACCTCAGTAGGTGTCCCCCGAACTCCTCCAGGTGGCTCGGGTTTGCGCAAGAATTTTATCGCTGCCGCTGAGAGGCCGACACGCGTACGCAGGTTCACCTCTAGGCGTTGGATTTGCCACCCAGATTTGAAATTTCCCCCTCGGGGGTTTCGCTGTTGGATCAAGCGGATCGAGGGGGAAGGGGCGGGAGATCTCGGTCGATGACGCTCGGGGGCTGTCCCGGGACCTCGTCTCGGAGTCCGCCCCGATGGTGCCGGTCAGAGGGGATCGGAGGGGGGTCGGGGCATCCGCTTGCGGACGAGCTCTGCGGCCTTGCGCTCGACGAGCTCCCGTGAGACGACCTCACTCTGCTTCGAGAACGCCGCCAGCATGGCCCGGTCGGCCAGCAGGTTGATCACCCGGGGCGAGCCGGAAGAGGTGGCGTAGAACACCGGCTCGAGCCCCGGCTCGAAAATCTCGTCGTAGTTGCCGCCGGCGACCTCCACCCGGAATCGCAGGTAGGGTCCAACGTCCTCGGGGCGCAGCGTTTCGACGTGGTGCTCCACCGCGATCCGCTGCCGGAGCTGGCGCATGGCCGGATCCGCCAGCTTGTCGAGCAGCTCGGGCTGCCCGGTGAGCACGATCTGGAGCAGCTTCTCGTTGTCGGTCTCGAGGTTGGACAGCAGCCGCACTTCCTCGAGGGCCCGCTGGCCCAGGTTCTGGGCCTCGTCCACGATGAGCACGACGTTGACCCGCTGCTCTAGCTCGTAGAGCAGAAAGTCGTTGAGGGCGATCAGATAGTCGCCCTTGCTCTCGCCGCTGCACGAGATCCCGAAATCGCGGAGGATGAGCTTGAAGAGGTCCATCGGGCCCAGGTCCGCGGTGTTGTGGACCAGGGCGATGTTGGTCTCCGGGGGCAGGCGGTGCAGGACCGCGCGCAGCAGGGTGGTCTTGCCGCTCCCCACCTCTCCGGTGAGCAGGATGAAGCCCTTCCGCGCCGTCACGCCGTAGTAGAGCGACGCGAGCCCTTCCTCGTGGGTGTCGCTGAGCCACAGGTAGCGCGGGTCCGGCGTCAGCGAGAAGGGCACTTCGTGGAGATGAAAAAACTCGTGGTACACCGCTCGGCGCTCCAATGTTGTGCCGCCCGGAGACCCGGACTGTAGCGACAACTCGGAGAGTGCCGCAGGGCTCCACAGGGGTGACGGCATCTCCCCCATGGGGCCACCCCCCGGAGATCTTGCGTGCGCGTTTCCGGGTCGCGCGCGACACTCGGCCCAGGAACACGTGGAGGATCGTCGTGTCGACCCCTTGCATCCGCTTGCTGTCCGCACTCGCCCTGCTCGTCGCCCCGTTCCTCTACGGAGGCGCCGCCCAGAGCGACGAGACCTGTATGTCTCCCTACATGGCCAAGATCGTGGGCCAGGAGGACTACATCTACGTCTGGACCCTCGGGGTCGAGGGCGTGGGCGACGGGCAGGACAAGCTCGTCACCGTCGACGCCAACCCCGCGTCGCCGCGCTACGGCAAGGTGATCCACACCATCTCGGTGGGGGGGCGCAACGAAGCCCACCACTCGGGGCTCTCGGACGACCGCCGCTATCTGTGGGCGGGGGGGCTCGACACCAACAAGGTCTTTGTCTTCGACCTCCACAGCGACCCGTCGGCCCCGAGGCTCCACAAGACGATCACCGATTTCACGGCGAAGAGCGGGGGTGTCGTCGGGCCCCATACCCACTACGCGCTGCCGGGCCGCATGATGATCACCGGGCTCTCGAACAACAAGGACCACAGCGGGCGCACCGGGATCGTCGAGTACACCAACGAGGGCGAGTACATCACCACCCATTGGATGCCGACCGACGACAGCCTGGCGGGGGCGGCGAAGACCGGGGAGTTCGCCGACGGCTACGGCTACGACGTGCGCGTGCTGCCGCGCCGCAACGTGATGATCACCTCGTCGTTCACCGGCTGGAACAACTACATGATGAACCTCGGTACCTTGATGGCAGATGCCGAAGCCATGCAGCGGTTCGGCAACACGGTTGTCGTTTGGGATCTGCATACCCGTAAACCGCGCAAGATATTCGACGTGCCCGGTTCGCCGCTCGAGATTCGCTGCGCCTGGGGTGCGAGGAACAACTACTGCTTCACGTCGACGGCGCTCACGTCGAAGATCTGGTTGATTTACGAAGACGATGGCGGCGAGTGGCACACCAAGGCCGTTGCCGACATCGGCGATGCCAGCCTGATACCGCTGCCCGTCGATATATCGATCTCGGCGGATGACCAGCACCTCTGGGTCAATACCTGGAACGACGGCCTGACGCGGCTGTTCGACATCTCCGATCCGCATGCACCGGTGCAGGTGATGGAAGAGAAGATTGGTGCGCAGGTCAACATGGTGTCGCAGAGCTGGGACGGTGAGCGCGTGTACTACACCTCGTCGCTACTCGCCAACTGGGACAAGGTGGAAGCGCCCGAAGGCGAGGACCTGCAGTACTTCAAGGCCTATGCATGGAACGACGGCGCACTCGAGCATTCGTTCACGGTGGATTTCCTTGCGGAGAAGCTCGGCACGCCACACCAGATGCGTTTCGGGGCCTACTCCTTGTACGGCCAATAGCCTCGCTGCCAGAGTGACCTGCGCATGAGATTTGTTTCGGCCCTGCTGCTCGTGACGCTACCGGTAATGGCGGCGTCTCAGCAGCAGCCACACCACAAACCGCCTGTTCAACCGCAGATTCTGGCGCCCGGTTATTCGGCGCTCGAGTTTCCGGCGCCCGTTCCGGGCACTTATGTATTGCCACCGCTCGGCGAGGCTGCAGACGGCGCGCTCCTGGACAGTTCCGGCGCGGTGGTCAGCCTGCACGATCTATACGAAGACAAGACGATCGTCCTGAGTTTCATCTATACGTCGTGTCCGGATGTGAATGGCTGCCCACTGGCAACATTTGTACTCAGCCAGGTTCAGCAGCAGCTGGTGAAAGATGAACAGGTGATGTCGGATGTTCGCCTGGTGACAGTGAGTTTCGATCCGGAGAACGACTCGCCGGACGTCATGGCTGACTATGGAAAGCATTTCAGGCGCGGCGCGGTTGACTGGCACTTCCTGACGGGTTCGCCTGTCCTGGCGCGCCTCATGGCAGGGCTGGGCAAACCAAAAAACAACGTGCTGGGCATAGACATGGCGGGGCGGGTGGAAGCAGTTGGGGCGAAAGTCACGCAATTTCAACCGGGGGATGAAGTATTTGGCGAGGCCGTCGGTGGGTTTGCCGAGTACCTGTGTACGGCCGAGACTAATGTCACCCTGAAACCGGCCAACCTATCTTTTGAAGAGGCAGCGGCCGTTCCCGTTGTGGCCTTTACCGCTTTGCAGGGGCTGCGCCATGCCGGGGAGATTCAGCCTGGGCACAAAGTTTTGGTCAATGGC
>CAJHXS010000161.1_pt1 | contig 31468 bp, 29 predicted proteins | sample 9198591 | NCBI WGS metagenome assembly CAJHXS01 (sample SAMEA7708347, study PRJEB35096) | sediment metagenome | biome: marine neritic benthic zone biome [ENVO:01000025]; feature: sediment [ENVO:00002007]; material: shallow marine sediment [ENVO:03000034] sea grass bed [ENVO_01000059] ... | reverse complement strand
TGGCCGCCTCGGCGGGAGCCGGCCGCGGAGAGCTCCACGTCGACGTCGCGTTCGCCGTCGAGGGCGAACGCCGCGGGGTCGACTCGGCCTGGACCGCCGAGGGGTGGGGGAGCGACGCCGTGGGCCCGCTGGCGTACCTGGCGGCGCGGACCGAGCGGATGCAGCTCGGCACCGGGATTCTCCAGGTCACGGCGCGCACCCCGGTGATGACCGCGATGACCGCGGCGACGCTCCAGGTGCTCGCCAAGGGCCGCTTCCTGCTGGGCCTCGGCGCGAGCGGCCCGCAGGTCGTCGAGGGGCTCCACGGGGTGCGCTTCGAGCGCCCTCTCGCACGGATGCGCGAGACCATCGCGATCGTCCGGCAGGCGCTGCGCGGCGACAAGGTCGAGCACGTCGGGGACTTTCACCAGCTTCCGCTTCCGGGCGGCGAAGGGAAGGCGTTGCGCTTGGCCTTCGTGCCCGACCCGATCCCGCTCTACCTCGCGACGATCTCTCCCCGCGCGCTCCGGTTGACCGGCGAGCTCGCCGACGGCTGGCTCGGCACCTCGTTTCTACCCGACGCCGCCGAAGCGCACTTCGCCTTTCTCCGCGAAGGCGCGGAGCGCGCCGGTCGCAGCCTCGCCGACCTCGACCTCTGCGCCGGGGCGCCCGTGGCGTTTGGCGACGACGTCGAGCGTCGTCTCGACGCACGTCGGTCGGAGATGGCGTTCACGCTCGGCGCGATGGGCTCGGCCGAGACCAACTTCTACAACGACGCCTTCTGCCGGGCGGGCTTCGAAGACGACTGCAAGGCGGTGCAGCGGCTGTGGATCGCGCGGCGCCGGGACGAGGCCGCGGCGCGCGTACCCGAGGACTTGCTGCGACGCACCACCCTCTTTGGCACCGAGTCGATGGTGCGCGAGCGCCTCCAGGTCTACCGCGACGCGGGGATCACGACGTTGCGGGTCACCCCGATGGGGGCCAACCCGGCCGAGCGTCTCGATACGCTCGGGCGGGTGGTCGAGCTCGTGCGCGAGGGCGACGCCTGAGCGCCTCCCGTCCGGCGCTACTCGGGCGCTACTTGATTGCGCCGGTGTCGCGCAAGTCGGCGATCTCCCCGGCGCTGAAGCCCCAGTCGCGCAGCCCCGCTTCCGTGTCGGCGCCGTGGGCCGAGGGCGGCTTCTGCACCGCCGACGGTGTGCGGCTGAAACGCGGCGCCGGCGCCGGCTGCGGCACGCCCTCGATCTCGACGAAGGCGTCGCGGGCGACCGCGTGGGGGTGGTGGGGCGCCTCCTCCATCGAGAGCACCGGGGCGAAGCAGATGTCGGTGCCCTCCATGATCTCGCACCACTCGTCGCGGGTCTTGGTGCGGATCAGCGCGGCGACACGCTCTTTGAGCGCGGGCCACTGGGCGCGGTCCATCTGGTCGGGGAGGGTCTCGCGTTCGAGCCCGGTCTTCTCGAGCAGGATCGCGTAGAACTTCGGCTCGATCGACGCGATCGAGACGTACTTGCCGTCGGAGGTCTCGTAGGAGTCGTAGAAGTGGGCCCCCGAGTCGAGGATGTTCTCGCCGCGCTCGTCGGTCTGGACCCCGCCGGCGCGCATGCCGTAGATCGCGCTCAGCAGTGAGGCGGCACCGTCCACCATCGCCGCGTCGACGACCTGGCCCTGCCCCGAGTTCTTGGCTTCGAAGAGCGCCGCCACGACGCCCAAAGCGATGTAGAGCGCGCCGCCGCCGAAGTCGCCGACCACGTTGAGGGGCGGCGTCGGCGGCTGCCCCTTGCGGCCGATCGAATGGGCGACGCCGGCCAGCGCGATGTAGTTGAGGTCGTGCCCGGCGGCGTGGGCGAGGGGGCCCTCCTGGCCCCACCCCGTGACGCGTCCGTAGACGAGACGCGGATTGCGGCCGAGACACACGTCGGGTCCGAGTCCGAGGCGCTCCATCACGCCCGGGCGGAAGCCCTCGATCAGCGCATCGGCCTGGTCGGTGAGCCGCAGGACGGCCTCGATGCCCTCGGGGTTCTTGAGGTCGATGGCGAGGGAGCGGCGCCCGCGCTCGAGCACCGAGAAGCGGGGCTCCATCGGGATCCCGAGCCCCGAAGACTGGATACGATCGATGCGGAGCACATCGGCGCCCATGTCTGCCAGGAGCATCGCGCCCATCGGCGCCGGGCCGATCCCGGCCATTTCCACGATCTTGACACCGTCTAGCGTTCCCATCGTTCTGGTCTCCTAGTCCGTTCGAATCACGAGTTTGGCGAGGCCTTTGACGTTGGCGCACGCCGACGGCACCCCGGGCGTCCCGTCGGGAATGAGCAAGCGGAAGGGGCCGCCCTGCTTGGCGGGCAGCGGGTCGCCCTCGACGCTGTGGAGAAGGTAGCCCTGGCGCAGCCCCTCGAGTGCGACGGCCTCGCTGGCAAAGCCGTCGAGGGCGACGGCGACCGCGGCGCCGCGCTCGGGCAGCCCGAGCGCCTCCCACAACGCTTCGACCCGCGCGGCGGCGCCGCTGCGTTTCGGGAAGAGTGGCGCCACGTCGTCGACGCCGTCCGGCAACGCGATGAGCCGGTCGCGGTCGACGCTGTGGGTCCGGCCGTCCGGCAGCACGATCTCGATGCGTTCGGCCGAGAGCTGGAGCTCGTCCTGGCGCAGGGCCGCGGCCTCGAGGGCCGCCGCCAGGGTGTCGAGCGGGGCGTCGTCGCCGGCGCGCACGATACCGTCTGCCCGGCTGTCGCGACGGTACGAGCTCACCCGTTCGTGGAGCGTCCCGCCGGCGACCTCGAACTGGCTCACGCCCTCCTGGGTGCGGAAGACACCCTTGAAGCGCTCGAGGGCCGCGCCGTCGAGCGCTTCGACGAGACGCGCCCGCGAGAACACCACCGCCGGCGACCACACGAACGAGCGCGCCCGGAAGCCCTCGGTCGAGGCGTGGTCGTGGTGGGAATGCGGCGCGCTGCGGTGTCGCGGCGCGCGCTCTCCCTCGCCCTCGGGCCACTCGAAGGTCTCGGCCGGGAGCTTGCCGTGCTCGCATTCGAGGGTGGCGAGGGGCGGCGGCCAGAGCTCGGCGGCGAAGCGCCGGAAGCCCTCGCGCTCGGGGTCGTTCGCCAGGTCGACGCGGCTCGCCACGAGCACGTCGGCGATCTGGGCCTGCTCCCGCAGGAGCTCGAGGTCGGTGTCGCGGGCGAGCTGTCGCGGGTCGACCAGCACCACCACCGGGGCGAGGGCGACGCGGTTGGCGTGGGGAGAGCGGCGGATCGTGTCCACCAGATCTTGGGGGCGCGCGAGCCCGGTGGGCTCGATCCAGATCCGGTCGGGGGCCTCGTCGAGGACGGCGCCCAGGGCGTCGACGAAACCCTCCGGCGCCGTGCAGCAGACACAGCCGCCCGGGATGTTGGTGATCGCGAAGGGGTCGCCCTCGCCGAGGACGGTTTCGTCGAAGGCGGCGTCGCCAAAGTCGTTCACGATCACCGCAGCCCGCTCGCCGCTCCGGACGTCGAGCTGGGTGCGGATCGCGGTGGTCTTGCCGGCCCCCAAAAAGCCGGCGACGAGGTGGATCGGGATCGGGGAGGAAGCGGCCATGCCGCGCAGTGTACCCGCTCTGGCGTCGGTGGCCGCGCCGCGGGACGCGTCCATCTCGCAGGCGGGGCGACGCGTTTACTCGTCGGAGCGCACCCGCAAAAGCTCCATCGCCTCCGCGGCGACCTCGGGGTCGAGCACCCCCATCTCGGCCAGGATCTGGGGCAGGGGGGCGCGGGTGCGGGTCTGGATCTCGAGGAGCTCGTCGCGTTGCGCCTCTTCGAGAAAGCCCTCGCGCACCGCGAGCTCGCCGAAACGCAGCGACTCGCTCTGCTGGATCTCCAGCAGCTGCACGATCTGGTCGAGGTCCAGCCAGCCGCGCTCGAAGGCGAGACGCCCGAAGGAGATCTTGCGGTGCGCCCGTTCCTCGAGGGCGGCCTCGAGCTGGGCCTCCGTGATCAGGCCTTTGCGGACGAGGGCCTCGCCGAACATCGCCCCAAAGATCGGCGTCTGCCCCCGGTTGCTCGATCCGGGGTCTCCCCGAAACGGGGCTGGGGGGCTCCTCCCAGCCCCGCGGCCGGGAGGAGGCGATCGCCGGGCGGGGTGCTTCGGGCTACGCGGCCTCGAAGAGCGAAGCGAAGCCCTGGCCGCCACCCACGCACATCGTGACGATGCCGTAGCGCTTGCCGTCCCGACGCAGCTGTCGCAGCAGAAGCCCCGTCATCCTCGAGCCGGTCATCCCAAAGGGGTGGCCGATCGAGATCGAGCCGCCCGAGGGGTTGAGCTTCTCGTTGGGGATGTCGAGCTCGCGCTGGCAGTAGAGGAGCTGGGAGGCGAAGGCCTCGTTGAGCTCCACGATGTCGATGTCGTCCATCGAGAGACCGTGACGCTCGAGAAGCTTCGGCACCGCGAAGACCGGCCCGATGCCCATCTCTTCGGCTCCGCAACCGGCCACCGCCGAGCCGTGGTAGATGCCGAGGGGCTCGATCCCGAGCTGCTTCGCCCGCTCCGCCGACATCAGGAGCGTCGCCGACGCACCGTCCGAGAGCTGGGACGCGTTGCCGGCGGTCACCGTGCCGCCTTCCTCTTCGGGCTTGAACACGGGCTTCAGCTTCGAGAGGCCCTCGAGGGTGGTCTGCGGGCGGTTGCACTCGTCGGCGGCGACGACGAACTCCTCGTCGTAGGGGTCTTCGCCTTTCTTCATCACCTTGCGGGTGACCGTCATCGGGGCGATCTCTTCGCCGATGAATCCCTTCTCCACCGCGGTCGCGTAGCGCTGCTGGCTCTGGAGCGAGTACTCGTCCTGGGCTTCACGGCTCACCCCGTAGCGCTCGGCGACGATCTCGGCCGTGACGCCCATCGGGTAGTAGAGCCCCGGAAAACGCTCCTTGGCGCCCTCGTTGACCAGTCGGTTCGTGTTCTGGGTGCCGTCTTGCATCATCGTGATGGTCTCGACCCCGGCACCGATCGCCACGTCCGCGCCCTCGCGGATCTGCGCGGCGGCCATCATCACGGCCTGCGAGCCCGACGAGCAGAAGCGGTTCACCGTGACGGCCGCCACCTCCTTCGGGAACCCGGCGCGCATCGCCGCGATCCGCGCCATGTTCATCCCCTGGCAGCCCTCCGGGAACCCGGTGCCGACGACGACGTCGCCGATCTCGCCCGGGTCCACCTTGGGGTTGTTCTCGACCACCGTGCGCAGCGTATGCGCCAGGTACTCGACCGGCTCGGTGACGTTGAAGGATCCGCGGTGGGCCTTGGTGAGCCCGGTCCGGACACTGTCGACGACGACGACCTCTCGTTCCATCTCAGCACTCCTTTTCGATGAGGACGCCGTCCTTGCGGAGCGTCTCGAGTTCTTCTTCGCTGTGCCCGAGGAGATCGGTCACGACCTCGGCGTTGTGCTCGCCGAGGGTGGCCGCCTCGAGGGGAAGCGGGTCCGGGAAGTCCGAGAAGCGCAGCGGGAAGCCGGGCATGTCGAACTCGCCGTGGAGCTTGTCCTTGTGGGTCACGACGGTGCCGCGGGCGCGCAGGTGCGGGTGGCTCACCGTCTCCGCGACGCTCAAGATTGGAGCACAGGGGACGCCGTGCTCCTCGAGTGTTTCGATCGCGCTCTTCACGTCGGCGAAGGACGCGAGCCATTCCTCGACGACCGCGACGACCTCGGGCTTCTTCTTGAGCCGGTCGGCGTCCGTCGCCCAGCCCTCCTGCTCGATCAGCTCTTCCCGACCCATGGCCCGACACAGGTCGGCCCAGTGGTGGAGGAAGCCCATGATCATCACCTCGCCGCCAGTGCCGCAGAAGACCCCCGCCGGGCACACGTAGTCGATGTGGCGACCCGGGCGCGTCGGTTGCACTTGACCGCCCGAGGCGCTGTAGGTGTGCACGTTGGCCTCGTGGTAGTGGTAGTAGACGTCGAGGAGCCCGATATCGAGGTGCTGGCCCCGGCCCGTCTTGTCGCGGTGGCGCAGCGCGGCGAGGATCGCCAACGCGGCGTGGACGCCGGTGCTGACGTCGCCGAGCCCCACCGCCGGGATGTACGGCGCTTCGCCGGGCTCGCCGATCATCGACGTCACCCCGGAGTAGGCCTGGGCGATGTAGTCGTAACCGGGCTTCGAGGCCAGGGGGCCGCTCTGGCCGAGCGCCGAGATCGAGCAGAGGATGGCGTCGGCTTTGTCCTGTCGCAGATCCTCGATGCCGAGCCCCATGTCGGAGATCACCCCGGGCTTGAAGTTCTCGACCACGACGTCGCACTCGGCCGCGATCTCCTTCACGAGCTTCAGCGCCCGCGGATCGCGCAGATTCAGACAGACGCTCTTTTTTCCGCGGTTCTGCTGGACGTAGTAGAGGCTGCGATCGCCCTTCCACTTCGAGATGTAGCGGGACAGCTCCCCGCCCGGGCCGGGCTCGACCTTGATCACCTCGGCGCCCATCTCGGCGAGCATGCGGGTGCAGGCGGGGCCGGCGAGGGCCCGGGTGAGGTCGAGGATCTTGACACCGGCGAGCATCGGTTCGAGCGCGTTGGCCATGGAGGCTCTCCTTCAGGGATTCACTGGGCGCCGCGGCAGGATCGCGGGCGGGCGCCCTCCGGAGCGCCAGAGTGTACCCAGCGGCGGCGGATTCGCCTGGGGCGTCGGGGTCGCTGCCCGGCGCGAAATCGACGACGAACGCGACGCGACCGCGCGCCGGTCGCGCGGTTCGCGTCTCGCGTCTCGCGGGAGGGAGCCCGGCTCGGGGCGGCGCCGGCCGGGTCGGGGCTAGCCGATCCCCGGGTCGAGCATCCGCCAGATCGCGACCCCAACGAAGCGCGCGGCGAACAGGGTCGAGCCGCCGCCGATCAGGAGGATCGCGACGGCCTTCGCGCGCGAGGCGCCGTCGGCGGCGTTCATCGCGAGAAAAAGGGTGACGAGGGCCCCGATCGCGACGGTGACGAGACCGGCCCACACGCCTTCGATCAGCCCAGGGCAACCATCCGCGCAGAGAAACAGGGGAAGTGCGTCCATGGCGGGGCGAATCGCAAGCGGCGTGCCAGCGCCGCGCGCCCCCGCCGCGCCCCAGCGGTGGCGCGCGGCGACCCCAGACACCTGGTTTTCCCTCTTTGAGCAGCGGTCGTGCGAGAAGGGCGCTCGCGGACGCTTGCTACGCAACGATCCGCATAGTCCGCGCGCCCCGGCCGTCGGGTGCGGGCCTAGTCGGGATCCGAGGGCTCGAGCGCAGCGCGCTCGCGCAACCAGCGCTCCGCTTCGCTCGGATCGAGGGGCGGCGCGTGCAGAAAGCCCTGGAAGAAGTCGCAGGACATCCGTTCTAGGAGCGCCTGCTGGGCGGGCTCCTCCACGCCTTCGGCGACCACCTTTAGCCCCATCGCGTGGGCCATGCGCACGGCGCCGTCCACGGTGTCGAGGGCGCGTTGCTCCTTCTCGGCAGCGACGACGAACTCGCGGTCGAGCTTCAGGATTTGCACAGGGAGCTCGTGGAGACAGCTGAGCGAGGAGTAGCCGGTGCCAAAGTCGTCGAGGGCCAGGCGGACCCCCACCTCGCGGAGCTCGAGGAGGAAGTGACGGGTCTCGTCGAGATCCGTCAGCGCCAAGCCCTCGGTGATCTCGACGACGAGCTGTTCCGGGGCGACGCCGCCGCGATCGAGGAGGTCGCGGAGACGCTCGGGGAGCGTCCGGTCGCCCACCTGTTTGCGGGAGAGGTTGACTGAGACGTAGAGCGGGGGCGCCTGGCGCCACGTGCGGCTCCACTCCCCGATCTGTGCGAGGGCGTGTTCGAAGACCCAGCGGCCCAGCTCACCGATGCTTCCGGTCGCCTCGGCGAGGGGGATAAACTCGCCCGGCGAGATGGCGCCGAGCTCGGGATGCCGCCAGCGCAGCAGCGCCTCGAAGCCCACCGGGTGCCCTGCGCCCGCCTGGACGATCGGCTGGTACTGGAGATAGAGCTCGCCCCGCTCGATCGCGCGCGGGAGCGAGGCCTCGAGCTGGAGGGCGCGGTCGACCGATACCCGCATGGCCGAGTCGAAGATCGCCCAGTGCTCTCGGTCGCTTCGTTTGGCGCGGAACATCGCGGAGTCGGCGTCGCGCATCATGTCGGTGGGCTCGCGGTAGCGCCGGTCGTAGAGCACCATGCCGATGCTCGGCCGCGTCTCGAGCTCACGGCCGTCGACCGCGAACGGAGCGGAGAGCAGGGCACACAAGCGCTCGGCCAGCACCGCGGCGTCCTCGGGGCTCCGCAGGTGGGGCAGGAGCACCGCGAACTCGTCCCCGCCCAGCCGCGAGGAGGTCGGCGTGTCGCGGTGGGAGACGTAGTCGAGTCCCCGGACCCCGTTGCGGAGCCGCGACGCGAGTTCCGCCAGAAAGCGATCGCCCACGGCGTGGCCGTGGAGGTCGTTGATGGTCTTGAACCGATCGACGTCCAGGTAGAGCAACCCGAAACAGAAGTCTGCGTCTCGACGCGCACGGGTCAGGAGTTCGCGCAGCCGGTCCTGGAAGAGCGAGCGGTTCGGGAGGTTCGTGAGCTCGTCGTAGTACGCCATCCGCAGGATCTCGAGGCCCCGAGCGGTCTGGGCCGCGAGAAGCTCGAGGGCCTGGGCCTCCTCGGGCGCCACCGGGCGCGGCGACTCGGCGGCGAGCACGTAGGCCGTGTCGCCGCTGCGGAAGAGCGGGAGGAGGACCGACTCGCCACCCCCGCGTTGCAGACGGTCCACCCGGGACTCGCGCGCGGTGCGAAAGAGTCGGCGCTCGAGGTCGGCCTCCCACGAGGCGGGGATGGGCTCGCCTTCGCGGCTGCGCCATTCCCACTTGCGGCGCGACAGCAGCAGCGACGCCACCCCGGCGCCGCCGAACCCGAGCTCCAACGCGGTGGCGGCGGTCGCCTGATGGATCTCCGAAGGACGCGTCCGCGGGGAGGTCTTCCCGGTGCGCGCGACGGCGGTCATGATCTCGACCCCGTGGCGAACGCGGTCGTAGGCGCGACGTCCGCGGGCAGTCTCGCGTCCGACCACGTGGCCGATCGTGGCCATCACGCCGACCGTCAGCGCGGCGGCGTACAGGGTGGCCGGCGCGAAGGGTCGCTCCGCCGTCAGACAGAAGCTCAGCGCGTACAGCGGCGCGACCCAGAGCCACCAGGCGGGCTGGGTAAGCCCCACCCACATGATGCCGGCGGCGTACCAGAGCACGATCTCCCAGATCGGGAGCGCGCCGCCGGTCGCGGCAAAACCCAGCAGGTTGAGCGCCGCGAGGGTCGGGATCGCCATCCCGAAACGTCTGAGTCCGCTTGGCCAGCGCCGGCGCAGGAGCATCGCCAGGCCGACCGCGCAGCCGACAGCGCCGAGGATCTGGCCGGGGAGCGCGGCCCCGCTCTTCGCGAGGGCGACCACCCCGGGAAACAGGAAGAAGAGCCCGGCGCTCCGCCACATCACGGTGGCGGCGTGACGCGATCCGTTGGAGGGGTCTCGGGGCGGGGTCATCGACGCGTGGGATCCTCGTCTCTTCGTTGCGGCGAGCGTTGCCGCGACTTGAGCGATCGCACTGTGTTTCCGGGGGGTTAGGCCCGTAGTGGGGGCTTGCTGGAGAGGGACCCCGAGTGGCGGCGCGGGGATCCCCGGGCTCCCGCGGAGCGGGGAGGGCCGGCGCTCGGGGATTCCCCACCACTGGCTCGCGCGGGCTCGGGAGCCGCGGGGCGAGCTAGCGTGCCCGACCCCAGCGCGCACCGCGCCCTCGCACCCCGGAGAGGTTCCGATGATCGACGCGAACGAGACCTTCGACGGCACCTGGCCCTTCGCTCCGCACTTCTTCGACGGGGGCGGGTTCCAGATGCACTACGCGGACGAGAACCCGAGCGGCGGTTCCGAGACCTTCTTGTGCGTCCACGGCGAGCCCACCTGGGGTTACCTCTACCGCCACATCATCCCCAAGCTCGCGCGTCACGGGCGCGTGGTGGTCCCCGACCACATGGGCTTCGGCAAAAGCGAGACGCCCCAGGGGCGGCCCTACACGATCGAGGAACACTACGAGAACCTGGAGCGTCTCGTCCTGGCCCTCGACCTGCGCGATCTCACCCTCGTCCTCCAGGACTGGGGGGGCCCGATCGGAGGGAGCCTGGCCTATCGCCACCCCGACCGGGTGCGGCGTCTGTGTGTGATGGACGCGCTGGTCGGAGGCCGACCGCCCAAGGGCGCCACGTCGATCCGCACGTCGGAGTGGTTCCGGTGGGTGAACGGGCCGGCCTTCCGGCCGACGGTCTCCCACCTGGGCTCCAACATTCTTTCGGTGATGAAACGCATCGGCTTCGAGCGCGCGGCCCACGTCGACGAGACCTGGATCCGCGCCTACGCCGCACCGTTCCCCACCCCGGAGGATTGCATCGCGGCGATCCGCTTCCCCGAGTGCATCGCCGACGACGAGACGGTGGCCTTTCTCACCCGCGTCCGGACGCCCGAGGCCGTCGCCGCGGTGCGCGCCAAACCGGCGATGTACGTCCACGGGGAGGCCGACCGCGCGCTTCCGATGGACTGGGTGGTGGGCGCGTTCCGCGATCTGTGGCCCCAGGGCCCGGTGGTGACGCTCCCCGGGGTCGGGCATTTCCTCCAGGAGGACGCCCCAGAGGCGGTCTCGGCGCTGATCGAACAGTTCGTGCAGATGACCGGCTGAGGAGCAGGGCGTCCGAGACCTGATACCGTAGGACTCCGCGGGAGGACCCATGGCCGCGACCCCCGAAGAGCGAGACCGGATGCTGGGCGTCTTCGACGGCATCGCGAGCTGGCTCGAGCCCGCCGTCCGCCGCGTGGCGGGCGCGTCGGAGGACGTGTTGAACCGGGCACGGGGTGTCTTCGACGGGTTGATCGACGAGCTCCCCTACGTCGATCGGCCCGATCACGTGATGGCCGATCCGATGTTCGCCTGTGCCGCGAGCCTCGCGGTCTACCAGGTGCTCCGCCGCCGCGGCGTCGACGCCCACACCTGGGGCGCGGCGACCTACGCGCTGCCCGCGGTCACGGAGGATCCGGAGGACGGGAAGCGCTGGCGCGCCGACGCCCAGGCGTCCCAGCGCGATGCGCACGCCAACGAGTTCGTCTTCGAGCTCGTGACGCCGGAGGGCGGGCGGGGCTACGGCACCAACATCACCTCCTGCGCGATCTGCCACCTCTTCGGCAAGCACGACGCGATGGACCTGGTGCCCTACATGTGCGCCTTCGACGACGTGACGAGTCGCGCGGGCGGCACCGGGTTGCGGCGCACCGGGACGATCGCCCTCGGTGCGACCCACTGCGACTTCCGCTTTCAGCCCGGGGGAGAGCCCCTGAGCCTCGCCGAGCAGTTCCCCGAGCGGATCCGCGTCAGCGACGAGTGAGCGCCGCCCGCGCCTGCGCCGCCCGCTCGGCGGCGAAGGCGGCGATCGCCTCGTAGCCGTCGGGCGAGGGGTGACAGATGTCGTCCCCGTCGGCTTCCACCAGGTTGAAGCGCGCCCAGTCGACCTCCGCGCCCCCGAGGTCGCCCACGACCAGGCCGCCCGCTGCGGCCAGCTGGGAGCGGGTCTTCGGGTCGTCGAGGAAGAGCGCCGCACTCGTGGTGTCGAGGCGGTTGCGGGGGAGGAAGAGCGCCACGGCCGCGACGTCGTGCGCTCGGGCTACCTCGGCGAAGCGTTCGAGGAGCAGCAGGAGGGGCTCGGTAAAGGCGGGGCTTCGATAGACCCCGGCGTACTCGGGGCGCCCGACGACGCGCGCGCGCTTCGGGAGCTTCCGGAACACGAAGTAGGGGGTGCGGAGGGCCGCCGCGAGCGAGACGGTGTAGGGAAAGCGGTGGCGGGGCTTGGCCCAGAAGTCGGTGTCGAAGCGCTCGTTGGCGTAGCGGTGCATCGCCGGCAGGCTCTCGAAGGTGTCGGCCGCGGGATGGGGCACCAGTCGGTCCGTCTCCATGTACGGCTTGAAGCTCACCGGGTCGCTCTTGTCGTAGAGCACCGCCCGGTAAGAGTTGCGCATGCGGAAGACGTTCTCGTACATGATGCCGAGCACGACCGTGTGGGCCGCCGGGTAGCGGGGGAGCTCCCGCTCCAAGTGCAGGAGGGCCTGGGTCGGGCCAAAGCCCCCGACGCCCAGGTTGGCGACGGCGACCCCCAGCCGCGCCGCGAGCCGCGCGGGGTACGACGCGGCCGCGGGGACCTCGTCGCCGCGGGTGTAGGAGTCGCCGACGGCCAGCACCCGGACGGCGTCGCGGGAGTAGCCGGGGTAGGTCCTCGCGCCCCACGCGTCGGTGGCGTATTCGATCGCCTCACCGAGACAGTTCTCCTCCGCGACGGTGCTCGGGCTCCGCGGCACCCAACCGAGGACGAAGTCGACGGCGGCGCGTCGCACCGCGAGGTGCTCCGCGTCGAGACGCGGGAGCACCGCGTCGCGGTGATCGTAGAGGTCGTCGGTGAGCACCCCGCTCGCAAAGGCCACGAGCTCGACGCCCACCGCGAGCGGGAGCAGGAGCATCGCGGCGAAGACCGAGCGCCGGCCCCGCCCCCCCGTCGCTGTCGCCGGGCCCTCCGCCGTCACGTCGGCAGGGTAGCGGTGCCCGTTGGAGGGAGGCTCCGGTCGCGGAGCCCGAAGACGTCAGGGTCCGTCGGTCGTCGTCGGCGCGGGAGCGTCGACCGGGCTCACGCCGCGGCGCGCTCGCGGGTCGGCAGGTCGCGGAAGCGGACGAGCTCGCCGCGCTCCTCGTCCCAGAGGGCCAAGGTCAGGGCGCGCAGGCTCCCGGCGAGGCCGAGGGCGGGGACCCGCTGGAGCAGGGGGCTCTCGTCGTGACACCGCTGCAAGTGGTAGTTCGGGACGTGGGGGCCCAGATGGTGGACGTGGTGGAGGCCGATGCTGGCCGTGAACCACTGGAGCAGTCGCGGAAGCTTGTAGTAGGAGGTGCCCTCGAGCGCCGCGCGAAAGTAGTCCCACTCGTCGGAGTGGGCGAAGTAGGTGCCCTCGAAGGCGTGCTGTACGTAGAAGAGCCAGAACCCACATACACTCGCCATCGCGAACACCGGCCCCATCACCAGCGCGAGCTCCCCCGCGCCCAGCAGCGCCGCCGCCCCGAGGTAGAGCGCCGCGATCGCGAGGTTGGTGGCGATGACGCTGCGCCGCTCCACGGGGCGGACGCTGCTGCCGCCGTAGGCGAAGCGGTTCAACAACAGGAAGTAGAAGAGCGGGCCCAGTCCGAAGAGGAGCACCGGGTTGCGGAAGAGGCGGTAGCCCAGACGGCGCCAGCGAGGGGCGTCGCGATATTCACGCACCGTCAAGGTGAAGACACAGTGAAAGCCCCGGCGGTCGAGCTTTCCGAGGTGGGCGTGGTGGAGGTTGTGCTGACGACGCCACTGTCGATAGGGGATAAAGGTGAGGAGCGAGCACACCAGCCCGAGGGTGTCGTTGGCCCGCGCCGAGTGGAACAGCGAGTGGTGTCCGCAGTCGTGCTGGAGGACGAAGATCCGCACCAGCAGACCCGCGGCGACGGGGGCCATGAGGAGCGCGACCCCGTAGCTGTGGGACAGCGCGGCGAACATCCCCGCCAGACAGGCGAAGAAGGGGACGAAGGTGTTGGCGACCTGCCAGAGGCTGCGGGGCAGGTCGGGGCGGCCGTAGCGTTCCGTGAACTCGGTGATCGCCGGCGCCATCGCGGCGCGTGTCATGCTTCCTCCGCGTCGCTTCGATTCTATCTGACCGGGGGGCGGCTTCCAGCGGCCTATGGCAAGATCGATTCTCCCCTTCGGGGGATCTCGAACCGCGTGCCCTGAAGCGTGCCCAGAGAGCGACGATGCGCGAAGCCGTCTTGGCCCTTCCCCTCGTGTTGTGTGTATGTAGCGTCGCCGCCGCGGCCGAGCCGCTGCAGACCGTCGACGAGATTCGCGATTGCGCCGAGAAGAACCTGCCCGAGCGCACGCTGCGCCAAAACGTCGAGATCGAGTCGGAAGACCGCGTCGGCGGGCGCCGCAACCTCGAGGCCCGCGTGCACTGGAAGCGCTTCGAGCGCGGCCCGCGCGTCATGATCCGCGTCGACGCCCCCCCGGAGGTTCGCGGCGCCGCCTATCTCGCGATCCAGGGCGAAGACGACGACGACGAGCAGATCTTCATGTTCCTCCCCGCCATCGGGATGGTGCGGCGGGTGACGGCCAGCACGGCCGCCGAGTCGCTCTGGGACACCGACTTCAGCTACGAGGACATGAAGTACCTGCAGGGCGTGCAGCGGCGCGGCGAAGGGGAACGGCTGGACGACGACGAGGTGGAGGGGCGACCCGTCTACGTCCTCCAGACCCACTCCGCCACCGACGAACCGGACGCGATCTACGAACGCGTCGTGACCTTCGTCGACCAAGAGACCTGTGTCTCCCTGCGGACCGACTTCTACGAGCGCGGCGACACGGTTCGCAAGCGGCTCCTCGCGACCCTCAGCACCCTCGAGGCGGACGGTCCCCGGTGGCGCGTCGGCGAATACGCCATGAGCGATCTCAAGAACGAGACCCGCACCTGGCTGCGCGTCCAAAGCGGGGAGCTCGACATCGAGCTTCCCGATCGTCTCTTTACGCGCAGCGGGCTCGGACGCGGCCGCTAGGCGCGGGGCGGCTTCGTGGATTCCTGGGTCGCACTCCTCATCGCGCGCCCGATCCGCATCCTCGCGGTGATCGCGTTGGTGACCGCGGTTGCATTCGCCGCGCTGGTCGATCTGGAGACACGCGAGCTCCGGCTGTGGATCGATCCGTCGGTCGAGGGTCTACTCCCGAGCGACGATCCCGAACGCGCCTTCGCCGACCGCGTGCGCCGTCAGTTTGCCGGGGATGCCCCCATCTTCATTGCGGTGGGGACCGAGCCCGGCGAGCGCGTGTTCTCCGAGAGCCACCTCACGCGCGTCGCACAAATGGGGCAGCGACTCGCCGAGATCGACGGGGTCCACGAGATCCACTCCCTCGCCACCGCCCAGGACCTGAGCGCCGACGACGAGAGCATCGACATCAAAACCTTTCTGGCGTCGGCGCGCGCCGGCTTGGACGCCGACGTCCTCGTGCGCGACGCCGAGACCAACCCGCTGGTCTGGGGCACCCTGGTTGCGCCGGACCGCAGCATGAGCTCCCTCGTCGTGACCCTCAAGGGCGTGGGCGACCGGGAGTTTCTCGAGCGGCGGATCGGCGAGCAGTTCCAGGTCATCCTGGACGAGGAGCGCGGCGCGGCGCCGGTCTGGGTGACGGGGCTGCCGGTGATCAAGGCCCGCACCAGCGAGGCGATCCTCGACGACTTGGTGTTCGCGGTGCCCGCCATCACCGCGGTGGGCGGGGCGGTTCTCTTCCTGGCGTTTCGGAGCTTCCGCGGCGTCCTGTTGCCCCTCGTCACGATCGTTCTCTCCCTGATCTGGACCCTGGCGGCACTGACGGCGTCGGGCCGTCCTCTCAATCTCGTGACGGCGCTCGTCCCCCCGCTGATCCTCACCGTGGGGCTGGCCTACGCCATGCACCTGCTCGCCGACTACGCGGAGGCCTGTGAGAACGCCGAGAGCGGGGAAGACGAGCGGATGAACGAGGCGCTCCACGGAGCCACGCTGCCGCTCCTGGTCGCGGGGCTCACCACCACCGCCGGGCTCGGGTCGCTGATGCTGAGCCCGCTTCCGGCGATCCGCGAGTTCGGTGCCCTGGCTTCCGTGGGCACGGCGTGCACCCTGTTGCTCTCGCTCACCTTCCTCCCGGCGGCGTTGTGCGTGCTGGGACGGCTGCGCCGCGGCCGGCCGGCTCCGGCCACCGACCGCTTCGCCCAGGTCGGCACGGCGCTCGGCCGCTTCGACGTGCGCAACCGCCAGGCCCTGGTGGTCCTCGCCGGGGTCTTCCTCGGGGTGTGTCTGATTGGGGCGCTGCAGCTCGAGGTGGGCAACGTCTACATCGAGAACTTCCCCGAGGACGCTCCGGTGCGCGTCGACTACGAAGTGGTGCGCGACAACTTCGCCGGTGCGAACCCGCTCCAGATCCTGATCGCTGGCGAAGAACCCAACGAGATCCTCGATCCGGAAGTGCTCGAAGACATCGCCGACCTGCAGCGCTGGCTCGAGAGTCAGCCCGAAGTCGGGTCTACGGCGTCGATCGCCGATCCGCTGCGCCTGCTCAACCAACGCCTCATCGGACGCGACGCGCTCCCCGACAACGCCGCCGCGGCGCGCCAGCTCTTGCTCTTCTCGGGCGGAGAGCGGGTGCGCCGCTTTGCGGATTCCGCGTACCAGACCGCGCGCATCGAGCTTCGCGCGAAGGTCGACGATTCGCGCTCCGTCGGCGCGCTTCTCGAGCGCATCGAAGCGCGTCTCGCCGAGATGCCCCGCGCGCTCGACACCCGTATCACGGGTCGGTCCGTCCTCGTGAACACCGCCCTCGAGCAGATCGCCCTCGGCCAGGTGCAGAGCATCCTGGGCGCGTTCCTCGTGATCTACGCGATCCTCGCCACGCTCTTCTGGTCGTTCCGCGTCGGGTTCCTGGCGCTGGTGCCCAACGCAATCCCCGTGGCCTTCTACTTCGGAACCCTGGGCATTCTGGGGATTCCGCTCGACGCAACGACGAGCCTCGTCGCCTGTATCGCCCTCGGCATCGCGGTGGACGACTCGGTCCACTACTTGGTGCGCTTTGGCTCGGCCGCCCGACGGACCGCCGACGAAACCCAGGGTGCGCTCACCACGCTGCGCGCCGTGATCCGCCCCGTGACGCTCACCACCCTCACGCTCTGCGGCGGGTTTCTGGTGCTCACCAATAGCGAGCTCCAAAACCAGGTTCTTTTTGGAGCGTTGGCCGCCACGACCCTCGCCGTCGCGTGGCTCGTCGACATTACGATCACCCCGGCGCTCACCGCCGGCGCCAAAGTCGTGACCTTCTGGGATATCCTGCGTTTGGACCTCGGTCCGAACCCGCAGAAGGTCATCCCGCTTTTCGAGGGACTGAGTGGACGGCAGATTCGTGTGTTTGCGCTGATGATGGACATTCGGGACCTGCCCGACGGACGGGTGCTGATGGCCGAGGGCGATACTGGCGTGAACGACGTCTACGCCGTCCTCGAGGGCGAGCTCGATGTCTTTGTGAGCCGCGGCGGAGAGCGGCTGCGCGCGCGCGTCGCCCGGCGGGGCGACCTGGTCGGCACCCTCGGGTACTACGCCAAACACCGGACCGAGACGGTGCGCGCCACCAGCGACGTGAAGCTGCTGCGGATCGAAGAGCGCGACCTCGCCGAGCTCATGCGGCGCTATCCGCGGGTGGCCGCGCGAATCTTCCAAAACCTCGGCCGCGCCACCACCACCGAGGCGCTCACCACCGCCGACCGGCTCCGGGAGGCGCATTGAGCGCGCTTGCCGCACAAGCGGGTCGGAGGGCGCGCAGGCCGCTCCCGGCGCGACCGAGGGCGTCGTGAAGATCCTCTCGGTGCGTCACGCCTTGCCCGCGCGACCGCTCTCGAACGAGGACATTCTCGAGTGGATCTTCGAGGAGAACCCCCACTTCGACGCGAGCGTCCAGCAGGAGGTGGTCGCCGCCCTCGCGAAGTACTGGGGACTCTGCGGCAGCAAGACCCGCTTTATGCGCACCGGTGACGAGACGGCGCTCGGCTGTGTCACCCAGGCGGCGCGGGAGGCCACCGCCACCGCCGGGGTCGATCCGGAGGACGTGGAGTTCGTGATCTACTGCGGGATCAGCCGGGGCTGGCTCGAGCCCTCCACCGTGAGCGCGGTGCTCGGCGAGCTCGGGTTTCCCCGCGCCACCGGCTTCGACATCCTCGACGCCTGCACCGGGTGGATCCGCGCCCTCCAAGTGGCGCAGGGCTTTCTCCACTCGGGCACCTACGGCACCGGCCTGATCGTGAGCGGGGAGTTCAACATGCTCGAGTTCCACGGGCTCGCGGTGCGCGAGCCCGAGGAGATCATTGAGCGGGCCGCGGCGTTCACGGTCGGTGAGGCCGCGACCGCGACCCTCGTCACCGCCGAGGGGCCGCCGATCGACTTCCGTCTGCGCAACTTCGGCGAGCACTACGACCTCAGCATGATCCCGCTCCCGGGCGCCCGCTCGTGGGCGCGCGAGCGCTACCGCTTTGGCGACCCGCGCTTCCAGCCGCTGCGGTTCTATACCGACGCCTCTCGCCAGACCGCCGTCGCGGTGCGGCGTCTGGTCGAGACGATGCGCGAGCCGCCGGGTCTGGAAGCCGGCTCCCACGACATCGCGTTTGGCCACGCGGTGAGCGAGAAGGCCTGCGACCTCGTCTGCGACGCCCTCGAGATCCCGCGCGACCGCTTCTACCGCACCCACGCGGGGTACGGGAACACCGCGTCGTCGTCCGTCCCCTTGGCGATGAGCCTCGCGCTCGGCGACGGTCGTCTCTCCCGCGGCAAACGCTGCATCGTCGGCGTGGCCGGCGCCGGTGTGTCCGTCGGCGTGGCCTCGTTCCGCTTCTAGGCCGGCCGGGGCCGCGATGTCGACCGGGGACGAGGGCGCCGCGCCGTCGGCGCTGCGTCGCCTCGACGACGACCTCTGGGTCGCGGAGACGCCGCTGCGCTTTTTGGGGCTCGAGCTCGGCGCGCGGATGAGCGTCGTGCGGCTTCCGAACGGGCGGCTCTTCGTCCACTCGCCGATCCCGCCGCGGCCGCCACTGCTCGAGGCCGTGCGCGCCCTGGGCCCCGTCGCGTTTCTCGTGGCGCCCAACCGCTGGCACCATCTGAGCGTCGAGGCGTGGACCCGCGCCTGCCCGGAGGCGCAGGTCTTTCTCGCCCCCGGTCTCGAGACCAAGCGCCGCGACCTGCGCTGCGACGGGCTCCTCGGCGATACGCCCGAGCGCGGCTGGGCGGACGCGATCGACCAGGCCCTGCTCCCCGGGATGCCGCTGCTCAACGAGGTGGTCTTCTTCCACCGGGCGAGCGCCACGCTGATCGCGTGCGACGTCGCCTTCCACGTCGGCCCGAGCGCGGCGCCGCTCACGCGGTGGGCCTTTTGGTTGGGCGGGGCCTACGACCGTCTCGGGCCGACCTACCTGGAACGCTTTCTGGTGCGCGACCGCTCCGTCTTCGCCCCCGCGTTGCGCCGCGTCCTCGACTGGCCCTTCGAGCGGGTGATCGTCGCCCACGGCGAGGTCTGCGAACACGGCGGCCGCGCCGCCCTCCGCGAGGGATACCGCTGGGTGCTGTGAACGCGCCGGGCGCGGGCCGGGAGCGTGGGCGACCGCGCCGTCGGTAGAATCCGCGGCCCAAGACCGACTGCCCACGAGGAGCCGGCGATGCACTACGGAATGCTCACCCCGAACTTTGGAGAATTTGGCGAGGCCCGCGCGTTGGCGGAGCTCGCCGCCGAGGCCGAGCGGGCCGGCTGGGACGGGTTCTTCCTCTGGGACCACATCCAGTTCCCCGAGCTCGAGCCCTGCGCCGACCCCTGGGTGGCACTGGCCGCCATGGCGATGCGCACCGAGCGCATCCGTCTCGGCACCCTCGTCACCGCGATCGGCCGCCGGCGCATCGCGAAACTCGCCCGGGAGCTCGTGACCCTCGACCGGCTGAGCGGTGGTCGCGCCGTGCTCGGCGCGGGGCTGGGCTTCGCGGTGCTCCCGGAATGGGCCGGCTTTGGCGACGAGCCCGACCCCCGTGTCCGTGGCGAGATGCTCGACGAGGGCCTCGAGCTGCTCGCCGCGCTACTCCGCGGCGAGCCCGTAAAGCACCGGGGCGCCCACTACCATGTGGAGACCCCGGGGTTCGCCCCGAGCCTCCAGCGGCCGCAGATTCCGATCTGGGTCGCCGGCCAGTGGCCCGGCACCAAGCCCTTCCGCCGCGCCGCCCGCTGGGACGGCGTCGTGCCGATGCACCGCAACGCCATGGAAGGCCAGATGATGCAGCCCGACGACGTCGCCGCCATGATGGACTACGTCGCCGACCACCGCACCGACGCGACCCCCTTCGAGTCGGTCCACCTCGGTGCCGCCGACGGCGCGCCGGTGCAAGCGTTCGCCGACGCCGGCGCCACCTGGTGGATCGCCTGCGTCGCGCCGGGCGACACCGTCGAGTCGGTGCGCGAGCGGCTCCGGGCGGGAACGACCGCCGTCGCCGCTCGTTGACGCCGGGCGCAGACAGATATTGCGCCACTTCGCTGGAGGCGTGAAAGACCGCCTCCAGCGCCTAGGCAGCGCTGGAGGCGGTCAAGGAGGGCCTCTGTGTGGACTTCACAGGCGGCCACCACCGACCCTAGGCGAGCTCGGGGTCGGCCGTGATGACAGCCGTCATACCCTCGCCACGGCGACGAGCCAGCACAGCGGGACCCATCGGGAGAGTGCGGAACAGGCGAAAGGGCCAACACCCGATGCGCTGCTCCTAGGACGGGGCGGGACCCTCAATACGGATCGGGGAAAGACGCACCCGGGCCGCGCTCTGGAGGGAGACTGGCGGTTTCCTTTGAGCCAGAGAAACGGCCCGGGTACGCATCGACGAAGACGTTCGACGCGTCGGTCGGGTTACAGATGTCGGTTTTTTCCGGTTCCCGCAGGGGAGGGCGGGGCCGAGTGTTAGTCTTCCGGCACACCCCATGGATCTCGACGCGCTGATCGACCGCCAGCTTCGGCGCTGGGCCATTGGCGGCGGGGAGGGCATGCCCCAGCCGCGGGGGCCCTGTGTGTCGATCGCGCGCAGCCCGCAGGCGGGTGGACGGGAGCTCTCGGCGCGGGTGGCCGCTTTCCTGGACTACGGGCTCTTCGGTCGCGAGGAAGTCGACGAGATCGCGGCGAGCTGGAGCCTGCGGGGGCGGCTCGCCGAGGGGCTGGACGACGAGTCGCTGCGCCGGGTCGAGGAGCGCGCTGCCGCGGCCGTGCAATGCACCGACGCCGCGGCGCGGGCCGGGGTGCAGCGGGCGGCCGAGGTGGTGAGCCTGCTCGGCGAGCGGGGCATGGCGGTGCTCCTGGGGCGCGGGTCCACGGTGTTGGTGCCCGCCGAGCGCTCGCTGCGGGTGCTCGTGGTGGCGCCCTTCGAGGTCCGGGTGGCGCGATTGGCCGCGTCCCGCGGGATCGAGGAGGCCGAGGCCACTGAGCTCCTCAAGGACGCCGAGGCCCACCGCACCCGGTTCTGGCGCGACTGCTTCGGGCGCGAGCTCTACGAGCCCACGGAATACGACCTAATCCTCAACACCGAGTGGCTGGCCCCGGACTCCGGCGCCGCGCTCGTGATCGACGGCCTTCGCCGGCGCTTCCCCGGCAAACGCTGACCGCTCGTCTATTTTCCCGCAACCCCTTGCTTTCGCTTTGGTTCGGCTGCCGGGTGACCTCGACCACCCGCAGCGCCCTACCCAAACGCGATTTGAATTCGGTGGCGGAACGCGCGTCTCCCTTTAAATTGGAACCCCAAGGGGGGACGGTGAGAGCAGCGCTCGAGCCCAGGAGCACCCGCGCGCATCGGCGCAGACGCGGAGAGGAGCGTCCCGCACTCGCGGTGGCGCGACGCCGTATGGCGGAGCGGCTGGTCGCCGCCGGCCACGCCGACGCGCGGGTTGCCGGGGCAATGGTCGAGGTGCCCCGTCACGAACTGGTGTCCGAGGCCCTCGCCCACCGCGCCTACGATGACGTCGCGCTACCGATCGGGGAGGGCCAGACGATCTCCGCCCCCTCGGTCGTCGCCGCGATGACCCGCGCCCTCGCGCTCTCACCCGGGGACCGCGTGCTCGAGGTCGGCACCGGGTCCGCGTATCAGACGGCGATCCTCGCGCAGCTCGCGGGGGAGGTGGTCTCGATCGAGTGCGCGCCGCGGCTCGCGGCTCGGGCGCGCCGCGCCCTCGACGCGCTCGGCGTGACCAACGCCGTCGTCCACCTGGGCGATGGGTCGCTGGGGCGGGCGAGCGACGGCCCCTACGACGCGGTCGTCGTCACGGCCGGCGGGCCCGCGGAGGTGCCCCCGCCGCTCCTCGAGCAGCTCCGACCCGGCGGCCGTCTGGTGGGCCCCTTCGGCACCCGCGAGACCCAAGAGCTGTTGCGGCTGACCCGCGAGCCCGGGGGCCGCGTCCGGCGCGAGAACCTCGGCGCCTGCCACTTCGTGGCACTGGTCGGTCGGCACGGATGGCCGCGCTCTCGCTGAGACGCGGCGTCGTCGGCGCCGCGCTGCTCCTCTGCGTCGGGGCCTGCGCCTCGCCCCCGGGCAAGGGTCAGGGTCTCTGGCACGAGGTGCGGCCGGGGGAGAACGTCTGGCGGATCGCCCGCTACTACGGCGCCGACCCGCGGGATGTGATCCGCTCCAACGACATCGACAACGTCCGCCATGTCCGCGTCGGGACCCAGCTCTGGATCCCCCGCGGTCGCACGCAGGGTGGAGGGGGTGCGGTGCCCCTGCTCACCCCTCCACGCGACCAGCCGACGGTGCGTCTCCCGCGCTCGGCCCTGCGCAGCTGCAGTGCCAGCAAGGAGGCCGCGCTGCGTTTCGCCTGGCCCGTGCAGGGCACCGTGACGTCGCGGTTCGGCCGCCGCGGCTACCGCCACCACGACGGGCTCGACATCAGCGCCCCCACCGGCACCGCGGTGACGGCGGCCGAGGCGGGCCGGGTCATCCACGAAGGGCGCCTCGGCGCCTACGGACGCCTCGTCATCGTCAAGCACGCGGGCAACTGGGCTACCGTCTACGCGCACAACCGGAAGAACCGAGCGCGCATGGGCGATTTCGTGGAGCGCGGGCAGGTGATCGCCGAGGTGGGCTCGAGTGGCAACGCCTCGGGGGCTCACCTGCATTTCGAGATCCGTCGCAGCAACCAGGCCCTCGATCCGGCGCTCTGTCTTCCCTGAGCCCGCCCCGCAGCGGGAGGAGCCTCCGTGGCCGTCGACCTGCTCCGCTACGTCCGTGACATCCCCGACTACCCCAAGCCCGGCATCCTGTTTCGCGACCTGACGCCGCTCTTTGGCGACTCGGGCGCCCTGCGCGAGGCGGTGCGCGAGCTCGCGGCACCCTTCCGCGAGCGGGGCGTCGAGCGCGTGATCGGGATCGAATCTCGCGGGTTCATCCTCGGGGCGCCCGTCGCCCTCGAGCTCGGCGCGGGCTTCGCCCCGGTGCGCAAGGCCGGCAAGCTCCCCCACGACACGATCGCCGAGACCTACGAGCTCGAGTACGGGACCGACACCGTCGAAATGCACGCCGACGCCCTCCGCAGCGGAGAGCGGGTGTTGCTGGTCGACGACCTGATCGCGACGGGCGGTACGGCGGCGGCGGCGCTGCGGCTCGCCCAAAAGGTGGGCGCCGACGTGGTCGGCTGCGCCTTTCTGGTGGAGCTCGAGGGGCTGGGCGGGCGCGGAGTGCTGGGGCACCCCCAACAGCACGCCCTCCTGAAGCTTTGAAGGCTTTTCAAGCGCCCCGCGGCGGGTGTACCCTCTCCGAAACCCACGGACCACGAGGAGAGGGCGGATGGCAAGCGTGAACGTCAAAGAAGAGGTCGCGGCGTCGGCTGATCAGGTCTGGCAGATCATGGCGGATTTCGGTGGCATCGATAAATGGGCCGATCCCAACCTGATCAAGAGTTGCGAATCTGACGGCAACAGCGCGGGCGCGCTGCGCACGATCACGCTCGCCGATGGCGCGGTGATTCGCGAGCGACTCGAGGCCATCGACGCGGGCGCGCGCAGGTTCACGTACTCGATTCTCGGCGAGTGCCCGCTGCCGGTGAAAGACTACGTCGCGACCGCGAAGGTCACCGAGACGGGCGACGGGAGCTGCCAGGTCGATTGGCAGAGCACCTTCGAGCCTGTGGGTCCCGCCGGTGAGGCGGAGAAGATCATCCAAGGGGTCTACACCGGCGGCGTCGCGGGGATACGCAAAGCCCTCGGGATCTAACGGGTCCGCGTCGTGGACCTCGGGCTGCTCTTTACCGGCGGTGGCATGCGGATGCCCGAGCTCGTCGAGCTCGGTCGTCGCGCGGAGGCCCACCGGGTCGACGCGCTCTATCTCGCGGAGGCGTGGCGCAGCGGCTTTGTGCCGCTGACCGCGCTCGCCGCGGCGACCGAGCGGGTGCGGCTCGGGCCCTACGTGCTCAACGCGTACGGGCGCAGCCCCTTCGTGACGGCGATGGCGGCGGTCGACCTCGACGAGTTCTCGGGCGGGCGTCTGGTGCTGGGCGTCGGCGGTGGCAACAAGGTCATCAACGAGGTCTGGCAGGGGATCCCCCACGCCCGCGTGCTCACCAAGATGGAGGAGTACGTGACGGTGCTGCGCCAGGCGGCGCGCACCCGGCTGGGCGAGCGCCTCGATTTCCAGGGGCAGGTGCACGAGATGCACTGGGTGCCGTCGGTGGATCCGATCCGGCCCTTCCCGGTGATCCTCGCGGGGATCTTTCCCCGGATGCTGCGCGTGGTCGGGCGCTGTGCCGACGGGCTCGCCGCCGGGGCGGTGATCTCGGCTGAGTATCTGCGCGACGTGATGAAGCCCGCGGTGACCAAGGCGGCGGCCGACGCCGACCGCGACCCGGGTGAGCTCCGCTTCTACTGCGGCTCCTTCCTCTCGGTCGACGCCGACCGAGAGCGGGCGCGACGCCGGGCGCGCGAGGCGATCTGCGCGCTCTTCGACCCGCTGCCGCACCCCTACTACGAGTTCACCCTGCGCGAGCAGGGGTTCGCGCCCGCGGCCGACGCAGCGCTGCGCTTCATGCCGGCGGGAGAGCTCGAGCGCGCCGTCGACGCGATCCCCGAAGAGGCCATCGACCGCGTGGCGATCGCCGGCACTCCGGACGACTGCCTGGCGCGTCTGGCCGAGTACGACGGGATCGCCGACGAGCTCATCCTCGTGAACGTCACGCCGCCACCCGAGGGCGACCCGGGTGCCGCGTACGACGACGTGTTCGCTCTAACCCAAGCGTTTCGCGCTTAGCCCACCAAGGAGACTCCGATGTCCGCAACCCCGGTCGATACCACCAACGCGATCGATGCCGACGGCCACGTCCTCGAGCCCCCGGACCTGTGGCTGAACTATCTCGAAGACCGCTTTCGTGACCGCGCGATCCGCATCGACACTGACGAGAACGGCTACGAGATCTTTCTCTACGACAACAAGCCCTCGCAGTTGGTGCAGCCAGGCTTCGCCGGGATCCTCGGCGCGATGGGCGCCCCGGACATCCTGCCGAGCGTCGAGCGCACCTGGGAGGTGGGCTCGCCTCTGGCGGCGTTCGACGCCGCGGCGCGTGTCAAGCACTGTGACGAGCAGGGTCTGGCGGCGGCGGTGCTCTACCCGACGACGGGCTTGCTCTGGGAGGCCGAGGTGAGCGATCCGGAGCTCTCCATCGCCTACGCCCGCGCCTATAACCGCTGGATCGTGGACATGTGTTCGGAGGCCCCGAACCGGCTCTACGCGATCGCCCACATCCCGCTCGCCGACGCCGACCTCGCTGTCGAGGAGCTACAGCGCGCGGTGAAGGCCGGGTGCAAGGGCGCGATGGTGGCGCCCTTCACGTGGACCCGGAAGGCTCACGGCCATCCCTACTACGACAAGCTCTGGGCCACGGCGCAGGACCTGGATGTGCCGATCGCCCTGCATCCCTCCTTCGAGCCGCTGCAGTTCTCCCAGTTCGGACGCTTCGAAGAGCTGATGCCGAAGGCGCCGATCGACTTCAGCTTCTACTTCGACGTGCTCGTGGTGCAGGCGATGCAGCAGGCCTTCGTGTCGCTCTTCAACTACGGCGTCTTCGAGAAGTTCCCGAAGGTGAAGGCCGTGGTGCTCGAGTCGCAGGCGGGGTGGATCGGCCAGCTCCTCGACCGGATGGACGCCGTGTGGGAGGGGCCGCTCAAGGCGACCACCGAGCTGAAACACCCGCCGCGCTTCTACTTCGACCGCCAATGCTGGATCTCCGCGGATCCGGACGAGCGCGCGCTCTCGCAGCTGATCGAGTACGTCGGGGCCGACAAGTTCTTCTGGGCTTCGGACTTCCCCCACCCCGACCACACCGAGCGCTTCATGGAGCGTCTCGCCGGGCTGATCGAGCCGCTCTCGCAGCCGGCGCGGGACAAGGTGATGCACGAGAACGTGACGGCGGTCTACAAGCTCGACTGATCGTGTCCGCGGTCGCGAGGCGACCGCTCCCACGATCGTGAGGAATCGGGGCGAGGCGACGGAGTCGCCCCGCCCCGTCTTGTCCGCGGTCGCAAGGCGACCGCTATCGCGGCCGGCTCCTTCGGAGCCTACCGCGATCGGGTTAGATACCGGGGCGGGGTGACGTATCGTCGCGCTTCGCTCGGCTCTCATGGACCGCGCGATGCGCGGCTAGGCGGCCGGGCGGACGGCGTTGCCGCCGCCGCGTTTTGCGTCGTAGACCCCGTTGTCGGCGCGCTCGAGCAGGGCGAGGGGGTTGTCGCCGGTGCTCGCGAGGGCGAGGCCGCCGCTGGCGGTGACCGGAGACGCGGGAAAGAGCTGCTGACCGACCCGGTGCACCCGCTCGACCAGCCGGCGGGCGGTGGCGTTGGCGTCCTCCTCCCGGGTGTCGGCGAGCACCACCACGAACTCGTCGCCGCCGTAGCGTCCGACGGCGTCGCTCGAACGGGTGCCGCGGCGCAGGGCTTCGGCGATTGCTTGGAGCAGCCGGTCGCCCTCGATGTGCCCGTAGCGGTCGTTCACCTCCTTGAAGCCGTCGAGATCGACGAGGAGCAGGCCCGTGGTGTGGCCGCGCCCGGCGCGGGAAAGCTCGATCTCCAGCCGTTCGAAGATGCCGCGGCGGTTCAGCAGGTTGGTGAGCGGGTCGCGCTGGGACAGATCCTCGAGACGTCGGATCGCTTCGCCGAGACGCGTCTCGACGCTGTGGCGCCGTCGGATCTCGTCGAAGAGTCGTCGGTGACTCTGGATGCGGCAGTGCACGAGGACGGTCGCCACGACGCCCGAGGCGGCCAGCACGAACGCGAAGCGCACGAGACCCTGGGCGCCGGCGATCGGGTAGGCCACCGTCGCCCAGGCGGCGGTGGTGACGGCGAGGATGCCGAGTTGCCAGCGCACCGAGAGCACGACCGAACCGGTGCCGAGGAGCAGGACGACCAGGTAGTGGGTGTAGAAGAGGTCGCCGACCAGATGGAGCGAGTAGAGCGCGTTCGCCAACAGCACCGACGCGCTCAGCGCGAGTACCAGGTGGGCGCGCTCGGTGGGGACGAGCTCGGTCCGGATCAGCACGAAGAGGCCGACGAAGTAGCCGACGACCGCGAGATTTGCGCTCGCGAGGAGCACCACGCCGTGGCTGGTGAGGGGCAGCCAGGGGTCGAGCACGTTGTACAGAGCGAACGCGACGAAAAGCCCCGCGAGCGCCGCGGCGCTCGGGAGGAGCCGCTCGAGGACGATGTGCTGGAGCGCCTCGTCGAGGTCGGCGCCATCGCCGGCGAGGGCATCGGCCTGCGCGTTCCCGTCGTCCGGGGTCGCGGGCTCGTTCACCGCGTCGACGCGGGCGCTGTCGAGGCCCGGATCGCCGAGCCCTTCGCTTTCCACCATGGATCCACCTGGGCTGGCGCGCCCGCCTCGCGTCCCTGGTTGGATCGTCGCGAATCGCCTCGGTCCTAAGGGTTATTTCTCACGAGATTTCCGAGAGTTACATCTATTTTGCTAGTGCGATGGTTCCGGCCTGCGCGAGACGTTCCACCGCGTCGCCGTCGAGGCCCAGATCGCGACGCAGGATCTCGTCGGTGCCCTCGCCGAGTTGCGGCGCCGCCTGCAGCGGCACGTCGCTTTCAGAGAGCCGCGCGGCCCAGCCGAGGATCTCGACCGGCCCTTCGCGGGGGTGCTCGACCGTGCGGATGAAGTCTCGGGCGCGCAGGTGCTCGTCGGAGAAGAGGTCGGCGGTGTCCGCAATCGAGCTACATGGCACCCCGGCCTCGGCCAGGAGCTCCATCGCTTCCTGCTTGGTCTTTGTCTCGGTCCAGGCGCGGATGATCGGCCGCAGCTCGTCGCTGTGCCGCAACCGTCCTTCGCGCGACCGATAGCGCTCGTCGCTGCTGAGCTCGGGGCGACCGATCGTCTTGGCCAACGCGTCGAACATCCGGTTGGTCGCGACGACAGTGTAGATGTAGTCGTTCGGCCCGCCGGGCGCGCAGGGGTAGAGCTCGATGTCGGAGCCCATGCCGGTGCCGCTGCGGGGCACCGCTTCGTCGCCAAAACCCATGCCGATCGCCACCATCGTGCGCATGTAGTAGGTCATGGCCTCCTGCATCGAGATCTCGATGCGCTGGCCCTGGCCGGTGCGCAGCCGCTGGACGTAGGCGGCGAGGATCGCGATCGCGAGCTGCACCCCGGTGCCGGTGTCGCCGATCGTCGGGCCGACGCGCATCGGCGGGCCGTCCGGCTCGCCCGTCACCGAGAAGGCGCCCGAGGCCGCCTGGGCGACCATGTCGAAACACTTGTAGTGCGACTTGGGGCCGTCGGCGCCAAAGCCCTTCACGCTGGCGTAGATCAGCTCGGGGTGGTCGGCTCACACCTGGTCGGGGCCGAGCCCCAGCTTCTCGAGCACACCGGGCCCGTAGTTCTCGACGAACACGTCGTAGTGGGGCACGAGCTTCATCAGCAATTCGTGGCCCGCGTCGCTCTGCAGGTCGATCGCGATGCTGCGCTTGTTGCTGTTCCAGTACCAGAAGTAGGGGGAGAGGTCCTTGCCGGTGCCGACGCTGCGCCCGGGCTCGCCCTCGCCGGGGCGCTCGACCTTCACCACCTCGGCGCCCAGCCAGGCGAGGGCTTGGGTGCAAGAGGGCCCCGCTTCGTATTGGGTGAGGTCCAGTATTCGCATCCCGTCGAGTGCCGGCATCTTCGCTACCTCCTGTGCCGGAACAGTAGCTCTCCCGGGCGCCGGACCCGACCTAGGAGTCGAACCAGCCCCGCGGCGGGTCGTAGGCGGGAAGGCCCCGCAGCCGCGCGCGGGGCGCGCGACGCGGCGGCATCCCGGCGCGGTGCACCCACATCACCACCCGGCCCCGGTGCCCGGCAGCCGGCGCCAGCAGCTCGAGCATCCGGGCGTCGTCGGCCTCCCGATAGGGGCCACCGGGGTCGAGGTGGTAGGCCACGATTTGGGGCAGGTGGTAGTCCTCGAGAGGGACGGCGTCGGCGTCGCCCAGGCCGCGCAATAGGAGCGAGCGCGCCGTCCACACCCCGATGCCGCGCAGGCTGCGCAAGCCGCGCTCGGCCGCCGGCGGGCCCGCTTCGGCCAGCCGCTCGAGCCGCGCGGCGCGAAAGCCGATCTCGCGGAGCACCTCTGCCCGGCGCGGCGCGATGCCCAGGGGCACGAGTGCGGCGGGCGGGAGCTCGGCCAGAGTCTCCGGGGTGAGCGGCAGACGAAGCTCCGGGAAGGGGCCCGGCGCCCGCTCCCCGAAGCGACGCAGCAGCGCGTGGTGGGCGCGCCGCGCCTCCTTTCCGGCGACGAGCTGCTCGAGCACGATCAGGACGAGGAGGTCGACGATGCGCGGTGCCCGCAAGAGACGCAGCCCGCGGCCGTGGCGCGCGAGGGCGCGAAAACGCTCGGGGAGGGAGCCCTCCGCGGGCGCCATGTCGGCGAGCCCGCACCACGCCGGTGCGGCGTCGAGGGCCCACTCCGCGCCGGGCCCCCACGCCCGACAGCGCAAGCGACCGTCGCGATGCACACACTCGAGGGTGGCCGCGCCCTCGGGCCCCGTCGCGCAGCGCACCACGGCCTCGGGGCCGAGCCGCGCGCTCGGGTCGCCGGGCCCGGAGAGCTGCAGGGTGTGGCAGGCCGCGAGGTGGAACGGCGCGGGGGCGGGGAAGTCGCGCTCGGCCGGGCGCTCGTTCATCGCCGCGATACCTTGGCGCGATGTCGTGGGTCCGGCGCGCGCGCCGCTGGTGGCTGGGGCGTCGTCCGATCCCCGCCGTCTGGGCGCGGATCGTGGCCGAGGAGGTGCCCTTCGCCGCCGGTCTCGACCCGCGCCGGCGGGAGCGCCTGCTCGCGCTCACCCACGTCTTCGCCCTCGAGAAGCGCTTCGTCGGCGCCGCGGGGATGGAGATCGACGACCGGGTGCGGGTGGTGATCTCGGCGACGGCCGCGCGGCTCGTGCTGCACCTCCACCTCGGCTACTACGACCGCGTGCACGAGATCGTGGTCGTGCCCGAGCCCTACCGGCGCCCCGACCAGGAGCACTGGATCGCGGGGGAGGCTCACGCGGGAGGATCGGTCGTGCTCGCGTGGAGCGCGGTGGTGGGCGGTCTCGCCAACCCCGACGACGGCCGCGACACCGCGGCCCACGAATTCGCCCACCTGCTCGACGCCGGAGACGGTGCCTTCGACGGTACCCCGGCGCTGCGCGCGTACGATCACTACCGGCCCTGGGCGGCCGTAATGGACCGACACTTTCGCGCGTTGCGTCGCGGCCGCAAACGCCGGCACAAGGTGTTGCGCAGCTACGGCGCCACCAACGAGGCCGAGTTCTTCGCCGTCGCGACCGAGGCCTTCTTCGAAAAGTCGGCGCAGATGAAGCGGCACACCCCCGACCTCTACGAGGAGCTGCGACGCTTCTACCGCCACGACCCCGCCGCGTAGGCCCGCCCGCTCAATGGATCTCGAAGTCGAAGACCAGGATCTTCTCGAGGTACGGGTCGAGGGCTTCGACGAAGGCCTGGTGGGCGGGGTGGGGCCCGTAGGCGCGGACGTCGTCGAGCTTCTCGAAGGTCGAGACGAAGCAGTGGGTGTAGCCCTCGGTGTGGGTGCTGACGCCGCCTTCCGGGCCCCACTCGAAGCTCTTCATCGTCTCGATCTCGCCGGGGAGCGAACGGTACTGCTCGATCAGCCGCTCGATCTGCGCGGCGTCGGTCTCCGGGTGAAAGGCCATCATCACTACGTGTCGAATTTGGGCCACGGGGCCTCCGAGGATTGGGCAACCCCAGGACGCTAACGCGTTTCGTTGTGTCTCGAAGAATGTTGGTCTCGGGCGACAAGTGGAGTGGGCGGGGGCGCTTGTCGCGGTTGCTGCGTCGCTAGGCCGCGTAGCGGCGCGGAGACCGAGGTGACTGTGGCAGCGCTCGGGTGGGCACCGTCCGGTGGTAGACGCGCTGCGCCTCGGGCGAGAGCGCAATCTGGCTCGGAAAGAGCCGAGTCAGGAGCACGTCGGCGCTCGAGAGCTTCTTCGGCGTCAGGCCCAGCACCTGGGCCGGCGTTGCGTCGCGCTGCTTCTCGCTCCGCGACTTACAGAAATTGAGCCATACCGCGAAGACGGCGAACCGTTCGAGCACCGCCCCGAAGCGTTTCGAAAAGGCGATCGTCTCGCGCTTGTGATTCGCGCCCCCGTGCCGCGCGAGGAGGTCGAGGCGGTTCACCGGGAAGAGGGGGTTGCGAGCCGTCCGCGCGGTCTTCGAGGAGGTCTGCTCGTGGTGGACCGAGACACTGCGGAGTCGTCGGAAAGCGCCGGGATAGGCCCGGTGCTCGTCGGAGCGAATGCGGAGCGTCGACCCCTCGGGTGCCAGGGGGTGGAGGAGGGCCTCCACGCTTCGCTCGATGGCGTCCCGTGGCGGGCGCCCCTGCTCGCGCTCGAGCACCGCCCGGCGCGCCTGCTGTG
>CAJHXS010000048.1_pt1 | contig 32524 bp, 29 predicted proteins | sample 9198591 | NCBI WGS metagenome assembly CAJHXS01 (sample SAMEA7708347, study PRJEB35096) | sediment metagenome | biome: marine neritic benthic zone biome [ENVO:01000025]; feature: sediment [ENVO:00002007]; material: shallow marine sediment [ENVO:03000034] sea grass bed [ENVO_01000059] ... | reverse complement strand
GCTCATGGGCTGTGGCGGCCCGGTCGAGCCTCTCTTCCCACCGGGCGCGCCCCGCTGGTTCCGGCGCCTCGTGCTCTCGAAGCCGAGCAACTTCCTGGGCCCGCGACACCGGCTACCGGAGGGGAGCACCGAGTACGGGTGGGGGCCGGGGCGCTCCCTCGTCGTGCCCCTCGGCGCCAATTGCGCCTACCGGCGCGAGGTCTTTGCCCGCTACCACTACGACCCCGAGCTGGGCCCCAACCGCGCGACCGGGCTCCGGGGCGGCGAGGACACCCTGATCGCGGTGGAGCTGCTGCGCGCCGGCGATCGCATCCTCTACGTCCCGGAGGCCGTGGTCGGCCATCCGGTCGAGCCCGAGCGGATGAACCCGGACTTCGTCACGCGCTGCTACTACGCCCAGGGGCTCGAGAGCGCGGCCCTGCGGGTGCGGGGCTACGGGCGCCGTGCGCCCGCACCCGCGGCGCTGGCGCGCAAGCTCGCCCGCGCCGAGCGTCGGGTCCGTTGGCTGCGCTGGCTGGGACCAGCGGCGTCGCGGCGCGCCCGCTTCGAGCGCGCGTACCGCCGTGGCCTGGTCGAGGGGCTCGCCCACGATCCGCGTCCCGCAGCGTCACCCGGCCCGCCGACCGTCTAGACCGAGTCGAAGACGCCTTAGGGGCGCGCGCCCCGCGAGGAGCGGACGAGCCCCCCCGCGGCCCGTCGCAACACGCGGGCGCCGCGAGTCGCGCGCGCCGCCGCGGCGTAGAGTGGCGGCGGTCGCAGCCGTGCGCCTTTGAACTCGCCCCCCAGGACCCCGTCGGGGCGGAAATGACGGAACGGAACGCCAAAGGTGGCCTGGTCGTAGCCGTACATCAGCGCCCCCTCCCGGTCGCGGGGTGGGAGATCCGCGGCGACGCTGTCGAAGGCCTCGTGGACGTCGGTGGGGAGATAGGTCGACCCCAGGTCGCGGTAAAAGCAGGAGCCGAGGAGCACCGAGGGTTTCCCCCAATATGCGGCCTCGATGCCCACCGTCGAGCCGAAGGACACGACCTTGTCGGCGGCTCGCAACAGGGCGTAGCTGTTCACCGCCGACTCGGGTGGGAGAACGGTCACGAAGTCCGACGCGAGCCCGCGGAGCACGCGGGTGCTGCGGTTGTCGAGCCCGATCTGGTTGGGGTGGAGCCGCAGGGTGAGGTGAAGGTCGCGCCGGCGCCCCGCAAGAGCGTGGCACAGATCGCGGACGGCGTCGGCCTGATCGTCGAATAGGGGCCCGCTCCACTCCTTGCCGATCGCCGCGCACTCCTCTTCGGAAGAGACATAGAGGGCCACGTTGTGCCGCGCCGGGTCCCAGTCGGCGGGCAGCGTGCCGGCCTCCTGGCGCCCGCTGTACGAGAACCAGTTCGAGATCACCCCCTCCGCCCGCCGGGCGTACCACGCGTCGGCGAGGGCGACCTTCTCGGCGCGGGGCCGCGCGGGGTCGGCCCAGGCGCGGCGGATCCGGGCGTCGTTGTAGGCGATGTCGTGGGGCAGCGTGTTCTCGTAGAGGGCGTAGTGGTCGAGGTCGCAGCCGCGCTCGTGGACCGTGCATGAGACGCCCAGCTGCTGGCAGGCGCGGAGCGCGCCGCGCATCGGGGCGACCCGTCCGTTGAAGAGATAGACCCGGTCGGCGCCGGTGGACGCGACGGCGCGTCGGGTGGCCAGAAAGCTCTGCACCGCGCCGCGCAACAGCCCCGCGACCAGACGCCGGCGCTTCGCGTCCCGGTCGACCGAGACGTCGGCGTCGCGCAGTGCGGAGATCAGCGACGACAGCGCCGCGAGCGCCAGGTCGGCGCCGTCGAACTCGAAGCCGCGCAGCGCCGCCGCACTCTCGAAACGCGTCGGGAGCCCGTCGATCCGCTCCCGGTCGGAGGGCTCCAGCACGTCGCGCAGCCGGTGCACCGCCACCGGACCCGACAGCCGCGCGAGACCGTCCCGCCGGCGGCCGACACACGCGAAGCACTGGTCGCGCTTGTGATACTTGTTGGTGTCACAGGTGGGGAGGTCGCGCTCGCAGACGAGCATGCTCACCCGGTCGCCGGCCTCGAGATGGCGCTCGGCGATCTCGAGATCGGTCTCCAGGTGCGGCGTCCACAGCGCGTAGGGCGCCACGATCAGCACGTGCACGACTCCCACCCCCGGGCGCGGAACCTAGCGAACGGCGGCCGCCGCGAACCCCGTGCGGCTAGACGCCGGCCTCGAGGTAGGCGATCACGGCGTCGTGGAGCGGCGGCAGCGATTTGTAGCCGTGGAGCGCGGGGTCCATGCTGCGGAGCGCCCCGACGAGACCCGCCGCGGCGTCCGGCTCCGCGCGCAGAGCTCGGAGCCGACGTCGGTGCACGCGGATCGTGAACAGGATCGCGTCGCTCGTCTCGAAACGTCGCAGGGTCTGTCGCTCGATACGGATCCACACGGTGTCGCCGGCGTTGTCGGCCGTGACCGTCGCGGCCGGTGGCGGGGCGCCGTAGCGCAGCGGCTGGAAGAGGTCGGGGCGGTCGCTCAGCGACCAGTTCACCCGCCACACCGTCCGACCCGTCACCATCGCGTCGAAGAAGCGGTCGGCGGGGCCAGCGAGGGTCTCGGCGTACCCGGGCACCGGGGTGTGGATGTCCGCCAACGGCAGACCGAGCTTCGAGGGCAGGTTCCAGCGGGTCGGAAAGCAGACCGACCCGGCGCTCAGCCGCCACGCCCCGTCCCAGTGCTCCATGACGCAGAGGTCTTCCTGGACCCAGCGCGAGGCGCACTCGAGGGGCGGGCGCTCCGGGGTCTCGAAGGGAATCGACTCACCGAGGGCCGCGACCTCGAGCCCGTCGCGGCGGCGCCGGTAGAGCTCGGGGTGGCGCGCGCACAGATGCTCGGCGAGGACGTCGCGAATCTCCCGCTGCGCCGGAAGCGAGCGCGGCTCTTCGACATACACCTGGGCGTGGTGATCGGCGAGCAGCCGGGCCTTCTCGCGGAGTTCCTCGCCCAGATGCGCGTCGATCTCGATCCAGGGCTCGTCGTCGCGCAGCACCGAGAGCCCCATCGAGAGCCGGTGGGGTGTCTTGAAGGGATGGGTGGCGGCGCGGGATCGGGTCACGGATGCAGCATGGGCGGGGCGCGCGGTGAAATCCAGCTACGCGAAGTGGGGCATCACCTCTTTGGCGAAGAGCTCCACCGAGCGCATCGCGGTCTCACCGCGGATTCCGGGCATATGCATCCAGCAGATCAACTCGCTGGGGTTGACCTCCGCCTGGTAGCGTTTGAGCTGCTCGATCGCGAAGTCCGGGTCGCCGATGATGTAGCGGTCTTTGAAGGTGTCGAAGCTCACCTGGGTGGAATCGGTGATGACGCTGCCGTCGTCGCTGCGGAGCACCCGATCCCCAGCCGCCGACGCGGCGCCGTAGAGCTCGGTGAAGAGATAGTTCACCCCCGGCGCCGCCAGCTTCTCGGCCTCGGTCTGGGTGCCGGCCACGAAGACCTGGCGGATCAGCGGGCGCTCCGGAATCTCCCACCCCTCGTCCCGGGCCGCGTCCTCGTAGACCTGGTAGTGCTCCTTCAGCTCGGCGATCCCGTGGCGCGGGGACATGATCTGGACGGCCCGGCGCTTCACCGCGCGGCGCAGCGACGCCTTGGCGGAGACGCCGTACCAGAGCGGCGGGTGGGGAGACTGCATCGGCTTGGGGGTGAGCTGGGTCTCCGGCACCTGGTAGAAGTCGCCGTCGAAGGAAAAGCAGTCCTCGGTCCAGGCGAGGGTCATGAGGTCGAGGGCCTCTTCGAAACGGCGGGCGCGTTGCTCGCGGGGGATGCCGTGGGCGGCGAACTCCTCGCTGACGTAGCCCGGCGCGACCCCGAACACGAAGCGCCCCTGGGAGAGGTTGTCGAGGACGGCGACGTCCTCGGCGAGCTTCAACGGGGCGTAGAGACAGACCAGCAGCACCCCGGTCCCCACCCGCATCGTCTTGGTCACCGACGCGGCGCCGGCGACCGCCACCAGGGGGCCCGGACACAGCCCATCCTTCTGGGCGTGGTGGGAGACCTGGAAGGAGGAGACGTAGCCGAGGTCCTCGGCGCGGGGGAGGCACTCCAACATGTCTCGGTAGGGCTCGTTCCAGGGGATTCCGCTCTGGGGCGGATTTTGGAAAGCGAAGAGCAGACCGAATTTCACGTTGCGACTCGCTTGTTGTGGCGCTTTGTTGCGCGCGGACGCGGAATTGTCCCACCGATCTCGAGTTTCCCCAAACTCCACTTGCCGTGGAACCCGCTGGTCGTTCAAGCTGTCGAAGCCTCAACCCCAAACGTCGTTTGGCGATACGGGGAGAGGTAGTTCGGGTGGAAAACAACACGCATCGTGCCGGTCCAAGGTACGGGAGTGGGACGGGTTTTGGGTGCTCTGGGCGGACATCTCCGGGTGTTGGAGCCGGCGCTGTACGGCGCGCTGGCGCTCGTCCTTGCGTGCGGGGAGAGCGACCGCAGCGCCCATCTCAGCGCGGAGCGGGAAGAGCTCGCGGACCGGTCGGAGCTGGCGGTTCCCGAGGGCCTCGAGAGCTTGGCGCACGTCTCGCTCCCGCCCCCGCCGATCGAGGCGATCGTGCCCGCGGCGCCACCGCCCCCGGCCGCGCCCGAGCCCAGCCCGCGCGAGACCGCCGAGACGCTCCTCGCGCGACCCGACCCCGTCGAGGCCCGATCCGTCGACGACGCCCCCGGCGAGCTCCGCTACCGCGTGCGCTACTCGGCCCGTCTGCGCCCGGACGAGGGGGTCGCGGAGGTCTCGATCCGGATCCGCCAGACCAGCGCCCTGGTCCGCAGCGTGCGGCTGCGGGTGGACCCGGAGCGGCACTTCGACTTCAGCGCCGACGGCTCCCTCGAGCTCGCCGACCGGCTCTACTGGCTGCTCCCCGAAGAGGGGGGCGAGCTCCGCTACACCGTGCGGATCAACCGGGCGCGGGGCGCCGCCGGCTACGTCGCCCACGGCACCGATGACTGGTCGATCCTCCGCGGAGAGCACCTCTTCCCGCCGATGGCGAGCGCCGCGGTCGCCGGCTCGGAATCCGACGCCACCCTCCGCGTCAAGACCCCCAAAGGCTGGCGTGTGACGACGCCCTTCCCCGAGACCGAGCCCGGACGCTTCCGCGTCGAGCAGGGTCACCGGCAGCTCGACCAGCGCCGCGGCCGGATCGTCGCCGGGGACATCCAGGTCGCCCACGCCGAGCTCGGCGGCACCGAGGTGGTGGTCGCCGTGCCCTCCCAATACGACTACCACCCGGCGGCGGTGCTGGCGTTCCTGCGCCCGACCGCGGGCCCGCTGCGCGACCTCTTCGGCGCGCTGCCCGAGCGCATCCTGATCGCCGCGGCCGGCGACCCGATGTGGCGGGGCGGCCTCTCCGGCCCGGGCTCGCTCTACATCCACAAAGACCGGCCCCTGATCCAGCGCGACGGCACGAGCCCGCTCCTCCACGAGCTCGTCCACGTCGCCAGCCACGCGCACTCCGGGCACGACGGCGACTGGATCGTCGAAGGGCTCGCCGAGTACTACTCGATCGAGCTGCTGACCCGCTCCGGGCTGATCAGCGAGTCTCAGCGCGAGGTGTTGCTGCGCGCGCTCCGCAAACGGGGCGAGAGCGTCGACCCGGCGATGTTGCTCCCCGGCGAGTCCCGCGGCGCCCGCACCGCCCGGGCGGTGACGATCCTCCACGAGCTCGACCGCGCCATCCAGACCCGGAGCGCCGGGGGCGCGAGCCTCGACGATGTGCTGCGCGAGCTCGCGGCGACCCGCACCCGCGTCACGGTCGAGAGCTTCCTCTCGGTGACCGAGGAGGCGACGGGACAGCAGATGGAGGCCTTCCTCCGCGACCGCATCGGGGGCGATGCGGAGTCGGTGGCGCTCCGCTTCTAGACGACGACAGCTTCGATCTTGCGGCCGAGCCCCTTCAAGGCGGCGCCGACCGCTTCGACGACCGCGACCCCGTTGGGGCCGTCCCCGTGGACACAGATGCTCTCGGCGTCGAGGGCGATCTCGCTCCCGTCGACCGCCTCGACCACACCGCCCTCGACGTAGCGCCGCACCTGGCTGGCGGCGAACTCGAGGTCGGTCTCGTGCTTGGCGCGCTGCAAGATGAGCCCGCCGTCCGGGGCGTAGGTGAGGTCGGGGTAGATCTCACCGACGACCCGGATGCCCCGCGTCTTTGCCGCCGCCGGGAGCGCCGAGTCGGTGGGCGCCGGCCAGTAGAGCATCGGCTTGTCCGAGAGCTCGGCGATCGCGTCGGCGACCGCGGCGGCCAGGCTCTCGTCGGTGCGGAGCACCGAGTAGAAGGCGCCGTGGGGCTTTACGTGGTGGAGGGTCATCTCGTTCACGTGGAGCGCCGCCTGGAGCGCGCCACCTGGTAGACGACGTACGAGTACGCGTCCTCGGCGCTGAGGGTCATGGCGCGCCGGCCAAAGCCCAGAAGATCGGGGAGACCGGGGTGGGCGCCCACCGAGACCCCGTACTGTTTGGCCTTTTTCACCGTGTCGAGGAGCGTCAGCGGGTCGCCGGCGTGGAAGCCGCAGGCCACGTTGGCCGTGGTGATGTGCGGCATCATGCCCTCGTCGTCGCCCATCACCCAGTTGCCGAAGCTTTCACCCATATCGCAGTTGATGTCCATCGACTCGATCATCGCGAACCTCCCGACTCCCAGTTGCCGAAGCTCTCCCCCATATCGCAGTTGATGTCCATCGACTCGATCACGGTGACTCTCCTCGGGTGGGGGGACGGAGCTCTAGGATACCTCGACACCCCACGGGGCGGCGAGGCACTTCCTCTGTGAGGTCGGAGGCTTCCGTGGCATTATCCGCCTGCCCGACGCTCGGGGCCCCCGGCGATCGAAGACCGGAGCCGCGCCCCGCCCAAGGGAGGAGAGCGCTGTCGACCGAAGCCGCCGAGACCGCCAGGACGAGGGCCCGGCGATCATCCGCGACCCGATGAACAGCGTCGTGGTCTCCCCCGGCGAGGCGATGGAGCTCGACGCCTACCGCATCCTCCACTACCGAACCCACGGAGACTGACCACCATGAGGCTCGCCACCTTCTCCCACAACGGATCCACCCGCATCGGTCGGGTCGAGGGCGACGAGATCGTCGACCTCGCCTCTTCGGGGCTACCCACCGAGATGTGCGCGTTCTTCGCCGCCGGCGACGAGGCCCGCGGCGCCGCCGCCAGCGCCGACGGGCCGCGGATCGCGGTCGCCGAGGTCGACCTGCGACCGGCGGTGCTCCGACCGCCGAAGTTTCTGGCGCTGGGTCTCAACTACGCCGACCACATCGCGGAGACCGGGATGAAGAAGCCCGAGTTCCCGATGTTCTTCAACAAACAGTCGACCTGTGTCACCGGCTGCGGCGACCCGATCCACCTGCCCCGCGCCTCCGACAAGCTCGACTACGAGGGCGAGCTCGGCATCGTGATCGGCAAACGCTGTCGTCACGTCCCCGAAGAGCGCGCCTCCGAGGTGATCGCGGGCTTTCTGATCGTGAACGACGTCAGCGTGCGCGACTGGCAGTTCCGCGCCCAGACGATGGTCCTCGGCAAGGGCTGGGACACCCACGGTCCGATCGGGCCGTGGATCACGAGCACCGACGAGGTGGGCGACCCCCACAGTCTCGAGCTCAAGACCTGGGTGAACGGCGACCTGCGTCAGCACTCGAACACCAAACACCTGATCTTCGACTGCTACAACCTGATCGCCACGATCACGACGATGTGCACCCTCGAGCCGGGCGACGTGATTTCCACCGGCACCCCGAGCGGTGTCGGGATCGGCTTCGACCCGAAACGCTTCCTCGTGGCCGGCGACACCGTGCGGATCGAGATCGACGGCCTCGGCACCCTCGAGAACCCGGTGATCGACGAGCCGGCCTCGACGGCCACGCTCTAGCGCAACCCCCAAGGAGCACATCGTGCAAGAACTCTCCTCTCGTGTACTGACCCGCGGTCTCATCTTCGGCGAAGGCCCGCGCTGGCGCGACGGCAAGCTCTACGTGGCGGACATGCACGCCGAACGGGTGATCACCGTCGGCATGGACGGCGGCGTCGAGGAAGTCGTCCGCGTGCCGAACCGGCCCTCGGGGCTCGGCTGGCTGCCGGACGGGCGCATGCTGATCGTCTCGATGGAGGACGCCCAGCTGCTGACCCTCGAAGGCGGCGGGCTCAAGAGCTACTGCGACCTCGGGCCGCACTGCAAGTCGACCCCCAACGACATGGTGGTGGACGCCCAGGGGCGCGCCTACGTGGGGAACTTCGGCTTCGACCTCACCGGCGGAGCCGACCCGGAGAACGCCGAGCTGGTGCTCGTCGAGAACGGCGAGGCCCGCAAGGTCGCCGACGACCTCAACTTCCCGAACGGCACCGTCATCACCCCCGACGGCCGCACGATGATCATCGCCGAGACCTTCGGGGCGATCCTCACGGCCTTCGACATCGACCCCGCCGACGGCTCGCTCTCGAACCGGCGTGTCTGGGCCTCGCTGGGGGAGCGCACCCCGGACGGCATCTGTCTCGACGCCGACGGGGCGGTGTGGGTCTCGAGCTTCATGACCGGGGAGTACATCCGCGTCCTCGAGGGCGGCGAGATCACCCACGTCGTGAAGACCGAGGGGAGCCACCCGGCGGTGGCCTGCATGCTCGGTGGCCCCGACGGCCGCACGCTCTTCATGCTCACCGCCGACACCGACGTGGAGCGGCTCGCAAAGAGCGACTCCGAATGCCGGATCGAGATCTGCGACGCGCCCGCGGCGCGGGCGGGGCTGCCGTAGCGGTGCCCGCCGCGGCGGCGCCGTGAGTGTCCCGGTCCTTCTGGCGGGAGGCTCGGGGAGCCGGCTGTGGCCCCTCTCGCGGGAGCTCTACCCGAAACAGCTCCTCGCCTTCGGCGGCGAAGCGACGCTGCTCGAGGCCACCGCGCGTCGTCTGGCGCCGGCGGAGCGCGCGATCGCGGTGTGCAACGAGGCCCACCGCTTTCTGGTGGCCGAGCAGCTGCGCGGCGCGCTCGAGCCCACGACCGTCCTGCTCGAGCCGGTCGGCCGCAACACCGCCCCCGCCGCCGCGGCGGCGGCGCTCCTCGCCCGAGAGGGCGGCGACGACCCCGTGTTGGTGGTGGCCCCAGCCGATCACACGATCGAGGACGTCGAGGGCTTTCGCGCCGCGCTCCGCCGCGCGGAGACGGCCGCGGAGGCGGGGCATCTGAGCCTGCTCGGGGTCGTACCCGCGGGCCCCGAAACGGGCTTCGGCTATATCGGCTCCCGAGACGGCGGCGACGGGCCGCGCCCGGTGACCGAGTTCGTCGAGAAGCCCGAACGCGCGGGGGCGGAGCGTCTGGTCGCGTCGGGCTATCTGTGGAACAGCGGCATCTTCGTGTTTCGCGCCTCGCGCTACCTCGAGGAGCTCGAGCGCCACGCGCCGGCCATCGCGGAGGCGTGCCGACGCGCCGTCGGTGAGGCCGAGCGCGACCGCGACTTCGTGCGGCTCCACCCCGAGCGGTTCGCGGAGTCGCCGAACGACTCGATCGACTGCGCCGTGATGGAGCGCACCGACGCCGCGGTCGTCGTGCCGATCGACGTGGGATGGAGCGACGTCGGCACCTGGGACGCCCTGCACGCGGCCTCCCCCGGTGACGCGGAGGGCAACGTGCAGACGGGCGACGTCCTCGCCGTCGATTGCAGCGACAGCTTGCTCCACTCGAGCGGCCGGTTGGTGGCCGCGCTCGGGCTGCGGGACCAGGTCGTCGTGGAGACCGCCGACGCCGTGATGGTGGCTCCCCGAGACCGCGCCCAGGACGTGAAACGCCTGGTCGAGGCCCTGCGCCGTGAAGGCCGGATCGAGGGCAGCCAACACCGCCGCGTGACGCGGCCCTGGGGCAGCTTCGAGAGCCTCGACACTGCCGAGGGGTTCCAGGTGAAGCGTCTCAGCGTGCACCCCGGCGCCGCGCTGTCGCTGCAGAAGCACCGGCACCGCGCGGAGCATTGGGTCGTCGTCTCGGGCCGGGCTCGCGTCACCCTGGGCGACGACGTGGTGGAGCTGGCCGAACGAGAATCGATCGACATTCCGGTGGGCGCCGTCCACCGGGTCGAGAACCCGGGGAGCGAGATGCTGCACATCGTCGAGGTGCAGACCGGTGACTATCTCGGCGAAGACGACATCGTCCGGCTCGACGACCGCTACGGGCGCGGGGGGCGGAGCGACTGAGCGCCGTTAGACGATCCCCCGTTCGCGGAGCGCCGCGATCCGCGCCGCGGGGAGCCCGAGCAGCCCCCCCAGGATCTCCTCGGTGTGGGCGCCGAGCTCGGGCCCGATCCAGCGGACGCCCCCGGGTGTGTCCGTGAGCTTGGGGAAGACGTTCTGCATGGCGATCTCCCGGTCGCCCTTGTAGAGCAGCCGGACGATCGCCTCGCGGGCCTTGAAGTGCGGGTCTTCGAGCATCTCGGGGGCGCGGTAGAGGGTGCCGAAGGGCACCGCGTGCTCCTCGAGGGCGTCGCAGACCTCCTGCGCCGTGAGGGTGGTGGTCCAGGTGGAGACGATCTCGTCGAGCTCCTCCTGCTTCTCGCCCCGCAGCGCGTGGAGGCCGAAGCGCTCGGGGGTCGCCAGCTCCGGCTGCCCCATGGCGTCGGCCAGGCGCTTGAACACGGTGTCCTGGTTGCCGGCGATCAGCACCAGCTTGTCGTCGCAGGTCGCGTAGACGTTGCTCGGGGCGACCTTGGGCAGGATCGCCCCCGACCGCTCGCGGATGTGGCCCCCGAGCTGGTACTCGGGGATCAGGCCCTCCATCACGGTGAGCACCGACTCGTAGATCGAGGCGTCCACGATCTGGCCGCGGCCCGTGTGCTCGCGGGCGTGGATCGCCATGATCGCGCCGAGCGCCGCGAAGGTGCCGGCCAGGGTATCGCCGATGCTCACCCCGGCGCGACTCGGCGGCCGGGTCGGGTCCCCCATCACGTAGCGCAGCCCGCCCATCGCTTCGCCGACCGCCGCGTAGCCCGGCCGCGAGGCGTAGGGCCCGTTCTGGCCAAACCCCGAGACCCGCACCATCACGATCCGCGGGTTGACCTCGGCGAGCGCCTCGTAGCCCAGCCCCCAGCGCTCCATCGTGCCCGGGCGAAAGTTCTCGAGCACGACGTCGGCCTCGGCGACGAGCTGGCGGAGCAACGCCTGCCCCTCCTCCTCGCGCAGATTCAGCGTGATCGACTTCTTGTTGCGCGCGAGCACGGGCCACCAGAGCGCCTCGCCGTCGAGTTTCGCCTGGCCGTAGCCGCGCATCGGGTCGCCGCTCCCCGGGGTCTCGACCTTGATCACCTCGGCGCCGAAGTCGGCGAAGAGCGAGCCACAGAACGGGCCCGCGAGCAGCACCCCCATCTCGACGACCCGCAGGTCCGCGAGGGGCCCGCGCCGGTAGAACTCGCCGCTCTCGTCGCTCATGGCCTTCCCGTATACTGGGCCGGTTGCGCGGGGGCAACACCCGGGGAACGCGGGTGCGCGCCGCAGCGCCGCGAAAGGATTCGCCGTGAACGACAGCAGCGACCGCATCCTCACCACCCACGTCGGCAGTCTTCCCCGTGCGAAACGTCTCTCGGAGCTGCTGATCCAGCACGAGGACGGCCAGGCGGTAGACCTCGGCGAGCTCGACCGGCTGGCCGCCGAAGGGGTGCGCGACGTGCTGGGGCGTCAGGTCGCCGCCGGGGTCGACGTCGTGAACGACGGCGAGCAGCCCCGGGTGGGCTTCCAGACCTACGTGGCCCAGCGGCTCGAGGGCTACGGCGGGGCCAGCGACCGCGACGGCTTCAAGGACATGACCGACCACCCGGACTTTCTCGAGATGCTCTGGGCGCGCATGTCGACGGCCAAGGTGATGGACGCGCCCAAGGCGATCGCCGAGGTGCGCTACAGCGACCTCGGCCCGGCCGAGCGCGAGTGCGATCTCTTTCAGGACGCGCTGAAGGAGCACGAGGGGCACTACAGCGAGACCTTTATGACCGCCGCGTCTCCGGGGATCGTGTGTACAACGCTCCGCAACGGCTTCTACGACAGCCACGAGGCCTACGTCCGCGCGGTCGCGAAGCAGATGAAGAAAGAATACGAGCTGATCGTCTCGCGCGGCTACCTGCTCCAGCTCGACTGCCCCGACCTCGCGATGGAACGCCACTGTATGTTCCAGAACAACACGACGGCGGAATTCCAGGAGGTCGTGGCGCTCCACGTCGACGCGATCAACAGCGCGGTCGAGAACATCCCGGCCGACCGGATCCGTCTCCACGTGTGCTGGGGCAACTACGACGGCCCCCACGACAGCGACGTCGCGATGGGCGACATCCTGCCGCTGCTCTACGAGGCCAAGGTCGGCGCGCTCTCCCTCGAGTTCGCCAACCCCCGGCACCAGCACGAGTACGCCGAGCTCCGACGTCACCCCCTCCCCGACACGATGATGCTGATCCCGGGCGTGATCGACTCGACGATCAACTACCTCGAGCACCCCCAGGTGGTGTGCAACCGCATCCTCGAGGCGGTGGACGCCGTGGGCGAGCGCAGCCGGGTGATCGCGGGCTCGGACTGCGGGTTCGGCACCTTCGCCGGGTGGGAGCTGATCGCCCCCTCGGTGGCGTGGAAGAAGTTCGACGTGCTGGTCGAAGGCGCGCGGCTCGCGAGCGGGCGTCTCTGGGGATAGCCGGTGACCCAGTACTTCTGTGGCATCGACATCGGTGGCACCTTCACCGATTGCGTCGTGGTGGACGAGGCCGGCCGGGTCGTCACCTGCAAGGTGCCCTCGACCCCGGGCAATTTCGCCGAGGGCATGTTGCGCGCGGTCGACCGGGCGGCCGAACGGCTGGGGCTCGCCCCCGAGGCGCTCTGCGAGTCGCTGGCGCTGCTCTCCCACGGCACCACGACGGGCACCAACGCCGTCATCCAGAAACGCGGCGCCGTGGTGGGCCTCCTCACCACCAAGGGTCACAACGACGTGATCCATATCATGCGCGGCTCCCGGGGTCTCGACGGCCGCGACATCCGGTTGGTGGTACACATCCCCGAGAGCCAGAAGCCCGACCCGCTGGTGCCGAAACGCCTGATCCGCGGCATCTCGGAGCGGGTCGACTGTTTTGGCGCGGAGATCGTCGCGCTCAACGAGGAGGAGGTACGGCGCGCGGTGGCGGAGCTGCGCGACGCCGGCGTCGAGGCGATCGCGGTCTGTTACCTGTGGTCTTTCCTCGACCCGAGCCACGAGCGCCGGACCCGCGAGATCATCGAGGAGGTGGCCCCCGAGCTCTACGTGAGCTGCTCGAACGAGCTCGTCCCAAAGTGGGGCGAATACGAACGCACCACGGCGACGGCGCTCAACACCTACATCGGCCCCGTGACGAGCGCCTACCTGGCGACGATCGACCGCGAGCTCCAGGGCAAGGGCTACCGCGCCCCGCTCCAGATCACCCAGTGCGCCGGCGGCACGATCTCGGTGGCCAAGGCCCGCGAGGCGCCGCTCCTCACCCTCGATTCAGGACCGGTCTCCGGGGTGATGGGGTCGAAGTTCCTGGGCGACCTCTGCGACACCCCCAACGTCATCACCACCGACATGGGGGGCACCTCCTTCGACGTGGGGATCATCCACGAGGGTCGCCCAGCGTCCTCGTACCGCAGCATCGTCAACCAGTACGAGTACTACCTGCCCAAGGTCGACATCCAGGCGATCGGGAGCGGTGGCGGCTCCCAGGTGTGGATCGACGGGGTGACGGACAGCATGCGGGTGGGCCCCGAGAGCGCCGGCGCCGACCCGGGGCCGGTCTGTTACGGCCGTGGCGGCACGGTGCCGACCGTCACCGACGCCGACCTGGTGCTCGGCTACCTCGACGGCGAGAACTTCGCGGGGGGCACGATGCGTCTCGACCGCGACGCCGCGGCGGGGGCGCTCGAGCCGATCGCCAAACGGCTCGGGCTCTCGCTCTTCGAGTGCGCCAGCGGCGTCGCCCAGATCGCCGAGTTCCAGATGGCGGACCTGATCCGCAAGGTGACGATCCAGAAGGGATTCGACCCGCGCGACTTCGCGCTCTTCGCCTTTGGGGGCGCCGGGCCGGTTCACGCCGCGGTCTTCGCCCGCGAGCTCGGGATCGAGCGGGTCGTGATCCCCCAGCGCGAGACCGCCTCGGTGTGGTGCGCCTTTGGCGCCGTGGCCTCCGACATCCTCCACGTCGACGAGCGCGTCGAGATCACGCGCACCCCCTTCGACCCGGAGCGCATCTCCGCCATCCTGGCGGAGCTGCGGGCCCGCGGCGCGCGCCAGCTCGAGCGCGACGGAGTCGCGGCCTACCGCCAGCGCTTCGCTTTCTCGGTCGACATGCGTCACCGGGGCCAGATCAACGAGGTGGAGGTCGAGCTCGCGGGAGACGGGCTCAGCGCCGCGGAGCTCCCGGCCCTCGAGCGCGCCTTCGTCGAGCGCTACGAGCTCCTCTACGGCCAGGGGGCGTCGCTCCCGGGCGCCACCCTCGAGATCGTGACCTTCCGAAGCCGCGCCAGCGCGGCGCTCCCCAAGCCGGTGCTCTCCGAGCAGCCCCTCGCCGGGGAGACCCCGCCCGAGCGAGCGCGGCGCCCGGCGCGGTCGATCTATTGGGCCGAGCTGGGTGCTCCCGCCGCGAGCGCGATCTACGACGGTGCGGCGCTGCTCCCGGGCAACCGGGTGGAGGGGCCCGCCGTGATCGAGACCGAGGCGACCTCGGTGGTGGTCCACCCGGCCCAGACCGCATCGGTCGACCGTTTCGGAAACTTCGAGCTCCGGGTCTGAGGAGAAGGACGTGACACGAGTCAGCGAGCTCCCGATCGAAGAGTTTGACGGGGTGAAGCGCGGCTACGTACCGCCGCGCGAGCTGCGCATCCACGAATCGCTGCGGCTGCACCGCGACGCCGAAGCCGACCTCGACCCGGTGACCTACGAGGTGGTGCGTCACAACCTGTGGAACATCAACGAGGAGCACGGCGCCACCATCCAGCGGATCTCGGGCTCTCCGGTCGCGATGTACGCCCTCGACCTCAACCCCTCGATCCTCACCGAGGACGGCGAGTTCGTCTACTTCGGCCCCTACATGCAGTACATGTCGGGGGTCACCGACACCCAGGTGAAATGGATCCTCGAGCACCGCAGCGACAACCCGGGGATCCGCGACGGCGACATGTACCTCGCCAACGACCCCTGGGTCGGCGCCGCCCACCAGATGGACGTGATGCTGATCGCGCCGGTTTTCCACGAGGGCGAGCTCTTCTGCTGGGTCACGAACTGTCTGCACCAGTACGACATCGGCGGCATCACCCCCGGGAGCTTCTGCCCGTCCGCCGAGACCGCCTTCGACGAGGGCATTCTGATCCCGCCGGTGCGGATCGTCGAGGACGACGTCGTCCGCAAGGACATCGAGGAGCTGTACCTGCGCTCCTCGCGCAAGCCCGAGATGGTGGCCCTCGACTTCCGCGCCCAGCTCGCCGGCAACGTCACCGCCAAAAAACGGGTCCACGCACTGATCGAGCGCTACGGCGCGCGCACCGTGAAGGGTGTGATGCGGCGGGTGGTCGACAACGCCGAGCAGGCCTTTCTGCGCAAGCTCGCGACGCTGCCCGACGGGGTGTGGCGCGACCGCACCTACGTCGAGGCCTGCCGCCCCGGCGACCGACGCACCCACCGTGTGAACCTCGAGCTCGAGAAACGCGGCGACACGCTGATCTTCCGCAACGACGGCACCGCACCCCAGGACGGCGCGATGAACGCCACCTACTCAGGGTGGCGGGGCTCGCTGATCGTGGCGATCAACGAGCTGCTCTGCTGGGACCAGTACTTCGCGGTGGGCGGGGCGCTGCGACATATCGAATTCGACCCGACACCGGGCACCTTCAACTGCGCCGACTTCCCGGCCTCGGTTTCGACGGCGCCGACCCAGGCGATGGAGATCTCGCTCTACCCCGCCTACAACGTGATCTCGAAGTTCCTCTACCCGAACCCCGAGCTCCGCCGTGACATCATGTGTATCGGTGGCACCAGCCAGTGGCCGGCGACGATCTTCCGCGGCACCGACCAGTGGGGCCAGCCCTACGGCTACATCCTGATCGACCCGATCGGCGGCGCGATCGGAGCCTTCGCCCACGGCGACGGCATCAACACCGGCGGCCAGTCGCGCACGCCGATCTGCCAGCTCCCCAACGTGGAGCACACCGAGCAGACCTTTCCGGTGCTCTTTCTGTACCGCAAAGAGCTCCCCGACTCGGGGGGCGCCGGGCAGTACCGCGGGGGGCTCTCGGCGGAGAGCTGCTTTATCGCCCACAACACCGAGCGGATGACCCACGACACCCTCTCGTCGGGCAACGCCACCCCCACCTCGACAGGCATGATGGGCGGCTATCCCTCGACCACCAACGCATACACCTTCATCACCGAGAGCGACATCCAGCAGCGCTTCCGCGAGCGCCGGATGCCCGAGGACGCCTCGGAGGTGACGGGCAACGCGGTGGAGCTGGGGCTGCGTCAAGAGGACTTCACCCAGACCCGCGACGACGTCTACGCCGTGCGCTGGAGCGGTGGCGGGGGCTTTGGCGACCCGATGGAACGCGACCCCGCGCTGATCCAGAAGGATCTGGACGGCGAGTGCGTCACCGAGGAGACCGCCCGCGAGATCTACGGCGCCGTGCTCACCGAGGCCGGGGAGGTCGATCCCGTGGCGACCCAGAAGCACCGCGAACGCGTCCGCCAGGAGCGTGTGCAGCGGGCCGGCGTCGACGCGCCGCGCCGCGCGGGTGAGACGGTGGTCGAGGCCAACCCGACGCTCTCCGTGAAACGCGACGCCGACGGTGTCTTCTGGGGCTGCCCGAGCTGTAGCGCCGACCTCGGACCCGTGGGCGCCAACTACAAAGACGGCTGTCTCGAGGAGCGCCACCCCGCCCAGCACTCCAACCCGCTGGTCGGCGACCCGCTGCGCTTCATCGACGAGGCGGTCGAGTTCCGCCAGTTCTTCTGCCCCGGGTGCGGGCGTCTCGTCGAGAACGAGATCGCCGTGGCGAGCGACCCGCTCCTGGCCGACACCGAAGTGGAGATCCCCCGATGAGTCCCCTGCGGCGCACCACGCGGAGCGACGGCGAGGGTATGCACCTGGGTATCTTCATGCCGAACTGCAGCAACAGCTACTCGATCAGCACCTACAAAGCCGTACCCGACGACTGGACCTTCGAGTCGAACCTCGCGATCACCCGTGCCGCCGAAGCGGCGGGCTTCGACTTCCTGTTTCCGGTGAGCCGCTGGCGGGGCTTTGGCGGCGATTGCAACTACCTGGGGAACTCCCTCGAGACCATGACCTGGGCCTCGGCGCTCCTCGCCAACACCAGCCGGATCGGCGTCTTCTCCACCGTGCACGTGCCCGTCTTCCACCCCCTCGTCGTCGCCAAGATGGGCGCCACCCTCGACCACATCGGCCGCGGGCGCTGGGGCATCAACATCGTGAGCGGGTGGTGCAAGGGCGAGTTTCAGATGATGGGCCTCGACGTCCTCGACCACGACGAGCGCTACCGCCGCACCGAGCAGTTCGTCGAGTGTGTGACGGGGCTGTGGCGCGAGAAGCCCGGCACCTTCGACTACGAGTCGGAGTGGTATCAGATCCGCGGCGGCTACGTGTCGCCCCAGCCGCCGGTGCAGCCCCCGATCGTAAACGCCGGCAGCAGCGACGCGGCGCGCGACATGGTGGCGCGCCGCTGTGACTGGTCCTTCATGGCCCCGCCCACCCTCGAGATCGCGGCGGAGATTGCGGGCGACGTGAAGGCGCGAGCCAAGCGCTACGGACGCCGCGTTCGCTGCGTCACCGGGGTGCAGGCGCTCTGGGCCGATCGCGCCGAGGACGCCGAGGCGGAGCGCGACAAGACCGTGGCGGGAGCCGACCCGGTGGCGATCCAGAACTGGGCCGGCGAGCTCGGCATCGAGAGCGGATCCTTCGACGACACCCCCCTCGAGGCCTACGCCTTCGGCGCCGGGGCGCTGCCCCTGGTCGGCACCGCCGAGACCGTGGCGGAGGGTTTGCGCGATCTCTACGAAGCGGGGATCGACGGCGTCCTCTTCTGCTTCCACGACTTCCTGACCGACACCCGGCGGGTCGGGACGGAGATCGTTCCGCTCCTGGAGGAGATCGGGATCGCGCGCGAGCCCGCCCTCGAGGCGCTCGCGCGAACGCCGGCCGCGTGAGCGAGCGTCACCTCGAGCTCGGTCTCTTCGCGCCGACCGTCGGGCGGATGGCCCCGATCGGCCCCCCCACGATGTACCTCGTGTCGGAGGCCGAGCAGGACGTCTCGATCACCTACGACGCCAACCGCCGGCTCGCGCAGATGCTCGACCGGGGCGGTCTCGAGTTCTTCTTCATGGCGCAGCGCGGCGGGCGCGGCTTCGGCGAGTCGCGCTTCTGGAGCCACGCCCTCGATTCCTTCACGGTGGCCGCCGCGATCGCCGACGCCACCGAGCGTCTCCTCGTCGTCTCGACCGTCCACACGGCCTTCTATCACCCGGCGATGGTGGCGCGGATGGGCGCCACCCTCGACCAGATCAGCGGCGGACGCTGGGGGCTCAACCTGGTGAGCGGCTGGGCCAAGCCCGAGTTCGAGATGATCGACATCCCCTTTCTCGAGCACGCGGAGCGCTACCGCCAGACCGAAGAGTTCACCGACGTGTTGCGGCTCTTCTGGCACGAGGACGGCTTCGACTACGAGGGCGAGTTCTACACGATCCGCGGCGGGTACGCGCAGCCGAAACCCAGCGCTACGCCGCCCCTCTTCAACGCCGGCGCCTCCGACGCCGCCCGCGAGTTCGTGGCGCGACACTGCGACTGGTACTTCACCGGCGCGCTCTCGGCCGAGCAGCTGCGCGACGACGCCAAGGACATCCGCGCCCGCGCCGCCCGTCACGGCCGCGACATCAAGGTGATCGTCTATCTCTTCGGGCTGATCCGCGACAGCGAGGCCGAGGCCCACGCCGAAGCCGAGGAGATCATGGCGCGGCGCGACGACGACGCGGCGCGGGCCCTCATCGAGGGGATCAGCGGCCAGAGCCTCGGCACCTTCGCCAAGGGCTTTGGCGAGGGCGTCACCGAGACGGAGCTCCTCCACAACACGATCGTCGGGGTGGGGAGCGGCAAGCTGATCGGCACCCACGAGCAGGCCGCCGACGCCCTGCAGGCGTACCAGGAGGCGGGGCTCGACGGGGCGGTCTTCTGCTTCCGCAACTTCGAGGCCGACACCGCGTCGTTCATCGAGCACGTGGTGCCGATCCTCGAGACGAGCGGCGTCCGCCAGCCGCGGCGCTAGACACCGGGAGTGATACTCTCGGATGCGAGGAGACCCCATGGAAGAAGTCATCCCCGTCAAGGTGCAGCCGCTGCTCGCCGACGCCTTCAAACCCTACGGAACGGTCATCGAAGGCGAAGACCTGGGGTACCCCGAGACCGAGGAGGGCCGGGTCGGCGTCGAGAAGCTGCGGCTGCGCTTCCGTCCGGGGGCAGATCGGGTCGAGCAGCTCGCCATCCACTTCAGCTACAACCAGACCTTCATCCCGCTCACCGGCTCGATGATCCTGATCGTGGCACCGGCGCCGGGAAACCGCGACCAGGGCGAGGCCGAGGGCCCCGACGCCTACGAGCTCGACTACGCCCAGGTGCGCGCCTTCACGCTACAGCCCGGGCAGGCCGCCTTCATCGAGAAGGGCGCCTGGCACAACGTCGTCACCCTCGACCGTGTCTGCAACTTCGTCAACATCACGCGCAAGAACCCGAACGAGGGGCCGAGCCCCGCCGAGGAGCTCGAGGGCCGCATCGAGGCCGCCCACGCGGTCCGCGACTACGTCGAGTTCGTGGACGTCTGCAAACGCGATAACAAGGTCATCCAGCTCGAGATCTAGACGCCTCGACCCGGTGACCCCAGCACAGGACTGTCTCTCCCGATGCACCCCGATGACGTAGCCGAATGGCGACGCCAGAACATCCCCGTCTACAACGACAACAAGATGAAGCTCGGCCTCTTCGGGACCAACGTGTCCTTCGGCTGCACCGTGTCGCACGCCGAGACGACCTTCGTCCCCACCTATGAGCACAACGTCGAGATCGCCCGCAAAGCGGACACCGCGGGGATGGAGATGCTGATCCCGGTAGGTCGGTGGCGGGGTTTTGGCGGGAGCACCGATTTCAACGGCGAGAACATGGAGGTCTTCACCTGGGCGGCGGCGATGGCGACCCAGACCGAGCAGATCATGCTCTTTGCCACTCCTCACGTGCCGACGGTGCACCCGATCCTCGCGGCCAAACAGGCGGCGACCATCGACCACATCTCGGGCGGGCGCTTCGGGCTCAACATCGTCTCGGGCTGGTTCAGCCCCGAGATCGAGATGTTCGGTGCCAAACAGCTCGAGCACGAGGAGCGTTACCGGCGCGCCGACGAGTGGTTCGCCATCGTGAAGCGGCTCTGGACCGAGCAGGACTTCGACCACGACGGCGAGTACTACAAGGTGAAGCGCGGCTACCTGCTCCCCAAGCCCGTGCAGAAGCCCTACCCGGTGATCCTCAACGCCGGGGCCTCCGAGGCCGGCCGCGACTTCTCGGCGCGGGAGGCCGACTTCAACTTCATCATCATCTCCGACCACGACCAGGCGCGGGCACTGAACCGCGAGGTGCGCGGCAAAGCCGCGGCGCTCGGCCGCGAATGCGGGGTGATGACCTTCGCCGAGGTGGTGTGCCGCGACACCGAGGCCGAGGCCAAACGGGCGTTCCAGCACATCCTCGACGAGGGTGACTACGACGCGGCGACTAACATCCTGCGGATCTTTGGGGTGGAGAGCGAGACCGCGCCGGGTGGCTTCCGCGACCAGCAGGAACGCTTGATCGCCGGCTGGATGGGGTATCCGCTGGTCGGGACGCCGGAGATGATCGTCGACAAGCTCCTCGAGCTCTCCGAGCTCGGAATCGACGGCGTGGCGCTCGCCTGGCTCGACTATTGTCAGGAGATCGACCAGTTCACCGAAGAGATCCTGCCCCTGATGCGGCAGGCCGGGTTGCGCCAATAACCCCGGAGCGAGCCAGCTCGGCGCTGCCGCGCCCCGAAGAGAAGCGGCGCGCGGTGCGCGCGATGTTTGACCGGATCGCGCCGCGCTACGACCGGCTCAACCGGCTGCTCTCGATGGGGCTCGACCAGCGCTGGCGGCGGCGCGCGCTCGACAGCGTGGCGCTCGGCCCCGGCGACCGACTGATCGACCTCGCCTGTGGCACCGGCGACCTCGCCGAGCTCGCCGTCGCGCGGGGCGCCACGGTCTGGGCGGTCGACTTCGCGGGCGAGATGCTCCGCGGCGGGCAGCGTCGCGGGATCGCCGCCCACTGGGTGCAGGGCGACGCCGAGCGCTTGCCCTTTCGCGACGGCGCTGCGGATTGTCTGAGTTGCGGCTTTGCACTGCGAAACTTCGCGTCGCTGCCGGCGGCGCTCGCCGAGATGGCACGGGTGCTCGCGCCCGGCGGACGTCTCGCGCTCGTCGAGGTCGACCGGCCGCGACACCGCGCGCTCCGCGCCGCCCACCGCCTCTACTTCGACTCCCTGGTACCGCGTGTCGGCGCCGTGCTCTCCGACCGCGACGCCTACCGCTACCTGCCCGAGTCGACCGTCTACCTCCCCGAGGCGGAGGAGCTGCGCGCGCAGATCGAACGCGCCGGCTTCGCGTCGGTGCGCAAGGACACGCTGCTCTTCGGCGCCGCGCAGCTGCTCACCGCTCGCCGGAACGGAGCCGCCCGGGGCGGGTGAGCTACACCTTGGGCTCCCGACCGCCCCGAGGAGACCACGATGGACCGCGAGAGCTGCGACCACCTGCTCACCACCACACGCTCGGTGCGCAAGCGTCTCGACTTCGGCCGCCTGGTCGAGCCCGAGGTGATCGAGGAGTGTCTAGAGATCGCGCTCCAAGCGCCTTCGGGCTCCAACCGCCAGGGATGGCACTTCATCGTCGTACGCGACCTCGAACGCAAGAAGGGGCTGGCCGAGCTCTACCGCAAGGCGGTCGTGGTCTACTTCGAGAGCGAGCACCGGGTGGTGTTCGACGCGGACCATCCGCGGGCGGCGGAGCAGGCGCGCATCGAGTCGTCCGCGATGCACCTTGCGGAACGCCTGGAAGACACGCCGCTGCTGGTGGTGCCGTGTATCGAGGGACGCGTCGAGACCGAGGGGGTACTCGCCCAGGCCTCGGTCTACGGGTCGATCCTCCCGGCGGTGTGGTCGTTCATGCTGGCGCTGCGGACCCGCGGGCTCGGCTCCGCGTGGACCACGCTCCACCTGATGTTCGAAGAGGATGCGGCGCGGATGCTGAACGTGCCCGCTACCCACACCCAGACCGCCCTGCTCCCGGTCGCCTACTACACCGGCGACGATTTCAAACCCGCGCCCCGGCTGCCGCTGCGCGAGGTGATCCACTGGGACGAATTCGGGGGGCTGCGGTGAGCGCAGAGGTGCTGGGCCTCGACCACGTCGACCTGACGGTTCGATCGGTCGACGTCTCGCTGCCCTTCTACGAGCGCGTGTTCGGCGCGCTCGGGTTCTCCCGGGTCGACCACGACATCTACATCGCGTGGTCGAACGGCCGGATGAACGTCGCGATCCGCGAGGCCCGGGCCGACGAGCGAGGCACCCCGTTCAACCGCTACCGCCCGGGCCTCCACCACATCGCGCTCAAGGCCCGGCGCCGGGAGGACGTCGACGTCTTCCACGCGTGGCTGGTCGCCGAGGGCGTCGAGGTGCTCGACCCGCCGGCCGAGTACCCCGAGTACGGTCCCGCCTACTACGCGGTCTTCTTCGCCGACCCGGACGGAATGAAGTTCGAGCTCGTGCACTTTCCCTGGGGCTACTGGCGCCGCGTCCAAAGCGAGGGTCGCGACACTCGTCCCCGGGGCGCCTGAGCGAGGGGAGGCGCCCCCCGCGACCGGCTAGGCGTCCTCGAACTTCGGCGGGCGTTTCTCGAGGAAGGCGGCGATCCCCTCGCGGAAGTCGCGGGTGCGGGCCGCGAGCATCTGGTTGCGGTCCTCCATGGCGATCACCTGCTCGAGGCCTCCCGCGTCGACGCTGTGCTTGAGACACTCCTTGGTGAGCCGCAGACCCAGCGGGGAGTTGCGCAGCATCGCCTCAGCGGTGGCGCGGGTCGCGTCCTCGAGGGTCTCGTCCGGGACGAGCCGCGAGACGAGCCCGGACTGCAACGCCCGACCGCCTTCGATGAAGTCGCCGGTGAGCAGCAGCTCGGAGGCGACCGACGCGCCGACCAGCCGCGGCAGGAAGTAGCTCACGCCGATGTCGCAGGCCGAGAGACCGAGACGGATGAAGGCCGCGTTCATCCGCACTGACTCGGCCGCGATCCTCACGTCGGCGGCCAGGGCGATCGCGAAGCCGCCCCCCGACGCCGCGCCCTGCACCGCCGCGACGATCGGCTGCGGCGCGCGCCGCATCTGGAGCACGATTTCGGCGATGCTGCGCTGGAGACGCAACCCCGCGCTGACGCTGGTGCCGACCGCGGACTCCGGGTCGCTGGCCTCCTTGAGGTCGAGCCCGGCGCAAAAGGACTTGCCGGCGCCGCGCACCGCCACCACCCGGGTCTCGGTGTCGGAGGGCAGCCCCGAAAAGAAGTCGAAGAGCTCGGCGATCATCGCGCGGTTGAGCGCGTTCAACGAGCCCGGGCGGTCCAGGGTGAGCCAGGTGAGATGGTCTTCTCGATCGACGCGCAGCGTGTCGTACATGGGTCCTCCGAGGCCCGGATGGTGCCGCAAAATCTGCAGCGTCCCCCGTCCGCGGAGACCCGAGAGCGGGGCCGGGCGCGGGCGACGCGGCCTCAGTCGCTGCTGAGCTCGAGACGGAAGCGCCCGCGTCCGCGCAGCGCCCCCTCGCTCCTCACTTCGAGATCCACCTGGTAGATACCCGCGGAGAGTGCGTCGGGGGGGATCTGGAGCAGCAGGGCCCGTTGCTTGGCCTCGACTGGCACCCGCTCCTCGTAGCGCTGCGGCGTCGGGTCGGCGCTCTCGCGGGACCCGCGGGCGAGGGCGTCGAGGGCGCGGCGTTCGGCGTCGAGGGGGGCGGGGGCCTGCGCTTCCGCACGGCGCTGTCGGCGGAGACCTTCGGGCTCGATCCGCAGGATCGCCTCCCCCGCCGGCGCGTCGCGGGGAAGTGGCACCTCGAGAAAGAACCCGCCCCGCAGCTCGTCGAAGGGGCCCGACGATTTCTGCCCCGGCCGCAGTCGCATCGTCGGGATCCAGACGTGGTGAGCGAGGGGGTCCTCGCCCTTGCGGGGCGCGCTCGCGGCGCGCGCCCGTATCGGGCGCGGCTCGGCGGGGGCGACGAGCGCGGCGTCGGCGGCAGCGGTCTTCGCCGCGGGGGCGACGAGGGCAGCGCCGGCGGCAGCGGTCTCCGCCGCGGGCGCGACGACCCGATCGGCCATCTCCGCGGAGGGCCCGGGGACATCGTCCCGCTCCGCGAAGGTTCCGGCGACAGCGTCGGCGGTGGGCGCCGCGTCGCCTTCGCGGATCCCCGCCGCGTCGGCGTCCGCCCGGGTCGGGTCGCCGGGCGCCTGGCGGGGGCTCGCGAGCTCGCTCGCCAGGGCTTCATCGGGCCGCGGCCCGGGCGCCACCGACGCCGCAGGAGAGGCTGCCGAGGGCGGCTCCGGCGCTCTGGCCGGGGGCTGTCTCCGCGCGGCGAGGTCAACGCGCCGGTCGAGCGCTTCGACCTCGGCCTCCGCCGGGGCGGCGGAGCGCTTCGCCGCGGGGGTGTCGGCGGCGGGTCGCTGCGCAAACTCGAGGTCCCGCGTCTGCGACACGCCGGGCTCTGCAGTGGTGGGCACCGGGCTGGGCTCTGCAGGGGTCGCCGGGCTGGGCGGCGCCAACGTCGTCGCCGGGTCCGGCCCGAGGGTGCGGTAGAGCGCCGGCACCAGCAGGATCGCGACCAGCACCAGGCCGAAGGCAGGGCTCCAGCGCAACCCGCGAAGCCGCCGGGCTCGCGCGGGGGTCGCCGGCGCGGCGGCGACGATGGCGTCGGGACGGTGGCCGCGGAGCGCGTGGAGTTCGTCGGCACAACTCGGACAACGCCGCACGTGGGCGGCGACGAAGTCGCTGCGTTCGGGGGCGAGCTCGGCGGGGGCCCGCTCGAAGGTCTCGAGCTCTTCGGGGCTCGGGTGCGCCGGGACCTCCGCCTGGGCCTCCAGCCCGGCGAGGACCTCGTCGTAGCGACGCACCTCGGCCGCGCACTCGGGGCACGTGGGGTAGTGGGCGCGAAATGCGTCGAAGCTGCCGTCCTGCGGGTCGAGCAGGAAGGCCGCCCAATCGATCTCTTGGTAACGGCGGCAGCTCAGAGCGACACCTCCGGCGCGGGAAGTCCCCACGATAGTCGCGCTTCGGTGGGAAATCGGATCACGACGCCCCTCCCGGATCGTCGAGCTGGCGTCGCAGGGTCTTGAGCCCCTCTCGCAGACGCCGCTTCAGGGTGCCGAGGGCGACCCCCGACGCGCGGCTCGCCTCTTCGTAGGTCTCGCCGCGCAGGTACACGCGCTCGATCAGCTCGCGGTCGCGGTCGTCGAGGGCGCCGATCGCGGCGCGCAGATCTCGGGAGACCTCGGGGTCCGCTCTCGGCTCGTGCCCGGGTACGCCGACGGCGGGACGCCGATCGATCTCCTCCTCCCAGGGAAGCGCGTCTCCTTCGCCGCGGCGCAGCTTGCGTTTCAGACGGTCGACGAATTTGTTGCGCGCGATCGCCCGGACGTAGCCGACCAGCGCCTGCGGCTCGCGCAGCCGGCCGGCCCGCGCGTTCTGCACAACCGACATCAGCACCTCCTGGCGCAGGTCGTCCCAGTCGTCTTCGAAGTCGTAGGCCCGGAACTGGCCGAGAAAGCTCGTCACCAGCCGGTTGAAGCGGGCGAAGGCGACCCGGTCCCCCGCCACCAGAGCGTCGAGGGTGTCACCCCAGTCCGGGGTGGGCGGGGTGGGCGCCAGTTCGGCGCGCGGGGCGGTGGCAGCGCGCTCCGCCGCGCTCCCCTGGGCGACCGGCGGCTCGTCGGGGGCGCTCGGTCGCGCGTCGGAAGCTCGGGCCACGGGGTCGCAGCCTAGCCCTCCTGGCGCAGGCGCTCTCCCATCACCACCGCCATCGCGGCCTGCAGGTTGTACGCCGGCACAAAGCCCCGCATCGGGATGCGGACGACGGCATCCGCCTGCGCGAGCAGCGCGGCGTCGATCCCGTCGCGTTCGCCGCCGATCACGAAGAGCGGCGAGCCCCGCAGGTCCACCTCCCACGGCGCGCGGTCCCCCACATCTTCGATCGCCACGACCCTCCGTCGGGCGCGGCGGGCGGCGGCGACCACCTCGGCCGCCCCGTGCCAGAGTACGGGGAAGAAGCGCTCCGCGTGCATCGAAAAGCGCAGCGCGCGCTTGCGCTCTGCGCTGGCGAAGCCCTCGTCGAGGAGGATCCCGGCGGCGCCCGAGACCTCGGCGCTGCGGATCGCGTAGCCCGCGTTGCCGGCGTAGGTCACCCCGGCGAGCAGCCAGAGCGCGCCGGGGCGGGCCAGGAGCTCGTCGAAGCCCACCGCCGGGTCGGGCCCGCCGAGCGCGAGACACGCCGGCGCCGGCCGCACCGCCGCCATCCGACGCAAATCGTTCGCCGACACCCGCTCGACGGCGACCCCCTGTGCCCGGGCCTCCCGGCACAGGGCTTCGAGCGCCGGGTCGTCTCGTTCGGCAGGGCGCACCGCGAGCAGCAACCGAGGCGGTGTCGCCGAGCGCAGCGCGCGGCGGATCGCGTCGGGCTCGCGGAGCTGGTGGCGCACGGGTCGCTCTCTGCATCGGGCTCACCCGACCCGGTAACGGGCAAAGCGCCACGGGCCGCTCGGCTCGCGGATCTCGCACGACCCCGCGAGACGCAGCCCCGCTTCCGCGGCCCCGCGCAGCTCGAAGTGCGGGCCGCGCACGCTGTCGGGGAGACGCTCTGCCAGGAAAGTCGAGAGCATTAGCTCCTCCACCAGCGCGGGCGGCTCGTAGAGCGCCGCGCTGGTCGAGGCCCCGGCCTCGACGCTCACGCTCCGCCCCTCCCCGCGCAGGAACTCGACGACGCGTCGCGGGCCGGGGTCGGGGTCGCCCACCACCCGCACGTTCGGCGGCGCCCCGGCGCGCAGCGCGGCCGCGGCCGTCTGGCCGGTGAAGATCGTGACGGGCGCGCCGTCGCAAAAGAGCGGGTGGCCAAAGTCGACGTGGCCGCCGGTGAGCACCGCGGTCTCGGGGCGCGTCGCGCGACCGCTCGCCGCGCGGCGCCACGCCGCGAGTGCGCGTTCGCCGGGCGCGTCGTCCAGGTAGCGGTGGAGGAGCCGCGGCTCTTCGCGCAGGATGCGCCCGGTGGTGAGGATCGCATCGCAACGCGCCCGGGCCAGGCCGAGGGCAAAGCGGTCGCGGGCGCTGCGCGGGGTCTCGGGCCCGATCCGCAGGGTGACGAGGGGCTCCGAGGGATCGGCCCACACCGCCGTCACGTGGAGCACCGACGCGTCGTCGAGCCCCGCGCTCCCGTAGGTCGCCTCGATGAGCCGCGCGCAGTCCTCTGCGCTCTGCGGGCGCCGCGTCTCCGCCGGTGTCGTCAACGCCCGGGGGTGCCGGCGTCGAGCGCCCGCTCGAGCTCGAACACGTGGGGCTCGTCGGCGCCGTGGTTGCGGAGGAAGCGCGCGAGCTCGGTCAGGTACTCGGGGTTCGGGCCGCTCGGCCCGACGGCCCCGCGGATCTGCTCCGCGATCGTCTCGACCGGCGCGGGGCCGAGAAAGTTGGGGTTGGCGGCGGTCGCCAGATAGAGGAGCCCGCGAGCCCCAGCGCTGCCCTCGAAAAAGGAGAGGGCCGTCTCGACCCGCTCGTAGCCCCCGCGCTCGCGGTAGTCGAGCTGCTCGAGTACCCCGTCGCGCTCGGCGGCGCGCAGCTCGTAGGCCATCCCGAGACAACGCGCCCCGGGCTCGCGGATCAGGGTCACTACCCGGCCCGGCGCGTCGGGCACGCCCCGGTGGTCGGTCGAGCCCTGCCAGAAACGCCGGCTGTAGCCCTCCACCCAGGCGAGCTCGCGGCGCTCAAAGGGAAACCCCGCGCGCCACACCAGCGAGCCGTAGCCAAAGATCCAGGTCGGCTCCGGCACGCGGCGTCTATTCGAGGCCGAGCCGCCGGGCGATGATGCGCTTCATGATCTCGTTGGTGCCGGCGTAGATCGACTGGACGGCGGCGTCGGTGACGTCCCCGGAGATCGGGTACTCCTTCATGAAGCCGTAGCCCCCGTGGAGCTGTAGACACTCGGCGGCGGCGCGTTTCTGCAGATCGCTCGCCCACCACTTGGACATGCTCGCCTCGGAGACGACGTCTTCCCCGCGCTCGTGAGCCATCACCACCTTGTCGACAAAGGCGCGGCCCACCTCGACCTCGGTCATCAACTCGGCGAGCTTGAACTGGGTGTTCTGGAAGGCGGCGATCGGCTGACCGAAGGCGCGACGCTCCTTGGTGTACTCGATGGTGTCGAGCACCGAGCGGCGCGCCGACGCGATCGAGCTCACCCCGATACAGAGCCGCTCCTGCGCGAGGGCCGACATCAGCATCTTGAAGCCCGCGCCCTCCTCGCCGAGCCGGTTCTCCACCGGCACCCGGCAGTCTTGGAAGAAGAGTTCGCTGGTGTCCTGCCCGGGGAGGCCGAGCTTGTCGAGCTTGCGGCCCCGCTCGAAACCCGGTGTCTCGGCCTCGACGAGGATCAACGAGATCCCGCGGTGGGCGGGCTCGGCGTCCGGGTCGGTCTTCGCGACGACGATGAACAGGTCGCCGATCTGTCCGTGGGAGATAAAGGTCTTGGCGCCGTTCAGGACGTACTCGTCGCCGTCGCGCAGCGCGCGGGTCTGTACCGCCGCCAGGTCCGAGCCGGTCCCCGGCTCGGTCATCGCCACCCCGAGCAGACACTCCCCGGTGATCGCCCCGCTGAGATACTTCTGCTTCTGGGCCTCGCTGCCAAAGTCGCGCAGGTAGGGCGCGCAGATGTCGGTGTGGAGCGAGAACATCAGCGCGTGGGCGCGGATGTCGCTGAGCTCCTCCATGATGATCGCGTCGTAGCGGAACCCGGCGTCGCTCCCGCCGTAGGCCTCGGGCATGTCGGCGCCGAGAAATCCCGCCTCGCCCATGGCGCGCCAGGTGTCGCGGTCGGGTCGTCCGGCGGTGTTCCAGTCGGCGATCTTGGGCGCGATCTCGTCCTCGGCGAAGCGCCGGAACTGCTCGCGAAATACGTCGTGCTCGTCTTCGAAGATGTCGCGTCGCACGCTCTGCCTCCTGCTCGGGCGGGGCGCCTAGGGTAGCGGGCCCGCACCGCCGGCCCCGGGCGCTGGGCCGGCCCGGAGCAGCGTGTTCGCGACCCGTCCGTCGAGGGGGTCGCCGGGCTCGATCCCGAGCACCTCGGCGATCGTCGGGTGGAGGTCGATCACCCGAAGCGCCTGCGCTTCGCGTCCGCCCTCGACCCCGTGGCCCCAGACGTAGACGAGGCCGTACATCGCTGGGGTGCGGGGCACGAAGCCGCTGGTGGCGGAGATCCACCACTCTGCCCACAGATGGTCGGGGGCGACCCAACCCAGGGCGCGCAGCCAGTAGGGCCAGCGGTGCTGCGCCTCGATGAAGTAGGGCGGGTAGGCCGAGAGGATGAGCTCGGGCAGCCGGGGCCCCTCGCCCAGGTGTGCGTAGGCGGGTAGCGCGTCGCGGCTCAGCACCTCGAAGAACGAGTAGGCCGACAGACGCCGCTGGACCTCCGCCGCGTCGGCGTCTTCCGGGAGGTAGAGCAGCGCCGTGCTCCCCGCCGCCTTCACCGTGGCGTCGACCCCTTCGCGGGCCAGAATGCGCGGCAGCTGGATCAGGTGGCTCACGTCGCGCATGCCGTGGTCGGTCACGACGAAGAGCAGTGCCTCGTCGCCGCGGGCTTCGATCGCCGCCACGACATCGCCGACGAACTCGTCGATCTCCGCCACCACCGCGACGCTGGCGGGCGTGTCGACTCCGTTTCGACGGATCGAATCGGCGGGTGCGCAGAAGCGCGCCAGCACCAGCTCTCGCGTTCCGGTGGCGGGATCGGCGGGCGCACCCAGGTGCTCGAGGAGTGCGCGTCGCCGGGCCGCGTCGCGCCGGCGGGCGCCGCCGTCGCAGCGCGCCGCGTCGGCCTCAGGCTCCAGCCCGTACCATCCGAAGCGGTGGACCGCGACGCCCTGCCGCCGCGCCGCGTCGCCCAGGGGCTCGCAGCCGGTGAGCCAAGCGCGGAGCGGCTCGCGGTCGAAGGCGCCGCGCTCCGGGTCGACGAAGACCTCGGAGACGATGCCGTGCTGGGCGGGCCAGCAGCCGGTGGCGAGGCTCGCGCCGTTCACCCAGCCCTGGGTCGGGAAGACACTGGTCAGCCGGTGGGTCCAGGCACCCTCCTCGCGGAGTCGGTCGAAGGCGGGGGTCTCGGTGGCGCTCAGCAGCGAGGGCGCGAAACCCTCGAAGAGCAGCACCACGACCCGGTCCGCGGGGGTGGTGGGGGCGGCGGCCGGGGACGAAGCGCCAAACGCCGCCGCAGACGGGGCGGGCTGCGCCCGGGAGGCGGTCGGCGCGAGGGCGGAGACGAGGAGCAGGGCGAGCGCGGCGGCCCGGAGCCCTCGGGGATGTGTCGCGGGGGGTGTCCAGGCCACGAAACCCGGGTTCTACGCGGCTTCGCCGGGCGCGTCAACGGGCTGCGGCTGGAAAACCGGGCGCCCCAGCTCGCGGGTCCGCTGCAACGCCCCACGCCCTCCCGTGCGGGGCCGCCTCCCCGCGCCGCCGAGAGGGGCACCCTCCGGTCGTTCCCGGGCCAGCCCCATTCGGTAGGATGCTCCCCCGGTACCGACGCCAGCCGGGGGGAGCGGAGACCGCGATGATCACGAGACTGGACCGGATCCAGATTGCCGTGCGAAGCCGGAAGGAGACCGCCGCCCTGTGGGAGCGGCTCTTCGACGCGAGCAATGTCCGCGACGACCGCCTTCCCACGCTGGGCGCCCGGCGCCGGGTGCTCCGGGTGGGCGAGAGCGAACTCGAGCTCCTCGACGCCGACGGCCTCGGCCAGACCGCCCAGCACGTCTCCCGCTCCCCGACCCCGATCATGGCGGTGGGCTTCGCGGTGAGCGACCTCGAGGCGCTGCGGGCGAGCCTCGACGCCCGCGCGATCCACCACCAGCCGGACGGCCACCAGGTGTGGCTCTCCGGCGAGTGGCTCGGCGTCCCGGGGATGCGGGTCGTGCTCACCCAGGACGAGACCTACGAACCGGCGGGGCTCCTCGCGCGCTTCTACGAGGTGACCCATCTGATGGAGGGCTGCGCCCGGGCGGCCGATCGGCTGGCCAAGGTCTTCGACCTCGACACCGCCCACTACGTTCCGATCGAATCCGAGGAGTACGGCTACCGCGGCACCCTCGCGCGACTGCGCCCCGAGCGTCTCGATCGGGTTGAGACCGTCACTCCCCACGACCTCGAGAAACCGATGGGGCGCTTCTTCCAACGCCGCGGGCCCTGTCTCTACATGTGTTACGCGGAGTGCGCCCAGACCCGCGCGCTGCGCACACGCCTCGAGAACGAGATCCCCGACGCCTGGATCGGCGACCGCGACGTCGACGTGCCCGACAACCTCTTCATCCCGCCCTCCGCCCTCGACCGCGTGCTGCTCGGCGTGAGCCGCGAGACCGTCGCGTGGGGCTGGAGCGGCGCCCCCGAAAAGGTGCGCTGACCCCCCGCTCGCGACCGCTCAGCCCGGCTCGCGACCGTCTACCGCGGCCGCAACAGAAAAGGCGCCCCTCTTCCGAGAGGCGCCTTGGGTTTGTCGGTCTGTGAGGGGAGCTACATCCCCATGTCGGGCATGCCGCCCGGCATCCCGCCGGGCGCCGCGGGCGCGTCTTCCTGGGGCGCCTCGGCCACCATCGCCTCGGTGGTGAGGAGCAGCGAAGCCACGCTCGCCGCGTTCTGGAGCGCCGTGCGCACGACCTTGGTCGGGTCGATCACGCCCTCCTTCAGCAGGTCGCCGTATTCTTCGGACTGCGCGTTGAAGCCGAACGAACCCTTCCCGTTGCGAACCTTGTCCACCACGATCGAGCCCTCGACCCCGGCGTTCTCGGCGATGCGCCGCAGTGGGAACTCCACGGCCTTGCGGACCAGCCGCACGCCGGCCTTCTGCTCGTCGTTCAGCGCCTCTTCGAGACCGTCGAGGGCACCTTGCGCCCGCAGCAGCGCCACGCCGCCGCCGGGCACCACGCCCTCTTCCACCGCGGCGCGGGTGGCGTGGAGCGCGTCCTCGACGCGGGCCTTCTTCTCCTTCATCTCGGCCTCGGTGGCCGCGCCCACGTTGATCTGGGCCACGCCGCCGGCGAGCTTGGCGAGACGCTCCTGGAGCTTCTCCCGATCGTAATCGCTGGTGGCGTTGTCGATCTCGCGCCGGATCTGCTCGATGCGGGCCTTGATGTCCTTGGTGCTGCCGGCGCCCTCG
>CAJHXS010000382.1_pt1 | contig 33375 bp, 30 predicted proteins | sample 9198591 | NCBI WGS metagenome assembly CAJHXS01 (sample SAMEA7708347, study PRJEB35096) | sediment metagenome | biome: marine neritic benthic zone biome [ENVO:01000025]; feature: sediment [ENVO:00002007]; material: shallow marine sediment [ENVO:03000034] sea grass bed [ENVO_01000059] ... | reverse complement strand
GGGCAGGCAGCACCGGCGAGTTCTACGCTGCGGGCCGGGGCATACATCCGGTCGCCAACGGCATGGCGACGGCGGCGGACTGGATGTCGGCCGCGTCGTTCATCTCGATGGCGGGCCTGATTGCGTTCCGGGGCTACGACGCCTCGATCTTCCTCATGGGTTGGACCGGCGGCTACGTGCTGCTTGCCATGCTACTCGCACCATACCTGCGGAAGTTTGGAAAGTTCACCGTGCCCGAGTTCATCGGCGACCGCTACGCGTCGCAGGCCGCGCGGATCGTCGCCGTCCTGTGTCTCATCGTGATCTCGTTCACCTACGTCGCGGGCCAGATGCGCGGGGTGGGGATCGTGTTCTCGCGCTTTCTGGGCGTCGACATCTCGGTGGGACTCGTCGTCGGGATGGCGATCGTGTTCTTCTACGCCGTGCTCGGCGGGATGCGCGGGATCACCTACACCCAGGTGGCCCAGTACTGTGTGCTGATCTTCGCCTACACCGTCCCGGCCGCCTTCATCTCGTTTCAGGTGACGGGTATCCCGATCCCGCAGGTCGCCTTCGGGAGCACGGTGGCCGACGGCTCGGGCTTTCTGCTCGACAAGCTCGACCAGGTGGTCACCGATCTCGGCTTCGCGGCGTACACGGCGGGCACCCGGGGTCGCGTCGACCTCTTCTGCACCACCCTGGCGTTGATGATCGGAACCGCGGGTCTCCCCCACGTGATCGTCCGCTTCTTCACGGTGCCCCGGGTGCGGGATGCGCGGATCTCGGCGGGCTACGCGCTGCTCTTCATCGCGATTCTCTACACCACCGCGCCCGCGGTGGCCGCGCTCGCGCGGCTAAACCTCACCGAGACGATCCAACCCGGCGCCGTGGGCACCGCGGCGGGCAACCTCGCCTACGACGAGCGCCCCGACTGGTTCGAGACCTGGGAGGAGACCGGACTGCTCGGCTTTGAGGACAAGAATGGGGACGGCCGTATCCAGTACTACGACGACACCGCGCCGGCCTTCGCCCCCGCGGCAGCCGGCTTCGGCTGGGGCGGCAACGAGCTCCGGGTCGACCGCGACATCATCGTGCTGGCCAACCCCGAGATCGCGGGGCTCCCGGACTGGGTCGTGGCCCTGGTCGCCGCGGGGGGGATCGCCGCCGCGCTCTCGACCGCGGCGGGTCTGCTCCTCGTGATCTCGGCCGCCGTCTCCCACGATCTGCTGAAGAGCGTCTTCGCCCGTCACATCGACGAGCGCCAGGAGCTCCTGGCCGGCCGGCTGAGCGCGGCGGTGGCGATCGTGCTCGCGGGCTACCTCGGCTACAACCCGCCGGGCTTCGTGGCGCAGGTGGTGGCGCTGGCCTTCGGCCTCGCCGCCGCTTCGCTCTTCCCCGCCATCCTGCTCGGCATCTTTAGCATGCGGGTCAACAAGCAGGGCGCGATCGCCGGCATGCTCAGCGGGCTGGTCTTCACCCTCGCGTATATCATCTACTTCAAGGGGGTCTTTGTGACACCGTTCGCAGAGAACATCCGCGAGAACTGGCTCCTGGGGATCTCGCCCGAGGGCATCGGCGCCGTCGGCGCGCTCCTCAACTTCGCCGTGGCCGTCGCGGTGAGCGCGGCGACCCCGGCCCCTCCGCCCGCCGTGCGCGAGCTCGTCGAGCGCATCCGCGTGCCCACCTGAGCCGTGGCCCCCGACCGCGCCAGCCGCCAGCTCGCCTACAGCGAGTCGCTGCTCGCGATCTCCCGCGCGCTGATCCTGGCGCGCGGCATCGACGACGTGCTCGGAGCGCTGCTCGCCGAGATCCACAAACAGCTCGGCTACCGACACGTGTGGATCTACGAGATGGATGCCCAGGGCGAAGAGGTGTCGCTGTGGATGGCGGTCGAGCAGGACGGGGTGCAGTTCGCGCCGCCCCAGCGGCTCTCGGCGCGCGAAGACGCGCTCGTCCGGGCGGTGGCCGAGGCGCGTGAACCCCTGGTCATCCCCGACGCGCGGGACGATCCGCGCACCGACAAGCGGATCGTGGATGCGCTCGGAAACCGCACCATCGTAAACGTGCCGTTGCGGCTCTCGAACGGCCAGCACTACGCCCTCGGCACCGGGTCCTTCGGGGACGACGGGGTGCGGGTGCCCGACGACGGGGCCGTCCAGTTTCTGTCGACCATCGCGGTGCAGACCGCCGTGGCGATCGACCGCGTTCGGATCGACCGGGAGCGCCGACGTCTGAGCGAAGAAGTCCTGCGGGCTCGCAAGCTCGAGGCGGTGGGTCAGCTCGCGGGCGGCGTCGCCCACGATTTCAACAATCTGTTGACGGTGATCCTCGGCGTGCTCGACGTGTCGGTGGAGACCCTGGAGATCTCGGAGAGCGATCGCGACGCACTCCGCTTGGCCCGGAGTGCGGCCGAACGCGGTGCGACGTTGACCCACCAGCTCCTCGCGGTCGCGTCGCGATCGGTCGGAAGCCGTGAAGTGATCGACGTCAACACGGTCGTCGACGACGTGTCGGGTCTCCTGCGCTCGATGTTGCCGTCACACGTCGCCCTCGACGTCGACCTCGACCCGACGCCGGGACGGGCGGAGGTCGACCGCGGTCAACTGGAGCAGGTGTTGATGAACCTCGTGGTCAACGCGCGCGACGCGATGCCCGAAGGCGGGAGGATCTTCGTCTCGACCTTCCGCGCGACGGAAGCGGGCGACCCCGACGCTGCCGGAGGTCATCTCGCGATTGCCGTTCGCGACACCGGCCCCGGGATGACGTCGGAGCTCGCCGAGCGCGCGTTCGAGCCCTTTTTCACGACCAAGCGCGCGGGGGAGGGCACGGGCCTGGGCCTCGCCACCAGCCGCGGCATCGTCCAGCGCGCCGGGGGACGGCTCCGCCTCGACACGACGCCGGGAGAAGGGACCCGCTTCGTTGTGTGTCTCCCCCGAAGTCGCGAACCCGCGAGCCCCGCCGCGACCCGGAGCGAGTCGCCGGTGCGCGCCGCCGTCGACCAGATTCTGCTCGTCGAGGACGACCCGGATGTCGCGCGGGTGATGCGGGTGATGCTCGAACACCGGGGTTACGCGGTGCACAGGGTCGGCACGGCTCACGACGCCATCTCGGCGCTCGACACCGCCGGCGTCGATCTGGTGATCCTCGACCACGGGCTCCCCGACCTCCCCGGGGCGGAGCTGGCGTCGACGATCCGCGAGAGAGAGCTGGCGCTCCCCATCCTCCTCGTCTCGGGGGACCCGCCGGACCTGGAGGAGCTCGCCGACGACCCGGCGCTCGCCCTGCTCCAGAAACCCTTCTCGATGTCCGAGATCCTCGGCCAGATCGAGCGGCTGGCGAGCGCGCGAAACGGCGACGTCTCAGCGACTTTGGGCCGCCGGCGAAACGGCGACGTCTAGGCGACTTCGGGCCGCCGGCGAAACGGCGACGTCTAGGCGACTTCGGGCCGCCGGCTCCGCCCGATGCGCGCACCGAGATATCGCCACAGAGCCCCCGGGCTCGGCGCGATCCGCAGCTGGCGGGCGCGGACGCGGGTCTCGCCGCCGGGGTGCGACGGGAGGAGCTCCTCGAGCAGCGCGACGCCGCGTCCCCCGGCGCCGCTCTTCCCGAGCTGGAGGGCCAGGTCGAGGCCGACGTCGAGGTTCGAGGGGTCGGCCTTGCGCGCCAGCCAGAGCAGCGTCATCGCCGCCTCGCGTCCGTTTCGGCCGCGGAACCCGCGACGCCCCTCGAGCAGCGTCGCCAGCGCGTCGGCGCGGCGGCCGCGCTTTAGCTCGAGGGCCGCCATCTCCTTCCACAGCGAGACCTCGCCGGGCAGGGCGCGGAGCGCGTCGCGGTAGACGCCCACCGCGCGGTCGAGAAAGCCGCGTTCGACGAAGGTTTCCGCCGCGCGGCGGTAGCTCGCGCAGGCGTCGGCGGCGTCGTCGGTGGTCGCGAGGAGCGGGGCCAGCTTGCGCAGCAGGTCGGGGTTGTCGGGCTCGACTTCGAGGACACGGCGGTAGAGCGCCACCGCCTTGCGGCGCTGGCGGCGGCTGCGCCCGCGGGCGGCCCGGGCCGCGCGGTTGAGCAGACGGCGCCGGTCGTAGTGGTCTTCGCTGCGAAACCAACCCATCGGTGTCTCTTCTTGTCGGCCAGACCGGCGCCGCGCCCGAGTCCGCGGCGCAGATCGGGCGCAGCGATCGGGTAAAGCGGCGGCGCGGCTGGGGCTTGCGACCCGGATCCGCACACGCGCGGAGCAGCGGGCGGGGCGCAGGCGCGCGCCCGGCGCCTCCCGCGCCGCGTCGTATACTCGGAGCGCGCCATCCCAGGCGCGGAGGCCTTGGTCGCATGTGGGAGACGCTCCGGTCGGTCCTGCGTTTTCGCAAGCTCGAGCTCGACCCGACGGCGCGCCGTCTGGCCCGTTGCGCCAACATCGACGACCTCCGCGCCGCCGCGCGGCGACGCATGCCGCGGGGCTGCTTCGACTACATCGACGGCGCCGCCGAGGACGAGACCACCCAGCGGCGCAACTGCCGCGTCTTCGACACCCTCCAGTTTCGACCGCGTGTGCTCGCCGATGTGGGCGAGGTCGACACGCGCACCACGCTCCTCGGGCGCGAGCTGCCCTTCCCGTTGGTGCTCGCTCCGGTCGGCTTCACCCGGGTCGCGCACTCCCAGGGAGAGCTCGCCGTCGCCCGCGCCGCCGAGCGGGTGGGCATTCCCTACAGCCTCTCCACCCTGAGCACCCGCTCGATCGAAGAGGTCGCGGGGGTAAGCCGCGGCCCCAAGTGGTTTCAGGTCTACGTCTGGCGCGACCGCGGGCTGGTGAAGGAGCTGGTCGAACGCGCCGCCGCCGCCGGCTTCGAGGCGATGCTGCTCACGGTGGACACCGCGGTGCTCGGGCGTCGCGAGCGCGACGTGCGCAACGGCTTCACCCTGCCGCCGGCGCTGTCGCTCGGCACCCTGGTCGACGGGGCGCTCCACCCGGGCTGGACCCTCGACTTCCTGCGCGCCGACCCGATCGTGTTCTCGAACGTCGTCGGCAGAGGCCAGGCGGCGACCGGCGCCGACCCGATCTCCCTCGCCGAGTACATCGGCGAGCAGTTCGACCCCACCCTCCACTGGCGCGACGTCGAGTGGCTGCGGTCGATCTGGGACGGCCCGATCGTGCTCAAGGGGATCCAGCGGGTCGAGGACGCCGTCCGCGCCGCCGAGGCCGGGGTGCAGGCCATCGCGTTGTCGAACCACGGGGGCCGCCAGCTCGACGGTGCCCCCTCCACCCTCGAGCTCGTCGGCCCCGTGGCCGACCGCGTCGGCGACCGGCTCGAGATCCTGTGCGACGGCGGCGTGCGCCGCGGAAGCGACATCGTGAAGGCGCTCTCCCTCGGCGCGCGGGCCTGTATGGCGGGCCGCGCCTACGCCTACGCCCTCGGCGCGGGGGGCGAGCGCGGCGTCGACCTGGCCCTCGGCTGGCTGCACGACGGCATGCGTCGCTCGATGGCGCTGGCCGGGGTGCGCAACGTCGCCGAGTGCCGCCCGGACCTCGTGGAGTGGCGGCGCGACTGACCCCGTGTGTCCGGCCGCAGAAGGAGCCCTTGTGACCCTCGAAATTCGACCCCTGGCCGAGCCCCTCGGCGCCACCGTGTACGGCTGGGAGCCCGGCACCCCCCTCGACGCCGAGGAGCGCGACCGTCTGGTCCGCGCGCTGCGTCGCCATTCGGTGCTGGTGTTCCGCGGGCACCGCACCCCGAGCGACGCCGAGCTCGTGGGCTTCGCCGGGGGCTTTGGCGAGCTCATCAAGGGCTCGGAGTGGTTCCGCGACGCCGGCGACCTGCCGGAGATCCTGCCCGTCACCAACGCCGTCGGCGACGACGGGATCCCCCTCGGCACCGGGGGTTCGGGGCCCCTCGAGTGGCACGCCGACTATTCCTACTCGTCGCGACCGGCGAAGGAGAGCTTTCTCGAAGCCGTCGAGCTCCCCGCCGATCCACCGCGCACCTATTTCTGCAGCCAGTACACCGCCCTCGAGTCGCTGCCCCCCGACCTGGCAAAGCGGCTGCGCGGGCTCCGCGCGTACCACAGCATCACCGAATACGTCGACCCGAGTGACCCCCGGGCGAAGGAGGAGACCCGCAAGCTCACCTCTGACTTCGATGCCAAACGGCGTCGCGACGAGGAGCGGGGGATCGAGCGGCCCGAGATCCCCGAGGCCGAGCACCCCGTGGTGATGCGGCACCCCGAGTCGGGGCGCGAGCTCGTCTACGTGAGCAAGGGCATCACCCGCTACATCCTCGGGATGCCACGCGAGGAGAGCAACGCGCTTCTCAAGGAGCTCCACCAGCACGCGACCCGCGAGGAAGGGGTCTACGGCCACTCCTGGCAGGTGGGTGACCTGGTGATGTTCGACGCCCTCGGGACGATGCACCGCCGCGACGCCTGGAGCTCCGGCGGGCACCGGAGCATGCGCCAGCTCTCCACCCTCTGCTGAGGGCGACCCGCCCGTGGTGCTGAACGACGCCCAGCTCGAGCGCTTCGCGCGCCACGGCTTTCTGCTGCTCCCCGCGGTGTTCTCGGACGAGGAGGTCGCGTTGCTCCGCGACGCGGCAGAGCGAGCCCTCGCCGAGCCGGTTGCGGCGAACATCCGCGAGCGCGGGAGTGGCGAGGTGCGCACCGCGATGGGCCTCCACCAGCGCAGCGAGGTGTTCGCGCGGCTCGTGCGTCATCCCCGCCTGCTCGGCCCCGCCCACCAGCTCCTCGAGGGGCCCGTGTACGCGCAGCAGGTGAAGGTGAACCACAAGGCGGCTTTCGACGGCGAGGCCTGGCACTGGCACTACGACTTCGCGACCCACCAGCGCGAGGACGGCGTGCCCGAGCCGCTGGCGCTGAACCTCCACGTGTTTCTCGACGACGTCACCCAGTTCAACGGGCCGCTCTTCTTCATCCCCGGCTCCCACGAGGCGGGGCCGCTCCCCGCCGAGCTCGACACCGAGAGCACGAGCTATCCGCTCTGGGTGGTGGAGCGCGCCCGCATCCGCGACCTCGTGGCGAAGAGTCGTCTCGTCGCGGCGACGGGCGCCGCCGGCAGCGTGCTGCTCTTCGGCGACCGGGTCGTGCACGCCTCGCCGGGCAATGTCTCGCCGATGGAGCGCCGCATCTTCTCGCTCATCGTCAACCCGGTGGCCAACGCGGCCACCCGAAGCGAGCGCCCCGACTACAAGCACCACCGCGACCACACACCGCTCGTGCCCCTCGACGACGACTGTCTGCTGACGCTGGGCGGGGCTACGCGGCCGGGGTAGGCACCCACGCCAGCGCGCGCACCTCGCCGAATTCGCGCTCGGTCTTCTCCCAGCTCTCGCCGGCGTCGCGGCTGATGTAGACGTAGCCGAAGAGGCTGTTGGCGACGACGAAGTCCGGGTCGGCCGGGTGGGTGGCGAACCAGTACATCGTCGAGTTGGGTTCGTCGGAGAGCGCGGCGGGCGCCCACGTGGCGCCCCCGTCGGCGGAGCGTTGGATCGCGCCGGTGCGCCCGGGCACCATGTTGCCGTTGGCCACGAAGATCACATTCGGGTCGTCGGCCTTGGTGCCGACCCCGCGGCAGTAGGAGATGCCGCGGTTCTCGAAGAAGCGCGGGAACTCGTGGAGCGACCAGGTCTGCCCCTCGTCCTCGCTGGTCCAGATGCCGTCGGGGGTGGCGGTGAGCACCCGGGCCTGGTCGGCCAGCGAGAGCGCCAGACAGTGGACGTCTTCGTTGATCTCGTTGTCACCGCGGCCGGGGAGCTGCTCCCAGGTGTCGCCGCCGTCGCGGCTCCGGTAGGCGCCGTCGATCTCGACCGAGAGCCAGATCGTCTCCGTGTCGCGGGGGTCGAAGACGATGCTCGTCACCTTGGGCGGGCCGGCGAGACATTGGGGTGAAGCGTTTAGCGGGAGCTCGTCCCAGTGCTTGCCGCCGTCGCGGGTGCGGTAGACCGCCGGGGGCTTGGTGCCGACGAGCATCACGTCGGGGTTCTCGGGGTGCACCGCGATCGACCACACCTGCGAACCATCCACCGGCGAATCGACGTGGGCCCAGTGAGCTCCGGCGTCTTCGCTGCGGTAGACACCGGCCTCGGAGCCGGCGAAGAGCAGCGACGGGTTCGAGGGGGCCGAGGCCAACGCGCGGACCTGGATCTCGCCGGGCTGCGCTTCGAAGGGCACGTCCATCCGCGCCTGACGCCAGTGGGCGCCGCTGTCGGAGCTGTACCAGACACCGCTCCCGACGGTGCCGACGCAGATCGTGTGGTCGAGGGTCATCGGGGCACCTCCTCCGGGCGCTCTACCCCCTCATGGGGGGGCACCTCCTCCAGTCACTCTACCCCGAAATCAATCTCCCGGGGTGCGCGGGATCGGTGTCGCGCCGGGGAGCAGCAGCGCCGCGCCGGTCGCGAGGAGCGCGGCGGCGCTGAACGAGAGGTACACCGGCGTCATGCTCTCGTAACTGTCGAAGACGCGGCCGGCGAAGAGCACGGTGAGGCCGCCGACCCCCAGCGCCAGCACGAACTTCGCGCCGTAGGCGAGGGAGCGCCAGCGGAAGGGCGTGTAGTGGGCGACCAGCAGGTTCTCCGCAGCGGTGAAGGTGAGCCCCGAGCTCAACGAGACCAGCGCTAGCACCGCGACCGCGGGGCCGCTCGCGGTGGCGAGCACCGCGAGGAGGGGCACCTGGAGCGTCCAGAAGATCAGGTAGATCGCGCGCGCCGAGAAACGGTCGGCGAGGTACCCGCCGAGGACGCTGCTCACCGACGCGATCGCGGTGACCCCACTCACGAAGAGACCGATCCGGGTGTAGTTGCCGGCGAGCTCGGGGCCGAGGCCGATCTCGAAGAGCTTGGGCATCGTGTTGGTGAGCCCCGTGTAGACGAAGCCGCTACACGCCATGGTGAGCGTCAGGATCAGAAAGACGCGCTTCACCGCGTGGGGCGACGCGGGCGCCGGCGGCACGCGGTCGCGCTCGGCGTCGCGGATCAAGCCGCGGCTCCAGGCGGCGGCGAGCGCCAGCCCGGTCGCGACCGAGAGGCCGGCCGGCACCAGGAACGCCGCGCGCCAGCTCACGGTGTCGACCATCCAGCCGACGAAGGCCGGGGCCGCGGCCGCGCCGAGGTTGCCAAAGACACCGTTCACGCCGAGCGCCATGCCCTGCTTGCGCGCCGAGGCCACGATCCACGCGATCCCCACCGGGTGGTAGATCGCCGCGAAGAGACCGATCACGCTGAGCCCGACGAAGACCCCGCGCGTCGTCTCGGCGAGACCGGTGATCGCGGCGCCGGCGCCGATGCCGAGGAAGAGCAGCACCATCATCCCCACCTGGCTCCAGCGGTCGCCGAGCCAGCCGGCGGGGAGCGCGGCGACGCCGAAGAGCAGGAGCCCCAGACTCGAGAGCCCGAGCAGCTCGCCGTAGGGGCGGTCGAAGACCTGCGGCAGGTAGAGCACCGCCGTGGCGTAGAGGATGGTGAAGAGGTGGGTGTAGGTGTGGCCGAGGTTCGAGAACCCGATCGCCGCGCGGTGCGCGCCGACGCTGTCTTCGCTCACGGCCGCCCCGCGTCGCCTAGTCGGCGTCGTCCTCGCCCATCCGCCAGCTGCGGAGCTCGGGCATCACTTCTTGGGCGAAGAGGGTGGCGCTGCTCTTGGCCTCTTCGTAGGTGGCGCCCGAGTAGCTGAAGATCCCGACCGGCTGGAAGTCGCCGATGATGCGGCGGCGCTCTTCGTACTTCTCGAGGATCTGCTGGGGTGTGCCCCAGACGTTCGACTCGATGAACGCCTCGGTGAGCGCGTCGTCGCCGAACTCCTGCTGCGCGGCGCCCATCCCGCTGTACGCCTCGTAGCTCTTCGAGTTGGTGAGGTGGTCGCCAAAGATCTCGTAGTGCTCGGCGAAGCTCCAGAAGTAGCGGCCCACGAGCTCGCGGGCGCGCTCTTCGTCGGTCCCGCAGAAGGTGAGGTCGGCGGTGGCGACCGGCGGGGCGTCGACCCCGTGGTGCATTTTGTAGAGCCGGCGGTGCTCCTCGATGTCGGGCAGCACATCGGGCCACGGCTTGTAGGCGAACATGCCCTGGGTGGCGCCGACCTTGGCGCACACCGGCACCGTGTCGGGGCTCATCGCGACCATGTACTTGCGGTTGGGGCCCGCGAAGCTGCCGCGGGGCCCGGGGCGGATCTCGGTGCGGGGCTGCGGGTAGTATTTCCCGGTGCCCTCCATCACGCCGCTCTCGACGGCCTCGCAGATCATGTAGGCGGCTTCGTCGAAGCGCTCGCGCGACTCTTCGAGATCCTGGCGGAAGGCGTGGTACTCGCGTTTGGCGAGCCCGCGGGCCATCCCCAGCACGGCGCGACCGTCGGAAATGTGGTCGAGGAGGATGGCCTTCTCGGCCACCCGGATCGGGTCGTGCCAGGGCAGGATCGCACCCATCGTCGCGAGCCCGACCCGCTCGGTGAGGCCGGCCATGTAGCTCAGGTACTGGAAGTTGTCCGGCGACATCGAGTACGCGTTGAAGTGGTGCTCGACGCAGAAGAAGGTGTCGAAGCCCAGCGGCTCGGCGAGCAGGTTCACCGCGTGCTCCTGCTTGAAGAACTCGGTGTCGCTCATCTCGTTGCGGAAGTTGTTCCAGAAGCTCAGAAAACCGATGGGCATGGTCGTTCCTCCGGGAGGTCGGCCGAGTGTGCTCGATCGCTCCGCCCGCGGCAAACGGTGCCCACGGGGCTTGCCCTACCATGCTGCGGAGGAGGCGTGGCGATGGCACCCAGCACCGAAGCGATGGTTCAGGAGCTCTGGGATCGCGAGAAGATCCGCGAGCTCACCTATCAGTACGGGCTCTCGATCGAGCTCCAGGACGAAGACCGCATGGCGGCGCTGTTCGTCGAAGACGGCGTCGCCGACTTCAGCCAGCTCGGGCGCGGCGAAATCCGCGGGCACGCGGCGCTACGCGAGTTCTACCGCACGACCTGGCCCCTCGAGGTGAAGCCCTTCTTCACCAACCACATCATCGAGATCGACGGCGACCGAGCCACCGGAATCTGCAGCCTCGAGAACCGCGCCACCCGCGACGGCGAGAGCCTGATCGGCGCGGGGCGGCTGCACGACGAGTACGCGCGGGTCGACGGCGAGTGGAAGTTCGCCCGGCGTCGGGTCGAGATGTTCTACTTCGCCCCCCTCTCGGAGGGCTGGGCAAAGCGGGCGGGGCCCGATCAGCTCTGACCCCACCCGTTGGCGCAGAGGTCCTAGCCGAGCCGTTCCAGGGTCGCCGCGTAGCCGTCGAGCACCTTGAGGGTGCCGTCGCGGGGCTCGTTCGGGATCGGCAGCAGGATGCGGTTCACGCCCAGCTCGACACACTGGTCGAGGTGATCGAGGTCGGGGCCCCGGTCGGGCGTCGCTGCCGCGAGGAGCGTCACGTCCAGAGACTCGTCGGCGCGCCCGGCGTCCTTCATCGCCGCGGTGATCTCGCGCAGCGAGCTCTCGATATCGCCCATGCCGTCGATCGGCATCCAGCCGTCGCAGTACTCGGCGATGCGTTTGGGCACCCACTTCGACCACGCGCCCATCAGGATCGGCGGGCCGCCCGCCTGGGTCGGCTTGGGCCACGACCACATCGGCGGGAAGTCGACGAAGTCGCCGTGGTACTCGGGCTCGTTCTGGGTCCAGATCTCTTTCATCGCCAGCATCCGCTCGCGGGTCACCTTCCAGCGGTCGGCGAACTCGACGCCGTGGTCTTCCATCTCCTCGGCGTTCCAGCCGGCGCCGATGCCGAAGATCAACCGTCCGCCACTCAGCGCGTCGAGGGAGGCCACCCGCTTGGCCAGGTTGATCGGGTCGTGCTCGGTGATCAGCGTGATGCCGGTGCCGAGTTTCAGCCGCTCGGTCACCGCGGCGATCTGGCCCAGCGCGACAAACTGGTCGTGGGTGCGCCAGTACATCTCCGGGAGGTCCCCACCGACGATGAAGGGGGTGCGCCGGCTGGTGGGGATGTGGGTGTGCTCGGCGTAGAACACCGACTCGTAGCCGCGGGCCTCGAGCTCGGGACCGAGCTCGAGGGGGGTGATGCTCTGATCGGTGGGAAAGCCGATGACGCCAAAGTCGACCATGGGGTCCTCCAGAGATGGGCGCCGGATCGGCGCACGGGTCGCTCAGGGTACACTGGCGGGCCACCCTGGAGGAAGCGTCATGGCCGATCCCCGCGCCCGGTACTGGGCGATCCTGCCCTTGCAGCCCGCCCGGGAGCTCTGCGCCGCCGCGCAACAGCTGGAGACGTCGGGGTTCGAGGGCGCCTGGGCGATCCAGCTCCCCGGCTCGGCTTTCCTCCCCCTGGCGACCGCCGCGGCGGCCACGCAGACCCTGAAGCTCGGCACCGGGATCGCCCTGGCCTTCACCCGCACCCCGCTCGAAACCGCCACCTCGGCCCTCGACCTCGACGTGATCAGCGGCGGGCGCACCGTCCTCGGGTTGGGACCCAGCATCCGGGGCATCAACGAAGGCTGGCACGGGGTCGACTACGACCCGCCGCTGGACCGCTTCGAGGAGCTCGTCCCGCTGGTGCGGCGGATCATCGAGCGCGGCCACACCGGTGAGCTCGGCAAGCAGACGGGCACCTACTACGACCTCGACCTGAGCGGCTTCAATCTGCTGCGCGCCCCGGTGCGCCCAGCGGTGCCGATCTACCTCGCGGCGCTCTTCCCGCGCGCGGTGCGGATGGCGGCGGCGTTGGGGGACGGGCTCGCCGGCCACCCCGTCTGGTCGCTGCGGTGGATCGAGGAGACGGTGGTCCCACAGCTCGACACCGCGCTGGCGGCGGCGGGACGCACCCGCGCCGACTTCGACCTGAACCTCTGGGCCTACGTGGCGATCCACGAGGACGGCGAGCAAGCGCTCCGCGACGCGCGCTCGCAGGTCTCCTTCTACGCCTCGATCCCCCAGTACGAGCGCTACTTCGGCGACCACGGGTTTGGCGAGGCCGCCCGGCGCGCCGCCGCGGCGGCGGCGCGGGGGGATGCGCGCGGCATGGCCGAGGCGATCCCCGACGAGATGGTGCGCACCTTCGCGGTGGCCGGTACCCCCGACGAGGTCCGCGCCCGGATCGCGCGGTATCACGAGATCGGCGACGCGTTTACCCTGATGCCACCGGTTGCGGGGCTCAAGCCCGACGTCGTCGCGGCCTACCGGCGGGCGATCGCCGAGACCGTGCTGGGCTGAGCCGCAGCGGGCGCAGCCGGCGGCGGGGGAGCTACCCTGGTGCCTGCCACAGCATCGTGTCGGCGCGGCGGAGCCGCGGGGCCGGACCAGGGGAGAAGCCATGGCGGACGATTATCTCGGGCGTGTGGTCGAGTCGTACCAGGGAGAGGTGTTCGGCGAGGCGATTTTTCGCGAGATGGCCGAGCGCTGCGACGACGCCGAGCAGACCTACAAGTACCGGGTGCTCGAGCAGCTCGAGCGCGAGACGAAGCAGCGGCTGCGGCCCCTCGTCGCGCAGCTCGGGGGCGACGTCGCCGAAGACCCCAAGGGCTACAAGAACGGCGCGAAGCTCGCCGAGACCTGGTCGGGGCAGACCTGGGACGAGATCATGGGGTGGTTCCAGGCGGAGCTCCCCAAATACGTGCGCTTCTTCGAGAAGCTCGAGGCCGACGGCCGCGCCGAAGACCGCGAGGTGCTCGCCGCGACGACCGCCCACGAGAAGGCCATCGCCGCGTTCGCCGACCTCGAGGTCGCCGGGCAGGGCGACCGTTCTCTCGAACCGATCCTCGCGCTGCTCGACGAGGTGCCGCAGCGCTAGACGTCGCCGGTGGCACCGGGCGGGCCGCCGCGGAGGCCGCGGGACGCGTCCGCGCGTCCCATTGCGCGATGCGCGATGCGCGGCGGCCTACTGCGCGATGATCTCTACCCGGCGGTTCTCCGCGCGGCCTTCGGGGGTGGAGTTGGACGAGACGGGACGGGTCTCGCCCCGCCCGACCGGATTCAGACGCTCGGCGCCGATCCGGTTCTCCACGAGGTAGTCGCGGACGCTTTGCGCCCGCCGCTCCGAGAGCCCCTCGTTGAAGAGCTCCGGCCCGATGTTGTCGGTGTGGCCCTCGATCTGGAGCTGCACGGTCGGACACTCGGCGAGACGCTCCGACCACTTGTCGAGCACCGGCTTGGCGTCGCTGCGCAGCGCGGCTTTGTTGAACTCGAAGTTCACCCCGCCGAACGCGACCCGCACCGAGCAGGGGTCGACGCCGGGGGGCGGTGGCGCCGAGACCGGCGGCGGGGCGGCTTCCATGAACACCGCGGTGGAAAAAGAGTCGAGCGACGCGGCGCTGCCCAGGTCCGAGGCCGTCCGAACGCTGCCACAGGGCGTGAGCGCGGCGAGCGACTGCAGGAAGACGGCGCCGTCGGCATTCGCGCCGACCTGCACCCCGTGGAAACACAGGTTCGGGTTGGCGTCGACCAGGGCCCGCGCCTCGGCGAGGCTCACCTCGGGGAAGTCCGCCGCGCCGTCCGAGATGAGTACGACGGCGGTGCGGCGTTGGTCCGCCGAGACCGATTCCGCGAGCTCCAGGAAGACGCGGTAGATCGGGGTCTCGCCGCCGCGCCCGTCGATCGCGCCCATGATCTCGATTTGGTCGGCGGTGGTCGCGAGGGTCCCGCGGTCGAAGTCGGCGACCGGGGCGACCACGCGGTCGTCGCCGCCAAAGCCGACCACGCCCGCTTCGTAGACGGGCTGGGCGGCGGGGTGCCCGGGCTCGGGCATCGCGGCGATGAAGCTCTGGGTCAGTGCCTTCGCCTCCGGGAAGGTCTGCGCGGAGTACATCGTGCCCGAGGCGTCGGTTACGACGACGACGCGCTCGGTGGTGCGCCACTGGCTCGGCGTCGCCGAGGCCGGGGCGACCGCTACGGGCTGGGTGGGCGGAAGGGGAGTTGCCGTACAGCCCATCCAGAGGGCGAGCAGCGGCAGAACGGTCCAGAGCCGGGTCGAGCGGGTCATCTCGCAGCGGTCCTCGGTGCGTGGGCACGCGGCCGTCGGGATAGGGCAGGACGCTTCGGGTGTCGAGAAGTGCAAAATTCGGCACACGCCAATGGGAACGATCTCCAGGTGGTGGGGTGGGGCGCGGCCCGGCCACTTCATCGTGCCTGTCGCGTTTCCCGACCTCGCGATCGGCGTCACGGCCTTCGCGCTGGCGCGGGGTCTGCGGCGGGACGAGCCCGGTTGGCGCCCGCTGGCGACCGTGTGGAACCTCGCCGGCGCCGGGGTGCTGATGGCGGCTCCGGTCCTGATGCAGCTCTCGCAGCCGGGGCCCTTGCACCGCGTACCCGACGGGCCGGACACCGACGAGGTGCTGGGCTTTCCGATGTCGATCGTGCCGACCTTTGTCGCCCCCTTTCTGGTCGCGATCCACGCGGCGGCCCTCTACCGTCTCCACCGCTCTACCGAGCCGGGAGGACGAGATGAGTGACGCACGCGAGTCTCTCGAGCGCTGGACGCGAGACTTCACCCAGGCCTTCAACGAGAACGACCTCGAGCGGGTGATGGACTATCTGGCGAAGGACGCGGTGTACGACCAGTTCGACGACGAGCCCGCGGAGGGCCACGACGCGATCCGCGACGCCTTCCGGCCCCAGTTCGAGGGCGCTTACGGGACGATGCGTTTCGACGAAGAGGATTTCTTCGTCGACGCCGAAGCGCGCAAGAGCTTGATCTCCTGGACGTGCAGCTTCGACACCAAGAAGGGACGCGCCGGCTGGCGCGGGCTCGACATCCTCGAGTTCGATACGGCGGGCAAGATCGTCCGCAAAGCCACCTACGCCAAGGCCGAGACGCTCAAGCTGCGCAGCGCCGAGTAGAGACGCCATCTGGCGCGCCAGAGTGACGAGGGCCAGCCCCAGGACGGTGCAGACCGCGAGCACCGCGGCGACAGGCGTGAGCGCGAGGCCTTCGACCCGGGGATCTTGGGCGGATTCACCGGGGCGCGGAGCCGAGCCGCGACACGCGGTTGGTGATCGGGGGCACATACCGACATCGACACCGCACTGGTGCGGGAGGCCCCTCGATGAAAACGCCCCTCGATTTCACCGCGATCGCTCTTGTTGCCGCCGGTCTGCTCGTCGCCTGCCTGGGAGACGCGGGTCTCGCGAGCGCGGAGCCCGCGGCGGCGGCGACCGCACCGCGTGCAGACCAGACCTGGGACGACCGCCATATGCGCACGCGCTTTCCCCGCCGCGCTCCCGCCTCCCAGGGTCCGCGACTCATCCTGCCCGAGGGCAGCGAGCACAATACGATTCCAGAGGGGCGCACCCTCTACGCGACCCCTGACCGCAATTGGCAGAGCGGACCGAGCGGCGGCTCGACCCTCCGTAGCCGTCGCTCCTCAGGGGTCGGCCCGACGCTGATCTCTCCGGGGAGTACGGTGCGGAGCGCGACCTCCCGCTCCTCGTCGGTTCGGGGTTCGTCGATGTCGACCCGCCGCTAGCGGCCGAGCCGCTGCTACCTTCCGCGGCCCTCGCGACGACGGGGCGGTGGGAGGCTTCGGATGACGGTCGTTGGCGTGATCGGCGGAAGCGGGGTCTACGGGCTCGACGGCCTCACCGCGACCCGCTGGGAGACGATCGAGAGCCCCTTCGGTGACGTCTCCGATGCGCTGCTGCGCGGCGAGCTCGACGGCGTGTCGTTCGTGTTCCTCCCCCGGCACGGTCGCGGTCACACCCTCTCGCCGAGCGCGATCAACTACCGCGCCAACATCGACGCGCTCAAACGCGCCGGGGTGACCGACCTGATCTCGGTGAGTGCCTGCGGCTCGCTCCGCGAGGCGCTCACGCCCGGCACCTTCGTCCTCGTCGATCAGTTCATCGACCGCACCCGGCGCGCGAAGAGCTTCTTCGAGCGCGGGGTGGTGGCCCACGTCTCGATGGCCGACCCGGTGTGCCCCCGACTCCACGACGCCCTCGAAACGGCCGGGAGCGACGCCGGGGTGCCCCTGGTGCGGGGCGGGACCTATCTCGCGATGGAAGGGCCCCAGTTCTCGACCCGGGCCGAATCCGAGCTCTACCGGAGCTGGGGCTGTGACGTGATCGGGATGACGAACCTGCCCGAGGCCCAGCTCGCCCGCGAGGCCGAGCTCTGCTACGCGAGCGTCGCGATGGTGACCGACTACGACTGTTGGCACCCCCACGAGGCCGACGTCGAGGTGGCCGACATCGTGCGCGTCCTCACCGACAACGCCACCCGCGGCCGCGCCCTGGTACGCGCCGCCGCCCCGCTGCTGCGGGGCCGCCCCACCCCGTGTCCCGCCGGCTGCGACCGGGTGCTCGACACCGCATTGATCACCGCTTCCGAGGCGCGCGACCCCGCTGTCGTCGCGCGGCTCGACGCCGTGGCGGGTCGGGTGCTCGGCGCCGGCAACTAGCGGCCACCCCCGAGCACCCCGCGCGGGCCCTTCCGGCCCGCTACGCGTCCTTTGCGCCGGTGTCTCGCGAGGGGGTCGAGACGCGCGAATCCCCGGCGCGGCGCGCGCTTGGGGCGGCGCGCTGCACATCCGCCGCGCGGCGCCTGCCGATCAACCGAGGCGGCCCGCGCGCCGACAAGAACATGCGCCGCCGCCGAGCGGCTCATCGGAGGGGGAGTGCGGCCCGGCCGGGCGCCGGCCGCTCCCGGGGGAGGACGAGATGAAGGACGGACGCACGCGCCGCGTCGAGCGGACGGGCGAAGCCATGGATTTCGCGAGCTGGCTCGCGCACCACCAGGCGGTGTTGATCGCTCTGGGCGGGGCCGCGCAGGGCAGTGAGTTTCCGCTCGAGGACAAGAGCGTGACGATCGGGCGTGGCCCCGGGGTCGACATCGCCGTCGACGAGTCGTCGCTCTCGAAGCAGCACGCCGCGCTCGAGTTCGTGAGCGACGGGTTCCGCGTGCGCGACATGAACAGCACCAACGGCACCTTCGTCAACGGAAGCCAGGTGCAGTCCTGCGAGCTCAAGCACGGCGACCGCCTGGAGCTCGGCGAGTGTGGCTTCCAGCTCGTGATCGAGAAACGCAAGACGGCGCCCAAGACCTACGTCGTCGACGACGGCTGAGCCCGCGTGAGCGCCCGTCTGCCCAAGACGATCGGGTCCTACAAGATCCGCTCCGAGCTCGGCGAGGGCGGGATGGGCGTGCTCTTTCTCGCGCGTCAGCCAGCCCTCGACCGGGACGTGGTGCTGAAACGTCTGCACCGCGACCTCGGGCGCGACCCGAACGCCGCCGAGCGCTTCGCCCGCGAGGCGCAGAGCGCGGGCGAGGTGCACCACCAGAACGTGGTGGCCGTCTACGACTGCTTCGACTGGCGGGGCGACCGCTACATCGCCCAGGAGTTTGTGAACGGCGGCGATCTGGCGCGCGTCGTGGAGTCGGTGGCACCCCTCGAGCCCCAGGTGGCGGGCGCGATCGCCCTCCAGGCGATCCGTGGCGTCGAGGCGATCCACAAGCGGGGCATCGTCCACCGCGATCTCAAGCCGGCGAACGTGCTGGTCAGCCGGCTGGGCGAGGTGAAGATCACCGATTTCGGGATCGCCCTCGATCCGGGGGGCGGGCCGGCGCTCACCGAGGTGGGGCACGCCGTCGGCACCCCGCCCTATATGTCGCCGGAGCAGCTCCGCGGGGAGCGCCCCGACGCCCGGAGCGACCTCTTCTCGTGGGGGGTGCTGGTCTACGAGCTTCTCGCGGGCCACGTGCCTTTCGCCGCCGACACCGAAGAGGCCGGGAGCTCGCTGTTGCGCAGCATCGAGGGCGGGGCGTTCTCGCCGCTGCGCCGCGCGGCGCCCGGCTGTCCGCGTGTCCTCGCGCGCACCGTGACCCGGTGTCTGCGCGCCAAGCCCGGCCGCCGTCCCCAGGACGCCGCCGCCGTGCGCGCCGAGCTCGAGCGCTGGCTCGGCGCCGCCGCCTCCGAGCGCGTCGAACGCGACGTCGCCGAGTGGCTCGCGACCCGCCAGGTCTTCGCGCGGGCCCCCGAGCACACCGAGCTGGTCTCGGTGCCGAGCCCCGCTCCGCGCCGGCGGCACCGGGGTCGGCGGGTGTTGCTCGCGCTCGCCGGCGCGGCCCTCGTCGCGCTCGGTGTCGGCGTCGTCGCGGTCGAGGTCGCCGACGCCCCGTGGGACCTCGCCCGGAGCGACGCGGGGTGGCTGGGCGAGCCCCTCGCAACGGCGTCCGGAGACCCACCCGCCATCGAGTCGCCCGGAGACACGGCCGCCGCCGAGTCGTCCGGAGACACGGCCGCCGCCGATTCGTCCGGAGACACCTCCGCCGCCGAGTCGTCCGGAGACGGCGAAGCCGGCGCCGGGTCGGGCCCCTAGCTCGGCCGACCGCGCCCCGCGCCTCGGGTACCCTCGCCCCAGGTGGAGGGACCTGATGGACCGCCAGACCCTGGTCGAACGCGCCCACAAGCTGATCCCGGTGTTCCGCGAGCGCGCCGCGCGCTGCGACGAACTCGGCCACCTCCCGGACGAGACCCGCGAAGACCTGCGTCAGAGCGGTGTCGCGCGGGTCCTCCAGCCCGCCCACTACGGCGGCGCCGAGGGTCACTTCTCCGGCATGGTCGACATCCTGAACGCGGTCGGGAGCGGCTGCGGTTCGACGGCCTGGTGTCTCGCCCAGTACATCGGCCACAACTTCATGGTGGCCCAGTGGCCCGAGCGGGCGCAGGAGGAGATTTGGGGCAACGACCCCCAGAGCCTTATCGCCGGCATCCTGATCCCCCACCTCGGGAGGGCGACCAAGGTGCGCGGTGGCTATCGGCTGAGCGGGCAGTGGCCCTTTGTGAGCGGGGTCGACGCCTGCGACTGGACGATTCTGTCCGGGCTCGTCGCGCGCGACGAGCAGGAGCCCGAAGAGCGCTACTTCCTGGTCCCGAAGAGCGCCTACGAAATCCTCGACACCTGGGACGCGATGGGGCTGCGCGGGTCGGGGAGCCACGACATCCGCGCGGACGACCTCTTCATCCCGACCTCGATGACCCTGCCGATTCGGCACCTCAAAGGTGGCGAGAGCCCGGGGCGCAAGCTCCACCGCGCGCCGCTCTACCGCGCCCCGAGCTACGCGACCTTCGGGCTGTTGATCTCGAGCGCGTCGGTGGGGATGGCCGAGGGGCTGGTGCGCGACTACACCGAACACGCCAAGAGCCGGGTGGCGTTGATGTCGGGACAGGCCCACCTCGACCAGCCCACCCAGCACGTGCGGCTCTCCCGCGCGGCGATGTCGGTCGACGCGGCGAAGGCGCTGCTCCACCGCAACTGCGACGAGATCATGACGATCGTCGCGAGCGACCGACTGCCGAGCGACGCCGAGCGCACCCGGTTCCGCGCCGCGGGCGCGATGGCGGGTCACCTGGCCTTCGAGGCCGCGAACCTGATCTGGGAGGCCGAGGGCGGCCGGGGTGTGTACATGAAGAACCCCGTCGCGCGCAGCTACCGCGACCTCTGCACGGCCACCCGCCACATGACCCACAGCTGGGATCTGAACGGCGGGCTCGACGGCCGGGTTCGTCTGGGGCTCCCGATGGACAACCCCTCGCTCTGACGCCGTGCCCGAAGCTCCCACCGTCGTGATCGCCGGCAGCGGCAACGCGGCCCTGTGCGCCGCGATCGCCGCCACCCGGGCCGGGGCCCGCGTCACCGTGCTCGAGGCCGGGGGCGAGGACCACTTCGGCGGCAACAGCCGCTACACCGCGGGGGCGATGCGCTTCGCCTACCCGGACGGCGACGCGATCCGCGCGTTGCTCGGCGCGTGCGAAGATCCGCGCATCGCGAAGAGCGACTTTGGCGCCTACCCCCGCGAGCAGTTCGCCGCCGACCTCAAGCGCGGCGACCCCGACCCCGCGCTCGACCCGCTCCAGACGCGGCTGGTCGACGCGTCGTACGACACCGTGGCGTGGCTGGTCGACGCCGGGCTCCCCGTCGAGCCGATCTACGCGCGCCAGAGCTTTCTCCGCGACGGGCGTCATCGCTTTTGGGGCGGGCTCACCGTGGCGGCCACCGGAGAAGGGGAGGGGCTCGTGCAGGCGGAGCGCGCGATCGCCGAACGCGGCGGCGCGACGATCCGACTCGGCTGCCGCGTGGTCGACCTGCTCACCGACGGCGGGCGGGTGTGCGGCGTCGCCCTCGCCGGCGGCGAGACGTTGTCCGCCGACGCGGTGGTGCTGGCCTGCGGGGGCTTCGAGGCCGACGCGTCGCTCCGGGCCGAGCACCTCGGTCCCGAGTGGCGAAGCGCGGTGGTGCGCGGCACACCGCTCAACCGCGGAGACGGCCTGCGCATGGCGCTGGCGGTCGGTGCGGCCCGCGCGGGGGACTACAACGCCTGTCACGCGGTGTGTATGGACGTCGCGACGCCTTCGTTCGAGCGTTCGTCGCTCCCCCACCGTGCCCGCAAGGACTTTCGCAAGATCAGCTACCCCTTCGGCGTCATGTTGAACGCGCGGGGAGAGCGCTTCGTCGACGAGGGTGCCGACTTTCGCAACTACACCTACGCCCAGTACGGTCGCGAGGTGTTGCGTCAACCCGGGGGCTTCGCGTGGCAGCTCTTCGACGCCCAGGCGGCGGAGCTGCTCTACGCGGAGTACGACATGCCGGGCGCGACGCGGGTCGAAGCCGACAGCCTGGAGGCGTTGGTGGCGCAGCTCGGCGGGGTCGACGCCGCCGCAGCCCTCGCGACCCTGCGCGCGTACAACGATTCCGTCCGCGGCGAACGCCGCTTCGACCCGACCCGCAAAGACGGCTGCGCGACGGCCGGTCTCGCGCTCCCCAAGAGCAACTGGGCGCTCCCCTTGTCCCGGCCGCCCTTTCGCGCCTACCGCGTGACCTGCGGCGTCACCTTCACCTACGGCGGGCTGCGCGTGGACACCGAAGGAGCTGTGCTCCGCGACGACGGCTCCGCGATCTCCGGGCTCTACGCCGCGGGGGAGCTCGTGGGAGGCCTCTTCCGCCACACCTATCCCGGGGGTTCCGGGTTGATCGCGGGAGCGGTCTACGGGCGCGCCGCCGGCAACGCCGCGGTGTGCCTCGCCTCCCACCGGACCTGAGTCGCCGCCGCAGACGAGCGGACTTCGGACCATCGTCTCGCCGGGGAGAGCCGAACGCTCAATCGCTTTCACGTGCGCCGATCGGCGGGTCCACGCGCAGGGTCAGAGCGCGGCGCGCTCCTCTGGGCGTCCGGCCTCGAAGAAGCGCGCGATCCCCGCTGTGAGACGCTCCTCATCCTCGTCCTCCAAAGGACGGTCGCCGCGCCGGTGGAACTTGACTGGCACGTCGCGCAGCGCGGGCAGGTCCAGACCGTGGGCGGCGAGGAAGCCGCCCACGCGGTCGAGCGCCGCGCGCGGGTCGCTGCAGACGTCCTCGTACGAGAGCGTCAGCCGCCGCTCGGGTCCCAGTTCGGCGGCGCCGCGATCGATCGCGTTCTGGACCGCGCACACCTGGAAGCAGGCCTGCGTCACGAGGTCTGCTTCGGCGTAGCGCCCGGCGCCCTCGGGCCGAACCGACCACCACCCGCCGCGGTCGGGGCCGCGGCCCTTCCGCCGCGCCCGCACGATTGAGCGCACGTTGGCCGCCGCATCCCGGCGCACCTCGATGAACAGGCACCCCGGGAACAGGCGATCGAGCAGGCGCATCTGCACGCTGTGCATCACGTTCTTGTTGAGGAATGGGGCGTCAAGCGCGTCGGCGATGCCCTGGATCGTCCGGGCGATTTGGGTACAGGGCAGCGAATCCGCCGCCTCGGCGCCGAGTGGTGTGACGACGCCGATCCAGCGGGCCCAAACCCAGCCGCCCTCATTGGGGGCGCCCCAGCCCGCGATGTGGCCATACTGGCTCTCGAACGAGCCGTGCCAGGCCCGGATCGTCCCGCGTCCCAGCCAACTCGCCGCCACCGGCGTGCGATACAGGCGGTGGGCTAGGTTGGAGATGTACGCGAAGCCGAAGCGCTCCACGAGGAGTTCGTATACGAGCGTGGTGCCGGAGCGCGGCGGCCCGACCACGAAGCAAGCTGGCGCCGGCGCACGCGTGGCGCGCGTCTGGAGCCACACTTCGAGCGGCCAGAGCAGCGCCATCGCGACCGCACGCACGGGCGCGATCAGCGCGCGTTCGATCCGTCCCTTCACACGCCGCCCTGCGGGCCGTGCGCCTCGTCGCGGATCCCCGCCAGCGAGCGCAGGTGGAACGGGAAGCGCTTTGCGGCCGGTGTCATGGCCTTGCGGGGCTCGCTGTCCGGGGCGACCGTCAGTAGCCCCCAGGCCAGGACACGCGGCAGATCGCGCAGCAGCATCAACAGATTGGCGATGTATGCGACAAGCGCCCCGCGCGTCTTGCGCAGAAAGACGAGCTGGCTTTGCGCCATGGCGAGCTTCATCTGGCCCGGCCGTTGCGACGTGCTCGCGCCGCCGTGGTGCAGGATGCGGGCACCCGGGAAGTAGCGCACCCCCCAGCCGGCTTGGCGGATTCGGTGGCACCACTCGGCCTCCTCGCCGTACATGAAAAACCCCTCGTCCATGCCGCCGGCCGCTTGGATCACCTCGCGTCGCACGAGCATGAAGCAGCCGGCGACGACCTCGACGTCCTGTACTTCGTCGCGGGAGAGGCCGACGTACCGCGAACGGCCGAGCGTGCGGCTCCTGCGCATCAGCCGATTGGGCAGGAACGTGTTCACCAGCACGTCGCCGAGCCGAAGATAGCGGAACATCGTGGACTGTTGGTTGCCGTCGGGCTGGAACGCGCGGCAGCCGACGACGCCCACGTCCGGGTGTTCGTCTGCGAAGCGGACCGTGCGGCCGATGGCGTCGTCTTGCACCTCGGTGTCGGAGTTGAGTAGCAGCACATAGCGGCCGCGGGCTCTGGCGATGCCTTGGTTGTTGGCGCGAGCGAAGCCGGCGTTTAGGCGGTTGGCGATTAGCTGAACGTCGGCGAACTCGCGGCGGACGGCTTCTACCGAGCCGTCGGCGGAGTCGTTGTCCACCACGATGATTTCGTAGGAGAGGCTCGCGGTCTGCTCGCGGACGGTGCGCAGGCACGCGAGGGTCAGCTCGCGTGTGTTGAAGCTGACGACGACCACCGACACGTCGAGCGCCGCCGGGGACGCGGGCGGAATACCGGTGCTCCTGTGTTCGGGTCGTGCGGTCCTGCTCAAGGGTCAGTCATTTCCATCGTCGGGGTGGCGAGGCGCTCCCGATGTCGTCCTGGCGCGCGGGATTCTCATCATCCACGCGCTCCACCTCGAACGGCGCGAAGCAGGGGCTGGCCCCGTCGGTAGAGGGTCTCCGCCGCGAGCGCGAGCCGCCCGCGGAGGCCGTGGGGCAGCATCTCAAAGGGGCCGGGCCCGGTTTGCTCCTCGCCGCCCATACGCTTTTTGAAGGTGTAGACGCCGGGGTTGCCGTCGGGGTCGATCCCGCCCAGGTCGTAGCGAGACGCGCCGCGCCGACGGGCCTCCTGGATCGTGTGCCATTGCAGGAGGTAGGGCGCGAAGCGCTCCCGGCCAAGCGGCGTCGCGGCCCCGAGTAGGTAGACAGCGGTATCCCCCAGCACTGAGGACAGTTGGCCCGCGACCACCTCTCCGTCCGCTTCCGCCAGGAGCAGGAGGAGCCCTTCGTCTCCCTCTCGCCGGCCCGCGAGGTGGCGGTAGAAGCCCGCGTCGAGATCGACCTGGAAGCCTTTGCGCTCGAGGAGCGCCTCGAAGATCCGCTCGAAGGCGGCGAAGTCCGCGTTCCCCGCGCCGGCGCGAACCTCGAGTCCGCGCTTCTCGGCCTGTGTGAGATGCCAGCGCCACTTCTTCGCAAAGCCACCCCGGATCTCCGGAAGCTCGCCGCAGATGTCCACCATCAGCGTGCGATAGGGCCCCGGGTGACGTGACGTCCTCTCGAAGCCAACGCGTTGGAAGACCGCCGCTTGTTGGAGACACCACTCGGGTGACCCGAGCGGCGGTGCGACGCGCAGGACGAGGCCCTGGTCGTCGACGTAGCGCTCGCCGAGCGCGCGCAGGACACGCTCGAGTCGTTCCGCCGGATCCTTCGCCGCACCCCGTACGAGGGGGCCGCCGCTCAGGTGCGCGAGGCCGCCCCCGAGTCCCGGGAGCCGGCGGATCCGGACGTTTGCCAGCCCGATGACCCGGCCATCCTCCACGCACGCGACGTGCTCGCTCTCGGCCCCAAGCCGCTCGGCGGACGCGCAGACGTATTCCCAAACGCAGCGGTAGCTGTAATCGGAGAACTCCCGGACGGCCCGCCTCCATCCGTCCCTGCCGATTGTCTCGAGACGAGGACCCGTCACGCGGTCGCTTCGTGGCTGCGACCGTCGCGGCCGAGGGTAGGGCGGCCCGAGTCGTGTCGAAGACGAAGGCGCCGCACTAGCGCAGCCGCTTCAAACCCCGGCGAAGCGATTGGCCAGCCCGCGCGACCCGCCCGGGCCGATATCGGACGTAGCGCAGTATCGCTTCGGCGGTGTCTTCTGCCCGGATCGATCGCCGGGGTTGCAGCCAGCGTCCCGCCCGCGCGAGCCCACCGTCCGAGGTGTAGACGGTCTGATACCCCGCACGCCGCAGACGCCCCAGCGCCGTGCGGTCGTAGACCCCGAACGGACACGCCGCCCGGTCGACGGGCTTCCCGACATGGGACTCGAGGACCTCTCGGGCCACCACCAGCTCCTCGTGGGCGTCGTGTTCGTCGAGGTCCCGCCAGGGCCGGTGTCTCATTCCGTGGCTCCCGATCTGCATTCCCGCCGCGCTGAGGGAGGAGAGATCATCCGGTGCGAGGTAACCCGCTTTGTCGAGTCTCCCGGCCAGCACGAAGAACGTGGCCTTTAGCCCCGCCGACACGAGGGGGGGGAGAGCGGTCTCCACATCCGACGCGTTGCCGTCGTCGAATGTGACCGCGACATTGGGCTCGCGCTGGACGGCCGAGATGATGTCGCGGTAGAGCTCGGTTGAAATCCAGAACGCTCGCTCGTCGTCGCAGCAGGATCGGCCGGGCTCGCCAATTCCGTGAAACGTCAGGATCACCTGATGCGGTCGAGCGGCCACTCCTCACTCCTCGCCCCCGTCAGGGGCGGCTCACCGGCGCCCAGAGGTGCGCTATTCACACCACCAGCCACCTGGTAGGTAGCGATCGGCGACTAAACGTGACAGCGCAAGGCGACGAAGGACCGGCGGATGTCCCCGCGGGGGGAGACACTCCGGGCACGTCGTCAGGGGCACCGGGTCTTCGCGTTCTCTTCCTCGCGTTCTACTACCCGCCCTTGGGCGGGGCGGGTGTCCAGCGCACCGTGAAGTTTGCGAAGTACTTGCCCGAGCTGGGCGTGGCCCCCCGCGTCGTCACCGGACCCGGCGACCGTCGGACTCGCTACGCGCCCCTCGACGCGACGCTGGGCCGCCAGGCAGCGGCGGATACCCCGGTCTACCGGACTCCGGACGTGCTTCCGGACGACGGCCGCACCCAGCGCCTGCGACGTTGGCTCGGTCTCCCGAGCGGGCTCGAGAGCGCGTGGGCCCGCCACTCGGTCGCCACGGGCCTGGAGGCCGCTCGAGAGGGCGTCGACGTCGTCTTCGCCACGATGTCGCCTTTCGCGACGTCGCGAGCGGCAGCGGAGCTTGCGGCACGGCTGCGGGTTCCGTGGGTCGCGGACCTCCGGGACCCCTGGGCGCTCGACGAAACCACGGTCTACCCGACGGGGTTGCATCGGAGGCTCGACGTCCGCCGGATGCGTCGCAGATTGGCGAGCGCCGCTCGGATCATCATGAACACGCCGGAAGCCGGGCGCGCGTTGGCAGAGGCCTTCCCCGAGCTCGCTCCGCGCACGGCCGTCATCACGAACGGCTTTGACGCGGAAGACTTCGACGGCTCCGTCCCGACTCGGCGGGACGGACGTTTCCGCATCGTCCACACGGGCAAGCTGCATCTCGCTCTCGGGGAGAGGCAGCGCGAGCGGCGTCGGCTCCGGCGCTGGATCGGTGGTGAGCGAGTCCCCATCGACCTGGTGCCGCGCTCCCACGCCTACCTGTTGCAGGCTCTTGCACGCTGGCAGCGCGAGTGTCCACAGGACGTGAAGCGCGTCGAGGTGGTGTTGGCGGGGGAGATCAGCGACGTGGATCGGGCGGCGATCGAGCGGTCTGGCGTCGGAGACCAGGTGCGTACACCGGGCTACCTCTCACACAGCGAATCGGTCGCGCTGGTGCGGACGGCGGATCTGCTCTTTGTGCCGCTGCACTCGCTGCCGCCAGGGGAGCGGGCCCGCATCGTCCCGGGCAAGACCTACGAATATCTAGCGTCGAGACGTCCCGTACTGGCGGCCCTTCCGCCCGGCGACGCCGCCGACTACCTGCTCGAGAGCGGGACCGCGGACGTCTGTCCGCCGACGGACGTCGCCGCTCTCGCCGACGCGCTGGCGCGTCGCTTCGCAGCGTGGCGAGAGGGAAGGCCGCCCACTCCGGCGCCGGACGCATTCTATCGCCAGTTCGAGCGCCGGGAGCTCAGCGCGCGGCTGGCCGAGCTCCTGCGATCGGTGGTCGTGGAGAGCCGTTCCCCGGTTTAATCGGGCCCGATCGGCGGGTCGCCCCCGCCCGCCAGGGCGCTCAGCCGGCGCTCGCTCTCGGGGTCGGCGGGATCGACGAAGCGCGCCCCGACCACGATCGCGTCGTACACACTTCTCTTTCGGCGGCAGCCCACTTGGTGTGGACGCACGAGCCGCGAGGGGAAACGACGTAGAATGGGGTGCGAAGGAGCAGACGGTGAGCGACTCCACCGATGCGATCGAGCTCTCGACCCTCGTCGACCGCGCGCGGGCGCTCGTCCCCGCGTTGAAAGAGCGCGCGGCCAAGACCGACGCCCTCGGACGGATCCCCGACGAGACCATGGCCGACCTGGTCGACGGCGGGCTCCTGCGCTGTCTGCAGCCGAGGCGCTTCGGGGGCTACGAGCTCGACTACGGCTGTCAGCTCGACCTGGCCGCCGAGCTCGGGCGCGGCTGCGGCTCGACGGGCTGGGTGGCGGTGCTCCTGGCGTGTCACCCCTGGCTTCTGGGCATGTTCGCCCCCGAGGCGCAAGAAGAGGTCTGGGGAGACGACCCCGACACCCTGATCGCGACCTCGTGGGGCGTGCAACAGGTCGAAGCCAGCGCTGTCGACGGCGGTCTCCAGGTGCGGGGCCATTGGAAGTATTCGAGCGGCATCGACCACTGTCGTTGGGTGCAGGTCTTCGTCCCGGTGCCCGAGGAGGGGGGGGTCTGCCCGACGATCGCGTTGGTTCCCGCGAGCGATTTTCGCGTCGAGCGCACCTGGACGGCGCACGGGCTTTCGGGCACCGGGAGCAACGACGTCGTCGTGGACGGCGCCTTCGTCCCGGAGCACCGCTGTCTCGACATGCGCACCCTGAAGGGCGGCCCGACCCCGGGTAGTGCCCTCCACGACAGCCACCTGTACCGCCTGCCCCTCTGGACACTCTTCTCGTTCAACCTGGGCGCGCCGATCCTCGGCATCGCCCGCGGGGTCTACGAGGAGTTCGTGGCGCAGGCGCGGGGGCGCCACTCGGCGATCTTCGACGTCGAGATGGTCGAGCTCACCACCGTTCAGCTACGGGTGGCGGAGGCCGATGCCGAGATCGAGGCCGCCGGGGCGCTGCTCCGGCGCAACAACCTCGAGGTGAACCGGCTCGGCCGCGCGGGAGAGACGCTTCCGATGGAGTTCCGTGTGCGCTACCGCCGCGACGTCTCCTACGCCGCGATGGTGTGTATGCGCGCCTGCGACCGGTTGCAGGCGGCGAGCGGCGCCGACGCGATCTCCCGCGACAACCCGATCCAGCGCGGGTTCCGCGACGCCCGGGCGGTGAACGCCCAGGTCGCGCTGATCTTCGACGCCAACGCGGTTCCCTTCGGCCGCGTCGCCCTGGGCCTCGACCCGGGCGACCCGAGGATCTAAGCCCCGTCTCCATTGGCGGGCGCGAGCGCGCGGAGCGCGGCCTCGCTCTCGGGGTCGGCCGGGTAGAACGACTCGATGCGAAGCTCCTGGAGGGTGACGTCGAGGGGCGTGCCGAGGGTCGTGATGGTGGAGACCAGGCGCAGCGATACGCGATCGTTGCGCAGTACCAGCGGAACCAGGGGCTCCGGGCTGTGGCTCCAATCGGGGGCTCTCCACGAGTCGGGGACACCGCCCGACGCACACACGTCGTCGATCAGCGCGCGCAGCCCGGCAGAGGGGTCGTGGAGCAGCTCGCGGTGGAGCCGCTGCAGGATCGCGGTGGCCACCTCGTCCCAGTTCTCGATCGCGGGCCGGAGGCCCCGGCGGTCGAAGGTGAGCCGCACGGTGTTGAGCGCGCTCGGGTCGCTCAGGATGTCGGGGTCCACGAAGAGCTGGATCCAACGCAGGGCCGCGTCGTTGAAACGCGCGAGGTTCCACGACCGGTCGACGACCACGGCGGGGTAGGGCTCGTGGTGGCCCAGGGCGAGGTCGAGCACCCGCGACGCCGTCGCGAGGGCCGGGGCGTCGAGGGTGTGTTCGCCGTAGGCGTGGGCCAAACCCGCGGCGTGGAGCAGGGCGTTGCGCTCGCGCAGCGGCACGTCGAGCACCTCGCTGAGGCGCAGCAGCATCTGCGGGCTCGGGGCTGAGCGACCGGTCTCGACAAAGCTCAGGTGCCGGGTCGATACGTCGGCGGCGAGGGAGAGGTCGAGCTGGCTCATCCCGCGGCAACGGCGCCAGTGACGCAACAGGGTGCCGACAGGCGAGGCGCTAGCGGGACGTGCGGAGCGGGGACTCACCGAACGAGGGTAGGCCGACGCGGCACGGTGAACATTACCTCTCGGGTAATGGTGGCGCGGTCGCGCTGCGCGACCATCGGGGTCGCGCGCCGGGAGGATCGCCATGGAGAGCCGAGAGACGTCGGTCGAGCTAGCGAGCGGAACCATCCACTACCGCGAGGTCCGCGGGCCGGAAGCGTCGGAGAACGCGCCGCTCGTCTTCCTCCACGGCGTCTTTGCCAACGGAATGCTCTGGCGCGACATCGTCCCCAGCCTCGCGGCGCGGCATCGCTGTCTGGTCCCCGATTGGCCCCTCGGCGCCCACCGCGCCCCCATGCGTCCCGACGCCGACCTCTCGGTGCCGGGGCTGGCGCGACTCGTGGCCGAGTACCTCGAGGCGCTCGACCTGCGGGATGTCACCCTGGTCGGCAACGACAGCGGAGGTGCGATCGCGCAGCTCGTCGCGACCACCTTCCCCGAGCGGGTGGGTCGGCTCGTGCTCACCCCTTGCGACGCCTTCGAGGTGTTCCCGCCGGCGATGTTCTCCTATCTTTCCTGGGTCCCGCGCGTGCCGGGGCTCCTCGCGGTTCTCGCGAAGTCGATGATGGTGGTGCCGGCGCTCCGGCGGCTGCCGATCGCCTTCGGTTGGCTCAGCAAACGGCCGATGCCGACGGCGGTGCTCGACGCCTTCGTGCGGCCCTCCGCGCAGAGCGCCGGCGTGCGCCGCGACCTGGGCAAGTTCCTGCGGAGCGTCGCCCCGGCGCACACCCTGGAGGCGGCGCGAGGGCTCGGCGGATTCCAGGGGCCGGCCCTGGTGCTCTGGGCACCCGAGAACCGCTTCTTCCCGATGCGTCTCGCCGAGGGGCTGGTGCGGGCGCTGCCCGACGCGAGGCTGGTGGAGATCCCCGACGCCGGCGTCTTCGTCTGCGAGGACCAGCCCGAGGCCGTCGCCGACGCCATCGGGGGCTTTCTCGACCGGGTCGCGGCGGGCGCGGGCAGGGCGGGCCGCTTGGCGTCCTGAGAGCGCGGGGTCGGACGAGCTCCGACCGGGGCCCCGCCCGCACCCGGCGCCGAGCCGGGTCCGTGGCGTCCGAGGCGGGCTCCGACTGCCCGGCGGGCCGCGCTACGATCGCGCCAGACAAAGGTCCCCAACCCCCAGTCATTCCGTTGAAAAGGAGTCCACCTTGGACATCGGCGTCATGATCTTCCCGACCGACAAGTCGATTCAACCGATCCCCCTGGCGAAGGCCGCGGAGGAGCGCGGGTTCGAATCGCTCTGGTTCCCCGAGCACAGCCACATCCCCACCAGTCGCGAGACACCCTGGGGCGGCATGAAGAACGCGCCGCCGCTGCCGGAGGAGTACTGGCGGACCATCGACCAGTTCTGCGCGCTCTCGGCCTGCGCCGCGGTGACCCAGAACCTGAAGCTCGGCACCGGCATCACCCTCGTGGCCCAGCGCGACCCGATCTGGCTGGCCAAAGAGGTCGCGAGCGTCGACCACCTGTCGAACGGCCGCTTCCTCTTCGGGGTCGGCTACGGCTGGTGCAAGGAAGAGATGCGCAACCACGGCCTCGAGTTCAAAGAGCGCCGCGACCTCCTGCGCGAGTACTGCCTGATGATGAAGGAGATCTGGACGAAGGACGAAGCGTCCTACTCCGGCGGCAGCGGGGTGAACTTCGAAGAGAGCTGGGCCTGGCCCAAGCCCTCCCAGAAGCCGCACCCGCCCATTATCATGGGCGGCGCCGCGGGGCCGAAGACGCTGGCGCACATCGTCGAGTTCTGCGACGGCTGGATGCCGATCGGCGGGATGCACGACATCGCCGGCGGGATCGAGCAGCTGAAGGTGGCGTGCAAGGACGCCGGCCGCGACATCTCGACGATCGATCTCGGCGCCTTCTACGGCGCCGGCGGCGGTGCCGACGCCATCAAGCAGATGGAAGACCTCGGGATGAACCGCGTCGTGCTGGGGCTGCCGCCCAAGCCCGAGGGCGACGTGATGCCCATCCTCGACGAGTACGCGAAGCTGGTCTAGCGCGCGTCGGTCGGGCCTCTCGCGGGGGCGCCGAGATCTCGGCGCCCCCGCGTACCGTCCGAAAACCTCACGAGATCCGGTCACTTCTGCCGCAAATGCGGCCCCGGCCCGACGCGGGAAAACAACGTTCGTTGTCGCTACGTTGTGCCGGCTCCAAAGGCGCGCCGACCCGGAATGATCCGGCGGCGACTGGCTCCTGGAGGATCCGTGCCGCGCACCCCCCGTCTTGCGCAGCGCCTCGCGCTGGCTGCGTCCCTATTGCTCCTGCTCTCTCCGGGTCTCGGGGGGGCGAACCCGCGGCCCGCCCACGCGCTGCTGCGCGTCGGGGTACAGGGCCAGCCCGGCGGGACCGTGGTCGAGATCTGGGCCGACGGGGCGATCGACGCCATCCGGCACTTCTCGATGTCCGACCCGTCCCGCATGGTGATCGATTTTCCCGGGCTGCAGAGCGGTCTCACCGAACACGACATCGCCGTCGGCCGCGCCGACGTGGAGCGCATCCGTGTCGGTCGGCATCCCGACAAGGTGCGGGTGGTGATCGAGGTGGCCGAAGGGGCCACTTCGGGCGTGCGACTCGCCCGGGCCGACCGAGGTGTGGCCCTCGTCTTTGGCGACGCGAAAGTGCCGGAGCTCCACGCGGCCGTCCCGGCGCGGAACACCGCCGCGCCGCCTTCCGTCGCGAGCCCGCCCCCGACCCGCACCGCGCCGGGTGTCGCCGGCGAGTCGAGCCGCCCCGCCCGGGGATCCTCCGACGAGCTCAGCCGCGCAGCGCAAGAGCTCGCCGCCGCCGCGCGCGAGCTGAGCGCCGCGGCGCGTGAGCTGCGCGCCGCCCGCGCGTTGACGCCGCAACGCGGGACGGCTCCGGTTGCCGCCGCACCCCGGCGCGCGACGACCGGGGCGACCGGGGGCGCGGGAACGCCGTCGCGATCGGTCGCGCCCGCCCCCACACCGACTCCCGCCGACGCGACGCGCGCCGCCGCACGCGAGCTCGACACCGCCTCCCGCGAGGTGTCGCGGGCGACGCGGGTCGCCGCGGCGCCGCCGCCCGTGGCCGCCCGTCCGCCCGCAGCCGTGGGCGCGGCCGCCACCCTCGACCGCGTCTACCCCCACACCCACGCCGGCGTCATGCAGTGGTTCGACGACCACCGTTCGACAGCGCCCGGCTTCGTGCCCGGCGAGGTGATCCGGCAGGGCGACCTCCACCAGCTTCGGCCCTTCCTCCCGCCGGGGTACATCGAGGAGTTCGACTTCGAAGGAACGCAGGTCGCGATCCAGCAGACCGCCGACCTCGCCGCCCACGACAGCTACCGCCGGGCGACGCTGCAGTACGGACCCCAGACCTCGCTCGCCCCCGAGGGCACCGTCGAGAACGACATCGCCGGGCGGCCCTGCTCCGCCGCGAGCGCAGCGGCGGCCGCGCCCCGCGAGAGCGGCCTGATGGTCGCGTGGAACAACATCTTCCGCTGGCAGCACTCGGGCTACCGGGCCGCGCCCGTCCCGATGGCCTACCTGGCCCCCGGCAGCGACGTACCCCCCGAGCACGCCGACGTCTTGACCGGTGGCGGACGGGTGGAGCGGATGCTCGTCACCGAGTACCAGCGGGTCTACCTCTCGCACCAGGCGGCCCTCGAAGACCAGGACTACGCCGTGCGGGTCGCCGACGCCGACGTC
>CAJHXS010000230.1_pt1 | contig 35744 bp, 31 predicted proteins | sample 9198591 | NCBI WGS metagenome assembly CAJHXS01 (sample SAMEA7708347, study PRJEB35096) | sediment metagenome | biome: marine neritic benthic zone biome [ENVO:01000025]; feature: sediment [ENVO:00002007]; material: shallow marine sediment [ENVO:03000034] sea grass bed [ENVO_01000059] ... | reverse complement strand
GTCCGGAGCCCTCGGTGGTGCCGAGGTACGCGGGATCATCGAGGCGGTGGGCCGCTTGCCCGGCGCGCCTGACGACCCGTCGCGCTAGTCGCGCAACGCCGCCCTCACGTGGTCCGCGCCGCGCGACGAGCGCGCTCGCCCAGACGATCGACGCGCCGCGTGGAGCGAGTCGTAGGAAGACCTGAGGCAGGCGTGGTAGAAGTCAGGGTCGGGCATCATCTCGGGGCAGCTCAGGGTCGTGATGGTGAATTCGCCTGCATAACTCAGCGCCGTGTGAAAGAGCCCGGTACCGTCGGCGAGCGGCCCCATCCCGTACACCCGGATCATTTTCGCCCCACAGTGATAGAGCGGGACGCGGGGGCCCGGGACGTTGCTCACGATGGTGTTGTAGCCGGTCGCCATTGAAGCCGACGCGAAACGCGTGGCGAACGCCGCCCACGGCGCCGGCACCAGCTCGGAAACGCGCGCCGCGGCCGCGACGCTCGGCTCGAGCGCGTGAGCTTTCGCGCGCTCCGTGTCCTGGTGGAGCGCTTCGAGACGCTCGAGGGGGTCCGCGACATCGCTGTAGAGCGACACGACCATTTGGGAGAGCCGGTTTCCACCGCGTTCTTCGCCGTCGCGAGCGCGGACGCTGATCGGAGCCATCGCCCGCAAGCTGTCACGGGGTCGCTCTCGCTTTTCGCCGAGATAGCGACGCATCGCGCCACTGACGATGGCCAACACCACATCGTTGAGCGTGGCCCCGGGTACGGCGGCCTCGATGCCGCGGAGCCCGGCGACCGGGAAGCGACTCGCTTCGAAGACCCGCTCCCCCGAGACGGCCCCATCGAATCGCGTGCGCGGCGCCGGGGGCGGCGGCGCCATCTCGCGGGCCGCGCCGGGCCACGCGGAGAGCGCGCCGAGCCAGCGCAGAGGGTCGGTAAAACGCCTGCCGAGTGCGCAGGCCAGCAGGTGGGCCCCCGCCGGCTCGGCCTGGCCCGCCCAGGGTTCGATGGACGGGTCGGCCGCGTCGGGTTCCAGGTCGTGGAGCACGAGGGTGACACCGAGACCCGCAACGCCGTCGACCGCGGCGTGGTGGATCTTTGTCAGGAGGGCGTAGCAGCCCTCGGGGAGACCGTGGACGCGGTCGAGCCCGTCGATGACATGCATCTCCCAAAGCGGACGCTTGCGGGAGATCCGGCGGCCCTGCAGCGCTGCGACCTGGCGGCAAAGCGCATGCCAATCTCCTGGGTCTGGCAGCGTGGTGCCGTGGACATGGCGCTCGGGGCGAAACTCCCCGTCCGGGATCCAGTAGGGGTGATCGGCCGCGAAGGGAACCTCTACCAGACGTCGATGAAAGCAATCGATCGCCCCCGCGCGCCGGCGGACGTTCTCCACGATCTCCCCGAGCTCGACGCGACCGCGCGGTGCTGCGCGCGGATCGTAGATCGAGAGCGCCGCGACGTGCATCGGGGTGCGCGGCGTTTCGGCGTAGAGAAAAGACGCGTCGAGGGGTGTGAGCTGTTCCACGAAACTGCTTCCAGTCTAGGGGCGGATCGGACCGGCAACCCGTCCGGGGGGCGCCGCCGAGGGTGGCCGGACCCAGGGCGCATTTCCCCGGCTTCTCGACGACGCTGATTTCGCTATCAAGAGGCGGCGAACCGGATCGGGAGAACGAGATCGCGAAAACGCCCACCGCAAACACCGGGACGCGACGAAATGCGCGAATTCGCGCCTATTTTGTCGCGGTCGCGCTGGTTGCGGGGCCGGCCACAGCCCCGGCGCAAGAGCTCCCGGGCGTCGAAGAGGTCGAGGAGGCGCGAGCCGCGACCGCGGTGCAGCGCGCAGAGCTCTCCGAGCGACTGGACGCGCTGCGGCGGAGCCTCGCCGAAACCGGCGACGACCGAGCGCTCGCCGCAGAGCTCCGCCGAGAGATCGAGTTCGTCGAGCGGATCGACCGCCTCCAGGCCGATCAACAGGCGGCGATCCATCAAGCCGATCGCCTGGCGCGCGCCCACGAGGCGGTCGAGCGAAAGCTCGCTGCGGGCCCCGCCGCGCAGCTGAGTGGCGAGCCGCCCTACCGCATCGATGTCCTCGATGCGGTCTGGGACGCCCTCGACGCCCAGCGGGAGCGTCTCGCGCTGCTCGAGAGTGCGGTCGAGCGGGCCGCCTCCGAGCTCGACACCGCGCGCGACCGGCTGGAGGCTCAGGAGCGGGAGCGACGCGCGGCCAAAGAGAAGATGAGCGACGTCGAGCGCCTCGACGACGAAGCGGAGCGGGCGCGTCGACGGCGGGCCCTCCACCTCGCGGAGCTCGAGAGCCAGCTCGCGGCCTCGCGGCGGGAGCTTTCCGAGCTCCAGGCGGAGAACGCCAAGCGCTCGCTCGCCGTCCAGGCGGGCGCGGCGGCGGTGGTGAACGAGACCGTCTCATGGGTCGAGAAGCGCCTCGCGGTTTCGCCCGAAGACCTCGACGCGCGCATCGAAGACATCGAGGGTGCCCGTTTCGACCTCGAGCGCGCCCTCGACCGCGCGAAGAACGAACTCGCGGCGGCGGAACGCCGTTTCGCCAACGCCCAGGAACGCGCCGCCGACGCCGAACCGTCGTCGCTGACGCTCGCGGCCGAACTCGACGCGCGACAGCAGCAACAGCGGCGCGCACTCCGGCGCGTCGAGTTCCTCGAACGCAAAAGCGCCCGGCTCGATACGGCGGAGGACTGGTGGCGACGCCGCTTCCGCGTGCTTGGCGGTGAGGTCTCCAACACGGAGCTCCGGGCGTGGAAGCTCGAGCTCGCCGCGCTCCTCGAGGAGTCGCAACGCGCCCGTCGGCTCGAGGAGACGCGCCTCATCGAGCTCCGCAACGAGGGCGAGGGCCTCCGCCGCGAGCTCGACGCGGCGCGGGCCGCGTCGCGACCCGAGACCCGTTGGCTGGCCGAGCGCGAGCGCCAGCTCGCCGCGGTGATCGAGATCTACGCGTCGGAGCTCCAAGATGTCGGCCAGAGCGCGCGGCTCCTGGAGCGCACCCGGGACGAGATCGACCGACGAGACACGGGCCTCACGGCCGCCGAGCAGATCGCGTGGATGACAGAACGCGGCCGCGCGCTCTGGCAGACCGAGCTCATCGCGATCGACGATCGGCCCATCACTGCCGGGAAGATCGCGACCGCGCTGGCGCTCCTCTTGGCGGGGTTCTGGCTCTCGCGGCGCCTCTCGTCACTGCTGGGGCGGACGCTCCGGCGACGCGCGCATTTTCAGGAAGGCGCTGCGGCCGCGTTCCAAAGCCTCCTCTTCTACGTCCTGGTCATCACCTTTCTGCTCGTCGCGTTGCGCACCGCAAACATCCCGTTGACCGTCTTTACGATCGCCGGCGGCGCGCTCGCCATCGGGATCGGCTTTGGCAGCCAGAATCTCGTCAACAACTTCATCAGCGGCTTGATCCTCCTGGTCGAGCGCCCGATCAAGGTCGGCGACCTCGTCCACGTCGAAGGGACCGAGGGCTGGGTGGACGAGATCGGCGCGCGCAGCACCATCGTGCGCACCTTCGACAACACCAACATCATCGTACCCAACAGCAAGTTTCTCGAGACGAACGTGGTGAACTGGACCCTCGTCGACCCCGTCGTGCGCACCCACGTAGACGTCGGCGTCGCCTACGGCTCCGACCTGCGCGAGGTGGCGCGCATCCTCGAGCACGCGGTTCGCGAACACGGGCAGGTGCTGGCCGATCCGGCGCCTTTCGTGCGCTTCATGGAGTTTGGCGAAAGCGCCCTCCAGTTTCGCTCCTATTTTTGGCTGCGCATGGGGCGCAGCACCGACCGGCTCCGGATCCAGAGCGACCTGCGCTTCCGCATCGACCACCTCTTCCGCGACGCCGGAATCGAAATCGCGTTCCCGCAGCGCGACCTCCACCTGCGGAGCGCGGCGCCACTGCACGTCGAGGTGGCGCCCCGAGAGACGAGCGCCCATCCGGGCGGGCCCCGTCCGGCGGCAGGCGGCCGCGAAGGCGGTCTCGCAGGCTCTTAAGCCAGCCCCGGCGGTGGTGGTCATCCGTCCTGTGGAGGGCGGCGGGGCCGCGTGTCGCGGCTGCTGGCCGGTCCCTAGGGACGAGCGGAGGCCGAAGAGCGAGTCCTCACCACGTCGTTCTCGGATGCGCTAGCCGATGCGGTGTGGCGGAAGCGGACGGGAATCGAACCCGCCGGGACCGTGTCGCCACAGCCCCCACCGGATTTGAAGTCCGGGGCCGGCACCAGCCTAGCGAACGCTTCCTCAATCGGATCAGCGACTTACAAACCTGTACGCCAAGCGAGCCGCCGCAGACCGCGAGGGAGTTTACCCGAAGCCCGCCGGGGTGCCTTGGGTACCCCGCCGCAGCGGGCGGCCTACCGGCCGGCTGTGTGCGGTTCGTCACAGAGACACCAGGATCAGGACCGACCGAGACTCGCGCTCAGGAATCGGCCGCGGCCGAGATCCCGGCCATGCTGGCGAAGCCCTGAGGGAGCCGCATGCGTCGGTGGAGGATGGCGTCGCCCATCCTCGTTCCGATCCAGCGGGGAACGCGGTTCTCCACGCGGGTCTTCCACCGCACGCGCGTCCCGGGCGCAAGTGGTTCGAGAGAGATGGTGGCGAGCACCCGAAGCGGGCCACCGACGAAGCGCACCGTGTAGTAGTCGAAGGGGCGCCAGTCCAAGATCTCCTCGATCACCTTGTAGCTGGTGCAGTGATTCTTCGCGCGGGTGCCCGTCCTTCCACGCGCGCGAGTCAGTGGCAGCCAGTTGGATCGCTGCATCCAGGAGGTCCGCTTCGGCGGATCGTTGAGCCAGTCCCAGACGATCGCCGGGGGCATGTCGAAGTCGCGCACGACCTCGGCGTGGGTCTCGTCGTCCGTCAGGGCGACGCGGCGACCCTCGAGGATGTCTTCGTAGCGACGGTGGAGGTCGCTGCTGTAGCTCCGCACCCTTCCGAGGTGTTCGTATTCATCGTCCGATGGGTAGAAGCCCTCGGAGGAGAGCTGCATCTGGGCGAGCGCCGCCTCCGAGAACAACGCGTATCCGCGCCACCCGGTCGACTCCTCGACCCGGTTCTTGAGCAGCCGGTGGGCGAGGTTGACCGACGACCCGATAGGTTTGCTTTGCCCCGCGATTTCACGAACCGCGTAGTCACCGAAGTGGGTGACGAACTTGAGATCGAGCCTTCCGATCGACTCGCAGGCCCGGCAGAGGCAGGTCGCGTTGCGCGACATGGTCCTTTGCAGGTCGCGAAATGCCGCGTAGGTCACCTCGATGAGCTCGGCGATCAGCTCTCCGCGCGAAAGCCGCGACGCGGGTCCGTAGACGAACACCGCATCACCCTCGACTTCGCAGAGGGTCATCGCAGGCGTCAGGTTCGCCACCACTTCGCCCAGAACCCGCTCGAGGACGCCCTGGGCGTGGTCGAGCTCGGAGTCCGCGAGAAAGGCGGTAAACCCGGAGAGGTCGGCGAGGAGGAAGTAGCCTTGGTCGACCCTCGTCATTGCAACCTCCTGTCCGACGGCGGGGTCGCAAATCGACGAAAATGATGCCACGGGTGGAGACCGCACTCCAGGTCGGCGAGACCGCCGCGACCCACGGCGTCGCTCCGGTCCCGTCTGCGCTGCGCTACGCGCGGCGTCGGATACGGAGCGTTCTGGTCTACGGGACGTCTTCGCGAAGACCGCGTGTGCGCCGCGCGCCGCGCCACACGAGCACCGCGAGGGCGCACCCGACGGCCCGTGGTCCGGGCATTTCGTGGAGGACGGGCCCGGTGGCGCCGCTTTCAGGTCGACGCGGACGAAGAGCGGGGTGCCGTCCTGGAACCCGCCTGGACCCCCGAGACGCGGACTCCGAGCGGGTCGCAGACCCCCGGGCGAGACATTCCCGCTCGGGAGCCGGCCGCCCGCGGTATGATGGGGCGCCCGTGTCGGAGACCCCGTGCGACGAGTGATGATCGGTGCCGCGCTCGTCGTGGTGGGGGTCGTGGCGAGCGCCGACCTGATCGTCGAGCGCCTTTCGACTGATCGTCTGCGTCCCCGCATCGAGCGCGAGCTCGGCGACGCGCTGGGCGTGCCGGTCGCGATCGAGGGCGACGTCGTCTTCGACCTGCTCCCCCAGCTCGGGCTCCGGGTCGAGTCGCTGCGCGTGGCCAACCTGCCCGAGCGGCCGTCGCCGGACATGCTTCGGATCGACACCCTCGAGCTCCACATCGCGTGGCGGCCGCTCTTGCGCCGCACCCTGGCCGTCGACCGCATCGCGCTCTACGGCGCAGAGCTCCGGGTGGAGCCCGACGCGCAAGGCGCCTGGTCGCTCGCCCCGGACCCGCGGCGTCTCGACGAGCCCGAGACGACCGAGGGGCGCGACCCCTTGGAGCTGCGCATCCGCCACCTGCACGTCGAAGACGCCGCGTTGTTCTACGACCCGGTGGGCGGGAAGGACGCCCGCACCGCGCGGGTCGAAGTGCTCGACCTCGAGACCCGCGACTTCGAGAGCCCCGTCTCGGTCGCCCTGCGCGGCACCCTCGACGGCGGCGACGTCTCGGTGCGCGGACAGGTGGGGGCGATCCACGAGCTGATCGAGCCGACGGCGCCCTACCCCGTCGAACTCCGCGGCCGTCTCCACGACGCGGAGCTCACGGCCCGCGGCACCCTCGAGAGCCCGCGCACCCTCCAAGGCATCGCGCTGCGCGTCGACGCGACCGTCGCGAACCTGGCCGACCTCCTGGCGGCGCGCGGGCGCACGCTGCCCGCGCTCGGGCGGGTCGAGATCGGCGGGTGGCTCGAAGATCCCGGCGGCGTCCTGGGGATCCGCGAGCTCACGCTGCGCACCCGCGCCCCCGGCGCCGTCGACCTGCTCGTCGAAGGCGCGATCGAGGATCTGCGCGCGGTGGCCGGCGTCGACCTCCGCGTCCAGCTCGACGCGCCCGACGCCGAGGTGTTCGAGGCGCTCGCCGGCTTCTCTCTCCCCCAGGCCCCGATCGAAGCCGACCTCGAGATCAGCGACGGGGACGGGAGCCTCGGCATCGAGGGAGAGGCCGGGACGGAGGGCGTGTTCGATCTCGACGTGCGCGGCGTGTTCGACGACGTGCGACGTCTCCAGGACCTCAACGTCCAGGTCCGTCTCGACTCGGTGAGCCTCGACGCCGTCCCGGAGGCCTTCGGCGTGGAGCCCGACATCGCGATTCCCGCGGTGGGCCCGCTCGTCGTGACCGGTCGACTCGTCGACCGCGATGGCGTCTTCGGCCTGCGCGACCTCGACCTGCGCGCCGGATCCCCGGGCGGGATCGAGGCACGGCTCCGCGGCGGGGTCGACGACCTCCTCGGCGTGCGCGGGATCGGGCTGCAGCTCGAGATCGACACCCCCAGCGCCCAGACACTCGCGGCCTTCTACGACGTGTCGATTCCCGAGCTCGGCGCGCTCCAGGCGTCCGCGTCGCTAAGCGATGCGGACGGGAGCCTCGGGCTCGAGGAGGTGCAGATCGAGGTCGGCTCCCGGGACACGGTGGCCGCATCGCTGCGCGGCGCCTTCGACGACCTCCGCGAGCTCGGCGAGGTGGACTTCGCTCTCGAACTGCACGTCCAAAGCCTGGCGCATCTGGGAGGCCTCACTGGCGTCGAACTCCCGCCGCTCGGGCCCGGGGTGTTCCGCGGGACGCTCCGCGGATCGGACGAACGACTCGAGACCCGCGGGAGCGGCCGTCTCGGTCAGACCGAGCTCGAGGGCGTCGCAATCGCCAGCTTCGCTCCGGGTCAGCGTCCCCGCCTCGAGGGGAGCTTCACCTCACCCGAAGTCCACCTGGCTGACCTCGGCATGTCGCCGGAGCGCGGGGCCCGAGGAGCGGAAGCGGGGCCCCGCCTCGACCCGGCCGCGTGGTGGCGAAACGCGGGGCCCGTCGACCTCGACCGGCTCCAGGACGTCGACCTCTCGCTCTCCCTCGACGTCGAGCAGGTGACGGGGCGCGAGCTCCTCGAGGTGAGCGATCTTCGTGTGTCGGTCGTCCTCGACGACGGAGTCCTCCGGGTCGACGGGCTCGCCGCGCGCTACGAAGGCGGGCGTTTCGCCGCTGAGGCCCTGGTGAACGCGCGCGCCATCGAGCCGACGCTGGCCCTCGAACTCGAGGCGTTCAACATCGACCTCAGCCGCTTCGCCTCCCAGTTCCAGCTGGATCCCGACTACGCCGGGCTCCTCGACCTTTCGATCGACCTCCGGAGCGCGGGGAGCCGCCCCGACGATTGGGTGCGCAACCTCGACGGCATCGCCGGCCTCATGCTCCGAAATGGTTCCCTGGTGAGCCAATACTCCCGGGCCTTCTCGGTGGACCTGCTGCGGGTGTCGCTCCCGGGATTTCTGGTGGACCGCGAGCAACGAGTGCGCTGTCTCCTCGCCCTCTTCTCCGTCGACGGCGGCGTCGCCCGGGCGAACGACCTCTATCTCGAGGGCGCCAACATCACGATCACCGGTGCCGGGAGTGTGGACCTGCGCCGCGACGCCCTCGATCTGCGTCTCACCCCCCACCTGCACGACCCCGGGCTCGTGAGCGTCGCCGCCACCGTCGACGTGACGGGCCCTATCGCGTCGCCGCGGATTCGCGCGGTGCGGCGCTCGCTCGGGGTGAGCGCGGTGCGGGGCCTGTTCCACAACGCCCTCCGTCCCCTGCGCGTCGTCCGCGACACCGTGCGCCGCGGAGGATCGGAGGCCCTATCGGAACTCGACGAGCCCTGCGACGCCGTCACCCTGCGCCGTGTCGAACAGATGCAGACGGCGGCGGTCGAAGAGATCGACCTGGCGGAGATCGCCGCTGTACACCGGGGTGCCGGCGAGACCGAGGGCGGGCCCGTCGCGGACCCCGCCCCCGATTTCGCCGAGGGCGACCCGGCCGGCGGGCGCGCTGCCGACCGCTGAGCGACCTCGGACCCCCTCACCCGCGCAACCAGCGCGCCGGCACCGCCCGCAGCGCCGACCAGGCGGGGGCGAGAGCGCCGATTCCGCACAGCGCCGCGGCGAGCGCGATCCCCCGGACCAGCGCCTCGGGGGTCACTTCGAGGGCGAAGACGACCTGGGACAACGCGCGAAAATCGAAGGTCGCGGCGCCGACGCCGTCGGCGAGCCCCAACACCGCGAGGCCGCCGACCGCGCCGCCGACGAGGCCGACCGCGAGCGCTTCGGCGAGCAGCGCCGCGCCGAGCGCGCACCGCGTGAGGCCGAAGGCGCGGAGGGTCGCGAGCTCGCCGCGACGAGAGTGGACGGACGCGTACATCGCGTCGAGCGCCGCGAAACCCGCGACCCCACCCATCATCGCGTACAAGAAAAACGCCAGGCCGTGCAAGAGCCGCGTCACGGGGTCCGCCTGACGTGCGTAGAAGTCGCGTTGGCGGTGGGCGTCGACCGGCGTGCGGGGATCGTCTCGCAGGCGCTCCCGGACGCCGTCCAGCGCCGCCGCATCCGCGACCTTGGCGTAGACGGCCTGGACGGTGTCGCCGCGGCGGAAGAGGGACTGGAGCAAACGCGCGTCGCCCCAGAGCTCGCTGTCCTCGCGGCCCCCGGTGCGGAACACCCCGACGATTCGCCAGGGCTCGCCTGCGACGGGGACCGCGTCGCCGACCGCGAGGCCGGTGAAGCGCCGCTGTGCCGCCTCTCCGACCAGGAGCTCGGGGCGACCCGGGCGCAGCGGACGCCCGGCGACGAGCCGAAAGCGGTCGCGGACGCGCGCGGTACCGCGGCCGACCCCGCGCAGGGTGAGGCTCCGCTCGAGATGGGGCGGAACCTGTGGCACGGGGACGACCAGGACGAGCTCGGACGAGACCCTCGGGCCATCCGCGTCGCGGCGCCATCCGGGAAGTGACTCGATGATGCGCGCCGTCTCGCTCGGCACCACGCTCAACAGCTCGCTGCCGGCTCCGGCGCGCAGCACCAGCACCGTGTCGTCGTCGGCGCCCAGCGCCACGCTGCGGCGGAACCCCTCGGCCACCGCGAACACGCCGACCAGGACCGTCGCCACCCCGGCGACCGCGAGCCCCGCGGCAAGGTGCCCGAGCGCCCGCGTCCGCAGCGCCGACCCCGCGATCCACACCACGGCGACGGCCTCGCGCCACGCCCGCCTCATGGCGCCCGCCGCAGGAGCTGCCCGGCGAGGGGCCGACAGCACGTCGCCAACGCCGGGACGGCGGCGAAGCCGGCCAGACACGCGGCGATGGCGAGCCCCGCGACCCCGTGCGCCGCCGAAAAGACGAAGCCGGGGAGCGCACCGCCGCTCGGGTCGCCGCGGGAAACGAGCGCCCACGCCGTGGCCAATCCGGCGAGCGCCGACACGCCGATCACCAGGCCGGATTCGGCGAGGGCGAGCGCCACCAAGCGCGGCGCAGAGACCCCGAGGGCGCGGAGCAGCGCGGTGTCCGCCGCGCGCCGCCGCGCCTTGCGACCCGCCGCGACCAGGACGAGCACCAGTGTCGTCGCAAACACCAGCGCCGTGATCCCGTGCAGCACCCGGCCGACGTCCCCGATCTGCCGGGCGAAGCTTGCGACGAAGGCGAGCTCGCCCTCAGTGCGGGTCTCGTTGGGCGAGTTGGCGAAGCGCCGGTCGATGCTGCGAGCCAGCGCGCCCGCGGTCTCGGGCGCCGCAGCCCGCACGACATACCACCCAACCTGCCCCGCGACCCCGGGGTGGCGGTTGGCGTCGAAGAAGTCGTAGCGGAGCAGCAGCGGCGTCAGGTCGACACTGCGGTCGGCCCCCTCGAAGATCCCGGCGATCGAGAACTCCCAACGCGTCGAGCCGTCGGCGCGCGGCCAGAGGGTGGCGTCGAGAGCCACGCGGTCGCCCACCTCCCAACCGAAGCGCTCGGCTGTCGCGCGGCCGACCACGACGGCGTCGCGTCGCGCCTCCCACGCCGCCGCGGCCTCGGGAGCGAGACGCAGCGCTGGGTACACCCGCCGGTAGCCGCGCGGCTCGACGGCAAACTGCGGGAAGAAGTGGCGCGGGTCGCGGTAGACCCCGCCGAACCACGTCGCGTGGGTGACGGCGTCGACGCCGTCGTGGCGGCCGAGCACCCGGCCGAGGGTCTCGGGCAGAGGGAGCAGGATCGACGCGCGGTGACGCACGATCAGGCGCTCGGCCCCGGCGACCTCGACCCCCACGTCGAGGGCGCCCTCAATCGCCCCGAGGTAGCCGAAGAGCGCGAATGCCCCCGCGACGGCCCCGGCGGTGAGGAGCGTTCCGAGCGGGGCGCCCGCGATGCCGGCGAACACGAGCCGCCACCATCTCACCGCGCCCCCCGATCGGCGAGGACCCCATCCTCGAGCCTCAGCACGCGGTCGGCGCGCGCCGCGGCCCGCGGATCGTGGGTGGCCATCAACACCGTCTTGTCGCGGGCGACCGCGAGCGTCTCGAGCAGATCCAGCACGCCGTCGCCGGCGGCTCGGTCGAGGTCGCCGGTGGGCTCGTCACAGAGCAGGAGGTCCGGATCTGCGACGAGGGCGCGGGCGATTCCCACCCGCTGTTGCTCCCCGCCGGAGAGTTCGTGGGGACGGTGGGCGCGACGCGCGCCCAGCCCGGTGAGCGCGAGCGCCGCGTCGACGCGACGCCGTCGCTCGCGGCGGGCGAGAGGCGCCAACAGCAACGGGAGCTCGATGTTGTGGGCGGCGTCGAGCTCGGGGAGCAGGTGGTAGAACTGAAAGACGAAGCCCACGTGCCGCGCGCGCCAGGGTGCCAGGCGGCGTTCCGGCATCTGGTCGATGCGCTCGCCGCACACCGCGACCCGGCCCGCGTCGGGCCGGTCGAGGCCTCCGAGGAGGTGGAGCAGGGTCGACTTGCCCGAGCCCGAGGGCCCCATCACCGCGACGAACTCCCCCGCCTCAACGGCGAGCGCGAGGCCGCGCAATACCGCGACTCGGGCGCGGCCACGCCGGTAGCTCTTGTCGACGCCCTCGAGCTGCACTCGTGCTGTGCGGCTCATTCCCGCGCTCCTCCCGCTCCTCCCGCTCGTCTCGCTGGCTCTGGGGTGGTCGTTGTGCGCAGCGATACGCGCACCCCCATCTCGGGTCGCAGACGCTCGTCGATGCGATCGAAGACGACCTGCACGCGAAGCGTCCCGCGTCGCCGGTCGGCCACCGGGGTGATCGCGGCGACCCGCCCGGGCAGCGGGAGATCGTCATGGGCGTCGACGGCGATCTGCGCCGCGGCTCCGACGCGCACCCCCGCGATCTGGGACTCGCTCACGTCGACCTCCACCTGAAGGGTGTCCAGGTCGACGAGGGTCAGGAGCCCGACGCGCGCGAAGCGCGCCGACTCGGGCACCGGGGCGACCGCTTCCCCGACCTCGGCATCGACCGACGCCACGACCCCGGCAAAGGGCGCTCGCACCGTATGCCGGAGGAGCTCCCGCTCCCAATACTCGGCGCGCCGCGCCGCCACGACGAGCTGGTCGCGTCGGTGGGCGAGCCGGGCGAGCCCCGCGTCGAGCTCGGAACGGGCCCGACTCTCCGCCTCTTCGCTGGCGGCGCCTCCGGCGAGGAGCCGCGCCCGGCGCTCCCAGACACGTCGCGCTTCGGCGATGCGCACCTCGGTCTCGCCGAGGGCACTGCGCGCCGCGCGTGTCTCCGCGACGGCCAGCTGCCAGCGCGCGCGGACCGTCTCGTCCTCGATCCGGGCGAGAAGATCGCCCGCGGCGACGACGTCTCCGAGGGCGACCCACCGCTCAGCCAGACGCCCCGGCACCGGTGCGGAGACGACGGCGCGACGCCGCGCCACGACGTAGCCGGCCGCGTGGACCAAAGGCTCCGGCGCCGAGCCGAACGGCGTGTGGAGCGGTGGGCTCGTCCGGGCGGAGTCGACGGTGTGGCCGGCCCGATCGAGCCCCGCGGCGGGCGGCGCGGGCGCGAGGCGCGCGACACCCGATGGCTGTCGCGCGCGTCTCGCGAACGCGGTCGTCGGCGCCCCGGCTCGATGGGCGAACCCCTCCCCGTCGTTTGGCCGCTCCGGCGCTCGAGCGACCGTCGCGGCGACGACGGCGAGCGACACGAGGAGCCCGACCGCTCCACAGCTCCACCGCCCCCGTGCCCGTCCCGCCGACACCCGATCGAGGCGCAGGGAGGCGAGCACTTCGCGCTCAGCTCCCGCCGACACGTGGAGCCTCCCCGTCCGGGATCTCGTGCCACGTCACGCGGCGGACTCCGTCCGGCCGCCACACCGTGATCGCGAAGCGGTCGCAGGGGCCGAGCCGGAAGACGTGGACGTCCAAGGCGCCGGGGAGCCCGATCGCCGCCGGGAGCTCGGGCTCGTCTGCGGCGAGTGCGGAGTGCACGACCACCGAAGCGCCCGGGAGCACCCGACCCGGCACCTCCTCCCAGAAACGCGCCCGGAGACCCGCGGCCCCCGCCATATACAGCGGAAGCTCGCCACCGGCGTCGTCGTCGTCGAGCTCGACGAGCGGCGGGTTGAAGGTCACGAGGTCGAAGCGGCGCCCGGGCTCCAAGGCGTCGAAGAGGTCGCCCTCGTACCACGAGACGTCGCGGCACCCGCTGAGCCGCGCCCCCACCTCCGCAAAGGCCAAGGCGCGCCGGTTGCGATCACAGCCCACGAGGAGGCCGCCTCCCGAGCGGCGCCCCGCCAGCCCGACCACTCCGGTGCCGGTGGCGACGTCGAGCCACGACGCGGGGCGGCGGTCGCGAATCTGGTCGATCAAGTGGTACGCACTCAGGTCGGGAGCGGCGACGAGGTCGCGATTCGGCGGGGTCGCGACCGGTTCACACAGCACGAAACGGTCCTCGATCGGGAGGATCGCGACGCGGGGGACGATCGCTCCGCCCTCCCGCCGACACCATCCGAGAGCCAGGAGATCCGAGAGCAACCGGCGGGCCTCGCTCGACCCGGCGCAGAGCGTCGCCGCGGAGACCGGCCGCCCGGCGACGAGACACCACACCCACGCGGCGTGCGGTTCGGTGAGAACCGCCGGCCACTCGAGGCTCTCGATCGCGGGCCGGTGCACCGCGCGGAGCCCACACACCTCGTGGAGGGCGCGCGGAGCGAGCCCTACGCGGCGCAACCGCTCGGCCGTCCGCCGCAACGTGCCCCGCCGATCCGCCGTGGCCACGGCCACCGGGTCGAAGGGAAGCTCCGCGTCGGCTTCGGACGGGGTGCCGGGGATCGGCGTGCGCGGCGGCGACTCCGTCTCTCCGGATGTCGCGTTCGCCGCGCCGCGCACCGACGCGCTGGTTGCGGAGGGGTCTCGGGGCTCAGCCATCGCGGCGCTCCCGCGCCACGGCACCGGGGTCTCGGGACGATCTGTCGGCAAGCTCGGCGAGTCGGGGCGCCGTCGCGAGGAGTCTCGCGAACGCGGCATCGGAGGCCGCGCGCCGCCCCTGCCGCTCGTAGGCCCGGGCGAGGAGCAGCTGGGCGCCGCCGTGGCAGGGCTCCACGTCGAGCACGCACTCGAAGTGCCGGGCGGCGCGCGCCGCGTCGCCGCCGAACACGACCGGGGTGTGGAGGGCAAAGGAGCCGGCCGCGAAGTTCGCCGAGAGCTCGCGCCGGTCGGCGGCGAGCGCGCGCCGCAGCGCGCTGCAACCCTGGTGGGCGTAGAGCGCGCGCATGGCCGTCGTAGACGCCGCCGCGCAGCGGGCGAGGTAGGCCTCCGCGATGACGCCGTCGGCGCCCCCCGATGGGAGCGCCGACGCGCCGCGCAGCGGGGTCGCGAGCTCGAGCGCCCGGTCGCTCCAGGGTCGCCCCGCCGCGCCGTGGAGTGGGAGGACGTTCGCCAGAAGCGCGGCCCCGCGAGCCCGGAGCAGCTCGGTCTCGAGCCCCTGGGGCATCGCCTGGACTGCGGCGTCGAATCGATCGGCGGCGCGCATCAAGGTCGCCCCGTCGAGCGAGCCGGCGCGACGGAGCAGCCCTCGGTAAACCTCCCTCACGCCGCCGGCCGTCACGCGTGCCACCGGAACCCGCCCCGCGCGAGCGCGCAGCCCGCGATCCCGTAGGCGACGAGGAGGCCGAGCTCGGCCCCGTGCGCGGAGAGCGGAGCACCCTCGGCCACCGCGCGAAGGGTGTCGAGAAAGGGCTTCAGCGGAAGCCACGCCATCACCGCCGCGACCCCCTCGTCGATCGCCTCGGCGCGGAAGTAGACCCCACTCAACAACATCAACGGGAAGTACAGAAGGTTGGCGACCATCTGGGTCGTCTGCGGCCGCCCGGTCCGGCCCGCGATCGCGAGACCGACGGGGACGAGCGCAAAGGCTCCCGCGACGAGCACCACCGCGAAGCCGAGGGCGGGCGGGCGCGGCGTGCCAAAGACGAGGTGCCCCGTCGCCACCAGCAGGGAGGTCGAGGCAACCAGCACGAGCCCAATGTGGAGAAGCTGGGCGAGGAGGAAGTCGCGAGGTCGCGCCGGGGAGAGCCACAGTCGGCGCAACACCCCTTCCTCCCGGAACCAGGCACCCCCTACACCCACGCCGAAGAGCGCCGTGCTCAGCACGTTCAGCCCGACGAGCCCCCACAGGAGAAAGTCCGCGTACGATGCGCTGCGCGCCGCCGCGTACGATGGGCTGCGCGCCGCTGCGGCGACCGGAGGTCGCGCCGGCGGTGCGAGCTCCAGGGGGATCGCTCCCGGTGCGAGGCTCTGGTTGAGCTGCAGGAGCGCGGCGCTCACGAGTGCGTGGACCGCCAGCTGTCGCTCTGCGTCGTCTCCGGCGAGACGCAACACCAGCCGCGTCGGCCGACCTGCGGCGACGCGCTCGCTGGTGCCCGCCGGGATGGACAAGGTGGCGTCCGGGTCCTCCTCGGAGCCCGCGAGCCACCCGCTCTGGCGCACCCGCGCGCGCAGCTCTCGGCCCACCGGCCCGTCGTCCGCGTCCTCCACCGCGAGCGACGCGAAGCGCTCCGGCGCGCCGCTGAACAGCCCCCCGAGCGCCGCGAGCAGAAAGAGCGGAAAGCCAAAGGTCCACACCACGGCGGCCCGATCGCGCCAGAAGCTCCGTCGGAGCAAGCCAAAGAAGAGCGCCACCTGCACGGTTATCCCTCCCCGCCCTGCACGCGGTGGACGACGTCCTCCAGACGTGGGGCGACCCAGCGGAAGCGCGGCGGGCGACGCGCGGCCCGCGCGACGAGAGCGCGGATCGTCGCGACCGCGTCGCGAGAGAGGAGCAGGGTGCGCCGGCCATCGCGGCGCACCTCCACGACGGCGTCGAGCCGGGCGAGCGCTGCCGCCGCGACCGCGTCGACCGCGGTCTCGAGCTCGATGCGGTGGAGTGCCCCGAAGCGGTCGAGGAGTGCCGCAGGCGCGCCGCGGGCGACCACCGCGCCGTCGCGGAGCACCGCGACCTCGTCGCACAGCGCCTCGGCCTCGTCCATCGCGTTGGTGGTCAGGAGGATCGTCGCTCCTGCGCAGGCGGCGCGGCGCAGGCTCTCCCAAAGCGCCCGTTTGCCGATCGGGTCGAGGCCGAGGCTCGGCTCGTCGAGAAACACGAGCCGGGGCCGGCCGATCAGGGCCGCCGCCACCGCCAACCGGCGGTGTTGGCCGGTCGAGAGATCGCGGACGAGACGACCCGCCGCCCCGCCGAGGCCGAGCTCTTCGAGCAGGGCGTCGGGCTCGTGACCCCGGCCGTAGAGCCGCCGCAGAAACACGAGCACCTCGCGAGCCCGGGCGGTGGGCGGAAGCCCCCCGCGGTCGAGCTGGGCACCGAGGGCGCCGCGCTCTCGCGGGCCGAGACGTCGGACGTCGCGGCCAAAGATCTCGGCGCGGCCGGTGTCGGGAACGACGGCCCCCTGGAGCACGCGCAGCAGGGTCGTCTTGCCCGCGCCGTTCACACCGATCACCCCGACGACCGCGCCCGTCTCCGCCTGGAGGTCGACTCCCCGCAACGCCTGCACCGCGCCAAACGCCACCCGCACACCCTCGACCCACACCGCTACCGGCACGCCCACCCGTCCTCCACCACCCGCTCGAGGGGCGCACCGAAGAGCGACTCGAAACGCTCGAAGACCGCCGCGCGCTCCGCGGGGGTCGCGGGATAGAGAAAGCCCGCGGTCCACTCCAGAAAGACGGAACGCCCTCGGTGCCGACACAGGCGCGCGACCAGCACCGCTGCGAGCGCCGGGTGCAGCGTCTCCGGAACGCCCCGGAGCGGCGCCCCCCGGAGCCAACGACTGAGCGCCGCAGGCGTCACGACGCCGCGCAGCTCCTCCGGCACGCCGACGCCCTCCGCCACGTCGTCGCCCACGACCCCGGCGATGCCCTCTGCCACCACGCGGTGGTGGGGCAGGTACGCGGCGTGGGCGAGCTCGTGGCGCACGATCGAGGCCTCGGGACGCGGCGCATCGAGAACATCGGCCGAAAAGACGACGCGCCGGTGAAGCCAGCGACCCGCGTTCTCGGTCCGCGGCGTCTCCGCGCTCGAGGAGAGGTCGACGAAGGCCCGCGGCGTGGCCTCGGTCCCCAGCCAATCGCGCACGCGACGCCCCTCGGTGTCGACACAGGCCCGCCACGCGGTGCGACGCGCTTCGTCCCATCTCACTGGAAACGCGAAGACGGCAGATGCGTCGCACTCGAGATCGACCGCCGGGTCGTCGAGCGCGCGTGTGTAGTCGAGGACGCTGCGATCGCCCGGGAGGAGCGCGCGAAGCCGGAGCAGCGCCTCGCGATTGGCGACATCGCGGCCGCGGAGCGCCTCGACGGCGAGCACCTCGAGCGCGGGCCAATCCGCCCAACGTCTCGGGAGGTGGAACGGATCGAAGCGGCGCAGCCGAGGGGCTGCGCTCGTCGGCCGCGCGACGGCGCGCGGTCTCTCCTCTCCCACGCAGACGCCGTGCACCACCAGCTCGGTGACACCGTCTATCCCGAGCGCCTGGGCGACCTCGTCGTCGACGAAGCCGCCGTGAGGACAGGCGCCGAGCCCGCGGCCGGCCGCCGCGAGACACAGCTGTTGGGCGGCGTGCCCCGCGTTGAGCAGCGTGAAGCGGTAGGCGCGCTGGGCGTACTTCCACTCGAGGCGCCCGATCACCGAAGCGATCAGCACGTACACGGCGGCACCCTCGACCAACGCGGGGACTGCGGCAGCGCCCTCGAGGGCGCGGCGGGCGTCGCGCCCGGCGATCTTCGCCAGGGTGTGGGAGGCCGCGTGGTAGTGGTAGAGCGCCGCCGGGAGGCCCTCGACCGCGCGCGCCGCGACGTAGAACTCGAGCTCGTAGAGCGCCCCGCTGCACGGCGCGGCGCGGAGCGGCACGCCGCTCCCGGGGTGCACGTGGGTCACGCCGCCCGCGCAGAAGAGAAGGTCGGCCAGGGTCACGATCGAAAGCGGCGCCCCCGAGAAGGCTCCGGTCGAGCGACGCCGGGCGACCAACTCTGCGAAGGACGGGTCGTTCGCGCCGGGCTCGACGAGGGGAAGCGAGACCCGCGGACGCCCGTGGTAGAACGACGACGCCGTGGGGGCGCGTCTCGAGATGCGCTCGGCGCGCTCTTCCTGGCGGAGCAGCTCGCCGCGCTGGATGCGGTCGCCGACGGCCGCGTCGGCGACGGAGAGATCTCGCCGGTGGATCTTCGAGGCCTCGTGACAGAGCTCCCAGGGGCCCGATCGACGGGTGTGACGTGTCTCGGCGTCGTAGGCGGCGGCCAGCGGATCAAAGGTCTGCACGATGCTCCTGCGCTCAGGGAAAGGGGTGGGGATCGGGGTTCGGCGAGGGCGGGACGCGGGAGCCACAGAGCCGGTGGAGACGGGGCCCGGCGTGGAGCGGAAGGAGCTCGGGCGCGAGCGCCCGGAGCACGATGTAGCCCCGCGCCCCAGCGTCGCCCGGCGTCTGGTCGACGACGTAGACGGCGATGCCGGCGGCCTCGAGCCTGTCCGCGAGCACGCGGCACTCCTCGGCGGCGCTGGGCAGCGGCGCGTCGAGACGCGGCGCGGCCGAGCGGCGTTCGTCGAGGAGAAAGCCCAGACGGCGTTTCATCGCCGGGTGGGCGTAGAGGTAGACGTGGTCGCCGAAGTCGACGAGCGGATACGCGCGGAGGGCCGCTTCCGAGGGGAGGAGACCCCGAGCGTCGATCTTCAGGTGGGCCCAGTTCCAGGTGTGCACCGCTTCGATCGCGGCTTTGCGCGCGCCGGCCACCCCGTCGAGTCGACACGCAGCGCCCACACCGACCGCGGGTGCCCCGCCCTCCTCTGCCGCCGCGATCGCGAGATAGGTCGGCACCCCAAACGCGCCGGTGATGTCGCGCAGCCCGAGACGCACTCCGGCGGCCGCGCAACGGCCGCGCAGCGTCTCGAGTGTGGCGTCCCCGAAGGCCGCCGGGTCGACGGACGGGAGCGCCAGCCCGCGCAGCCACGCCCCCACGAAGGCGTCGCGCTCGAGGAGCTCGTAGAGCGCCCCCGCGAGCGCGGCGGCGGGCTCCCGGTGACACGCCACGCCGCTGGTGGTGCAAAAACCGTGGTGCGCCGGCACCGATGCGCTCGAGAAGAACACGCACTCGGCCGGGAGCCACACCTCGGTGGGGTTCCGGCGCAACGCCACGGCGCGTTGCCAGGGCATCTCCACGTCGGCACCAAAGGGTGCGGGCGGCCCCCACTCCGTCCCGTAGAGGGCGTCGTCGAAGTGGTTGAAGCGCCGGGGGTCCACGGCCGCGTCGCCGAGCTCGGTGTAGGCGGCGGTGCGCAGGGCCTCGCGCGCGGCGCGGTCGGGGTGGAGCGCGAGCCGCTCGAAGGCCTCCCCGACCGTCGAGACGAGGGCGTCCTCCCAGGTGAGCCCGACCCCGGCGCCCCCCGGCGCCGCCGCGCGGGGCTCCTCGTCTCCGAGAGGCGCGTGGGTCGCGCAGCTGATTACGTCGATCGCACCGGGGAGCCGCGCCACCTCGACCATCCGAAGCGGGCCGCCGCGGGCGATAGCGGCGCGGGCCGCCTCAAAGGCGGCCGCGGGGTCAGCTTCCACGGCGACCCTCCCCGCGCACCTGAAACGCCGCGCCCGGGGCGCGATCGACCAACGCGCCGCAGACTCGACAGCGCGGGCGCCGCACCACCTCGACGACGTCGAGGTGGTGTCGCTGCGCGTCGTACCGCTGCCAGGTGCCGACGAGCCCGGGGCGCAGACACGGCGCGGCGAAGCGCAGCGCCTCGAGCGCCGCGAGGTGGGCGACGACGCGGTCGGAACCCGCCCTTGGCATCCCCCCGTCGCGCGCTCCCGGCGCGTCGCCCAAAGTGGCCGCCGCCGCGCCCTCGACCCCGGCCTCGAGGGCACACTCGAGGCACGCGCTCTCCCGGGGCAACACCGTGGGGCCGATCCACCCGCCCGATGCCGTCGCTCCCGCCGCGAGGAGGGCCGCGCCGCGCTCGACGCAGACGCGATTGACCGCGCGGCAGGCCGGATCCCCAAGGCGTGGGCCCCAGTGGATCACCAGGTCGGCGCCGCCCGACCCGGCGTGGCCCCGCGCGAGACCGGAAGCCTCGAGGGCGGCCCGCACGACCGCCGCTGCGGCGCCGGCCCCGGTGACGGCGACCCGAAACGTCCGGAGCGCGCGCTGACACTCGGCCGGCCGGCTCGAGACCAGAGAGAAGAACCGCTCCTGAGCCGCCGCCACGGTCTCTTCCACGGTCTCTTCCGCGGTCACTTCCGCGGCCTCTCGATATCCGTCCGCGTCGTCGAGGATCTCCCAGCGGTAGAGGAGCTGGAGGCTCCCGCGCGCTTCCTCTTCGGCCACCCCCCTCGCCGCCAGACGGACCACCGCGGTCGCGACGTCGGCGCCGCCCGCGAGCGCCTCCTCGATCGCGGGCAGCACCCGGTCGGTCGCGCGACCGCGGAGCTCGCGGGTCGCACCCCCGATCGCCACTTCCCACCGGGCTTCGCCGCGCCGAGCGAGACGTGCGAGGGGCCGCAAGGTGAGGCGCTGGTCATCGCGGAGAGACGTGTCGCTGGTAGCGTGCAAAGGCGGGTCCTTTCTTTCGGGGGCCGAGGGACCTCACGGCCGGAACGACCGAGGAGGAGTGGAGCCCGGCGCCGCGAGTGGGCGCCGGGCCCGTCCTAGGACGAGTTGCCGCCGCCGCCGCCGCTCCCGCAGCAACAGCAACAACAACAGCACGAGCTGCTGGAGCCACAGAGCGCGTGGTCGAGATCAACCCACAGGCTCCCCTCGTCGTCGTCGCTCGCGACCAGCGTCATGTCCACGTTCACGTCCATGCCTCGTCTCCTCGATGCCGACCGGTGGCGATCCCGCGGGAGGACGGCCGGCCTCCTCCGCGGGCGGGGTGCCGGAGCGGGGCGGCAAACACCGCGGCGACGACGCGGCGCACCCGCGCCGTCGTCGCGGGCGTCGGCACACCGCAGAACGAGCACGAGGGCCGACGCACCAGCGCCTCGCGAACCAGGATGGGCCGGGTCGCGGCGGCCCAGCTCCGGTAGGGGACGACGTGGAGTTCGCCGTCGACGGCCGCCGGGGCGACGCCGTCTCGCCAGCGGACGAGCTCCGACGCGACGATCGCCGCGACCAGACCGGGCAGGAGTGCGAGCTCCGCCGGAATCGCGGTGTCCCCGCGCGCCTCGACCGCCGATCCGCGGGACGTCGCGGCGACGAGGGCCGGCGACGAAGTAGAGCTCGCCGCGCGCTCGGGCATCGCCGCGCCCGGGGCAGGGTCTTCGTCGGTCGCGACCCCCGCGCAGGCGGCGCAGGCGTCCGCACACCCGGGCCGGGTAAGCGGCCCCACCACCGCCCGCCCCCAGGCCATCTCGACCCGGAGCAGCGCGCGGCCCTCCCCTACGCTGCGCGCCGCGGCGCGGGCGGCACCCGCCGGGTCGCGACGCCGGGCGGTGTAGAGATCGAGGGGTGTCGACCCCTGGGGCCGCCAGGTCGCGAGGTCGCCGACGCCGGCGACCTCACCCGCGGCGTCGAGCCTCGGCAGAAGGGCGCGGAGGGCGTCGCGGAGCGTCGCGCCCAGCTCCGGGTCGCCGAGCCACCGCAGCGGCTCCGGCCGCGGCGCGGCGTTGTCTTCCGGGGGGCGATCCGCCACGGGTCTCTCCTCTCGGATGCGTGGGACCGCGAGGAGAGTTGTTGCACATCAGGGCCGAGGGAACGCCAAAGAGACACCGAAACCGGGCGCGTCGGAACCGGAGGCGGGCGCTAGAACTCGAGCCCCACCGCGCGGGTCAAGAACTCGACGAAGGGTTTCGTGCCCCGGAACGACGCCGCGACCGATTTGAGAAAGCCCGGGTCGAGCACCTCTTCGTGCTCGACATTGCGGATCGCGATGAAGTCCTTGCGCTTGAGCTCCCCGATCAGCGGGTGTTCCGGGTCGAAGCCGCGGGGCGGTCGCTGCAGCGTGTCGCCCCCGAGCTCCCAGGGCGCCATCCCCTTGCGCTTCCAGATCGCCGTCCACACTTCGGGACGCTCGGCGATCGCCTTGCGGATGCCCGCGAGCGCGTCGCGCTCGGGCCGCCAGAGCCCGGCGCCCAGAAAACACTCGTCGGGCGCGAGGTGGACGTAGAGCCCCGGCGCGTGGACGTCCTTGCCCGCGCTGTGGCGGAACTGGATGCCGACGTTCGTCTTGTAGGGGCTCTTGTCCTTCGAAAACCGCACGTCGCGGTGGACGCGCATCATCGACCCCCCCACCTTCTTGTCCACCGCCAACAGCTGCGGCGAGATCTTGGCGAGGGGCCCCGCCATCGCGCGGATGAAACCCATCGCCGGCTCGCGCACCTCGCGCTCGTAGCGGTCGCGATGCTCCTGGAACCACTCGCGCTCGTTGTTCAGCTCGAGCTCGGCGAGAAAGCTGAAGAGGGTGGGATGAAAGCCGCCAAAGGTCGCCGCCACGCCGCGCCCTCCCCTACGCCGTCGGCCGCAGGTCGCGGAAGGAGTCGCGGATGTCGGCCACCAGCGCGTCGGGCTCCTCCATCGGCGCGAAGTGCCCCCCCGACTTCATCGGGGTCCAGCGTTTCAGGTTGTAGTAGCCCTCGGCCCAGCGCCGCGGCAGCAGCACCACCTCGCCGGGGAACACCGCGACCGAGGTCGGCGCCGAGACGACGGGCTGGCGGTCGTGGTCGGGGCGCCAGGGGTTGTGGACGCACTCGTAGTAGTACCGGGCCGAGGTGCCGAAGGTCTGCGTGGCCCAGTAGATCGTCATCGTCGTGCAGAGGTCGTCGGGGCTGAAACGGCGCGCGACCTCGCCACCGCAGTCGCTCCAGGCCCGGCGTTTCTCGAGGATCCACGCCATCAGCGCCGCCGGCGAGTCGTGCATGCCGTAGGCGAGCGTCTGCGGCCGGGTGCTCTGGATCGCGGAATAGCCGCTGCCGTCGGTGAAGAAGCGCTCGTTGCGTTCGATGTGGGCCCGCTCGTCGGCGTCGTAGAAGGAGTGGTCGGGCATCTCCTCCTGGAACACCGAGAGCGGCACCGCGAGGTTCACGTGGATCCCGTAGAGATGGTCGGCGTAGCGATGCCCGAGCTGCCCGGTGATCAGTGCGCCCCAGTCCCCGCCCTGCGCGGCGTAGCGCTCGTAGCCCAGCACCTCGCGCATCAAGCGATCCCACAGATCCGCGGTTCGCCAGAAGTTGATCCCGGTCGTCTCGAGGGGGCTCGAAAAGCCGTAGCCCGGGAGCGAGGGCACGATCACATCGAACGCGTCGGCGGCGTCCCCCCCGAACGCGGCGGGGTCGGAGAGCGGCTCGATCACCTTGTGGAAATCCCAGAAGGTCCACGGCCAGCCGTGGGAGAGGATCAGCGGGATGGGCCGCGGCCCCTTCCCCGGCGTCCGCACGAAGTGGATCGGGACGCCTTCGACCTCGGCCTTGAAGTTCTCGAAGCGGTTCATCCGCGTCTCGACGGCGCGCCAGTCGAACTCCTCCGCCCAGTAGCGGCACATCGTCTCGAGGTCCTCGCGCCGCGTGCCGTAGCCCCAGTCGTCGTTGGCGAACTCGGGCGCGAAGCGGGTGCGGCGCAGCCGGGAGCGGAGGTCGTCGAGCACCTCGTCGGAAACGTGGATCGTGAAGGGGTCCATCGCGCGGCCTCCAGTCGTGTGCCCGGACGCTCGCACCACCGCGAGCCGGGGCCGGCTGGATGATCCCGCAGCAGCGGGCTCGATTCGAGGCCTAGCTGGCGGCGGCGAGAGGCTCTTCGGGCGGGCCGGTCACGGGGTCGGGATCGGCGACGGCGGGCTCCTCGGTGGTCAGCTCGGATTCGCCGCGGCGCTCGTCGTCTTCGCTCGAGGCCTGAAAGTTGTGGTGGTCGACCTCGATGTCGCCTTCGTCTCCCAGCCGCAGCAGGAGGTCGAGGTCGGCGGGGGTGGTCGCCGCCGAGAGTGCGACCTCGCGGGTGATCTGCCCCTCCTGGACCAGCGAGAGCAGCGATTGATCGAAGGTCTGCATCCCGTAGTGGCGCCCGTTGGCGATGAGCTCGGGGATCTCCGAGGCGCGGCCGGGCTCGCGGATGCACTCCTGGATGAAGCGGGTCGCGAGCATCACCTCGGCGGCGGGCACCAGGCCGTTGCCGTCCTGCCGCGGCACCAGCCGCTGGGACACCACAGCGCGCAGACACTCCGACAGCCGCATCCGCACCATCGCTTCCTCGGTGGTGGGGAAGACCCCGAGGATCCGCTGGATCGTCTTGGCGGCGTCGGTGGTGTGGGTGGTGCTCAGCACCAGGTGGCCGGTCTCCGCCGCCTTCATCGCGATGTCGATGGTCTCGGTGTCGCGCATCTCCCCGATCATGATGACGTCGGGATCCTGACGCAGGGCCGCGCGCAGGGCCTCGGGGAAGGAGTCGGTGTCGGCGCCGATCTCGCGCTGGACGATCGAACACTTTTTGTTGCGGAAGTAGAACTCGATCGGGTCCTCGACGGTGATCACGTGGGCGGTCCGCTTGCGGTTGATCTGGTCGATCATCGCCGCGAGGGTGGTGGACTTCCCACTGCCGGTGGTGCCCGTCACGAGGATCAGCCCGCGCTGTTCGCGCGCCAGCGGCGGCACCGATTCGGGGAGGTTCAGCTCGTCGAAGCTCGGGACGTCGAGGGGGATGACGCGGATCACCAGGGCGAGCGAGCCGCGCTGGCGGAAGACATTCACGCGGAAGCGGCCGGCGGCCGCGACCGAGTGGGAGAAGTCCATCTCGCGAATCGTGTCGAGGTCGGGGGTCTCGAAACGCGCGGCGCACAGCGACTTCACAAAGCGCTCGGTGTCTTCGGGACGGAGCGGCTTGGCGCCCTTCACCGAGCGCAGCTTGCCCTCCATGCGGAACAAGAGCGGCTCGCCGGACTTGATGTGCACGTCGGACGCGCCCGAGCGGGCGGCGGACCGCAAGATCGCGTCTACGCGCTTGCGGTCCTCTGCGACCGTCGATTCGGAAGCCATGGGACACCCTTTTCGGTCGAACCCCTGCCCGGCTTATGTGCTCATCGGCGCCACCTGGCTTATGTGCTCATCGGCGCCACCTGGCGCGGCGCCGGCGACCCGCCCGCACCGGGAATGCAGCCCGCCGGCAGCCGCCGGCTCAAGCGGGCGCGCCGCCGGCCGAAAAGGAATCGACGAGGGGGAGCCGCTTGCCCGAGCGACGCCGCACACCGCGCGCGATGGTCCAGTTCCGCGTCCATTTCCGGTCGGGGGTCTTCGAAGGGCGGGGATCCCTGGCGGATCTGTCGATCCAGGGCGCGCGTCTCGAAGAGGCCAGCACCCAGCCCCAAATCGGCGCCGAGGTCGAGCTCGAGATCGAGCTCCCGCCGCTGCCCCGGATCACCGCCAAGGGCGTGGTCCAGCGCCGCACCTGGGACGGCTTCGCGGTGGCGTTCCAGGGCGACGACCCCGAGCTCGCCCGCTTCGTCGAAGACGCCGCGTCTCTGGTCTAGACCCCGCCGCTACGCGAAGCCGAACTCGCCGCGCAGCGCCGCGCCGGTGTAGGAGCGTTTGCTGCGGGCGATCTGAGCCGGCCGCCCCTGGGCGATCAGCCGCCCGCCCCCGGGCCCGCCCTCGGGCCCGAGGTCGATCACCCAGTCGGCGCGGCGGATCACGTCGAGGTTGTGCTCGACCAGCACCACGCTCCCGCCCCCGTCGATGAGCTCGTCGAGACAGGCGAGGAGCACTTCCACGTCTGCCGGGTGAAGACCGGTGGTGGGCTCGTCCAGCACGAAGAGGGTGCCCGCCGCCCCCGTCCCCAGGGCCCCGGCGATCCGCAGCCGCTGGCTCTCGCCGCCGGAGAGGGTCGAGAGCGGCTGCCCCAGCGTCAGGTATCCGAGCCCGACGCGGATGTAGGGGCGCAGCCGCTCGGCGATCGCCGCGTCGTCGGCGAAGAAGCCCGCCGCGTCGTCGAGGGTCATCGCGAGCACGTCGACGATCGAGCGGCCCCGCAGCCGGAAGCGCCGGGCTTCGGGCTTGTAGCGGGTGCCCTCGCAGTGCTCGCAGGGGACCCGCAGGTCTTCCAGGAACTGCATGTCCACCACCACCTCGCCCGCCCCTTCGCAGTGCTCGCAGCGCCCGCCGGCGACGTTGAACGAGAACCACCCGGCGCGCAGCCCCTCGGCGCGCGCCTCCCGGGTGGCGGCGAACTGTTTGCGGATGCCGTCGAAGGCCTTGGAGAGCGTCGCCGGGTTCGACCGGGCGTTGCGCGCAGGGGGGCTCGGGTCGACGAGCACCACCTCGTCGATCGCCTCGGCCCCTTCGATGGCGTCGCAGGCGCCGCGTTCGGGGTCGCGCTGGAGGTGCCCCACCAGAACGGAGCGGATCAGGCTCGACTTCCCGGCGCCCGACACACCGGTGACGCACACCAGGCGCTCGAGGGGGATCTCGACATCGAGGCCCTGCAGGTTGTGCGCCCGGGCGCCGACGATGCGGATCGATTCGCGGCGGCGCCCGGCACCCGTCGCCCGGCGCGGCCGCTGCTGAAACTCGCCGCGCAGTACCCGCCCGGTCAGCGAGGTCGGATGCGCGGCGATCGCGGCCAGCGGGCCGGCGGCGACGATTTCGCCCCCGTCGCGCCCGGGGCCCGGCCCGAGGTCGATCACGTAGTCGGCGGCCGCGATGATCTCGGGGGCGTGCTCCACCACCACGACGGTGTTGCCGTGGTCGCGGATCGCGCGCAGCACCGCGAGCAGCCGCGCCACGTCGCGGGGGTGGAGCCCGACCGAGGGCTCGTCGAGGACATAGAGCGTGGCGGTGAGGGTGCCCCCCAGCGCCCGCGAGAGCTGGATCCGCTGGGCCTCGCCCCCCGAGAGCGTGCGCATCTGGCGGTCGAGGGAGAGGTAGTCGAGCCCGACCTCGAGGGCCGTCGCCACCCGGGCGCGCAACACCTCGACGATGCGCTCGGCCCGCTCGCCGGCCTCCCCGTCGAGTTGGAGCGCGTCGAGCCAGGCCCCGATCTCGCCGATCGTCGCCCGCGAGAGTACGCCGATGTCGGTGTCTGCGACGGTGACGGCGAGCGCCTCGGGGCGCAACCGGGTCTCGTCGCACTCGGGACACGGGTCGAAGCGGCGGTAGCGGGCGATCAGCACCCGCGCCTGCACCCGGTAGCGCCGCCGCTCGAGCCAGTCGAAGAAGCCGCGCACGCCGTACCAGTCGCCGTCGTCCCCTTCGATCACCAGCTCCCGGTGACGCGCCGCGAGCCGCGCCCAAGGGCGGTCGATGGGGATCCCGTGCTCGTCGCAGGCGTCGAGCAGGTCGTTCTGCATCGCGCGGCCCATCTTGGTCTGGAAGGGGGCGATCGCGCCGTCTTCGATCGAGCAGTCGGGATCCGGGACGAGCCGCTCCTCGTCGAGGGCCGCCACCCGGCCAAAGCCCTGGCAGGCCTCGCAGGCGCCGAGGGGGCTGTTGAACGAGAAGAGCGCGGGCTCCGGCGCGGGGAGCGCACGGCCACAACCGTCGCAGCGAAAGCCCTCGCGGAAGCGCAGCCGCTCGCCGTCGACCGGGAGCGCCACGACCTCGCCCCCGCCCCAGGCGAAGCCGCTCGCGATCGCCTCGACCAGCCGGGCGCGGCTCTCGCCGGCGCCGAGACGCATGCGGTCGAGGACGAGGAGCGCGTCTTCGCGCCGACGGGCGAACTCGCGGGGCCCCACCTCGCCGAGGTCGAAGAGCTCGCCCTCGGCGTCAAGGATCCGGGTGTAGCCCTCGCGGAGCAGCCGCTCGCGCAACGCCTTGGCCGATTCCTTGCGCTTTCGGGGGAGCGGCGCGCCGAAGGTGACGCGGGCGCCGGGAAGCCGATCGAGCAAAGTCTGGGCGATGGCCTCGGGGATCCCCGGCTCGATCGCCGTCTTGCATTCGGGGCAGTGCGCGACCCCGACCTTCGCGAAGAGCAGCCGCAGGTGGTCGATGATCTCGGTGGCGGTGCCCACCGTCGAGCGCGCACCGGTCACCGGGTTGCGCTGCTCGATGGCGATCGCCGGCGGCAGGTGGCCGATGTGGTCGACCTCGGGGCGCGGCATCCGCTCGAGGAACTGCCGCGCGTAGGTCGACAGCGAGGTGACGTAGCGCCGCTGGCCCTCGGCGTAGAGCGTGTCGAAGGCGAGGCTCGACTTCCCCGAGCCGGAGACCCCCGTGAGGACGCTCAGCGCCCGCAGGGGGATCGCGCAGGAGATGCCCTTCAGGTTGTGGGTGCGGGCGTTCTCGACCCTGATCTCCCGGTGGGCCGGGCTCTTCTGGCGGGGGCGCGGCGCGCCGTGGGGAGCCGCGTCAAGCAGGGGGGTCGGGCTCGTCGACGATGAGCGTCACGCTGATGTGGTCGCCGGACTCACTCTGGCCCATGTGCACCACCCGTGCGGCGGGCCGTGTTTCGAGAAATTTGTCGAGCTCTTCCTGGACTTCCTTCGGAAGCCCTCGTACCACATAGCTTCGCAGCGACATGCACCCCTTCCTTCGCCTCGTGACAGATCAATAACGCGGGACCTCGGGGTCCACCGTGAGTGACCACGCCTCGATCCCCCCGCTCAGGTTCGCGACGTCCGTGAAACCCCGCTCCTGGAGCAACCGGCAGGCGTCGGCACTGCGACCCCCGCTCTTGCAGTGCACGACGATCGGGCGGTCTTTCCAATCGGAGAGCTCGTCCACGCGGTCTCCGAGCTCGCCCAGCGGGATCAGCGTGGTGCCCTCGATCCGGGCGCGCTCGAACTCGTCGGGCTCGCGCACGTCGAGGAGCAGAAAGTCGTCACCCTTCCTGCGGCGCTTGGCCACCTCGTTCGCCGAGAGCTCGACGAGCGCCGTCTCGGCGCCGCCGATCCCACAGAAGTGGTCGTAGTCGATCAGCTCGGTAAGGGTCGGCGTCTCGCCGCAGGCGGGACAAGCCGGGTCCTTCTGGAGCTGGAACTCGGAGAAGCGCATGTCGAGGGCGTCGTACTGGACGAGCCGCCCCACCAGCGACTCGCCGATCCCGGTGAGAAGCTTGATGGTCTCGGTGGCCTGGATCATCGCGACGATGCCGGGCAGCACACCCAGCACCCCGCCCTCGGCGCACGAGGGGACGGCCCCCGGCGGCGGCGGCTCCGGGAAGAGACAGCGATAGCAGGGCCCGCGGGTGGCATCGAAGACCGTCGCCTGACCCTCGAAGCGGAAGATCGCGCCGTGCACGTTGGGCTTGCCGAGCAGTACACAGGCGTCGTTCGAGAGATAGCGGGTGGGGAAGTTGTCGGTGCCGTCGACGACGACGTCGTAGTCGGCGAAGAGCTCGAGGGCGTTGGCCGACGAGAGCCGCAGCCGGTGCTCGCGGACGTCGACGTCGGGGTTCATCGCGCGCAGCCGGGCTGCCGCGACCTCGACCTTGGGCGCGCCGATGTCGGCGGTGGTGTAGAGCACCTGACGCTGGAGGTTCGAGGCGTCGACCACGTCGTCGTCGACCAGCCCCAGCCGGCCGACCCCGGCCGCCGCCAGGTATTGCGCGAGCGGGGAGCCCAGGCCCCCGGCGCCCAGCAGCAACACCGAAGCGTCGAGGACCCCCCGCTGCCCCTCGAACCCGAACTGCGGAAGGTTCAAGTGGCGTCGGTAGCGCTCGAACTGATCGGGACGCAGCGGGGGCGTCGATGTCAAGGAGTCTCCTCCGTCGTGCGCGCGCCCCTAGGGTAGCGCGCGCGCCCGGGGGCTCAGCGGGGTAGCACGACGACCCGCCGCGCCTGCCGCGGGTTGTCGTCGAAGCTCCAGTGGACGGTGACCTGGTCGGAGGGCTCGAGCGCCGTCCACTCGCTTTTGGCGCCGCGCACACGGGTGCGCTTCGAGCGCTCGAAGGTCAGCTCGTCGCCCATCCGGTTGCCGACGACGAGCTGCGAGGAGGTCACGCGCTCGACCCGTCCGGTGAACTCGTGGCTCTGGGCGCTCGCGGGGCCGGCGCCCAGCCATCCGAGCGCGAGGGCCAGCGTCGCGGTGCCCAGCAGGCGCTGCAATCGCGGGGCTCGGATCATCGGAGCGTTCCTCTCGTGCAGCACGGCGCGGCCCCCTTCTCTCTCGGACTCTCGGGCTCTCGGGCTCTCGAACTCTCGGGGGTTGGGACGGACCGGGCCCCAGATCGATTCGCGTCCAGGTGCCGGGGATGGTGCCGGAGGTGGGACTCGAACCCACACGACCACGAGGGCCAGCAGATTTTGAGTCTGCCGCGTATGCCAATTCCGCCACTCCGGCGCCGATCTCCACGGCCCGTGGCCGGGCGGCGGCGAGCATAACAGCTTCGGGGAGCGCCGCGGCAGCACCCGCGACGCCGGTCGGGGTCGCCCGGCCGCGCCACCCATGCTTTGCTTCCTATCCATAGGGGCCTTCTGAATCGAATCCGTCTGAATCCGCTGGGGAGGACGCGCCGTGAGCGACCGATGGACCACCTACGGAGGCCCGCCGCCGGCGCCCGCCCCGGGCTGGCGCTTCGAGACCGTGACGGGCCCGAGCCGGCTCTGGGGAGCCAACGGAATCGTCTGGGGCGCGGGGGGCCAGCTGATGGTCACCCAGGTGTTCGGATCGCAGGTGACCGCGATCGACGTCGACAGCGGTGCACACCGATCCTTCGCGGCCCTCGGCGAGGGCATCAACGCCCCCGACGACGGCGCCTTCGGCCACGACGGCACCTTCTTCGCCACCGAGCCGATGAACGCCACAGTGTCCGCCCGGCTTCCCGACGGCGGCTACCGCACCCTGCGCGACGACCTCCCCGGCGCCAACGGGATGGCCGTGAGCCACGACCGGCGCCGTCTCTTCGTCGACGAGTTCCGGCCCGGGGGGCGGCTCCTCGAGCTCGACCCGAGCGGCGAGAAGGCGCCGGTGGTGCTGGCCGACGACCTCGCGATGCCGAACGCCTTCGCCATGGGCCCCGACGGCGCGCTGTGGTTTCCCCAGGTGATCGCCGGCGAGGTGTGGCGCTACGATCTGGACGACGGCTCCCTCGAGCGCCGCATTCGCGACCTCGCCACCCCGACCGCCGTGAAGTTCGACGCGGCTGGCCATCTCCTCACCTCCGAAGCGGGCAGCGGAGAGCTCACCCAGATCGACGTCGCGAGCGGTGCGCGCGAGACCCTCGCGCGGGTGAACCCCGGCATCGACAACTTCGCGGTCGGAGACGGCGGGCGGCTCTTCGTGTCCCACTTCACCGACGGACGGGTGGCCGAGGTGACGGGCGGTGTCGAGCGGGTGCTATCGCCCTCCGGGCTGATCGGGGCCTTCGGGCTGGGGGCCGTGGCCGACGGCTCGCTGCTCGACGCCGACCGGCTGGCCGTCGCCGCGATCGAGCGCGACGGCGCCACCCGGTGTCTGATGAACCTGATCACCGACCTCCCGAGCCTCGCCCTCGACGTCGCCGTACTCGACGGCGAGGTGCTCGTGCTCGTGGAGCGTGGCCAGGTATTCCGGCGCCCGGCGAGCGGCGAGCGCGCGCGGCAGGTCGCGGGCCACCTCGAGCGGCCCTCTGCCCTGTGCGAGTCGGGGGACGGCGGCGCCTACGTGGCCGAGCGCAAGAGCGGCCGGGTGCTCCGCATCGACGGTGCCGGGGCGGTGACCGGAGAGGTCGCCACCGGGCTCCGGCGCCCGCGGGCCCTCGCCGTCGGCGCTGAGGGCACGCTGTGGGTGGCCCAGGACGGCGGCGTCGTGGGGCTGCGAGACGGCGCGCCTGTGCGAGAGTTCGACGCCGTGGCCCAGCCCCACGGGGTAGCCGAGGCAGGGAGCACCCTCTTCATCGCCGACCCGACCGCACGACGGGTCGTGGCCGTCGACCTGAGCTCGGGCGACACGGCCGACGTCGTGCGCGACGCCCCGCTCGGCCCGCCCGTCGAGAGCGCCAGGGTGCCGGTCTCCACCACCCCGCTTCTCGCCGACGGCGACGGTGTGCTGGTGGGCTGCGACGGCGACGGCAGCGTCCGCCGTCTCGCGGCCACCTAGCGGGTCGAGATGACGGGTCGGCCGGCGGGGTCGTCGCCGGCAGGCCAGCGCGTGCGCGTCCAGTAGCCGCTACCGTGGGTGGCCAGGAGAACCCCATGCACGACAACGATCAGGTGATGCGTGACTTCGTGGCGACCCTCCCGGTCCCCGAGTTTGAGGGCAGCTACACCCCGGCACCGCCGCTGGCGGAGGCCCGGGTGGCGATCGTCACCAGCGCCGCACTGAGCCGACCCGGCGGGGTCGGGAAGTGGGTGATGGACGACTTCCACTTCGAAACCATCCCGAGTGATGCCCGCGATCTCGAGCTCGGCCACCTGAGCCCCAACTTCGACCGCTCGGGCTTCCACGCCGACCTGAACGTCGTCTACCCGATCGACCGTCTCGAGGAGCTCGCGGCCCGCGGGAGGATCGGGAGCGTCGCGAGCCATCACTACGCCTTCGCGGGCAACCAGCCCGAGGGCCTTTCGGAGCTCCGCCTCGACACCGGCCCGGCCTGTGCCGAGAAGCTCAAAGAGGACGGCGTCGACGTCGTCCTGCTCACCCCGGTCTGACCGCTGTGCCCGCGTACCGTGTGTACGCTCGCCCACGTCTTCGAAGCCGCCGGTCTCTCCACCGTCGTGATCTCGCCGATGCGCGACATCGCCGAGCGCATGAACCCGCCCCGGGCGCTCTACGCGGAGTTCCCGCTGGGTCTGCCGCTGGGCAAGCCCCGCGACCCCGCGTACCAACACCGGGTGCTGGAGGCGGCGCTTGCGCTCCTCGAGCGGCCGGCAGGCCCGGTGCTCGAGGACTTCCCCGAGACGATCCAGAGCAGGGGGGGCGAGCCGCTTGAGTGCCCGCTGCCGCCCCGCTACGACCCCGACCTCCACCCGGCGGTCGACGAGGCTCGGGCGCTGCGCAGCGCCTACGACCGCGCGGTCGCGAAGAACGGCCGGACCTCGGTCGGCCGGGTGATCGGCGCCGACGACATCCCGGCGGCCCTCGAGCAGTTCGTGCTGATCGCCGACGGCAAGCCCTGGGACGAAGTGGGGCTCGCTGGCCGGCCGATGCAGGTCGTCCACGACATCCGCGCCTACTACGAAGAGCTCGCCTTCGAGCTGGTCGGCGACGGCCCGATTCCGGCCTGGGGCGCCGAGCGTTGGTTCTTTGACACCACCGAGGCTGGCAAGCTCTTGATGGAGGCGCGCCGCCGTCTCAAGACCGAAGGAGCGCCCCAGCCGATCTGGTTCTACATGGCGCCGGGCTCGCGCCAGTGAGCGGGCACGCGCCACAGCGCGGCCGCGTTCCGGCGGCCGCGCCATAGACCCGCCCGGGGGGCATTGGTATGCTGCTCCGAGCGGCGCGCCACCATGGACCCGGCCCCCCAACGGGCCGAACCCGCCGGCGCCCGATCCCTTTTCGTGGGGCTGTAGCTCAGTTGGGAGAGCGCTTGAATGGCATTCAAGAGGTCAGGGGTTCGACTCCCCTCAGCTCCACCACTTTTTTCAAGCACTTAGGGCGCCATGGCGATGGCGCCCTTTGTTTTTGGTCTCCGAATAGTGTGCGAGGGGGGTCGAGATGGGCCGGAACCCTGAGGTGATGGAGACTGTCAAGCGAGTTGCTCGCGCGGCGGTCCTGAAAACTCTCGGCTTCTAGGATTCACCCCTGAGCGCCGGCTTAGGTCCCGTTGCCCGCCCTGGACGGTCGACTAGTTCCATCCGGTCGATCAGCACGTCCGCCTGCTCCTCCAGCACCTGGCCGTACACGTCGAGCACCATCTTGGCGGAGCTGTGCCCCATCCGGGCCGCCACCGTGGTGGCGTCGCTCGACGAAGCGAGCGCGTGGGTCGCGAAGGTGTGGCGGAGGTCGTAGAGCCGCACCGTTTGGTCGATGCTCGCCGCCTGGAGCAGGGGCTTGAAGTGGCGCTGGACGTGGTTGCGGCGGTCGAGGGGCTCGCCCAGCTCGTTGGCGAACACGAACGCGTCGGGCGCGTCCCGTGATAAACAAGAGAGTCCCTCCTTCAGGAAGGAGCCCCCTCTGAGCCCTTTGACTCAGAGGGCCGCTCCTTCGGCCGCCACCCCCAAGCTGGCTGCGGCCAACTCGTGGTCGATGATCTCCACGAATTCCCGCCGAGACCGAGGTGGTGACACCGCGGGCGCGCTGCCACTGGGAGACGGCGCTAGGCATCACGTGGAAAAGGTTCAGCAAATATTGAATGTCGCCCGAGGTGTCGTGGAGCGCGCCAGACCGAACGCCGTTCGCGAAGGTCACTGAGGCGCCGCGATAAAGAGCTCGTCGCACAGGACATGGAATTGAATCTCCTCCTCAGGGCTGAGAGGCCCGCCGCGGTTGGCCTTCGCTGCGACGGCCGCGAGCGTGTCGTTCTGGAGGAGCGCCGCCCTCCATCGCGAGTGGAGCGTCACGGTCGAAAGCGCATTTCCCGCGACCGAGGCAACCCCCGCGTGGCTCGTTTGCACTGCCAGATAGATCAGCGTCACCAGCACCGCGACGCCACCGATGAACTCTCCGAGGTTGGCGAGTTGGGTGAGGTCCATTTGCGTTACTCGCCGCTCGATTCGATCTGGCGGCGCACATGGTCTCGAAACGCTGGACCGTAGAAATCCCCTTGTTCCGCCCACCAACGTTGGACAAACGGTGCATCGAGCCAACCCGCAAGGGCACCAGCGAGATGATCTCGCCAGTCCTGTCTGATAAAGCCTTCCTCGTGCCCATAGAACGCCATCTGAAACTGCGTGAACGCCGCGTGGAGGATCGGGACTAGGCGCTCCTCTTCCTCCCCTGTGAGCGGCTCGCGTTCGTTCTTTTCCCGAAAGAGCTTGCGGAATGCATGGCTTAGCGCTGGGTCCGCGGAGATGGCGATCAGGTAGGCGGCATGAGCGTCCGCCTGCGCCTGATTGTTTGACGTTTCCACTTCCTTCCTACTCTGCCGCACCTGCAGCCCGACGTAGAGCAGCGACCCGACTACGGCCACGCCCCCTACCAGCTCCCCGACCGCCCCGAGTTCCATGATGTCCATGACAGACCCTCCTTGGAGAGGAATGGTAGGACCGAGGGCCGTGCCAACCTCCTCTTAGAGCTACGATTCCCCCAATGCGAACATCGACGCTGCTCGCTGTCCTCTCGATCATCCTCCCCTGTTGCGTGTCCGATCCGTCCCGTGCCGCGAGCGGCGACTTCGCGGGTCTCGCGGAGGTCCTCGACCACGAGCGACGCGCGGACGACCGGGGGCGTGACCGCTACCGGCATCCCGACGAGACCCTTCGCTTCTTCGATGTCCAGCCGACACATACGATCGTCGAGTACGCGCCGGGCCGCGGGTGGTACACACGGATCCTGGCTCCCTACGTTGCGCCGGAGGGCCGGTACATCGCCGTCAACTTCGCGGGGGACGAGACGCCGGTCGAACGACTTCAAGAGCGGCTCGCAGGGTGGGACGAGGCCTTCCCAGCGCGGGTCGGGGAGATGACGGAGCTTCCGGCCGAGCGCGTTACCGCG
>CAJHXS010000063.1_pt1 | contig 36138 bp, 37 predicted proteins | sample 9198591 | NCBI WGS metagenome assembly CAJHXS01 (sample SAMEA7708347, study PRJEB35096) | sediment metagenome | biome: marine neritic benthic zone biome [ENVO:01000025]; feature: sediment [ENVO:00002007]; material: shallow marine sediment [ENVO:03000034] sea grass bed [ENVO_01000059] ... | reverse complement strand
TTCTCCGATGAACATCGGCATCGTGGCCCGGTTCCGAGGCCCCACGCGCCTCCCGGCCGCTCTGCGCTGTGCCACGGAGCGGCTCCACGCGCTCCCCGCGTCCGGGTTGCGACCGGCGCCGCGGCGAGTTCTGCGCCGGTCGGGCTGGCAACGGGGCCCCGCGCCGCCGCTCGAGCGGGTCTCCCTCGGCGGAGGCGGAGAGGCCGCGCTTCTGGGATGGCTGGGCGTCGCGATGGCCAAACCGTTTGGCGCAGGCGAAGCGCTGTGGCGCGGCGCGGTGCTCGACGGGTTCGCGCCGGACGAGTTCGCCCTCGCGCTCAACGCCCACCACGCGCTGATCGACGGGGCCGGAGGGCTTGCCTGGTGGGGGCGGGTCTTCGACGACGAACCGTCGCGCACACCTCGGCCCCGGACACGCGCGCGGGCGCAGCCGCCCGCGCTTCAGTCGACGGCTTCGCTCGTGCGCGCGGGGCTCCGGAGCACCCGGGCCACCGAGCTCAACGGTCCGCTCGATGGGGAGCGGCATCTGCGCACGCTTCGGCTGGGCGTCGACGCGCTGCACGCGCTGCGGCGTCGGGCCGACGTCGGTGCCTCGATCAACGACGCCCTCCTGGGGCTGATCGGGTGGGCGCTCGGGCGGGTCCTACCCGCGTCCGGCGACACCCGCCCGCTCCGCGTGTTGGTTCCGGTGGACCGCCGCGGGGAGGGGGGGCACGGCCCGGGGCCCGGCAACCGCCTCGGCGGGATGCTGATCGAGTGCCCGTTCGGCGTGTCGCTCGAGGAACACATCGCAGCCGTATCGAGGCAGAGTCGGATCCCGCGGCGCGCAGCGCAATCGCGTGCCGTGGAGACACTGGGGCGTGCGGCCGCGTGGCTGCCGAGTGCGGCAACGCCCGCGGTGTTCGCCCTGGCCGGCCGTTATCGCGTGTTCAATTTTGTCTTCAGCGCGCTGCGGGGGCCGAGCACGCGACCGACGCTCGCTGGTGCGCCCCTGACCGACGCTGTCGCGTTCGGCCCGCTCTTCCCGCGGGTGCGGTGCAACCTCACCGCGCTTCGCCTCGACGCCGAGGTTCGTATTGGCTTAACGAGCTCGGCGCTGACGAGCGCCTGGCTCGAAGCGCTGTGCGGGGAAATCCGGAGTGGCGTGGAGGACTCTGGGCGGGTGGAGCACGGCGCCGACACCGGCTAGCCCACCCCGCGTGGTCAGGCCGCACGAGAGCGCGGGACGCGCCGCGCCACGGCCGCGCGCATCCAACGCCCGAAGCGATTCCAGAACCGCTCGAGCGCCCAGCCCCAGACCCCGACCCACGGGGTTCGCACGTAGCTCTGAAAGCGCATGCGGACACGCGCAGTGCCCTCGCCTTCGTCGCGCACCCAGAACTCGAGTCGGCTGGGGCGCACCCAGCGCACGCTGCCGACGTAGCTGCCGTAGAAGTAGACGAGCTCCCGATAGTGCTCCCCGTCGGCCTCTCGGATCTGGCGGAGACGGCCCGCCGCGCTCAGCAGGGGGCCGTGATGGATATTGAGCCCGCCCTCGACGAACCCCGCGGAAGCGCCCGGGTGCTCCGGGGTGAACTCCACGCGGTACGGCCAGATCTGACCGTCCCGGAACGTGGCGGGATCCTCGAGCCACTCCCAGATCACGGCTGCGGGGGCGGCAACCTGATACTCCCGCTCGGTCGTCTGAAGCACGAAGCCCGGGGGCGCCCCCTGGTAGGTGCCATCTTGCACAGAGGGGTTCGAGGGAGGGCGAAACGGAACGGTGCTGGTGGTCATATGGCTCCTCACGAAATGAATGGATAGATTTTTATTTGACAATATATAGACAATCGAATATGCTGCGGCAATGATCAATCCGGCGGTCGCACCGTGATCTCTCTGGTGGACGTCCTCGTAGTCGGGGGCGGGCTCGCGGCCCATCGTTGTGCGGCCGAGGTGGCGTCGACGGGTCTCGACGTCCTCCAGGTTGGAGGCGGGCTTCCGGAGGATCGCCGCGGGCGCCGTTTCGACAGCGCGGCGCGTGGGATGCGCCCCGATTGGTCACACCCAGGCGCGGGCGTCGACGAGTTGATCCGGATCTCCGACTGGGGCGCCGACCCCGAAGTCGTCCGCGCACTCGTCGACGCGCTCCCCGATGCCGAGGCCGAGCTCGGCAATCTCTATTTCGACGCCGACGATCCGGGTTGCGGCGAGATCGAGCGTTGGGAGGACGCCGAAGCCCTCGAGCTCATTCGTGAAGACCAACGCTGTTGGGGCGCCGTGGTGTGCGCGCGCCAAAGCGGCGAACTCCGAGCCGTGCTCGCCCGCTCCACCGTATTGGCCGGCGGCGGGGCGACCCATCTCTACGGGCCGGGCACGCGTCGGACACGTCACGGCGGCGGCAACGGAGTCGCCCTCGCACTGGCGCAGGGGGTGCCCCTCGCCAACCTCGAGGCGCTTCAGTTTCACCCCACGACGCTGGTCCCGAGCGGCGTCCCGGTGCCAGACGGGTTGCTCGGGCACGGCGCTCGGATCCTAGATCGCGAACTCCGACCCGTCATCGCCGACGCCGATCAACACTCCGCACCTACGCGCGACGTCGTCGCCCGCGTATTGACGCGGCGCCTCGCCGTGGGTGGAGGCGCCGACAGCCCGTTTGGGCCCCACCTCTGGTACGATGTACGACCTGCAAAGCCCCCTTCGCCGCACGCAGAAACGCTGCAGCGCAGCTGCGGCGCGCGTCTCGGCCTCGACCCGTCACGGGATCTGCTTCCGGTGCGCCCGGCCCGCCACTACGCGATGGGCGGGATTCGTGTCAACCGGGACGGTCAGGCCTACGCCCTGCGCGGCTTGTTTGCGCTCGGCGAAATCGCGTGCTGGGACCTCCACGGCTTCAACCGTCACGGGGGCTTGGGAGCGGGCGTGGCCCTCGCCGAGGGCCGAATGATCGGCGCGAACGCGGCGGCGTTTGCCGGCCGAACGCGCCTCGGGGTCGAGCTGCAGCTCGCGAGCCGGGCCCTCCGCGAGGTCGAGGCGCGGATCGCGTCGTGGCGAACCCAGCCGCGCCGGGGTGCAAACCCGCGGGACCTCTACCACGCCATCACCCGCACGATGCGCGAGCGGGTCGGCGTGCTGCGCGACGCCGCGGGCCTCGGCGAGGCAGTCGAACGGCTCGGCGACGCACTTCAGCGCGTCGAAGCGATGGCGTTGCCGGAGGGAAGCGGGGCGCTGAGCTTTGCATTCCGGCTGCGCGGCCTCGCGCGGCTGGCTTATCTCACGGCGCGGGCCGCGCTGGAGCGCACCGAAAGCCGCGGCGCCCACTATCGCGAGGACTACCCGCGGCGCGACGACGAGCGCTGGCTCGCGCGCTCGGTCGCGACGTGGCCCGAAGGGGCCGCGGCTCCGCAGCTGTCGAGCGAGCCGGTCGGCGTGCTCCCCCGTCGACCCGATCGCCGATCGCACGCCGACCCGCCCCCGCGCGCGATGCAGTGCGGCCTCGCCAGCTACAACCGGGCCGCTCGAGCCGCTCAGCATCGAGCGGGCATCTTCGACGCCGTCGAGCCGCTCGCCCCCGCCGGCACAGCGGTCAGGCGCGCGGCACGAGGCGACGCAGCGTGAGCCGCGCGGCGTTGGTGGTGGGCGCGAGCCGCGGCATCGGATGGGCCCTGGTGCAGCAGTTTCTCGCTCAGGGCGTCGAGTGCGTGATCGCCGCATCGCGGGACCCGCACGCCGGCGGCGAGGATGGCCCCCTCGTCGAGCACGACCCGCCGCAGCTGCACCGCGTCGCGATCGATGTGACCGACGAAGCGTCGATCGCTGCCGCGGCCGCGCAGGTCGGCGACCTGGCGCCTCGGCTGCACCGGCTGGTGGTGAGCGCGGGCGTGCTCCACGGACCGGACCTGGCACCCGAAAAGCGGCTCGAGCATCTCGATTCCACCACGTTGCACCAGCTGTTCGCGGTCAACAGTATCGGCCCGGCGCTCGTCGCGAAGCACTGTCTTCCGCTGCTGCGCCACGACGAGCCAGCGGTCTTCGCCGCGCTGTCCGCCCGCGTCGGCAGCATCACGGACAACCAGCTCGGCGGTTGGTACGGCTACCGCGCTTCGAAAGCGGCGCAGAACATGCTGATGAAGAGCCTCTCGATCGAACTGGCCCGTCGTGCCCCGAACGTGATCTGTGCGAGTCTTCACCCCGGCACCGTCGAGACCGCGCTCTCCGCGCCGTTCTCGCGGAGCGTCCGCCACCGGCGATTCTCGCCGACCGAGGCGGCGCGCCACCTGCTCTCCGTCATCGACTCGCTGCGACCGGAGGAGACCGGTCGTTTTTTTGCCTGGGACCGAAAGGAGATCCCCTGGTGACCGCGCCCTCCCCTACCCCGGTGTTCGAACTCTTCTACGACGGCGACTGCCCGCTCTGCGCGCGCGAGGTCGCCGCGCTGAAACGCCTCGACCGCGGACGCGGACGTCTGGCCCTCACCGACATCGCAGCGCCCGAGTTCGACGCGTCGCGGTACGGGCGGCCGCAGGAGGAGCTGATGGCTCGCATCCACGGGAGGCTCCCCGACGGAACGTGGGTCGAGGGTGTGGAGGTGTTCCGACGGGCCTACGGCGCCGTCGGTCTCGGCTGGCTGCTCGCCCCGACGCGCTGGCCGGGCCTGCGGCGGGTCGCCGACGCCGCGTACCGGGTCTTCGCTCGCAACCGCCTGCGGTGGACCGGCCGCGCCGACTGCTCCGACGGCCACTGCGCGCTCCCCTCCGACTCCGCGCGCTAACCCATCTGTCGCGTTCTAGCGACTCTCGCTTGGGCGGCCCCTCGGATGCGGGACCCGGGAACGTACCTCCCGAGCCCCGCGCCCACGCCGCAATCACGCCGATTCAGGAGGCGGGGATCAAGACGGTGTCGATCACGTGGATGACGCCGTTGGACGCCACGAGGTCGGCCTGCGTGACGCGCGCCCGATTGATGTGCACGCCGTCGCGGGTATCGATCTTGAGCATCTGGCCCTGGACGGTCTTGGCGCTGTCGAGCGCCGCGACGTCGGTGGCCAGCACCTTGCCCGAGACGACGTGATAGGTGAGCACCGCGGTCAGCCTTTCTTTGTCGGCCAAGAGCGCGTCGAGCTCGCCCGCGGGCAGCTTCGCAAACGCGGCGTCGGTGGGTGCGAACACGGTGAACGGGCCTTCGCCCTTCAGCGTCTCCACGAGACCTGCCGCCTCGAGGGCCTTCGCGAGGGTGTCGAACTCGCCCGTGTGGACGGCCATCTCCACGACGTCCATGTCGTGGCCGCCGCCAGAGTGCTCGCCGTGCCCACCGGCCCAGACCGCGTTCGACGCGTACATCGCGGCGGTGAGGATTGCCACGCACAGGACGTTCTTTCGCTTCATCGGGGATCTCCAGGTTCTGTCAAACGTTAGGCTTGACAATATTTGTCTATATTATATCTTTATTTCGATTTGACAATCCCTCTACCATCTTAACGAGGAGACCTTGCGATGAGCGAGCATTCCAACGGGCAGTCCCAGCACCCGCAGTGGCCGGATTTTGCGGTCGGTCTCTACGACCGTCTCACCGGACGCCAGGCGGAGATCGCCTACCAGCTCGAGGACTTCGAGATCCAGATCCCGAGCGAGGCCGGCCCGAACGCCAGCCACGCCCCGTGGCGCATCAACGGCACCCTGCGGATCCGCACCCGCGATCACGCGTAGACGTCCGTCATGTGGCGCAGCCTCGAGGTGGAAGGACGGTTCGACGTGCACGCGGGCGCTCGCATGCCGATCGTCCTGAGCGTGCGTGACGCTCTCCTCGAGCTGCGCCTCCCCTCCTGGAGTGCAGCGCGCGAGCTTCGACGCGGAATCCGCGGTCTCCCCACCGGCCCGCAGATCGCGCCTGCACTCCGCTCCCTCACCCTGCGGGGTCTCGAAGCCCGCGTCAGCTTGCGCGGACACACGGTGGCAGTCGCCGATGCGCGACCGGCCGGGCGTCTGGCGCGATGGTTGGGACTCGCTCCATTGCGTCTGCGCTGGCGGGGGATCGCGCGCGCCGTCGTCGCATCTCACCCGCGCACCGGAGACCGAGAGCTGTGAACGTCGATACTTTTCGGCCCTCCATCCGTCACGCGTCGGGGCGGATCCGCTGCGAACGCGGTGCGAATCTGCGCCGCGTTCTATTGGATGCGGGGGTTCCCCTCTACAACGGAGCGGCGCGGTGGATCCATTGCCGCGGGCTGGGCACGTGCGGGACCTGCGCGGTCCGCGTCGAGGGCCCGCTCTCTCCGCCCACGCGGGTCGAGACGTGGCGGCTGCGCACTCCCCCGCACCGCGCGGGTAGCGGCCTCCGGCTCGCCTGTCAGTGCACCGTGCTCGGCGATCTCGTCGTCGAGAAACGCCCCGGAATGTGGGGACAAGGCGCCCCGCCGTGAAGACAGTGTGGGTATTCGGCGATCAGCTGCACCGCCGGATCGCGAGTCTCGCGGACCGGCGCCCGGGTGAGGTGCGGGTGCTGTTGATTGAGAACGAGGCGAAGCTCCGAAGCAAAGCCTGGCACGTTCAACGGGCCCATCTCTATGTCGCCGCGATGCGGCGCTTTGCCGTCGAGTTGTCGCGCACCGGCTTCGATGTGGACTACCGGCGGGCCGCCTCCTTTGCCGCCGGCCTTGCCGAGCACCGCGAGCGCTTCGGGCCGGAAAGCGTGATCGCGATGGAACCCTCCTCCTGGGACGCGGAGCGCCGCTTCGCGTCCCACGGCGTCTCGTTCGTGCGATCCAACCAGTTTCTCTGCCACCGCGAGGCGTTCGCCGACTGGGCGGAGAGCCAAGCGTCCCTGCGCATGGAGCTTTTTTACCGCTGGCAGCGACGGCGCCTCGGGCTGCTGATGGAAGGTGACAGGCCGGCGGGAGGTCGCTGGAACTTCGACACGGAGAACCGCAAACCGCCGCCCCGGGGCGAGCACCCGTGGCCGGCGCCGCGCCGCGGTCGCCTCGATGCGCTCGACAAGGCCGTGATGAGGGATCTCCCGGACGGTCTGCCGGGTGCTCCGCCGGACGGCACCTGGGCGACCACGCGGCGCGGTGCGCTCGCGCGGCTGCGTCATTTCGTCGACGAGGCACTCCCCCGCTTCGGCCCGCACCAGGACGCCATGGTCGAAGACTCCTGGTCGCTCGCCCATTCGCTCCTCAGCCCCTACCTCAACCTCGGGTTGTTGCACCCGCGCGAGGTCTGTCTCGCCGCGGAAGCGGCGTGGCGCGCGGGGCGTGTGCCCCTCGCCTCCGCAGAGGGCTTCATCCGCCAGATCATCGGGTGGCGGGAGTACGTCTGGGGGCTGTTCTGGCTGTGGATGCCCGGCTACCGCGAACAGAACGCGATGGCCGCCCGGCGGCCGCTTCCCCCGCTCTTCGAGACCCGCGTGACGCAGATGCGCTGTGTCCGTCACGCCCTCGATGGGGTGCACGAGCGCGGCTACGCCCACCATATCCAGCGGCTGATGGTCCTCGGCAACCTGGCCCTGCTCGCCGGTCTTCGCCCCTCCGAGGTGGTCGACTGGATGTGGCGCTCCTTTGTCGACGGCGCCGAATGGGTGATGATGGCGAATGTGACCTCGATGGCACTCTACGCCGACGGCGGGCGCATGAGCACCAAGCCCTACGCCGCCGGGGGAGCGTATCTCTCGCGGATGAGCACCCACTGCGGTGCGTGCCCCTACGATCCCAAGCGTCGATCCGGGGACCGCGCCTGCCCGTTCACGACACTCTACTGGGACTTTCTTGCCCGCAACCGAGGCCACCTCGGGACCAACCCGCGCCTCGCGCCCGCGCTGCGCCAGCTCGACCGCTTGGCGGATCGCGATGCCCTGCGCGTCCGCGCCGGCGTCGTGCTCGAGGCCCTCGACCGGGGGACGCTGTGAGCGGCCGCCGGCCGGTTGGGTGGTGACTGCATGCGCGTGCTCCACTGGTTCCGCACCGATCTGCGTCTCCGCGACAACACGAGCCTCAACTGGGCGGCGGCGCAGGGGGACGCCCTCCTTCCGCTCTTCGTGTTCGACGACGCGCTGCTCGCCAAGACACGACACGGCGCCAACCGCACCCGGTTCATGCTCGACTGCGTCGAGCGGCTGGCGCGGGAGCTCCGCGATCGCGGGCAGGCCCTCGTGGTGCGGCGGGGCGACCCGCGGGTCTGGGTGCCCCGCCTGGCGCGCGAGGCGCGGATCGACTGGGTCAGCTGGAACCGCGACAGCGTGCCCCGCGCGAAGACCCGGGACGCCGCGATCGAGCGGGAGCTCGTGGCGGCGGGCCACCGCGTCGTCACCCATAAAGATCACGTGGTCTTCGAGGCGGGTGAGGTCTTGACGGGGGCGGGGCGACCCTTTGCGGTCTACTCGCCGTACCGCAACGCTTGGTGGAAGCGCTATCGCGCGGAGCCGCCGGCTCCGGCGGCGCGGCGGCGCCTGCCAGCGCGGGTCCCGGGTATCGAGGTGGGCACCTGTCCCGCCCCCGACGACCTGCCCGCGCGCCCCGACGGGCTCGAGGTCGCCCTCCCGACCGGAGGCGAGGCGGCGGCCCGGCGCCGGCTCCGCTCTTTTCTCGAGCGCGACAGCACTGCGTACGCCACGAGTCGCGATATCCCGGCCGCCGACGGCACCTCGCGGCTCTCGCCCTATCTGCGCTTCGGCGTGCTGTCGGCGCGCAGCTGTTTCCGCGAGGCCTTCGAATGGCTCGCCGAGTCTCCCGACGCGGAACGGGGCGTTCGCAAATGGCTGGACGAGCTGGTGTGGCGCGAGTTCTATCAGGCGATCCTCGAGGCGAATCCCCGGGTCCTGCGCGGCGCGTATCGCCCGGAGTACGACGCGCTGCGCTGGAGCGACGACGAGGACCGCTTCGCCGCCTGGTGCGAGGGTCGCACCGGATTCCCGTTCGTCGACGCGGCGATGCGGCAGCTGCGCACCACCGGCTGGATGCACAACCGCGCGCGGATGGTGGTCGCGAGCTTCTTGGTCAAAGACCTGTGGATCGACTGGCGTCGCGGCGAACGCTTCTTCATGCAGCACCTCGTGGACGGCGACCCCGCCAGCAACAACGGCGGGTGGCAGTGGAGCGCCTCGACCGGCACCGACGCCCAGCCCTACTTCCGCATCTTCAACCCCGTGAGCCAGAGCGAGCGCTACGACCCCGAGGGCGTCTACATCCGCCGCTTCGTCCCGGAACTGGCGGCGCTCGACACCCGCCGCGTGCACCGGCCCTGGACCGCCCCCCTCGAGTCCCAGGGCTACCCGCCGCCGATCGTCGACCACGCCGAGGCCCGGCAACGTGCGCTGCGAGCCTTCGAGACGGTGCGCACGACGGCGGCGCGCTAGTCGAGAAAGCGCGCGCGGACCTCCGCGCTGGGGACAAAGCAGCTATCGCGGCGCCCGAACCAGCGGTAGCGACGCGCCGCGAAGGCGTTGTATACCGCGTCGCGAAGCACCGCCGGCACCACATAGAAGACCCACAAGAGCGGCCACAGACCGGGAAGGCCACGCGCTACACGCAGGGCCGCGCCGCTCTTGGTGTAGACGCGATCCCCCTCGACCACGACCAACCCCTCGAGGTGATCCGCGGCGAGGCCAACGCGCTGCAGCAGGGCGCGCCCCGCGTCGGACTGCAGGGCGGCGAAGCGGAAGCGGGCGCCGGCGTCGCGCTCGAGCACAAAGCGCACCGAGCCCTCGCAGAAGTTGCACACCCCGTCGAAGAGGACGATGGCGCCCTCCCCGCGCTCCTCGCTCGTCGCCGGCGCTGCCACAGTGAGTCGGAGTCTAGACGTTGTCCGAAGGGACATCCCCCTCGGGGGCCTCACGCGGAATTGTGGCGGGCCGGCTCACCCCGTCTCTCTTTTTTTGGTAGACCTCCCGCTCCGAACGCTCCACACCACCCATCCAACCGAGCACGAGAGGCCCGCCGATGAGCCAGTCTCCCCCCATCATCTACACCTGGACCGACGAAGCCCCCGCCCTCGCCACCGTCGCGTTTCTTCCGATCATCCGCGCCTTTGCCGCCGCCGCCGGCGTGCCGGTGGAGATGCGCGACATCTCGCTCGCGGGCCGCATCCTCGCCGCCTTTCCCGAGCGGCTCACCGCGGAGCAGCACACCCCCGACGGGCTCGCCGAGCTCGGGCAGCTCGTGCGCACCCCGGAAGCCAACGTCATCAAGCTCCCCAATATCAGTGCCTCGATCCCCCAGATGAAGGCGGCGATCGCCGAGCTCCAGGGCAAGGGCTACGACCTCCCCGAGTACCCCGAAGAGCCCAAGACCGACGAAGAGCGCGAGGTGCAGGAGCGCTACGACCGCGTGAAGGGGAGCGCGGTCAACCCGGTGCTGCGCGAGGGCAACTCCGACCGGCGCGCGCCCAACGCCGTCAAGGCCTACGCGCGCAAGAACCCGCACCGGATGGGCGCCTGGGCCGAGGGCTCGAAGACCCACGTCTCGACCATGGATGCGGGCGATTTCCGCCACAACGAGAAGTCGATCACTCTGGAGCGCGCGACCACGGCGCGGATCGAGCACGTCGCCGCCGACGGCACGACGAGCGTGTTAAAGGATGGCCTGGATCTGCTCGAGGGCGAGGTGCTCGACGCCACCTTCATGAGCGTGAAGGCGCTGGTCTCCTTTCTCGGGGCCCAGATCGCCGACGCCAAGGCCAAGGGGGTGCTCTTCTCGCTGCACATGAAGGCCACGATGATGAAGGTCTCCGACCCGATCATCTTCGGGCACACCGTGAAGGTGTTCTTCCGGGACGTCTTCGCCAAGCACGCCACCACCCTCGACGCCCTGGGGGTCGACGTGAACAACGGCTTTGGCGACCTCGTCGAGAAGATCGGCGATCTCCCCGAGACAGAGCGCAAGGTGATCGAAGCCGACATCGAGGCGGTCTACGCCGACGCCCCGGGTATCGCCATGGTGAACTCGGACAAGGGCATCACCAACCTCCACGTCCCGAGCGACATCATCATCGACGCCTCGATGCCGCCGATGATCCGCGACTCGGGCGGGATGTGGAACGCCGACGGCGAGCTCCAGGACTGCAAGGCGGTGATCCCCGACAGCAGCTACGCCGGCGTCTACCAGGCGGTGATCGAAGACTGCCAGCGGCACGGCGCCTTCGACCCGGCGACGATGGGGAGCGTGCCCAACGTCGGCTTGATGGCGCAAAAGGCCGAGGAGTACGGCTCCCACGACAAGACCTTCGAGGCCCCCGCCGACGGCGCGATGCGCATCGTCGACACCGAGGGCACCGTGCTGATCGAGCACCGCGTCGAGGCCGGCGACATCTGGCGCGCTTGCCAGACCAAGGATGCGCCGGTCCGCGACTGGGTGAAGCTCGCCGTGACGCGCGCGCGCGCGACCGGAGCCCCCGTGGTGTTCTGGCTGAACCGCGAGCGCGGCCACGACGCCGAGCTGATCAACAAGGTGGAGGCCTACCTCCTCGACCACGACACCCAAGGGATCGAGACTCACATCCTGTCACCCATCGAGGCGACGCGTTTCTCGCTCGAGCGGATCCGCCGGGGCGAGGACACCATCTCGGCGACAGGCAACGTGCTGCGCGACTACCTGACCGACCTCTTCCCGATCCTCGAGATCGGGACCAGCGCCAAGATGCTGTCGATCGTCCCGCTGATGAACGGCGGCGGGCTCTTCGAGACCGGTGCCGGCGGCTCGGCACCCAAGCACGTGCAGCAATTCGAGGCCGAGGGACACCTGCGTTGGGATTCCCTCGGCGAGTTCCTGGCGCTGGCGGCGGCCCTCGAGCACATGGGCGACCACTTCGGCAACCCGGGCGCCCATCTCCTCGGGGAGACCCTCGACGAGGCGACGGCGCAGCTCCTCGACAACCGCCGCGCGCCCTCGCGCAAGGTGCACGAGCTCGACAACCGCGGGAGCCAGTTCTACCTGGCGCTCTACTGGGCGCAGGCAGTCGCGGCCCAGACCACCGATCCCGCCCTGGCGGAGCGCTTTGCGCCGGTCGCCAAGGCCCTCGCGGAGAACGAAGAAACCATCGTCGGCGAGCTCAACGAGGCGCAGGGCCCGGCCCAGGACGTGGGCGGCTACTACCGGCCCGACCCGGAGCTCGCCGAGCGCGCGATGCGGCCGAGCGCCACCTTCAACGAGATCATCGCGGGCATCTAGCCGACTTCCGCCTCGTTTTCGGAAGCGGGCCCCGGGGGATACCCAACCGGGGCCCGCGTCGGTTCTCGCCTCCGTCGCCCGTCCTCCGTCGCCCGTCCCCCGTCCCCCATCCCCCATCCCCCGTCCCGATTGGGACGCAACTTTCTCGATGTCGCCGGGTTGAATCCGGTGATGCAACGCGCCTCGGACTTCACCGCCACGCGGCTGCTACGCCGCGCCGGCTACGGCGCGCGACCCGCGGACGACCCGGCGGTCTCCGCGGAGACGTGGCTCGCCGGCCAGCTACAGCCGCCGGCGGGGCCGGACCCGAGCCTCGGCGACCGCCTCCACGGCCTCGAGCTCGACGTCGGCCTCGACGCCCTCGCGCAGTCGGCGTCGATGCGCGAGATGCGTCGCTCCCCGGAGGCGCGCCGCTCGATGCGCCGGCGCAGCCAGCAGATCGCCGGGCAGGTCTCGGCGGCGCGGGTGGTGCGCGCGGTGCACAGTGACTGGCCGCTGCGCGAAGTGATGGTCGACTTCTGGTCGAACCACCTCAGCGTCGATCGCCGCAAAGGAATCGTCGGCGCGCTCCTCGCCCACTACGAAAGCGAGGTGCTGCGCCGTCACGCGCTGGGGCGCTACGAAGATCTGCTCCTCGCCAGCGCGAAGAGCCCGGCGATGCTCCTGTACCTCGACAACTGGCGCTCCTTCGCCGAGCACCCGCTCTTTCCCAAACGCGGATTGAACGAGAACTACGCCCGCGAGCTCCTCGAGCTCCACACCGTCGGCCTCGACGCCGGCTACACCCAGGACGACGTCGTCGCCGTCGCGCGGGTGCTCTCGGGCTGGTCGCTCGCCCGGCGCGAGCCCGCGGGCTTTCGCTTTCGGCCGCGGGTACACGACGGGCGGCGCGTCCGGGTGATGGGCGAGCCCGTGCCCGGCGAGGGCATCGAGCGCGGCGAGGCGCTGCTGCGACGGCTGGCGCGACACCCCGCGACCGCGCGGCACTTGGCGACGAAGCTGGTGCGCCGGTTCGTCGACGACGCCCCGCCGCGGGCCCTCGTCGCCCGCGCGACCGACCGCTACCTCGAACGCGAAGGCGACATCGCCGCAGTGCTCGAGCTGGTGCTCGAGGCGCCGGCGTTCCGCGACCCGACCCGGCGGAAGTTCCAGACCCCGTGGCGATGGTGGGTCGAGTCGATCCGCTCCACGGGCGGCCGTTGCGACGGCGGTCGCCCCACCCAGATGCTGCTCGCGCGTCTCGGCGAGGCGCCCTTCCGCGCTCGCAGCCCCGCCGGCTACCCCGAGGTGGCGTCGAGCTGGATCGATCCGGGGGCGATGATCGAGCGGATCGGCGCCGCCTTCGCGCTCGCGCGGGGCGCCGTGCGAGGGAGCGCGCTGGGCACCGTCGGAGCGGTTGCGGAGCCACGCGCGATCGCGCTCTGCACCCCGGAGGCGCTGTGGACCTGACCCGCCGCGAAGCGCTCCTCGCGGGAGCGATCCTGCTGGCCGCTCCCGGGCGCGCGCTCGGCGCCGCGGCCGACCCGCGCGCGCCGCTCTGGGTGTCGGTGCTGCTCCGCGGCGGCGCCGACGGGCTCCAGCTCGCGCCGCCCCGGAGCGACCGACACTACCGGCGCGCCCGCCGCGACCTCGACCCGGGCGAGGGTCTCGCGATCGGGTCGGGCTTCTCGCTCCACCCCGCCCTCTCCCCGCTGGCGCCCGCGGTGGAGCGCCGCCGGGTCGCGCTGGTTCCCGCGGTGGGGCTGCCCCATCCGACCCGCTCGCACTTCGCGGCGCAGGACCGTCTCGAGTGGGGCGTCGCGGGCACCCGCGGCACCGCGGACGGCTGGGTGGCGCGCGCCCTCGACGCCCGCTCCGACCCCGGTCTCGACGCGTTGGCCATTGCGCCGGCGCTCCCGTTGGCGCTGCGCGGCTCGTCGTCGCTGGCCGTCGAGCATCCGGCCCAGCTCGGCTTGGCGTCGGTGAGCCGCGCAGCCCTGGGATCGCTCCGGCGGGTCTTCGCCGCCGGGGATGACCCCGCGAGCCGGGCGGGGGTGGAGGCGCTCGACGTGTGGCGGGGGATGGAGCCCGCGGTGCGAAACGCGGCGAGGTTCGGGGGGCGGTGCGGTCGGCGTCGGCGACCCGGGCTCGAGGCCGCTGTCGCACAGCTCGTCGCTCTCGACGAGAGCGGCTTCCCGCTCACGACCGTGTGGCTCGAAAGCGACGGGTGGGACACGCACCGCGGACAGAAGCCCAGCGCCGCGCGTCGTCTCGCCGACCTCGGGGCGGCGCTCGCGGCACTGTGGGCGCACTTCGCCCCCCGGCGCGAGCTGAGCGTCGTGGTGAGTACCGAGTTCGGGCGGACCCTCCGCCCCAACGGGAGCGGCGGCACCGACCACGGCACCGGGGCAGCGGCCCTCGTGATGGGGACGCGCGTGCGGGGCGGCGCAGTGGGCGATTGGCCGGGCCTCGGGGAGTCGGCGCTCTACGAGGGCCGCGACCTCGACCCGCGGGTGGACCTCCGGGAGGTCTATGCCGAGACCCTCGAGGCCCAGTGGCGACACCCGGTCGACGCCGGGGTATTCCCGGATCTCGAGCGCCGCGGTCTGGGGCTCTTCGAGGCGGCCGCGTAGGGCGGGGGCCCGCGGCGGCGGTCTTTGGTGGCGGCGAGCGTTTCGCGCCATCCTCTCCCTCGCCGCGCCGACGGCGGGCGAACCGGGAGTAGGCGAGATGGACCTCGAGCGCGCGACCGAGCAACTCTTCGAGACGACCGCACGGGGCGAGGCCCCGCCGGCGGCGCTCGAGAAGCATCTCTCCATCGAGGACGGCCTGACCGTGCAGCTCGGCGTCCTCGACCGGCGGCTGGCGGCGGGGGAGCGCCAGGTCGGCTGGAAGCTCGCGGGCACCGCAGCCCCGACCCGGGAGCGCCTCGGGATCGAACGCCCACTCTGGGCCTACCTCCTCGAGCGCGGCCGCGTCGCGAGCGGCGCGGAGGTGGCGATCGGCGAAGGCGTTTTTCTTTTCGAGTGTGAGCTCCTCGTGACCGTGGGCGAGCGGCTGGCGGGCCCGGGCGTCGACCGCCAGCACGTGGTCGCGGCCGTGGAGCGGGTCGAAGCGGCCTTCGAGCTGGCCCAGATGCGGGTCAACGTCGGAGCCGACGTCGGGCTGGCCGTCGCGGACGGCGTCGCGGCGTGGGGGCTCGTGGTGGGCGAAGGCCGATCGGCTGAGGGGCTCGACCTGGGCTCGATCCGGGTCGTCGCGCGCAAGAACGGCGAGACGATCTTCGACGTGCTCTCGCGCGACGCGGTCGACGACCAGTTCGCGTCGATCGCGCTCCTCGCCAACGAGCTCGGCGCCCGCGGCCGCGCCATCGAGGCCGGCCACTGTGTGCTCACCGGCTCCTTTGGCGACCCGGCTCCGCTGGCGCGCGGCGACCGGTGGGAGGCCGAGCTCTCTTCGGTGGGCAGCGTGGCGGTGGCGATCCGCTAGCTGCCGCCCGCGGGCCCCGCCGACCCCCACCGAAGGAGGGCGACGCGGTACCCTCCCCCTCCGTGCCTGCCGAGCGCCCGCCCCTCGCCGAAGCTTCCGGCCCGTCGCGCGGCGCGCTGGCTTCGTTGCTCTCGCTGCTCCGAGACCGCGACCACACCCGAGCGGGGCTGCTGGGCTCGGTGCTGGTGCTGGCGTTGCCCTCGATGATCACGGGCATCTTCGGCCACGGCCTGTTCCAGATCGTCGAGCTGCGCTTCCTCGGCACCCTGGGCCCCGACGCAGTGGCCGCGGCCGGCGCCAGCAACCAGATCCTCCGACAGGTGCTGTTTCTCCCCACCTTCGGGATGTCGATCGCCGTCCAGATGTGGATCGCGCTGCGGATCGGCGCCGGTGTGATCGAGGAGGCGGAGCGCGCCGCCGGCCAGGCCTTCGTGATCGGCGGAGTGCTCGCGCTGATCGCCATCGTCGCCGGCGTCTTCGCCGGGCCGCTGGTGGCTCTGGTGTCCCAGGACCCGGCCGTCGTCGCGCTCGGGACGGCCTACATCCGCATCACCTTTTTCACCTTGTCCGCCGTCATCGCCACCCAGCTCTTCACCTCGGTGCTGATGGGCGCCGGGGAGTCGACCACGCCGCTCCTCATCACCGTCGCCTCGACGCCACTCTCGATCGGAGCGCAGTGGGTGCTCACCTTCGGCGGGTTCGGTCTCCCGGCCCTCGGGATCGCCGGGATCGCGTGGGGGGCGGCGTTTGGCGGTCTCTTCGGCACCGCGGCTTCGCTCTGGGTGCTCTTCACCGGGCGCTGCCGCGTCCACGTCCGCGGCCGTCACCTGCTGCCCAACCGCCGCGTCCTCGGCGAGATCCTCACCTTCGGATGGCAGCCGACCGCGCACTTCTTTGCGCGCTCGCTGATCATCATGGCCTTCATGTGGCTCGCGGGCCGGCTCGGGGGCCCCGTGCAGGCGGCCTTCACGATCGGGCTGCGGCTCGAGATCCTGGTCGCGATGGTGGCGTTCCCGATCGCCAGCGCCTGCGCCACCCTGGTCGGTCAGAACCTCGGTGCCGGCGACACGCGGCGGGCGTGGCGCGCGATCGGCGTCAGCATGGCCTCGGTCACCGGGGTCACGGCACCGGCGGCACTCACGCTCTTCTTCTTCCGTCACCCGATCGCCGCGTGGTTCAGCAACGACCCGGCCGTCGCGACGATGGCCGCCGAGTACCTCTTCTACATCTCGTTTCTGCTCGTGTTCTACGGGCTCTACTTCGTCGCGTTGCGCACGCTCCAGGCCGCCGGCGACATGAACACGCCGATGCTGATCTCGGTCACCCTCGCGCTCTTCGTGGGCACCCCGCTGGGCTTCGGGCTCTCCACCTACACCGACCTGGGTCCCACTGGGATGTGGATCGCGAGTCTGGTGTACGGCGTGCTGAACTCGTCGCTGATGGTGGGGTGGCTGCTCACGGGCCGCTGGGTGGGACGCGAGCGGCCCGTGGCCGCACCCGCTCGCCGGGCTGCCGTCGCGCGGGAGAGCTCGTAGCCGTTTCGCCCGGCCCGGGGCGTGTCAGACTCCGGCGATGGAGTTTGCGGCCAAGGTCGACCTGTGGTTCCTGCTGCTCTTCTACGGTCTCGGCGGGCTGATGGTGTTCGCGGCGCCGTGGGTGCGTCGGCAGCCGCGCGGCGCGACGGGTAGCGCCCTCCTCCTCGTGATCGGGGTGCTCTTCGTCGCGGTCGGATGGCGCGCCTCGGCGGTGCGCTACGTGATCACCGAGGGCGGCTACCTCGACGCGACCGGCTGGCCGATGGGCGGCCGGATCACCCACGCGAGCGAGATCCATCGGGTAGAGCCGAGCCGCGACCCCCGCGCGTCCCACGCCGCGTCCCTCGACCGGCTGCGCATCGACCACGGTCGGGGCGGCCTGATCTTCATCGCGGTCCGCGATCCGTCGGGCTTTCTCGACGCCCTCGCCGCGCAGGACCCGGCCCTCGAACGCACCGCCAGCGGCATCCGCCGCGCGGAGCCCCGAGCCGCCGGCCGCTGAGCCCGGTCAGCTCGACGCGGGCCCGGCGGACGCCCCCGCCCGAGGTGCGGCGGCCTGCCGCCGAACCGCGCCGGGGCGGACGACCTCGGGGAAGCGGTCGCGGAAGGCGGCGACCACCAGACGCGCGGCCTTCTCGAGACCGAGGGTCTCGGTGTTGACCACGAGGTCGTAGAGCGCTGGGTCGTCGGGATCCACGTGGAAGTGGAAGTCGATGAAGCTCTTCCGGTCGCGCTCCTCTTCCGCCACCCGTGCGGTGGCGGCCTCCGCGTCGAGCTGGAGCGCGTCGCGACGCCGCCCGCGGCGGAAGGTCTCCGAGGCGACGACCAGCACCCGCAGCGTGTGCGCCGGGGGCAGGACGTAGGCGCTGCCCCGGCCGAGGATCACGGCGCGCCCCCGCTCGCGCAGCGTGCCGAGGGTGCGGAGCAGCCCCTGCTGGTAGACATCTTCGGTGAAGACGGGGGTGTGCATCGCGTCGTTCACCCAGCGCTCGATCCCCAGACGAACGTGCTCGTCGAGGTCGGCGACGAGCTCGCGCTGCACCCCGATCTCGCGGGCGATCTGGTCGACCAGCTCGATCCCGAAGAAGCCGAAGCCCAGGGCGTCGGCCACGCGGCGACCGAGCTCGGCACCACCGGACCCCGGGAGTCGGGAGAGCGCCACGCAGGGCGCCGGCGTGGCGCTACCGCGCCGGGTTTCGAGCTCCCAGCGGCGCACCTGGTTGGTGACGATCGTCTCGAGGCTGCGGGGTGACGGGTTGGGCATGGCGACCCCCTGTTGCTGGCCGCACCCGCTTGGGGAGCGGCGACGAAAGGATGCCTCAGGCCCGCAGGCGCTGCGAACGGGCGCGCCGTCGGACCCGACTCAGTTCCCGGACACGATCCCGATCCGCTCTCCCGTGGCGGAACCCAGGTAGTACTTCGGGCCGACCTGCACCGCGACGGTCGCGAGCCCAAAGGGCGGACCGCCGCCCTCGGCCACGGTGGTCGCCTCGCCGGTGGCGGGGTCGATCGCGACGACGCCGAAATCGATCGGACAGAACGGCGCGTCGGACTCGACGCACTTCAACACGGCCTCCAGGTCCGCGCGGATCGACGCGACGAGGAGACGCCCGTCGGGGGCCCAACTGATGTTGTCGGGGTGCTCGACCTCGGTCTCCCAGAGCCGCTTCCCGGTGGCGCGCTCGACGGCGATCGCCTTGTCGCTGAGGGTGAAGACGACGTACGCCACCGCGCCGTCGGGCGAGGTCTGGACGCCGTTGGTGACGACGCCCTCGGTACCCTCGATCATTCGCCACCCTCCGGCCGGGGTCCACTCGACGGCGTGCCCCATCGGCGGCTCCTCGCCGTCGGCCCGGTGCAGGAGATCGTCCACGGCCGTCCCCCGCTTCATCATATGGCTGGCGATAAACCCGCCGTCGGGAAGACCGGCGACGTCGTTTAGCCAGACGTGATCGGGGGCCACGACACAGCCGCGCCAGCGCAGCGACGGCGTGTCGCTCGCCGCGCCGGAGAGCTCGAAGATCTCCACCGACTCGCGCGACGCGTGGTTCACGGCGAGCACGCGGTCGCCGCCGTCGGGCCCCTTGGTGAGGTGGATGCCGTGGGGCGCGAAGACCGCGCCGATCGGCTCGGTGCAGGCCGGGTCGCCCCAGAGCGCATCTGGCTCCTCGTCGGCGGGCAGCGGGTAGAGCACCTGGCGCTCGTCGCTCTCGAGGTGAAGCGCCGTGATCGTTCCGGGGCGTTTGCCGGCGAGGCCCCCGTACTCGCTCACCAGCACCCGACTCGCCCCCGGCAGGACCTCCAGATCCTCGGGTGCCTTGAAGTCGCAGAAGAGTCCCACCGTCTCGGTCTCGGGGCAGGACGAGGTCGCGCCCCCACAGCCGAGCCCGAGCCCCAAAGCCATCCCGACAGCGATCGTCCCGATGAGTACGCGTTGCATGGTCACCTCCCTCCGATGTCGCGGGATGGTACACCCGCGCCGGGGCCCGCTGCGCCGTGCTTTGGTCAATCGTGGGTAAATTGCAACGACCGAACAGGCTCTGCGGCGTAGCGGCGGAGGGACAGCGTTAGTTGATGTCGATCGATTCCCACAGCGCGTTGCGCGGGGTCGCGGCCCGGGCGGCGCGGCGGATGCCCACCGCGAAGGCGCCGGTGTGCGGGTCGACTGAACACCGCTCCGCTTCGTCGTGGCCGCCTGCGTAGGCCCTGACCATCGTCTTCTCGAGCTCGTCGACCACGCGGTCCAACTCCCGGCGAAACTGCTGGATGTTCTGTGCCCACTCGAAGTAGCTCACGGTCACCCCGCCGGCGTTGGCGAGGATGTCGGGCACGACGAGCACGCCGCGCTGGTGGAGGATCTCGCTGGCGTCCGGGGTCGTCGGGCGCTTGGCCGCCTCGACGATCACTGAGGCGCGAACGCCCTCGGCGTTGTCGACGCTGATCGCGTCCTCGGGGGCGGAGGGCACCAGCACGTCGGCGGGTACATGCGCGCCAGCGCGGCGATAGCGATGGCAGGCGTCGAGCACGGCGAACACCTCGTCGGGGGCACGGTCGCGGGCAAATTAGCCGAGGGAGACCCGGTGGTATCTTGCCCGCGTTGGAGGAACGCATGTTCGAAGCGGCCGAAACGGGACAGACGCTCAGCAAGAAAGCTTTCGAGGCCCGCGCGGCAGAGCTTCGGCTGGCGCTCATCAACGCCCAGTACGAGCTGCAGACGAGCACGGCGCCGGTAGTCGTTCTGATCGCCGGCGACGACCGGCCCGGCGCGGCTGGGGTGCTGAACCGCTTTCACGAGTGGATGGACGGGCGCTACCTCGCGACTCGGGCCTTCGGCCCGCTCACCGAGGGGGAACGTCTGCGGCCCGAGCCCTGGCGGTTCTGGAACGCCTTGCCGGCCCGCGGCCGGGTCGGGTTGTTCCTCGGCGGGTGGGCGCAAACAGCGATCGCGGCGCGGTTCGAGGGTCGGCTCGATTCCGACGGCTTCGACCGCGCAGTCGATCGCTTCAACCGCTTCGAGGAAGCCTTTCGCGCGGATCGTGGGGAGCTGGTCAAGCTCTGGATCCACCTCGCCAAGGCCGAGCACGAAAAGCGCCTCGCCAAGGCGTCGAGGGGCCGCGGGGAGAGCTGGCGGGTGGACGAGGTGGACTGGCGGATCTGCGACGACTACGACGAGATGGCCCCGCTCGCCGAAGAGCTCGTCGAACGCTCGGCCGAGGGCTCCCCGTGGCACCTCGTCGAAGGGACCGACGCTCGCTTCCGGGACGTGCGCTCGGCGGAGCACGTACTCGCGGGGCTCGAGGCCGCCTTGGCCCGCCCGACCGCCGAGCTCCCCGAGACCACGCCCGCCGCGGTCTCGGTGCGAAGTCCGAGCGTCCTCGACGGCGTCGACCTCGACCAGACGATCGACCCCGAGGTCTACAAGAAAGAGCTCGCCAAGCTACAGCGGCGGCTCGCCAAACTCTCCGGGCAGGCGAGCGAGGACGGGCTCCGGGTCGTCCTCGTCTTCGAGGGCTGGGACGCCGCGGGCAAGGGCGGCGTGATCCGCCGGCTCACCCACGCGCTCGACGCCCGCGACGTCACCGTCGTGCCGATCGCGGCTCCCTCGGAGGAAGAGCGTCGCTACCACTACCTGTGGCGTTTTTGGCGGCGGGTTCCCCGCGCCGGGCGGATGGTGATCTTCGACCGCAGCTGGTACGGGCGGGTGCTGGTCGAGCGGGTCGAGGGGTTCGCCCGCGAGGACGAGTGGCAGCGCGCCTACGCCGAGATCAACGAGTTCGAACGCGAGCTCGTCGACGACTACAGTGTGGTGCTGAAGTTCTGGCTCCACATCGACCCCGAGGAGCAGCTCCGCCGCTTTCGCGACCGCGAGAAGACGCCCTACAAGAAGTACAAGATCACCGACGAGGACTACCGCAATCGCGACCAGTGGCAGGCGTACGTCGCGGCGGTGCACGACATGGTCGAGCACACCAGTACACCCTCCGCACCCTGGCACCTCGTCGCGGCCAACGACAAACGCAGCGCGCGGGTCGAGGTGATCGACACGGTGTGCGACGCGATCAAACAAGCGCTGAAGAAGAAGGGGCGTCGCAGCTAGCCGGGCGGTTCCATACGATACCGGCATGAGTGCAGACCACCCGACTCCGCCCCCCGCCGAACGCGCCGCCGAAGAGCGAAACGTCCACACGGCGGTGGAGATCACGATCCGGTTGGGCGCGCTCCTGCTCCTCGCGGCGCTGTGTCTGAGCATCCTCGCGCCCTTCGCGGGGATCGTGCTGTGGGCCGCGATCATCGCCATCGCCGCCGACGAACCCTACCGGCGTCTGCTCTCCTGGGTCGGGGGCCGGCGCCGGCTCGCGGCGGTGCTCTTTACGGTGATCGGCTTCACTGTTCTGATCGTTCCCTCGGTGATGCTCTCCGAAACGTTGGTCGGCGGTTCGCAGCGCTTCGCCGCCAAGCTCCAGAGCGGCGAGATTCTCGTCCCCGCGCCACCGGAGAAGGTCGCGTCACTTCCGGTGGTCGGCGACCGGATCTACGAGTTCTGGCACCAGGCCTCGGAGAACCTCGACGACGTCCTCGAGCGGCTCCAGCCTCAGCTCGAGGCCTTGAGCCGCTGGTTGCTGCGCGCCGCGGGCGCAGCGGGGATCGCCCTGCTCCAGCTCGGCCTCTCGATCGTCCTCGCCGCGGTCCTGTTGGTGCGCAGCGAGGGCCGGCGCGCCGCGATCACCCGCTTCGCGACGCGGCTGGCGGGCGGGCGGGGTCCGGAGTTCTCGGAGCTCGCCAACGCCACCGTGCGGAGCGTCGTGCAGGGTATCCTCGGCGTCGCGGTGATCCAGGCCACCCTCGCCGGCGTCTCGTTCATGCTCGTCGGTCTGCCCGGCGCCGGGCTCTGGGCGCTCTTCGTGTTGATGTTCGCGGTAGTCCAGGTGCCGGTCGCGCTCGCGCTGATCCCGCCGGTAATCCTCGTCTACACGACCTCGAGCACCACCGTCGCCGTAATCTTCGGGATCTGGTGTCTCCTGGTCTCGCTGATCGACAACGTGCTCAAGCCCATCCTCTTCGGGCGCGGCGTGCAGGTGCCGACGGTCGTGATCTTTCTCGGGGCGATCGGCGGGATGCTCACCATGGGCATCATCGGGCTCTTTCTCGGGGCCGTCGTGCTCGCGCTGGGCTACGAGCTCTTCATCGCGTGGCTGCGAGGGGCCGACGAGGAGGCCGCTGCGGCGGAGTCCTAGTCGAAGGCCCCGCGCAGGCCCTCGAGGAAACGCAACACCTCGTCTGCATCACGCGCCGACCGATCGTCTTGCGCACCGAGCCCCCCGCCCCCGCCACCTGATCGGTCGAGGTGCGGTTGTGGTAGTAGACGAAGGAGCCCGACTCGGCGGGGAGCCCACCCCACACAGTCTCCGACACGTTGTAGGAGCGCGCGACGTAGAACTGCCGCTCGGCCACCAGCGCGCGGCCGTCGCGCAGCCCGGCCATCGCGTGGGAGAGCACCACCGTCGGGCGCCCCTCGACCTCCTGCAGGATCCAGAAGAAGCGGTGGATCAAATCCCAGGTCGGACGGGGCCGTCGCGGAAACTCCGCCCACGCTTCATAGAAGTCGGGCAGCTGCTCGCGGAGCAGCCGGTAGCCCTGTGTCGCCGAGCGAAGCTCTTGGCCCGGCTGCGCCTCGCGGCGCCCGCGCTCTCTCTCGACGCCGTCGACGGGGTCGGGGGCGGCCGCCGTGGGTGAGGGAACGACGAGCGCGACGAACAGAGCGATCCGGAAATGCCGGGAGCGGAGGACGCGCATGTCGTCACGCTATCAGACCCCTAGCGTCGACCGTCCGTCTACAACACGTCATTTCGTTTTCATCTTGTGGCGTTCGTCCCCACGCGTGCTGTCGCTTCGCAACGCGACCGTTATGTTGCCGCTCGAAATCGTTCCCACATCACACGAAAGGATCTCCTACGTGAAGTCTATGAGAAAGCGCGCGACGGTCTTGGCCGTCGGAATGGGCCTGGCCCTGGGTCTCGCCGGATGCGTCGGCGCGCCTGTCGTCCCGCCGCTCGGCCTCATCTACACCGACATCGACGCTCCGCTGAACCTGCGCGGCGAAATGGGCAGCAAGCGCGGCGAGGCAGAAGTCGTCTCGTACCTCGGCCTGATCTCGGTGGGTGACGCGAGCGTGAAGACCGCGGCTGCCGCCGGCGGGATCTCGAACGTCAAGCACGTCGACTACGACTTCTACAACTTCCTCGGGCTCTTCCAGCGCTTCAAGACCGTCGCGTACGGAGACTGAGCCATGCGTCTGGCACTCGGTCTCGCATTCCTCGCAGTCGTCGGGATGACGACCGGTTGCGTGATGGGGCCCCCGCGCCCCGACGCGCCCTACCGGCTCGCCAGCAAGGCGAAGACGCCGGTGATGCCGCCGCCCGGGCTGCTCTACCGGAAGAGCAAGGCGCCGCTCTCCTTCGGCCCGACGGATTTCGGGTCGAAGTTCGGGCGCGCCACCTCGACGCAGATCGGTCTACCTCCGCTGCCCTTCCCGGGGCTCACCGCGGGGCTCGACCTGTTTGCGTGGGGCGACGCTTCCGAGAAGACCGCCGCGGCGAACGGTGGGATCACCAACATCAAGCACACCGACTATGAGATGGAGGTGATCTTGATGGTGTTCCGGCGTTTCACCCTGGAAGCCCACGGGGACTAGCACCCCGTGTTCCGCCCCCCGCGGCGACGCGGGGCCGGCATCGACGAGCCCCGGTACCCTTCGCGGTGCCGGGGTTTTTCGTTTCGAGGGAGGTTTCCCGTGATCCGCGCCGTCCACCACACCGCCATCTCGACCGGCGACCTGGAGCGCTCGGTCGCCTTCTACCGCGATCTCTTGGGCTTCGAGGAGGTCACGGCTTTTGCCTGGGAGCAAGGCGCCGAGAGCATCGACCGGCTCACCGGGCTGGAGAGCTCGGCGGCGCGGGTGGCGCTGCTGCGTTTGGAGAACGCGTTTGTCGAGCTCTTCGAGTACAGCGCGCCGCCTCCGACCCGGGGCGACCCCGCGCGGCCGGTCTGCGACCACGGCATCACCCACTTGTGTCTCGAGGTGACGGAGCTCGACGCCGAGTACCAGCGACTCTCGGACGCCGGCATGCGTTTTCACTGCGCGCCGATCGATGCCGGCGAGGTCGGGGTGCGCGCCGTCTACGGGCGCGACCCCGACGGCAACGTGGTCGAGCTCCTCGAAGTGACCGACCCCGCGAGCCGCTTTTCCCTGCGGTCCGACTAGCCGGCGGCGACCCGCCCGGCGAGCGCGCGGAGCAACGCCGCCCCGTCGCCGCGCCAGGACGATCCGTGCATACACGCGAGCACACGCGGCTCCGTCTTCACGAGCTTGTCGAAGAGGGCACCGGTCTGGGGCGTGTTGGCGTAGTAGTCGAACTCGGCGCGGGTCGCCTCGCTGGCCTCGAGGATGTCGTGCTCGACCACGGGCTCGTGTTCGTGACCCGCCTGGGTGAGCAGGTCGCCACAGAAGAGGGTCGCCGTGCTCGTTTCGAAGACATGTCCGCAATCCCACGCGTGCGGCAGATGGGGGGTGGCGAGCCACTGCACGGAGTGGGCGCCGAGGGAGAGGGTCTCGCCGTCCCGGAGCACCCGCGGCGGGCGGTCGGCCATATCCTGGATCGAAGTCAGCGCGCTCAGCTCGCCGCAGAGGGGCACGGCGTTCGGTGCCGCAGCCAGGAACTCGTTCAGCGCCCCGCATTCGTCGGCCTCGTAGTGGGAGAAGCCGATGTGGCGCAGCCGCTCGAGGGGGAGCACCGAGACGACGGCGTCGCGCACCAGCGGAAACATCGCCCGCAACCCGGTGTGGTAGAGGAGCGGCTCGTCGTCGTCGATCAGGAACTCGTTGAAGGTGAAGCCGCCGGGAAACTCGCTCGGCGGCACCGGGGTGCTGATCCGGTAGATGCCTTCGGCGATCTCGTCGACACGCGTGCCGCTGGCGGGGTCCGTGACGGCCATGACGCTCCTTCCGTGCGCTAGCGCCCGAAGCGCGGCGTCCGTTTCTCGAGAAAGGCGACCATCCCCTCGCGGGCGTCGTCGCCGAGAAAGAGCTCGACCTGGGCGCGGCCTTCGAAGTCGAGGGCCTCGTCGAGGCCCCCGGTGACGCCGAGCTGGACGCCGGTCTTAATGTGGGCGATCGCCTCCGGCGGGCCGTCGGCCAGCGACCGCGCGAAGGCGAAGACGGCCTCACCGAAGCCCTCCTGAGGGAGGAGCTGGTTCAACAGGCCGATCCGGTAGGCCTCGTCGGCGTCCACGCGGTCGCCGCGCATCATGAGCTCCAGGGCCTTCCCGGGGCCCACCGCGCGGGGCAGCAGATAGAAGCCGCCCCAGTCGGGAACGAGGCCAATCTTCACGAAGCTCTCGGAGAACACCGCCTTGGGTGTCCCGAGACGGATGTCACACGCAAGCGCCAGGTTGATCCCGGCGCCGGCCGCGGGCCCGTGCACCGCCGCCACACTCGGCTTGCGCATCCCGAGGAGTGCGCGGACGCCGCGCGCGGCGAGGCCGATGCGACGTTTCAACACCGAATCGTCGCCGGCGCGCTGGAGCTCGGCCATGCTGGCGATGTCACCCCCGGCGCAGAAGGCGCGGCCCGCTCCCTGCACCAGCACGCAACGCACCTGCGGATCGTCGGCGGTCTTTTCGAGGCCTTCGACCAGTGCCTCGCGCATCGGATCGTCGAAGGCGTTCATCACGTCTGGCCGGTTCAGGGTGAAGACGCGCACGCCGTCCCGGGTTTCGACCCGCAGAGTGGAGTCGCTCACTGTCTCTCCTCGGGGCTCAGGTCTCGTGGTCCTCGATCGCCATGTACTCCTCGATGGTGAGGAGTCCCTCCGCCTCCGCGCGCTCGCGGTCACCGGGGGCCAGGACGTCCTGGAAGCCATCGACGCGTTTCCAGGCCGGCAGCGGCGGCGTATCTCCGCGGGGTACGTAGCTCGACGCCTGAAGCTTTCGATATCGGTGCACGTAGCGCGGGCAGTTCGGGAACACCTCCTCGACCGCGATTCGCACGACCAGCTCGGCACCCGTGATCTCTCCGACCAGGGGGTCGTCAGCGTCGATCGTCGCGTTCCCGTGGACCCGCAGACGGTGCGCGCCGGTCTCGAAGTCCACGAAGAGGAGCCCCACCTTGCCCGCCGCCGAGATGTTCCCCGCCGACACGAACATGCCGTTGCCGTCGTAGATCGGCAGCACCAGCGTCTTCTCGTCGAGGGCGCGCACAAAGCCCGGGTCGCCGCCCTTGTAGGACACCGAGGGGTACCCGCGCTCGTCGACGGTCGAGAGAAAAACCATGTCGCGGCTCTCGACGAAGCCGCGCTCCTCTTCGGTGAGGAAGTCGTGCACCGTCGTCGCCTCGATGCGGTCGGCGAGGGCCCGGGTCTCGAAGCGATCCTGGAGCGCGCGGTGGTGGTCGCCGTAGAGGGTGCTCACCGCGGGCGCCTAGGCCTCGATGCCGTAGAAGCGCAGCGCGTTCGCCCCGAGCACCAGACGCTGGTCTTCGACGGGGAGCGGCGCCACGCGCTCGCGCATCTCCTTCACGACGCCCATCGACGCGTCGATGTGCGGGTAGTCGGAGGCCCAGATGAAGTACTGCGCTCCGAGGTGGCGCACCACGTCGGCGGTGATCGACTCGTCCGGGTCCGCGGAGACCAAACACTGGCGGCGGAAGTAGTCGCTGGGCTGCATCGTGAGGATGGTGAGCGACTTCATCACCTCGAACTTGTGGTCGAGGCGGTCGAGCCACGCGGAGATCCAGTTGGCGCCGGCCTCGAGTACCGAGATCTTGAGCCGCGGGTAACGCTCGAGCACCCCGAGGCTCAGGAGCTCGGTGAAGCCCGCCATCACGTCGATCGCGAGAAAGGCGAAGTTGAAGAGGCCGAAGCGCGCCCCCTCCGTGTCCAGCGGGTCGATGTAGCTGGTGGTCGGCTGGTCGCGCACCACCACGTGGAAGCCCACCGGGAGCTCGCGCTCCTGGGCCGTCGCCCAGAAGCCGTCGAGAGAGGGGTCGTCGAAGCGTTTGCCGTTGCGCGCGAACATGTCCGGTGAGATGTAGACGCCGCGGCAGCCGGCCTCGTGGGCCCGCACCAGCTCCTTCACCGCGAGCTCGCCGTCGAGGAGGTTGATGTGCGCGATCGGCACCAGCCGCTTCGGATCGTGGCTGCAGAAGTCGACGATCCAGCGGTTGTAGGCCTCGGTATAGGCGTGGGCGAGCGCGGCGTCCTGGGTGTGTCCCTCCCAGCAGATCCCGATCGTGGGATAGAGCAGCGCGATGTCGATGCCCTCCTGGTCGAGCACCTCGATCCGCGCCTTCGGGTCGTAGCTCCCGGGCGGGCAACCGTCTTCGTAGGAGAAGCGGCCGGGTTCGAGGAGCGCCGAGGGATCCATCTCGATCCCGCCCAACGCGCCGAGCCGGTTGCGGATCGCCTCGAGGGATTTGCCGTCGATCAAGAGCACTTCGTCGCCGGCGGCGTCGCGGTCGACGCGGATCGCCCGGTCGCGGAAGCGCGGCTCGATGTAGTCGACCCAGGTGTTGCGGGGCTCGAGGACGTGGCCGTCGGCGTCGACGGTGAGGATGTCGGTCACGGGCATACGTGGCTCCTTCTCGGTCGGGCGAGGGTACCACGCGCTCCCCGGGGCCCACAGACGCGGACCGCGTTCAGGTCGGCTGCACCCAGAGGTCTTTGGAGAGCGAGTCGGTCAACACCTCGCAGCCGCTCTCGGTGACGAGGAGCTTGTCCTCGACGATGAAGATCCCGGCGTGCCAGTCGGGGCCGTCCATCCCGGCGATCACCGGCTCGACACAGAGCACCATCCCAGGCTCGAGCCGCGTCTCGCTGCTGTACACCACGTCGCGCTCGCCCAACCAGGGGAGCTCGTGCACCTCCATCCCGGTGCTGTGGCCCACGATGTTGATCAGGTTGTACTTGCCGAGCCCGTGACGCTCGAAGACCTCGATGCCCGCCTCGTAGACGTCTGCACCGCTCGCCCCCGGGCGCACGGCGTCGATACACGCGTCGTTGGCCTCGATACAGATGTCGAACCAGCGCCGCTGGTCGTCGCTCGGCGGGCCGAGCATCGCCTGGCGGATGAAGTCGGTCGCGTAGCCGCCGTAGGTCGCGCCGCCGTCGAGCATCACCATCTCGCCGTGCTGGATCGGGTGGTCGCTGGCGAGGGAGTTCACCATCTGCGCCCGGCCGGGGTAGCTCGAAACCGTGAGAAAGGTGGGCCGCGAGCCGAGCTCTGCCCCCTCGCGGTACATCGCGGCGCCGAGGGTCGCCGCGAGCTCCTTCTCGGTCATCCCGCTGTGGAGCGCGGCGAAGCCCTCGCGCACCGCCGTCTGGGAGATCTCGCAGGCGCGGCGGACCCGCTCCACCTCCGCGTCGGACTTGATCATCCGCACCGTCTGGAGCAGCTCGGTGGCGCTCGCGATCTCGGCGCGGGGCAAGCCCGCGCGCAGCGCCGCGTAGTCGTCCTGGGTCATCCCGAGACGCTGGCCAAAGCCCAGCTCCATCCCGATCCGTCCGGCGGCGAGCCCCTTGTCGCGGAGCGCGCCGACGACGTAGGGCACCGGGTTCTCCTGGTCGGGGTAGATCACCCGGTCGGGCACCCAGGAGGTGCCGACGGCGTTGCCCGTCTCCTGCCCGGGGACGATCAACGTGGGCCCGAGGGCGGGGTCGCGGGGTAGCAGCAGCATCAGCGAGCGGAAAAGCGACTCCCACAGAATCGTCAGGTAGCCGGAGAAGTAGCGGACGTCGAGCTCGTGGGTGAGCAGCAGCGCGTCGAGGCCCGCGTCTTCCATGAGCCGCACCGCGCGGCCGTAGCGGTCCGCGTACTCGGCCTGTGGAAACTCCGCGTAGGGCGCTTCGTCGGCCCGGAGCGCGACGGGCGAGGCCCCGCGCATCGTGTGGAGCAAGGCGTTGAAGTCGGTCATGGATTGGCCCCCACAGGGCGCGGCACCCGCCCGGGCGGAGCGCCTGGCCTGACGCCAGGATATCACCGGAGTCGCGAAAACGGGCATCCCCCATCCCGAAGTATCCTAGTCTCGAGCGACTCGGGACTCACGCGGGTGCCAGCGGCCCCGACGACAGGGGATGCGAAAGCGCGGAGCGAGGTTGAGCGAAGCACGGTCACACGACGAGCGTCCGATCCGGCTGGGCGTTTCTTCCTGTCTGCTCGGAGACGAAGTCCGGTTCGACGGCGGGCACAAACGAGATCGCTTCGTGACGGACCTGTTGGGCACCTTCGTCGAGTGGGTGTCGGTTTGCCCGGAGGTCGAGGCCGGTATGGGCATCCCCCGTCCGGCCCTGCGGCTGACGGGCGACAGCGATGCCCCGCGGATGCTTGAGATCAAGTCGGGCCGCGATCACACCGAAGCCATGAAGCGGTTCTCGGGGCGCCGCGTGCGCGCGCTCCGAGACCTCGACCTTTGTGGATACATCCTGAAGAAAGACTCCCCGAGCTGCGGAATGACCCGCGTGAGGGTCTACGGCGACAAGAACATGCCGAACCGGAAGGGTCGGGGGCTCTACGCATCCGCGCTGATGACGGCGTACCCGAACCTTCCCGTCGAGGACGAGGGGAGGCTCAACGACTCCAAACTGCGCGAGAATTTTATCGAGCGCGTCTTCGCCTACCGGCGGCTCTGCCGGCTCTTCCGCGGGCGCTGGACACGCGGCCAGGTGGTCGCCTTCCACACGGCCCACAAGCTCCAGCTCATGGCGCACTCCACCGTCGCGTATCGTGAGCTCGGGCGCTTGGTCGCTGCACTGAAGCAGACGCCGCGATCGACCTTCCGACAAGACTACGAGCGCGGGTTTATGGGGGCGCTGACGCGCGTGGCAACGCGGGGCCGCAACACCAACGTTCTACAGCACGCGGCAGGTCATCTGAAGTCGAACCTCGACTCCGACTCGCGCGCTGAGATGGCGCAGCTGATTCACGACTATCGAAACGGTCTCGTCCCGCTCGTCGTGCCCGTCACACTCCTGGGGCACCACGTCCGCCGTCAGGAAGTCGACTACTTGGCCGGTCAAGTGTTTCTCGAGCCGCACCCCCGAGAGCTGATGCTCCGAAATCACGTCTGAGGCGGATCCTCGTCCGGCACCTCGACGGCGCGATTCGCGGAAGGTGTGGGTGGATTCGGTCGCCCGCACGGTGGAGCCGGTCAGACTCGACTGCGTTTGGGCGATCGATAGCCGCCGACGTTCAGGAAACCGCCGCTCTGTCACCGAGGGCCCGAAGGGAGGCACGGATCTCGGCGTGGCGTTCACGGGTGATCGGGAAGCCGCGGAGAAACAGTGCGCCCACGCTCATCAGCGCGGCGGGTACCAGGCCGTAGATCGCCATCAGCCACGTTTGCACTTCGGGCGCGATGACATCCGCGGAGGGGGTGTAGCCCACGGCCGCGGGGAGGCCGGTTCCCAACAGCACGCCCAGCGCGAGCGAGAGCTTGGTCACCATTCCCCACACCGCAAAGAACAGGCCGGAGCGCTGCTCCCCCGACGCGAGGGTATCCACATCGATCACGTCGGCGGCGATGGAATTGGCCAAAAACAGCACGGAGGCAAAGCTCGAACCGCGAATCGCGACCACGGCCATCAGCGCGGAGACGTCGCCGGTCCGCAACACCGCGAGGGGAAGACTCCACACCGCGATCCAGAGCAACGCGACCATCAGTGTGCGGTGCTTGCCCAAACGCATCGACACGGCTAGCCAAAGGGGCACCGTGGCGAGCGCGGCGAGGTTCTCCACCAGGAGCATCAGCGGGAACCGGGAGGCGTCTCCCATCACATCGGAGAGCACCAGCCGGTGGAGTGTGCCTTGGATGGCGACACCGGAGACAAAGAACAACACACAACCCACCATCCGCAGGAAGGCGGGATTGTTGGCGACGATCGCCAAGCCGGCGAGGACCCCGCGCTTCTCGTGGGCGAACACCTCCCGCTCGCCTTCCGGAACGGTCAGCACGCAGACGGTTGTCAGCAGCGGCAGGCCGATCACCACGGCGAGCGCGACCCCGCGTAGCTGATCGGCGGCGTTGTAGACACCTCGCGAAGCGAGCCACACCAGCCCACCGAGCAATAGCACCTGCCCCACCGTCGAGAGCGCTTCACGCCAGCTTGTGATCCGCGACCGCTCGTCGTAGTCCGTCGAGAGCTCGGCCCCCCAGGCCTTGTGCGGCAGATCGATCAGCGTAAAGCCGAGGTACAAGAGCGCCGACCAAAAGAGCAGGTAGGTCGACGAGACCGCCACACCCGGCACCAAGATCTTCCAGACCGAAAGCGCAAAGAGTGGGACACCGGCGATCATCCAGGGTTTGCGCCGTCCCAGCGGAAGACGGAGTCGATCGCTCATGATCCCCATCAGCGGGTCCGTCACGACATCGAGGAGCCGCGAGAACGCGATCGCCACGCCGACGGCTGCGAGGGGAACCCCGAGATCGTCCGCGTAGAAGGCGGGAACAAACAGAGCCATCGGGAGCGCGGCCACCGATGTCACCAACGACGGTGCGGAGTACGCGATCAGTCGCAGCCTGCCCAAGGGCCGCGAACTCATGTCGCGGGACCGAGGGCCGCGAGGTGCTCTCGCGCTTGCTCGCGGATCGCGAGCTCCTCGGCGAGCATCACCGGGCTCGGCTCTCCGTCGCCGATGCTTCGGAGCAGGGCGACCGCGTCGAAGCGGCGGTGGGGCTCGCGCTCCAGAAGCGACAGCGCCAAGATCAGCCGATTGCCGGGATGCTCTGGGTCGAGCGCGTAGGCGCGTTCGGCGAGCGGCAGCGCCTGATCGCGATCCACCCAGCCGGAGACAAAGGGGACCCGAGGCAGCGTCGCGTGCAACCGCGATAGCAGCCGCAACGCGCCGCCTCGATCGACGCCCGGGTCCAACGCGAGAGCGCGCTCCGCGCGCTCTCGCATCCGGGTCGCGACGCCCTCGCGGACGATCGTGAACAGGCCGACGCGTTGGGCTCGCGCGCCCCACGCGATGGAGCACCAGAAATTGAGCTCCGCGCGATCGCGCGCGGAGCCGCCACGCCCTTCGAGCCGCTCGACCGAACCCAGGGCCAATGCATTGGCCTCTTCCATTGCCGCGTTCTTGCGGGTGGCGCTCCCCGTGGTGAAATCGATCAGAAAGTGGAGCGAGCGAAGGAGTTTCCAGCGCGCCTCCAATGACTCGCCGTCCGCTTCCAGCGCCCGGCGATACGCGAGAATCGACGCCTCGATTGGGTCTGGCACGGCGAGTCGACCCTCCAACACCGCGGCGCGCTGGATCCACGCGGTGTCGCCCGTCTCGAGGTCCGATACGGCCGGACGGGGCGCCGTGCACACGAGGAGCACCCCAACCCCGAGGACGACCCGGCCGGTCATGTCGACCTGGGCGGACGCAGAACGAGCGCGGGGGTGTTGTCTCGGTAGGCGCGGTACGCCGGATCATTTCCCCAGGCTTCCTCGGCGCGGGCCTCGAGCGGCGGAATTCCGCTGATGCGGGTCAGGAGGACCAACACGAAGACGGGCGAGATCAAGGTGACAAGCTGCCAACCCGACAGCGCGGGGAGCGCGATGAGCGCGACCCCGAGCCAGAGGGTGATTTCTCCGAAATAGTTCGGGTGTCGCGACCACGCCCAGAGGCCCGTCTGGATAAAGCGCCCGCGGTTTTCAGGGCGATCGCGGAAGCGCCGCTTTTCGCGGTCTGCGACGACCTCGATGCCAAACCCCGCAACCCAGACCGCGGTGCCGAGGAACGCGAGACCCCCGAGCGGCGCGGAATGGGAGGACGTCATGGCCGCCAGCGCGCACGCCAGCGTCAGGAAGACCCACAGTCCTTGGAGAGTCCACGCCAGAAAAAAACGCGAAACGCTCGTTTTGATGGCGTCGAAGCGGCCGTCCTTTCCATCCCGCCGAATCCGCGCGAACAGAAAGCTCCCCAGTCGCGCCGCCCAGACCCCGATGAGTGCGCCGAGCAACAGAGACCGCGGATCCGTCGCGCCCGATAGGACCAACGCGAGAGCGACAACGCTCACGTAGCTCACGCTGCCGGTGAGATCGAAGTAGCGTTCGCTCTGGGCGCGATACGCGTGGACAAACGCGACCCAGTTGACGGCAAACGAGAGAATCCCGCACCACGCAAATACCGGAAGGCTCGCGACCCACACGCCGTGTTGGCTTCCCGCCCAACTCACACCGGCTGCGATCGCCAGGATCAGAAGGACGGCGGCGAGATTTTGATTCTCTGGTCGGTCCACGGAACCGTCTTTCGTGGGCGGCTTCGACGGAAGGGCCCTGCGCTGCCGCATCCGCATCGCGATGCGCTACACGCGCGATTGTCCGCTGCTCTACCCGTCGTCTTCTTGTCGACGCCATCTTCGGCGATCGTGCCGACACGGCGCCGTATGCACCGATGTCCCTCTCGAAGACACGGATCGCTCGTGCCCCGACTGCTGCGCGGAACTCGAATCGCGCGCCCCAGGCCGAACCCAAGCCAACACCGTCAAGCTTCCCTACCACTTGTCACGGGAACCTCCCGTGCTTGAGGGCCTATCTAGGATTGCTCAAGATATGTTTTATAATGTTATTGTCAATTTTTTAGTAGACAAATCTGAGATACCAAGCTGGTGGAGGTTCGGCGCGGCGGCGAGGACTTGCGGGGGTACATCCCACGGGGTCCTCCCGGCATCCACATTAGAGCGTGTGGCACCCCAGCCGATGCCCTAGGCCGCGCGTCGCGTATTCGCCGAGCGTTCACGTGACGGCGTCGCGGCACTGCGGCGGCGCGAGCACGGCGCAGCGCGTTGGCGCGTCCCCAGCGCGATTCCACCCAAGATCATCCCGAGCGCCGCGACGGTGTGCGGTTCGATCGCTTCGCCGAACGCGACGGCTCCGATTGCCAACGCGACGATTGGAATGAGGTAGCTCGTCGAAGAGGCAAACGCGGCCCCCGCGCTGCGGACGACGCGGAGGTGAACCAACGTTGCCAACGCCGTGGGGCCTACGCCAAGCCAGATCGCAGCGCCGAGCGCGACGCCCGAGTTCGTCGTCACGGCGAAGCCATCGAGCGCGCCCGCAACGGGCAGCGCGACCGCAAAGGCCAACAGAAACACGGCGGACGCCGTCGTGAGAAGCGGCATCGCCGGCAGACGGTGCGCGAGGACGGTGTTCGCTGCGTAGCAGCCCGCTCCGAGCAACACAGCGCCTTGGTGCCATCCGCCCACCCGATCCACATTCCCCGGCGCGACGCCCAGCAGTAGCGCAACACCGACCAAAGCGAGCGGAAAACCGAGTGTCTTGCGGGCGGTGATGCCCTCTCCGGGTACGAAGCGATGGGCCAGTCCAAGCGTGAGCAATGGCGTGGTGGCCATCAATACACCCGCCACACCACTCTCCACCTCTCGTTGACCCCAGCTGATGAGGAGGAAGGGCAGGAGGTTGCCGAACACGGCAAGAGCCGCGAGTCGGCCCCAAGGCCCGCCGCGTAGCGGAGGGAGCGCAAGCCCCCGCGACCGGCGCAGCAGGTTGAGCAAGCACACCGCGACACCAATTCTCACCGCCACCAACCAAGTCGGCGTCAGCCCGCGAAGCCCGATCTCGATAACCGCAAACGAGGAACCCCAGAGCGCCGCGAGCGACGCGAGACATAGCCAATCCACAGGGCGAGGCGGCCCGAGGATCGGCTTGGTGTCCACCCTTTGCGTCTACCGTCAGGAAGCCGGGTTCGCCGGCACCCCGCAGCGCCCGCCCTCGCAATCGGCGCGACCGGTCCACCGCAGACGGTTGCGCGCGAACACGCGGTAGGCGGCGTCAAACAGCTGCCGGAGCCCGGGCAGCCGCGTCGGAGCGAGGAGCCAACCCAAACCCACGGCCCCGTAAGCTCGACGAAACACCTCCATGCCCTCGACCCACGTACCGTCGGGAAGACGGCCGTGGATGCGCGCCATAAACTCGTCGTGGGTCTTTCCAAACGCCTCTGGATTGAAGTTGCGAGCCGCAATGTCGGTCAAGGCCAGTCGGCCACGACCTCGGTCGAGACGTCGCAAACCGGCGATTTCCCGGACACACAGCGGGCAGTCGCCGTCAAAGAAGAGCTCGAATTCGGCACTCGGGGCCAGCTCGAACGGTGTCATCTCGGAATCTCCTTTCTCTCCCACGTACCCGACGGGCGCGGTCGGCACTTGTTCTGGTGCCGGGATTTCTCTTGATCTTTCGAAGCACTGTAGTTGATGTATAATAAAAATCAAATAAAATATTAGAAATAACAGTCTTGAAAGCGATGAAAACAATGCAACCGATCAACTCGTCGGTGCTTGGACGTGAGCGCTCCGTGCCCGTAGGGAGATCACACCAATTTGCGTTGAATGGCGGCGGCTTTCGTGGATCCGATCAATCCACCTCGAGTGTTGGGGAACGGAGGATCACGCCCGTCGCCGGGTTCGGATGTGCTTCGAGGGCGTGATGCGGTCGCTTGTGCCGTTTTGGT
>CAJHXS010000043.1_pt1 | contig 37165 bp, 36 predicted proteins | sample 9198591 | NCBI WGS metagenome assembly CAJHXS01 (sample SAMEA7708347, study PRJEB35096) | sediment metagenome | biome: marine neritic benthic zone biome [ENVO:01000025]; feature: sediment [ENVO:00002007]; material: shallow marine sediment [ENVO:03000034] sea grass bed [ENVO_01000059] ... | reverse complement strand
GGCGACAGCAAGTTCTACGTGTCGCTGGCCCACACCGGCGAGGATGTGCGTCACACCCTCGAGGCGGTGGCGGGAGCGCTCGAGGTGATCGCGGTGGAGTAGGTCCCCCGGTCGGTGCCCGCGGTGGACGCGCCCAGAGCTAGCCCGCGGTCGATGCGCCCATCGCCTCGAGCACGTTGGCGCGCCCGCCCAGGGTGTGGGCGATCCCCGAGAGCAGCGAGAACACCCGGCCCACCAGCACGAAGTCGCTCGGCACCGTCACGACCGGGTTCTCGCGGATCGCGTCGAAGAGCTCGTCGGTCATCTCCTTGGTGAACTCGCCCTCGAAGCGGCCGGAGTCGCTGCGGTCCATCATGCGGTGAGCGATCGCGACGAAGGTGGTGGGGTCGCCGGTCTTGGTCTCGAAGCCGAGCTCCTGGAAGGCGCGGATCATCGCCGCTTCGTTGAGGGTCATCATCGAGAACATCAGCTCGAAGAGGCCCAGCCCGAAGCCCTCCGGAAGCTCCTTCGAGAGCCCGAAGTCGAGGAGCACGACGTGTCCGCTGGGCTGGACGAACAGGTTTCCGGGGTGCGGGTCGGCGTGGAAGAAGCCCGCCGCGAGGATCATCCGGGTGTAGATCCGCATCAGCTCCTGGACGACGTCGTCGGGGCGGATGCCCTGGGCCTCGAGAGCCGTCTTGTCGGTGACCTTGATGCCGTCGACGAGCTCCATCGTGAGCACCCGGCGGGTCGACCATTCGCGGTGGATCGCCGGGATGACGACGGTGCCGTCTTTGGCGAAGAGCTCGCGGATCCGCTCGGCGCAGTCGGCCTCGCGCACGAAGTCGACCTCGAGGGCCAGGTGGTCGGTGAGCTCGACGACCAGGGGGAGCAGATCGAGGGGGTCGCGCTCGAGACGTCGGTACACCGCCGCGAGACGTCGAAGGTTGGCGATGTCGGTGCGCACCAGGGGCTCGAGGTCGGGGTACTGCACCTTCACCGCGACGTCGCGGCCGTCGCGCAGCACCGCCCGGTGCACCTGGGCGAGGGAGGCGGCGGCGATGGGTTCGCGCTCGAAGTGTCGGAACACGGCATCTAGCGGCTGGCCGAGCTCGCGCTCGACCTGGTCGCGGATCTCCTCGAAGCCGCGTGGCGGCACCGCGTCGTGGCACTGCTTGAGCACGTCGATGAAGGGACGCGGGAAGAGGTCGGCCCGGGTGGCGACCACCTGACAGAACTTGATGGTGACGCCCCGGAGGTCGAGGGCGGTGCGCAGCATCACCCGCGCCGCCCGGCGATGGGTGCCGTCGCGCGACTCGGGCTTCCCGCGGCGCAGGAGTTTTCCGGTCCACTCGGGGACCTTGTAGAGCAGGTAGACCGCGGCGGCGGCGGCCGCGATCCGGCCGCTGCGGTAGAGCCAGCGCGCCGGGTTCACCCCGCGGGCTCGAAGCCGGTGCGAGCGGGCGGCGTCCAGAGGGTGTCGAGGGCGTCGAAGCGCTCGAGGAGGTCGTCGGGGTGGGGGTGCTGGGCGGCCGCCTCGACCACGGCCTCTCGGATGTAGCGTCGCTGCGCGTCGCGCTGCGCGCCGGTGAGGGCTCGTAGGTTGCGGTGCAGACAGGCGTCCACCACCCGCTTGCCGGGCAGCTCCGCGCCGTCCGCGCCGCGCAGCGTCCGCACCGAGAGCTCGGAGAGTGCCGTCCGCAGGTACTCGATGTGGGTGCCCTCGTCGGCGCGGATGTAGCCCACCATCGACCCGGCGCGCTCGGGCTCTGCGGACACCTCCGGGTCCGAGAGCAGCGTCTCACCCCAGTCGAAGGCGCCCATCGCGAACACCTCGAGGGCGAGCACGTTGGTCATCGTCGCCACCAGCGTCTCGAGGTCGCCGTCGATCTCCGGGAAGTACGCCTCGCGTTCGCGCCGGCGGGCCGGCCCCTGCCCCATCATGCGGAGCAGCACGTCGCCGGGGATCTTTGGCTGCTCGAGGGCGAGGTCGCGGGCCGCCTCCCACATCTGCTTGTGGCCGCCCTCGTCGCGGTAGCCCGCCTCGTCGCGGGCGTGGGCCTCGAAGAGCCCGCCGCCCAGATGGGCCAAGGCGGTGCCGGCGATCGGCTCGACGATGTGCTCGGCGAGGGCCGGGTGTCCCACGTCGCGGATGATCGCGCCAAAGCCCTCGACGATGGAGATCGCCGTGAGACGCCGCACCACCGGATCGCGGACGCCTTCGCGCAACAGGAGCTTGGCCTGGGCGACGTTGGGGTACTGCGGGACGAGGAGCGCCGGGTCGATCTCGATGAGGGGATGGCCCGCTGCGCTCAGTCGGCCCTGCCAGGCGCGGATCGCCGGGGCGCGGTGCCGGGTGCGCGGTGAGCGGTAGCGGCCGTCGGCGTCGAAACCGCCGTGACAGCGCACACCGCCCGCCACCAGCGGCTCTGTGTAGTCGTCGTCGGCGAGGAGCTCCCTCGCGTCGTAGTCGAGGGGAAGGTCCGCGGCAGAGGGCTGGGCCATCGTGGGATCCGGTCGAGGTGTCGGGTCTCGAGTGGGCGGGCGCGACGGGGTCGAGGCTAGCCCGTCGGCGGCGAAGCGGGAGCCCGCTCTCTCAGCTGGGATCGACCAGCTCGTCGAGCTGCAGGAGGATGCCGTCCGGGTCGACTAGAAAGGCGCTGTGGAAGGTGCCGTCCTCGACCTCCACCAGCGTCGGCTCGACGACGAACTCCACTCCCTTGGCGACGAGCTCTTCGTAGACCCCCGGGACGTCGTCGACCCAGAAGCCCACATGGTGGATGCCCACCTCATCGAGCTTGATCGGCGCCCCCGAGACCGGTCTGTCGTTGTGCTCCGAGAGCACCAGAAACGCCGACCCCCGCGCGCGCTCCCAGTAGAGGGTCGCGACGCGCCGCTCGCGGTGCTCGCTCTTGTAGAGGGCGGGGAGCACCGTCCCCGCGGTGGGCTGCACCTCGTCGCGCACGACCTCGAAGCCCAGGGTGTCCCGGTAGAAGGCGAGCGAGCGATCCATGTCGCGCACGCCGATCGCGATGTGTGACACGCCGTTGGTCTTCACGCGGGTCTTCTCCTCTACTGTGCGGCGGCGTCTGGCTCCGTCTCGATGTCGTCGCTCCCGTCGAACACCAGCCGCCCGGCGGCGTTCGACGCCTCGACCCGCGCCAACACGTCGGGGGCGAGCTCGATGGTGCGCTCGTCCGGAAAGCGGCCCAGTAACACCCGAGGCCGCATGTGGAAGTACTTGGGGTCGTAGACCAGCCCCTGGCTCTTCGCCGGGTTGCGCAGCCAGCGTCGGCGCATGAAGTCGGGGCTGAAGACCGTCTCCCGCTCGCCGTCGCTCCAGCTGTAGAGCAGGAGCCCGTCGTGGAGGCTGTAGGAAAGCAGGTCGAGCCGGGTGTCCCAATAGACGCTGTGGGGCGCCGTGTAGCCCTCGTACTCGGGGAGCTCCGGGTTCTGACGCTCCGCGGCCCGCACCTGCACCGTCTTCAGCTCGCCCTGGTCGTTGTACTGCTCGATGCGCAGCGGGAAGAAGTACTGCTGGTCGACCCAGTAGACGATCTTTGCGATCTGGTAGGTCGGCAGCCAGTCGCGGCGCGGCTCCGCCACGACCACGTAGGTATCGACCCCTCCGTCTTCGCGGTAGTAGGGGTACTCGTCGCCCATCATCTTGATGTCGGCGGTCTTCTTTTCGAAGAAGCTGCCGTCGGGACGCGAGAGCGTGATCACGGGGCGGGTCACGGGAAAGCGCACGCTGTCGTAGAGGGTGTCGGCACCGATCACCCGCCAACGGAACTCCCAGGCGGAGAGACCAACGATATCGTCGAAGGACTGCACCGAGTCGGGAAACTGGACGTCGCGGCGGGGCGGCGGTTGGCGCCGCACCCGGCGCAGCGCCGGGGTGTAGACGTAGAAGTCCATCTTGGTGGGCGACTCGGGGCCGGTGCGCTTCAGCACCCACACCTGCTGCTGCCCTTCGTCCTTGGGCGGATAGGTGTAGAAGTAGCTCCAGCGTTGGTACTCGTCGCCGGGCTCTCCGTAGATCGCGCCGCTCGCCCCGGGGGTCTTCTTCTGCTCGATCATCCCGAGGGTCACCCCCTCGGTCAGATGCCCCTCCTTGGTGACGATGCCAAAGACGTCGGCCAGGATGTGGTCCCAGTGGGCGATGTGGCTGAAGTTCATCAGCCGGTAGCCGATCTCCTCGGGGCTGTAGGGCGCTTCGAAGGGGTACTTCTCGGCGGGCAGGTATTCGGTCGCCGCGTCCCGGGGGCCCTCGCCGCTCCAGTCGACCCGGGCGCGCTCCTCGGCGCCCATCTCGTCGGGGGTCCGCCAGGTCTTGGCGCCGTCGTCGCCGTCGGCGACCGGCGCCGTCAGACACAGCGCGAGCAGCGCCGCACCGAGCCTAGAACTCGTACTTGAACTCGATCCCGATGTTGTCATAGCGCTTGTACTGCCCAAAGAGATCGTCCTTCGCCCCGCCAGAGTAGTCGGTGTAGATGAGCTTGCCCTCGATGTACTGGGAGAAGTCGTAGCTCACGATGAACTTGTTTTTGACCCCCTGGAAGTCGCGGTCGGGGCCGGTGAGGTAGGGGGTGAGGGTCCAGCTCGCCGAGAGCCGGTCGCGGGTGAAGCGAAAGGGACGCTCGAAGAACAACACCGGGACCAGCGCCCATTCGTCTGCGAAGGCGCCGCCGAAGCCCGGCCCGAGGGTGTCGTCCCAGCCGAAGGTGAAGAACAGCGAGGGCTGGAAAATCAACGTCGCGTTCTGCGGCAAGGCGAACTCGAAGGCGATCGCGGCGCGCAGGGTCTCGTTGCGCTCGAGCCCGTTCTTCGAGACCCCGACCAGGGCGTTCGCGCGTTCCTCGAAGTCGGAGAAGGGCACGTCGGCGCTCAGCAGCGCCTCGAGACGCAGCACGGTCGGCAGGGTGCCGAGCCAGGGCACCCCGCTCAGGGTCGTCGCGTAGTCGGCGGTGACCCCGAAGTGGTGGAGCCGCCGCTCCTTGCGCGACAGGATCAGGTGGTCGCCACCGGCGTCGCTGAAGCGTCCCACGACCTTGTCCGACGGGGTCTTGTCCCAGGCGTAGAAATAGATGAGCCCCCAGGTGAGCCCCCCGGTCTCCACGTCGATGCGGACCGCGACCTGCTGGTCGTTGAAGGCGTTCCAGGAGGGGCGGTCCTTGCGGCGGATCGCGTTGCCGGCGAAGTCGACCCGGCCGTCGAGAAGGTCGTCGTCGTGGCGCGCGATGTCGTCGGGGGGCGGGACGAGGGTCGGGAACCAGGGCGAGCCGTAGACGACGTTGCGGTCGCCCTCGTAGTCCGGGATCCAGAGGACGTTCACCGAGAGCGGCCCGGCGTAGTAGGTGAGGTTCGCCATCCACACCGGGACGCGCCGCACCTCGTAGTCGCTGGCCTCGAGCTGGACCGATTCGCGGTTGTCGATGCCGTTGATCACGTCGATGAAGCGCCCGTCCATCTTGCCCCAGGCGATCTGCTGTTTCCCCACCACGAGGTCGAGCTTCAAGGTGCGGTACGAGACGTAGGCCTCGCGGATTACGTCCTTCGAGCTCTGGTAGGAGCGGAAGCGTTCGGACACCTTGGGGGCGAAGAGACCGTCGGCGTCCTCGATGCTGTAGATCGGGTCGTAGAGCGCGTGAAAGATCGAGGCGAACTGCAGACTCTCCGAGTATCGGTAGTTGAGCTCCAGCTCGAAGAGGTTCTGGAACTGGAGCATCCGGTAGTCGCGCTCGCGGAAGCCCAGGTTGCTGGCGCCGCTCACTAGGGTGTCCGACCACAGGTGGTAGGTGCCGTTCACACTGAGCCGCGGCACCCAGCGCTCGATGGGCCGGGTGAGGTAGCGCCCGCCCGGGTCGAAGATCGCGAGACGCCGCTCGAACTTGGCCCAGCTGTCACCGATACCGGCCCGCGCGTCCTGCGCGTCCGCGCCGAACCCCCACAGTACGAACAGCGCGCACGCTGTGCGCAAGACGCGGCCCCAACGCCTCGCCGAGAATCCGACCATGCACTCCCCTCGGCGCCGCGCAGGGCGGCGCCCGCAAGGGCGGGATCCTAGTCGCTCACTCGGGTATGCGCCGGTTCCGGCCCAGGGCTCATGTGCCGAACGCGGCGACCCGGGCGGCCGTGTCCGGGTCGAGGATCGCCCGCACCGTGGCGTCGGTCTCGAGGGCCATCGCTCCCTCGGCGTCGAGGTGACAGGCCCGATTGATCACCCGTTTGAGGTCGGTGGTCTGCTGCGGCGGCAAGCCCGCCAGACGCTCGGCCACTTCGCGCGCCGCGTCGAACACCTTTGTGTCGGGCACGACCCGCCAGGCGATCCCGACCTCGCGGGCCGTCTCGGCGTCGAAGCGTTCGCCAAAGAGGATGAGCTCCTTGGCGCGGTGGAGCCCGGCGAGCTTGGGGAGCAGGGTCGTCACCGCCCCGGTCACGAAGAGCCCGAGCTGGATCTCTGGAAAGAAGCCCCGCGCACTCTGCGCCCAGATCGGGAAGTCGCAGTTGATCGCCCACTCGAGACCGCCACCCACCGCCCAGCCGTGGATCGCCCCCACCACCACCTTGTCGCCGAGGACGATCTCGCGGGTGACCCGCTGGATCGCGTCGACCGTGCCCCGCGTCTCGTCTTCGCCGCTTCCCTGGGTCTCGAAGTCCTTCAGGTCGTCGCCCGAGCAGAAGGCGTTGCCGGCGCCGCGCAACACCACGACCCGGGTGTCGGGGTCGCGGTTGGCGTGTGCCAGCGTGTCGCCTAGGTCTTCGGCCAGCTCTCGGGTAATGGCGTTCAAACGCTCCGGTCGCCGCAACGTAACGGTGCGGATGCCTTCTCGAATCTCGCTCCCCACGGTTTCGGTCATGCGGGCCTCCGTCATTCTTTCCCCAACCCCCGGCAACCATGCCAGAATCCGCCGGGCGGCTGCAAAGGGAGACCCGGCCGATGAGCTCGATGCCGATCCGCTACAAGATGGTGGCGATCGCCACCCTGGGGACGGTGATCAACTACATCGACCGGGTGAACATCTCGGTGGCCGGCCCCGAGATCATGCGCGACACCGGCTGGGACGAGGGTCGCTTCGGCATGGTCCTCTCGGCGTTTCTCGTCGGATACGCGTTGCTCCAGTACCCGGGTGGGGTGATCGCCGACCGCTGGAGCGCGCGCAAGCTCCTCGCGTACTCGTGTCTCGGCTTCTCCCTCTTCACCGCGCTCACGCCGCTCGGCCAACACGCGTTTCTCCTGCTCTTGTCGCTGCGCTTTCTCGTCGGGGCGTGCGAGTCGGCCGCGTTCCCCTCCTTCGCCTCCTTCAACTCGAAATGGATCCCCCGCGACGAGTACGGCCGCGCCCAGACGGTCACGGTGTCGGGGGCCTCGCTGGGCCAGGTGATCGCGTACCCCACCACCGCGTGGATCATCTACGCCTTCGACTGGCACACCGTCTTCTACTTCAACGCGGTGCTCGGGGTGGGCTGGGTCGCCCTCTGGCTCTGGTATACCCGCGACACGCCCCGCGAGCACCCGGCGGTGAGCCCCGAAGAGCTCGAGAAGATCGAGAGCGGGATGATCCCGAAGGCCAGCCTCGCGAAGGTGCCCCTCGGTGTAATCTTGAAGGCGCCCGCCGTGCTCGCGCTGATCGCGAGCTACATGCTTTTCGTCTTCTGTATCTGGATCTTCATCCTGTGGTTCCCCACCTACCTGATGCAGGCTCGGGGTTTCTCACTGCTCGAGATGGGCACAGTTGGAATGCTCCCGACCGCGGCGGGCTTTCTCGGGATCATCGCCGGCGGGGTGATCTCGGACACCCTGCTCAAACGCGGCTACAGCTCGCGGACGGCGCGCGCGCGGGTGCCCGGCGCCTTTGTCGCGCTCTCGATCCCGTTCCTGCTCGTCGCCGTCACGATCTCGTCGGCCGCGCTGGCGGTGGGCTTCTTTGTCGTCTTCTACTTCGTGGTCTCGCTCTCGATCGCGGGCTACTGGGCGCTGCCCCTCGAGCTCAACCCGCGCGCGGTCGGCGCGATCTCCGGTGTGATGAACGGAAGCGGCAACCTGGCGGGGATCTTCGGACCCGTCACCGCCGGCTGGATGGTCGCGGAGACCGGGAGCTGGGTGCAGCCCTTCTATCTCGTCGCGGTGCTGCTCGCGTTGAGCAGCCTTGTTTACATGTTTCTGATCTCCACAGACGAGATCGAGATCCCCGGTCTCGAGCACAGCGCAGCAACGGCCGTCGACTGAGCCACCCGCGGCGGCGCTCAGGGGCGCTCGACGCGCACCTCGCAGCGCACCGACTGGGCGATAAAGCAGCCCCGGTGTGCCATCTGGTGGAGCCGGTCGAGCTCGGCGTCGCCCGGTGGGTCGCCTTTGAAGACGATGTGCGGGCGCAGCACCACCTGGGTGATCGCGAGCCGGCCCTCGGCGTTCTTTTCAAGGACACCGCGGGCGTCGTCTTCGTAGCGGTCGACGACGAGCCGCCGGCGGGCCGCGACCGCGAGAAAGGTCAGCATGTGACAGCTCGCGACCGCCGCCACTAGCGCCTGCTCCGGGTCGACCGCGCCGGCGCTGCCGCCGTACTCGGGCGCCGCCGAGGCGGGCACCGTCACCCCGCCCTCGAAGGACCAGCGGTGGTCCCGGGTGTAGGTCTCGAAGCGGAAGTCGGGGGTGTCGCGCTGCCAGACGACCGCGGCGCGGTGCTCGGACATGGCCCCTAGGCGCCGGCGTCGAAGGCGATGCCCTTGGCCTTGAAGGCGGCCAGGTACTCCGGGCCGGCGGCCTCGATCTGTTCGGCGATCTGGGGCGGGAAGGCGATGTCGTTCATGTCGTGGAGGCCCCCGGTGATCACCACCTGGAGCGTCCCGTCGTTCTCGCCCACGTTCTTGAAGCCGCGACACACCCCGGGGATGATCGAGATCACGTCGAAACGGTCGAGGACCACGCGGTGTTCGCCGCGGTCGCCCCAGGTGAACTCGAAGCGACCCTCGAGGACCGTGAAGGTCTCGTAGGTCTTGGCGTGGGCGTGGAGACCCGGGCCGGTGCCCGGCGGGCACACCGCAAAGGTCATCGTCATCCCCGCCGCTCCCTTGATCGCGCCGCCGGCGGCGATCGGGGTGTCGCCCACCTCCGGCGCGATCGCCGGGAGCAGGGTGCGCGAGTAAATCACGTCCTTCACCTCGAGGGGCATGTCGAGCTCGCGGATCGCGGGCAGCACTTCGAGGGAGGAGAAGCGCGCGATGCGGCTCTCCATCTCCTCAGGCGTCGGTGTGGTCGTCTTCATCGTCGATCCTCCCGGGGGTATCGATCGGCAGCTGGACGACGACCCGGGTGCCCCGCCCGGCCACCGAGTCGAACTGGATCGTGGCCCGATGGGCGTCGAGGATCCTCTTCACCACGAAGAGCCCGAGACCAAAGCCCGGGGTGCTCTTGTACTCCGGCAACTCGCCGAAGTTGAAGCGGGTGTGGAAGAGCTCGCGCACAATCCGCTCCGGCACCCCCGGCCCGTCATCCTCGACCGCGACCTCGAACCAGTGGAGCCCGGCGATCTCGCGGGGGGCCGCGCGGACCCGCACCTCGGTGCCCGCGCCGCCGTGCTTGATGGCGTTGTTGACGAGCTCCCAGACCACGTGCTCGAGCTGGATCGGGTCGCCCTTGACGCAGAGCCGGGCGGCCTCCGCCGATTCGTCGAGCACCAGGTGCACCCGGACGCCCGGGTCGAAGATCTCGATCTCCTTGGCGTGGACCACGCGCTCGACGAGGGCGCGGATCGGCACCAGCAGCGGGTCGGGGCGACCCGAGCGCGCCATCTCGAGGGCCGCCTCGATGTTGCTCACCGTCGAACGCAGCCGCTCGCTCTCCTCGAGGACGTTGCCAAAGGCGCGGCGCTGATCGGCGCTGAGCTTTCCGAGAAAATCGCTGTCCTCGCGCAGGATCGAGAGCATCATCCCCATCCCGACGAGTGGAGACCCGAGCTCGTGAGCCACGAGACCGAGAAACGCGTCTTCGAGGTAACGGAGCGGCTCCTCGTCCTCCGACCAGCGCCGGCTCGTCGCCGGATCGGAGGGCAGGTCGCCGTGGGAGGTGAGGAGCGCCGTCGACACGAGCTGGTTGAAGGCGCGCAGCCGCTGGAGCTGGCCCTCGCCCAGGCTGCGCTGGAGAAAGGTCAGCAGCGTCACGCCGACGACCTTCGTGCGCACGACCACCGGGAGTGCGACGAAGCCCTTCGCCCCGACGATCTTCTGCATCAGCGCGCAGATCTCCGCCGGCGGGTGGGGTGCCAGGAAGTCGGCGAGGGTCCCGCCCTGCTTCATCCGCACTTCCTTCGCACAGCGACCCACCTCATTCACCGGTTTGTCGATCGGGTAGCGGTGAGAACGGAACGGAATCGGCAGGTGTTGGAGCGCCGCCCGCACGATCGGGCGCGAGGAGACCGTGAAGGGCGCGAGCTCTCCGGTCGACTTGTCGATCAGGAAGAGCACCCCGGCGCTCGAGCCCAGTGCGTCGATCATCAGGTCGACGATGCGTTGCGCCATGGTCTCGAGGTCGGGGCTCTGATTGAGCGCGTCGGCGATCCCGATCAGGCTCTGGTCGCCCTTGCGTACGGCCTCGCCTTTGCGCCGCCCGAACCCCAGCCGCTCTCGCCAGCTCACACCTGCCCCCGCGCGATCTTGTAGAGCAGGTGGAGGTTGCGCACGCCGAACCCGAAGCGGTGCAAGAAGCGGCCGTTCTCGTGGCGCGCGCGCTCGTCGAAATCGCGCTCCATCGCGTCGAGACGCGATTCGAGCGCCGCACGCGCCGACTCGAGCGCGACAAGGGTCTCTCGTTCCGACGTGGTGCGCTCCATGAAGGCTCGCTGGTCGAGGCGTCGGGTTCGCATCGCATCGAGGACGATCGGGTTGGTGGGGTCGCGGTCGGCGACCTCCCGCTCCAGCGTCGCGAGTGCATTCTGATAGTGACAGATCCGTTGGGCGATATCCGCGTCAGCCAGGATCTTTTCGATCTCTGCGGGCCGCGTCTCGCCCCGCTGCGCCGCCGAGAGCAGCGCGACCATCACGACGGTCATACCGTGGGGCACGGCGTCCGCCAGCGCGTTCAGATCGGCCGCGTTCGCGCGCCCCTCGGCGACGCGCCGTCGCACCCGCCGGCAGGTGCGGACGCTCTCGAGAAAGGTCCAGATCACCGTCTCGAACTCGGACGCCAGAGCCGCCCCGCCCCGCAGCCTGGCGACCCGAGAGCGAAAGCTCCGCAACCGCTCGGCGGCGTAGTCGAGCGCCCAGCGCGCCGCCGGCGGCAGCGCGGGAACCAGACCCGCCGGAGCGGGCAGCCCGTGGGCGGCCACGAACTCCGCGATCTGGTCAGACACGCCGGCGCCCCACACCTCGTCGTAGAGGTCGGTGTCGGCGATGTCGTCCAGCACTGTGATCGCGGCGCCGTATTGCATCATGGCCATCGTCGCACCGGGAAGCGCCTCAGGGGCGTCGAGGGCGAGGATCGAAGCGTACCCTATCGGCATCCAGCACAGAAAGAGATATGGGGTTGCGGGGCGGACCCGCTCGACGTACTCGGCGGGGAGCTCCCCGACGAGCGCCCGAAGTGGGGGGGTGATCTGGGCCACCGTCGTCGCCGCCTCCACCGACGCCGACTCAAAAGGGGTTTGATAGAGCGCGACGCCCTCGCTGGCGAGCCATTGCGCTTGTAGTGCTCGGAGTAGTGTGAATGCGGCCGGGTTGCCGTCGTCCACGCGGGTGCGGGGACACAGCGAGCCCGACCACTCGGGGGGGGAAGTGGCCATGCCCCAGACGGGACCGTGTATCGCCGGGGCGAGCCACTAGCTTTAAGCCGGGTTCTCGCTAGGGAAAACCCCGAACCTCGGGGAGGGAAACGCGGAGCCCCGACGGCGTGCCCCGCGGCGGCAGTGGTATCCTCGCGGCATGACACGTCCGCGCTCCGCCTCGCTTTTCGCCGCCGTCCTCGCCCTTGTCGTCGCGGCGCCCCAGGCCGCCCGCGCCCTCGAGGTCGGTGAGCCGGCTCCGGCGTTTTCCCTCCCCGGCTCCGATGGGAAGACCCACCGTCTCGAGGATAACGCCGCCAAACGCGGCGTCGTGCTGGCCTGGTTTCCCAAGGCCTTTACCCCCGGCTGAACACAGGAACTCGGCGCGCTGCGGGACAGCGCGGACCAGCTCGCGGCCTTCGACGTGGCCGTCTATATGGTGAGCCTCGACGAGCCGGCCAAGAACCGGGAGTTCGCCGAGTCGCTGGGGGCGCGCCACGTCCTGCTCTCGGATCTGGGGGGCAGCGTCGCCGACGCCTATGGCGTGACGGCCCTCGGCGGGCTCTACGCCCGCCGCTGGACCTTTTACATCGGGCCCGACGGCGCCGTCCGCTACATCGACAAGGACGTGAACACCGAGACCGCCGGCCAGGACATCGCGAAGCGGCTGGAGACGCTGGGCTTCTCCAAGAAGGTCGTCGCCGACTGAGGACGCCCGCGCACCTCGCGGGCTGCGTCTGGCGCCTACTCGTCGAGCGCCGCCTGTGCTGCGGCTGCGCTCTGGCGGATGATCGACGCGCCGACCGGCGGGTCGAGGTCGATCTGGGAGCACTCCATCACCCGCGCCACCAGCATGTAGAAGCCCACGGCGATCACCAGCTCGATGATCTCGCGGTCGGAGAGAAAGGCGGCGACCCCGCGGTGGGTCTCATCGCCGGCGCCGACGTTGCGGACCACGTCGGTCGTGTAGGCGAGCACCGCGCGCTCCCGGTCGTCGAAACAGCTCGCCTCGACGTCGTCTGCGGCGAGGGCGTCCACCTGCTCCTGGGTGGCACCGGCGTCCAGGGCGATCGGGACGTGCTGCACCCACTCGTACTCCGCGTGGGAGAGCCGCGCGACACGCAGGATCGCGAGCTCCCGGAGCTTTCCGGAGAGGGTCTGTTCGGTGAGCACCGAGGTGCCGAACTTGAGAAAAGGCACGGCGTGGCTCTGGGCGAGCGCGACGGTGCGGATGATGTTGAGGGGCGGCATCGCCTCGAGGAGCTTGCGGAGCGGCTCGGGGGCGTCGGTGGGGTCGAGGGGTTTGATTCTGGCCACGGGATCTCCCTGTCTGTTTGGACTGGAGCCCATGGTAGTGCGGCCGCGCCGCGGGCGGTCGGCGATCAGTTGCAGGCGTTCTCGTTGAAGCGATAGCCCACCCGGGACACGGTCTCGATCAACCCCCGCAGCCCCCCGAGCTTGGTGCGGATCGAATAGATGTGGGTGTCGATCGTGCGCGGGGTCACCGCGGTATCGCCCCAGAGGGCCTCGAGTAGCTCTTCCCGGCGCCGCGCGCGCCCCGGTTCCTCGGCCAGGCGGAAGAGCACCCGGAACTCGTTGGGGGTGAGGTCGAGCGTTCCGCGCTCGCCGAGATCGACCCGCATCCGGGCCGGGTCGAGCCGCAACGGGCCGCGGCTCAGCACCGGGGCGACCGGGCGTTTGGCGAGACGCGCCTCGACCCGCGCTTTTAGCTCGAGGGGCTCGAAGGGCTTCACGACGTAGTCGTCGGCGCCCAGGGTGAAGGCGCGGACCTTGTCCTCCGGGGCGCCTCGGCCGGTGAGAAAGACCACGGGGATGCTGCTCCCCAGCCCGTCTTCGCGCAGCGACTCGAAGACCCCGTAGCCGTCGCCGTCCGGCAGCGTCACGTCGAGCAGCACCAGATGAGGTTGCTGCTCGCGCAGCGCTTCGGCGGCGGAGCCGGCCTCTGCTACGAAGCGGAGTGCATAGCTGTCCCCGAGGCAGTCGCGGATGCGTTCCTGCTCCAGCCGGTTGTCCTCGACCACGAGAATCTTCTGCACAGGGTTCCGATCGGCCGAGCGGACCCGCGGGTTGACCCCGCCCGCGGTGGCGGGCTCTCAGCTTCCGCGCCGGCAGGCCGATACCCCTTCGGTGGACCTTCGACCCCGACATCTCGCGATCGCCGGTGTGGTGGTTGCCGTGGCGCTCGCCTCGCTCTGGGGGTGGCGGATCTCCCGCGATCTGCCCGACCCGCAAGACGCCGATCTCCTGCTGCCCCGGGCCTCGCTCGCGGCCGCTGAGAACGGCTACGAGGGGCTCCGGGCGGCCCTCGTGGCGGCCAAGCGGCTCGACCCCGAATGGGCTCCCCTCGCCTGGGACCCCGCCCGGATGGCGAGCCCCGAGGGCCAGTCGGTCTACCGGGCCATCGCCGAAGCCGTCGCCCGCCCGGGATTCCAGTTTCCCGCGCCGGGCACCGAGGATCCGCTGCTCCTCGAACTCCGTTCCGTGGCGCAGCTGCTCGACGCCCGCGCCCTCGCCCAGGCGGAGGCCGGTCACCTGGACGCGGCATTCGCCGAAGCGCGGCTGACGGTCGCCCTCGGCGAGCAGGTCGCCACCGGCGACGACGTGACGCTGGTCGGCGCGATGGTCGGCGGGCGGATCCAGGAACTCGGGTACGCGCGGATCCGCAGCCTGCTCGAGATGCCGGCCGCGACCGCGCTCACCTTGAGCGGCTGGCTCCAGCGGCTCGGCGACCGGCCGATTCCCGTCGAGGCGCGGCACCGGGTGTGGGCCGGCGAGTACCAGGCCTTCAAGACCCAGTTCACGAACGGCATGGAGCAGCAGCGAGAAGGGGTCCCCTTCTTCATGCGCGGCTCTCCGGGCGGGTACTTCTACCAGCACAACCGCACCCTCGCGAAGATCGCCGAGTCGTTCCGTCGGCACCGCGACGCCGCGGGGGTGTGCGGGCAGGAGCTGGTCGAGGTCGAGGAAGAGATGCGGCCGGTCGACTACGTGCGGCCCAACGCGGTGGGCGAGATCCTGTCGCGGGTCGCGGCGCCCGCCTACCGCCGCTACCACGAGCAGTTCTGCGGTCTCGAGGCGCGTCGGGTCGGCACGCGGAGCGTGCTCGCGTTGCGCGCCTACCGCCTCGACCACGGCGTGTACCCCGCCGCGCTCACCGAGCTCGTGCCCGACTATCTCCCGGCGCTCCCCCGCGACCCCTTTGACGGGGAGCCGCTCCGCTACTCCGGGTCGGCTCTTCGGGTCTGGTCGGTCGGGCGCGACCGGGTCGACGCCGGGGGCGAGCCCTCGGGTCGGGAGGGCAGCGAGCTCGACGAGATCGCGCTGCCCCTCGAACTCCAGCCCGAGGTCGTCGCCGAGCTCAACTGAGCTCGAGGGTCGTGGCGGGCGCCCAGCTCGCCGGGTCGCTCGGGCCCATCCGGGCGCTCTCGCGGTCGACGAGCTCGCGGAACGCATCGCTGCACACCACCTTGCGGTTCGACCACCAGCGCGCGACTCCCGGGAAGCCGACGTACCAACCGATCGCGATGCACCAGCGGTGCCACTGGTCGTCGTCCATCATGCCTTGCTGGTAGTGGAAGAACGCGTTCTCGAAGTTGCCGAACAGGATGCCGAGCAACGAGTAGAAGGTGCTGCGCTCGTCCGCGCTGAGCGTCTCGATGCCGGTCACCCCCGCCTCCATAATTCGGTCGGCCTCGGGCGTCTGCACCAGCAGGGTGAGAAACGCCGAGAACGAGTCGTTGATCGCGTGATTCGAGCCGGCCTTGAGGGCGCGGGTGTTCTGGTGGATCTGCAGGCCCAGGTACACGAGCGAGCCGATCACGCCGAGTGCGCCGAAGAACTCGCCGAGGTTGCCGAGGTCGGAGAGGGACACGCGGACTCCTGATCTCCGAAGGGAGACGCTCCGGTGGACGCGGGTCAGAGCCTAGCGAGTCGCTCGGCCGCGGTGTCCGCGGCGAAGCGCCGGTCGGCGGTCGTGGTGTCCGCGGCGAAGCGCCGGTCGGCGGTCGTGGTGTCCGCGGCGGCGCGCCGGGTGGCGGTCGCGGTTGGTTTCGATCCGGGAACCCTAGGGTTGGGAGGCGGGGATCCCGGCGCCGCCGCCCTCGATCTGCGAGAGCCGCTGCTCGAGCTGGTGGAGCCGCTTCCGCGCGTTCTCCTCGTTGGCGAGCCGCTGGGTCTCGGCCTCGTCGCGGCTCACCTCGACGTTGAGGAGCCGCACCAGGGTGTCCTGGGTGAACTTCTCGCGCTTCTTCTCGATCTCGCTCTGGCGCGCTTCGACCCCCTGGAGCCGCTTCAGGATGCGGTTCAGGTCGGCGCTCGCGAGTTCCGGACCCGCGCCCTTCTTGGACCCGCCCTTGGCCGCGCGCTCGGCGCGGGCGATCCGGTCGCGCAGGCTCTTCATCTCTTCGACGGCGCCGGCGAGCTCGGTCTGGATCTTGGTGAGGCTTCCCTCGCCCTGCTCGACCCGGCCCTCGAGGTCGCTCCGCAGCTGGGCGAGCTGCGCCTCCCAGTCTTCCGGCGCCGCAGCCGGGTCGGCGCCACCCCCAGTCCCGGTGGCCCGAGCGGCGCCGAGGCTCCGAGAGCTCTCCGAGAGCACCGGGGTGGCGAGCGAGGTCGCGACCGCGAAGGCCATGGCGGCCAGGATCAGGGCCAGCACCACGCAGGCGCCGAACCACGGCAGCACCTGCCGGCGCACGAACCCGCGCAGAAAACGCTCTTCGGCTTCCGTGATGTCCACGTCGACGGGCTGCGACACGCTCCCTCCCAGCCCCTCCATCGGCAATCTGCGGCGCCGCCTTAGAGCGCTCGCTGCACTCTGCGGAGGCGTCGCGCTAAAGTGCCGTCACCTCGAAAAAAATCCCCGGGAGGCCATGACGGACCGGCTCTCGACGAAGGCGATCCCGCCGCGGGAGCGGTTGATTCTGGCGCTCGACGTCCCCTCCGCCGAGGAGGGGCTCGCCCTCGTCGACCGTCTCGGCGACTCCGTCCACTTCTACAAGATCGGGCTCGAGCTCTTCATGGCGGGGGGCTACTTCGAGCTCCTGCACGCCCTGGCCGACCGCGGCAAACGGGTCTTCGCCGACCTCAAGTTCTTCGACGTCCCCGAGACGGTGGCTGCCGCCGTGCGCCGATTGCGCGAACACCCGGCCGATTTTGTCACGGTTCACGGCAACCAGCGCATCCTGGAGGCCGCGGCCGCCGCGCGCGAGGGCAGCGCGCTCAAGGTGCTCGGGGTGACGGTGCTCACCAGCCTCGACCGCGGCGACCTCGACGACCTGGGCTTTGCGGTCGCGGTCGAGGAGCTGGTGCTGTCGCGCGCGCGCCGGGCCCTCGCCGCCGGCTGTGACGGGGTGGTCTCGTCGGGCCTCGAGGCCCGCGCGCTGCGCGCCGAGCTCGGCGAGCGGCTGCTGATCGTGACGCCGGGGATCCGACCGGTGGAGAACCGCGGCGTCGACGATCAGAAGCGGGTGATGACCCCCGCCGAAGCCTTCGCCGCGGGCGCCGACTACATCGTGGTCGGACGCCCGATCCGCGGTGCCCCGGACCCGCGGCTGGCGGCCGAGGCATTCCAGAAGACGATCGGGGAGCTCTTCGGGTAGCGCGGCGGGCGGGTGACATCCCGGCGGATGCGCCTAGCGCACCGGCACGAAGCGCTCTCGCGCCATCGCCCGGAGCCGTTCGATGTCTTCTCGCCGCGACACCGAGAGCGGCCGGGTGTTCGCCGCTTCCTCGAGCAGCAGCGCGGTGTCGAGGAGCGCCTCGTTGTGGAGGGCGCCGTAGAGCGAGGCGATCACCACCTGCTCGATCTCGGCCCCGCTGAAGCCCTGGGTCGCCGTCGCGAGGGCGGGGAGGTCGAAGAGAGCGGGGTTCTGCTTGCGCAGTCGCAGGTGGATCTCGAAGATCGCCATCCGCTCGTCGTCGTCCGGGAGGTCGACGAAGAAGATCTCGTCGAAGCGCCCCTTGCGGAGCAGTTCCGGCGGGAGCACGAGGACGTCGTTAGCGGTCGCCACGACGAAGACCTCGCTCTCCTTCTCCTGCATCCAGGTGAGAAAGGTGGCGAGGATGCGCTGGCTCACCCCGCCGTCCTGATCGACGCCGACCTTCGACCCGGCGAAGGCCTTCTCGATCTCGTCGATCCAGAGCACCGCCGGCGCCATCGATTCGGCCACCTGGATCGCCCGGCGGAGGTTGCGTTCGGTCTCCCCGATGTACTTGTTGTAGAGCCGCCCGGCGTCGAGCTTGAGCAGCGGGAGCGACCACTCTCGCGCTACCCACTTGGCCGCGAGCGATTTGCCGCAGCCCTGGACGCCCACGAGGAGGAGGCCCTTGGGCGGCGTCAGGTTGAGCTCGGCGGCCTCGGGGCGGAAGCCGACCCGCGCCCGCCGCAGCCACTGCACCAGCCGTTCGAAGCCGCCGAGGTCGAAGTCGTTGTCCTCGGCGGGGTAGTACTCGAGGACGCCGTCGTCGCCGAGGGCCGCCGCCTTGGTCTCGAGGAGCTCGGGGATGTCGGCCGCGCTGAGCGACCCATCGCTCAGCATCGCCCGAGCCACCGCCTGACGCGCCTGGTTGAGCGTCATGCCCTGGAGCGCGCGGAACACGTCTTCGCGCTCTTCGGGGGCGAGCTCGACCCGCGTCGGCCGCCGCGCCGCCATCGAGTGGAGCACCGCGTCGATGACGTCGCCGAGCTCTTTCGGGCTCGGCAGCGACAGGTCGAAGTGCACGACGTCGCTGTCGAGGTCGGGGGGGAAGCTGTGCCCGGCGCCGGTCACGATCAGGGTCGCGCAGCGTTGGGCCCAAGCGGCCGTCACGTCGCGAAAGGCGCGTGCCGCGGCCGGCTCGCCCAGATGCCGGGCCAGGTCCTTCAGCACGAAGAGGGCTTCCACCTTCAAGCTCGCGAGGTGGGCGAGGAGGGCGCCCGGTTCGGCGGTGGTGCGGTGCGACTCGCCGGGGCCGGCGGGCTTGCGGACCAGCCCGCGGTTCATCGTCCATACGTAGACCGGGAGGTTCAGGTCCTCGGCCACGGCGTCGACGATGCGCTCGACGCGGTCCTCTTCGGCGGTGTCGATGGCGACCGCTGGGTGAAAGGACATCACCAGCGTCTTCAGATCGTGGACCGCGCTCGCAAACCCCATCGCGTACGCATCGGCCCTCGTCCGCCCGGGCTTGATCGAGGCTCTCGTTCGCCCGCGGTACCGGGCCGTGGCCCCGCCGCGCCGCGGCGCTTGACCTCGGGGCCGCGCCGGCCGATGGAGCGTAGACGCGGAGGCGCGCCGGGGCAGGGGGCTCCGCTGCCCGTCGCGCGCCCGCGGCTGGCGGGCCCGAAACAGGATGGGGTTCATGGACGGCGGCATTCTCGAGCCCGCCCTCGGCTGTGTCGGAGGCGTCGTGGCCTTCGGCTGGGGCTTCCGCGTCTGGCGCCGGATGCGTCTGATCGTGGACACGCCCACGGCCAAGGTGCGCTCGATGCCCCTCGGACGGGTGGAGCTGGGCGGTCGGGCGCAGGAAAAGACCGAGCTCGAGTCGCCGATTACCCGCACCCCCTGTGTCTACTACCGCTTCACCGTGGAGGAGGAGCGGCGTCACAAGAAGAACACCACCTGGGTGACGATCGACAGCGGCGACTCGGCGGCGTGGCCCTTCGAGTTGGTCGACGACACCGGGTCGGTGCTCGTGATGCCAGAGAGCGCCCGTATCGAGCTCGGCCGCGACTTCGAGGTCCGCCACGGGGGGCTCTCGGGGATGCTCTTCGGCAACGACGACGAGGACTACGACGCCGGCCCCTGGGCCCGGCGTGGCTGGCTCGGGCTCTCCACCAAAAAGCTCCGCTTTCGGGAGTGGCGGATCCACGCCGGCGACGCCCTCTACGTGCTCGGCGTCGCCCAGGAGCGCGCCGGTCTCGCCGCCGAGCGCCGCGCGCGGGTGATCGACAAGCTCCGCGTCTTGAAGAGCGACCCCGAGGCGATGGCCCACTTCGACGAAGACGGCGACGGCGAGGTGTCGGCGGCGGAGTGGGAGGCGGCGCGTCAGCTCACCGTCGAGACCGTGACGCGGGAGGCCGTGGACGACAGGATCGTCGTCGCCGCCGATCCGCAGCGCGACGCGCCCTTTCTGATTTCGGACCACGGCGAGGCGTCGCTCGTCGCGCGGCTCCGGGCGCGGGCGCTGCTCGGAATTTTTGGCGGTGCGGCGCTCGCCGTGGCGTGTCTCTGGGTTCTGCTGATCCAGGTGCGTTTGGGGGCATAGGAGGAAGTCATGGGAATCGTCGGACTCGCGGTCTTCGCGTTCATCGTCGTGGGGCTCGCGCTCTACGGGGTGGGGATCTACAACGGGCTGATCCGCCTGAAGCACAACATCGATAAGGCCTGGGCCAACATCGACGTGCTGCTCAAGCAGCGCAGCGACGAGCTGCCGAAGCTCGTCGAAACGGTGAAGGGCTACATGGGGCACGAGAAGGAGGTGCTCACCCGGGTCACCGAGGCGCGGGCGGCGCTGCTCGGCGCCAAGAGCGTGGGCGAGCAGAGCCAGGCCGACTCGGCGCTGCGCGGTGCCCTCGGGCAGCTCTTCGCGGTGGCGGAGGCCTACCCCGAGCTCAAGGCCGACAGCTCCTTCAACCAGCTCCAGGCGCGGATCTCGGAGGTGGAGGAGCAGATCGCCGACCGCCGCGAGTTCTACAACGCGAGCGTCAATTCCTTCAACATCCGGATCGAGCAGATCCCCGACGTCGTGATCGCCGGGATGATGCAGCTGACCCCACGCGAGCTCTTCGAGGCGAGCGATGAGGAGCGCGAGGACGTCCAGATCTCGTTCTCGTAGACGGCCTCGTCTACCATGGCGCTCCCCCAACCCCCAGTGGACGAGTGTGGAGGAGCGGCATGAAGGTCGACGCGTTCTTGATGGACGAGCAGCTCGCCGGGGTCCCGGCGCGCGCCCGGGAGCTCGAGGCGGCGGGCTACGACGGGCTGATCACCGCCGAGACCGGCCACGACCCCTTTCTGCCGATCGCCCTCGCGGCCGAGCACACCGAGCGGGTCGAGCTCAAGACGGCGATCGCGGTGGCCTTTGGCCGGACGCCGCTGCTGCTCGCCCACATGGGGCACGATCTGAACTCGCTCTCGAAGGGCCGCTTCATTCTCGGGCTGGGCTCGCAGATCCGCCCCCACATCACCAAACGCTTCGGAATGCCCTGGTCGAAGCCCGCCGAGCGGATGCGCGAGCTGATCCTCGCCACCCGGGCGATCTGGAACGCGTGGTACACGGGCGAGCGGTTGAACTTCCGGGGGGAGTTCTACCAGCACACGCTGATGACGCCCTTCTTCACCCCGACCGACACCGAGTACGGGGCGCCCAAGGTCTACCTGGCCGCTGTGGGGCCGAAGATGAGCGAGGTCGCCGGCGAGGTCTGCGAGGGCATCATCTGTCACGGCTTCACCACCGAGCGCTACGTGCGGGAGGTCACGCTTCCGGCGATCGAGCGCGGCCTCGCCAAGGCGGGGAAGACCCGCGCCGACTTCGTGATCGACTGCCCGGTCTTCGTGGTCACCGGCTCTGACGAGGCGTCGTACAAGAAGTCCGACCAGAAGCTCCGCCAGCAGATCGCGTTCTACGCCTCGACCCCGGCCTACAAAGGCGTCCTCGACCTCCACGGCTGGGGCGAGCTCCAGCCCGAGCTCAACCGGATGTCCAAAGAGGGGAAGTGGGTCGAGATGGGCGGCCTCATCGACGACGAAATGCTCGGCGCCTTCGCCGTCCAAGGCGAGAGCCCGGAGGACGTCGCGAAGGCGATCCACGGTCGCTACGGCACGCTCTTCGACCGCGTCTCGGGGGCATACATGCAGGAGAACGCCACCCGCGAGGCCGCGTTGCTGCGCGCGCTCCGCGCCTAGCCCGCCGGTCCCCTCAGGGGGGCGCAACCGACCCGCCAAGCCGCCGGCGGCGAGTCGGGTTTCGGGCGCCGAGCCCTCGCGCGGCCGGGCTCCGGCGCGCCGCCTCCGCCTCAAGAAGCTCTCTCGCGAAGCCGAAACCCACGGGGAACCGCGAGGGAGATTCCCCATGAAATCCGTTGTGTGGGCGGCCGTCGTCGCTCTGTCGCTGGCCGTCGCTCCGAGTGCCTCCGCGAGCTTCTGGGACGCCTTTGGCACCGTGGAGTACGAGGGCCACCGCACCTGGTTCCTGCAGATCAGCGGCGGTGCCACCCTGCAGCAGCTGAACGGCGACACCCGCTTCGGCGGCAGCGCGGACACCGATCTCGACTTCGACGACACCCTCGGCATCGACGACGACCGCACCTACTGGACGCGGATCGATTTCCAGCCCTTTCTGCGCCACCACCTGCGCTTCACGTACACGCCCTTCCGCTTCAAGGGCAAGCGCGACCTCGACCCCGGGGAGGGGCTGAGCGTGAACGGTCAGGGCTTCAGCCTCGGCACGGTGAAGAGCGACATCCAGCTCGAGACCTACGACTTCGCCTACCGCTGGGACGCGATGTACATCGGCGAGCGGGTGACCCTCTCGCCGATCCTCGGGGTGAGCCTGCTCGACGGCAGTGGCGAGATCAAACACGAGACGGGCGGCGTGGTCGACGTGGACGAGAGCGAGTCGTTCTTCGTCCCGGTGCCCCAGGTGGGTCTGCGTCTCGAGGGCTTTCCCTTCGCGCGGCTGGGCTTCTTTGGCGAGGCCAAGGGCATGACGATCGGCAAGAAGGGGACGACCTTCGACGCCGAGGGCGGGATGGAGCTCTTCCTGATGCACAACGTGAGCTTCCAGGCGCGCTACCGCTTCGCCGCCTACGAGATCGACATCGCCGACGTCCAGTTCGACGCGGATCTCTCGGGCCCCTACATCGGAATGGCGTTCCGCTTCTAGACTCTCCTCGGCGTGTGCGTTCGCGCGCCGTCCGGCGCCGCGTGCCGCGAAGTCCCCACGCGGCGCGGGTTCGGGATCCGTGCGACCCTCCGGCGCGTGGCCACGCGTCTCTCCGTCTCGATCGCGCTGACCGCGTTGCTCTGTGCGGCTCCGCCGGTGTTCGCCGAGGACGTCGCGAAGCCGGCCGGCTCGATGGTGCAGCTCCGCTACGCGCTGACGCTCCCGGCGCGTCACGACCCCGAGGTGGCGTACCCGGCAGTGCTCGCCCTGGCGCCGGGGCCACAGAACGACGAGATGGTCGACATCGCCCACCGCGCCTACTGGGACCACGCCGAGCGTCGCGGCTGGATCGTGGTGAGCCCGGTGGCGCCGCCCGGGCGGCTGTTTTTCGACGGGTCGGAGAAGCTGATCCCACCGCTGCTCGAGGATCTGCGCGAGCGTTACCGCGTCGAGGGCAACGCCTTCCACGTCGCCGGGATCAGCAACGGGGGCATCGCGGCGTTTCGCGTGGCAGAGGACACGCCCCTCCTCTTCTGCTCGCTCCTCGCCGCGCCGGGGCTCCCGGGTAGCGAGGACGACTTCGAGCGGCTGGCGCGGCTGCGCCACATCCCGGTACACATGGTGGTCGGCGAGGGCGACGCCAAGTGGCTCACCCGGATGCGCGCCACGGAAGCCAAGCTGCGCGAGCTCGAGGTGCCCGTCGAGCTCGTCGTGCTACCGGACCAGGGGCACGTCATCGCGCCCGCCTTCCCCGAGAGCGCGGTGTTCGCTCAGCTCGAGGCGCAGCGCGCCGGGTGTCGCCACGGCGAGCCGCGCCGCGCCGCCGCCGCCAAGGCCGCGAGCAACACCAGCCCCTGAGCCCAGCGACTCGGCTCGGGCACCGCGGTCGCGCAGTCGAGCCGCGGGAAGCTGCTGCCAAAGGACGCGGCGTTGCTCGTGATCGAGGTTGGGGAGCTGCGCAGATCGTCTTCCAGTTCGCCGAGGGTGCGGCCCGGGTCGCCGGCGTTGGCCTCGACGACCAGCGCCGCGCAGCCCGTGACGTGGGCCGCGGCCTGGGAGGTTCCGGCTTTGAGCGAGGTCAAGCTCCCGGGGGCGTCCGACCAGATCCACGCGCCGGGGGCTACGACGTCGGTCTTCGCGAGGCCGTCGTAGGCGTTGCTAAAGCAGACCCATTTGTCGGGCCCCGACACCGGGTCGGTACACAGGCTCCAGACAAAGGGGCTTCCGAAGTTGGCGTCCCAGCTCGCCGCCACCGAGAAGGTCTCCTGGACACAGGCCGGCGCCGGGGCGACGCCGCCGACGCCGTCGTTGCCCGAGGCGGCGACCACGAGGATTCCTTTGGCGGTCAGGTTGGTGACCGCGGTGGTCCACGCGGCAGATTTGAGGCCCCCGCCGACTCCGGGGTTGCAGGGCACCGCGAAGCCCGGGGTCAGCGAGGTGGCGAGGCTCAGGTTCACGATGTCGACGAAGGGGTTTTCGAGGGTGCTCTGGGTGTCGATCCAGTCGAGCGCCGCGAGGATGCCGTCGTCGGCGTAAAAGCGGTTCATGTCGTCGAGCACCTTGATCGCGACGATCTCGACGTCGGGGGCGGCGCCGGCCGCGGTGATCGTGCCGTTGGAAGCGATGATGCCCGCGACGTGGGTGCCGTGACCGTTGTCGTCGTCGGCCGCCCCGGCGCCGATCTGGGTGGTCATGTTGTTCGGACAGCACCCGTTCAACAGATTGTCCTCGCACCAGCAGCGCTCTTCGACCACCACGTTCGCCAGATCCGGGTGGTCCGTGTCGACCCCACTGTCGAGGACGGCGATCCGCACCCCTTGTCCGGAGACGCCCAGGTTCTTGGCGGCCCCGATCTCGGCGAGGGGGATGGATTCGTTGAGCGCGCCGCCGCCGCCCAGCGAGGGCTCGATCCAGCGCACGTTCGGGTCGCGGGTGAGACGCTCGAGCCCGGCGAGGTCGACGCTCCCCGAGATCGCCGGGAGGCTCGTGAAGCGCCGCCGCAGCTGGAACTCCCGGCGGGAGAGCCCGGCCAGGATCGCGTCGGCGCGGCTCGCCAAGACGGCGCGGTGGGGGGCGGTGTCGCGGGCTGCGCGGGTCGCGGCCGGCGGATCGTGGAAGGAGACGGTCACCCGCAGCCGGGTGTCGGTCTGGATCGCGTCGAGGGCCGCCTCGCTCACCACCCCGGTGGCGAGCAGCGCGTCCCGCTGTGCGGAGGGGATCGGGTCGGCCACGGCCGCGCCCGCCCAGAGACCCCACAGCAGCGTCAGCCAGACCGCCCTTCGCATCCTCGTCTCTCCTCCTCGCGCGCGTCGTGTCGTCCCGCCGCAGCATTGCAACGTCCCCATCGTCCGGCCGGTCGCTTCGCTGGATCGATGCGGGGCACATCCTCTATGCTCCGGGTCGCCCGGGGACGGCTGCAAACGCCGTGCGCGTCGTTTGCGCGCCCGCCGCGTGCGCGTCGCGCGCACGACGCGGGTCCCGGCTTTCATCCATCCCGTTTTGTCTCGGAGGACCCATGCACGTCGGAATGTCGCCGCTCTTTCAGAACCCGGAGAACGCGCTCTCCGACGCCGAGGTGTACCGCCAGGAGGTGCGTCTCGCCGAGATGGCGGAGCCCCTGGGCTTCGACTCGGTGTGGGGGATCGAGCACCACTTTACCGACTACACGATGTGTCCCGACGTCCTCCAGTTCCTGACCTACATGGCGGGGCATAGCAAAAAGATCCTGCTCGGCAGCGCGGTCGTCGTGCTGCCCTGGCACGACCCGGTGCGGGTCGCCGAGCAGGTGTCGTTGATCGATCACCTCTCGAACGGCCGGCTGATCCTCGGGCTGGGACGCGGGTTGGGTCGGGTCGAGTACGACGGGTTCCGCATCGACATGGACGAGGGTCGCGGCCGCTTCGTCGAGCACGCCGAGCTGGTGCTCGAGGCTCTCGAGAAGGGCTACATGGAGGGAGGCGACGCCACCCAGCAGCCGCGCCGAGACATCCGCCCCTTCCCGTTGCGCAGCTTCCGCGGGCGCACCTTCGCGGCCGCGGTGTCTCCCGAGTCGATGCCGATCATGGCGAAGCTCGGGATCGGTCTGCTCGTGATCCCGCAAAAGCCCTGGAACGTGGTCCGCGAAGACTTCGAGATCTACGGCAAGGTGTTCCGGGAGGTCAATAAGACCGACGCGCCGAAACCGATCGTCGGGGGCTTCTACTTCGTCGACGAGAGCGCCGACCGGGCCGAAGAGATGGCCTACAAGTGGATCGGCAAGTACTACCACACGGCGATGAAGCACTACGAGATGACCGCCGAGCACTTCGGTAAGTCGAAGGGTTACGAGTTCTACAAGAACGTCGGGAAGTACATCGGGCGCCACGGCACCCAGGGCGCCGCCGACGACTTCGTGAAGCTGATGCCCTGGGGTACGCCCCAGCAGGTGCTCGAGAAGATCGAAGCGATCCGCGAGGTCGTCGACATGCGGGCCGTATTCGGGAACTTCAGCTACGCCGGGATGCCCTACGAGGAGGCCGAACGCAGCATGCGCTGCTTCGCCGAGCACGTGATCCCGGAGCTCCGGAGCTGGGACGCCGAGCCCCTCGAGGTGGCGCCGCTGCGCGAGATGCCCGCGCACGCCGCGGCCTGAGCCGCGCGCACCCGCTCGTGAGATCGCGGCGCCGCGGGCGTCTGCGGGGCGCCGTGTGCGCCGCCGTCTTGTTGTGCGTCCCCGGGTGCGGCGACGCGCCCGAGGGTTTCGTCGGCGAGCTCCTGCGCGCGGAGCGCGGCGGCCGGGATACCCCGCTGCTGAGCCGGGCCGAGCCCGGGGCCGATCTCGAACGCGCCTACGCCGTCCAGCGGGAGTTCGTGACGCTGCGCTTTGGCGGCGGGGTGATCGGGGGCTACAAGGCGGGGCTCACGACGGCCGGGGCCCGCGCACGCTTCGGCGCGAGCGAGCCCGTGGCCGGGGTCTTGCCCCGGACGGGACGTCTCGAGGGCGCGCGGCGGATCGACGCCTCGGCGTTTCGGCGTCTCATCGTGGAGCTCGAGTTCGCCTTCGAGATGGGCGACAACGTGAACCGCGCGCTGGCCGACACCGACGCCGTCCGCGCCGTGGTGAGCGCGCTGCGCCCGGCGGTCGAGCTCCCCGACGTGGGGTTCCCGAGCCTCGAGGGTCTCCAGATGGTCGACCTGGTCGCCGCCAACGTCGCCGCCTCCCATCTCCTGGTGGGCGAGCCGGTCGCGCCGGGGAGCGTCGATCTCCGCTCGATCCACGCCACCCTCTCGCGCGACGGCGAGACCGCGATCGACTACCGCGGTACCGAGAGCGAGCTCGAGCCCTGGGAGGCGATCCGCTGGCTGGTGAACGAGCGGCTCCGCCGGGGCTGGCCCGTGCGCCGCGGGCAGATCCTGATCGCCGGCTCGCTGGGGGAGCCCGCCCCGGGTGTGGCGGGCGCCTACCGCGCGGATTTCGGCCCCCTCGGCACCCTCGACTTCGACATCACCGACTGAGGCCAGGGCTTACGACGAGGCCGGGGGCGGCCGACAAGAGGGGGATGGCGCGGCGCCCCGCTCTCCTCCTGCTCGTCTTCGCGCTGCTCGCGACTCCCCGTCCGGCCGTCTCCGAGCCCCCGGCGTGGGCGGCGGGGCCGATGCGTGTCGGCATCGGCGATCGGCTGACGGTGCTGTCCGGCGGCGAGTGGGTCTCCCTCGCCGCTCGAGCGGAGCGCGCTGGGGTCCGCCCCGACTATCTCCAGATCTGGCTCACCCGCGGCTGGCGGGCGACCTGGGTGCCGCGGGAGGGGCTCCACGACCTCGCCGAGCGCGGCATTACCCCGGTGTTCGTCCACTACTTCTTCGGCGATGAAATCAGCCGGGAGCGCATCGTCGAGGAGCGCGAGGCGTGGCACGCGAGCTTGCGCCGAATGGCGCGGATCGCCCGGACCGCCGGCGAGGCCCTCGTGGTGCTGGAGCCCGAGTTCAACATCAACCCGCCCCCCGGTGAGACCGCGACCGTCGACTGGCCGGGCTTTGCCGACGAGGTGCGCGCTGCGCTCCGGGTGATCCGCGCCGAGGCTCCGCGTCTCAAGGTCGGGATCTGCGCCGGTGATTTCTACCCGGATCTGAACCTCCAGGTGCTCGACGCCGTCGCGGGCGAGCTCGATTTTCTGGCGTTTCAGGAGATGCGCGGCGCGACCGATCCGGTGGTCGACCGCTCCGGCTACCTCCGGGTCGGCCGGGAGGCCGTGCGCTACGCGCGCTACCTCCGCGGCCGCTTCGGCAAGCCGATCCTCCTGGGCTACGTGGCCGTCTCGAGCTACGGCCCCGACTGGGAGACGCGACAACAGGAGGCGATCCTCGACCTGGTCGACGCCCAGGCGGCGCTGCTCGAGCAGGGCGTCTTCGGGATCGTCTACTTCCAGCTCCAGGACGACCCGGAGCACCGGGGCTACTTCGGGCCCGCCGAGCGCGAGTTCGGGTTGATCGACGCCCGCGGCCGCGCCAAGCCGGCGTTCAGGGCCTTTCTGCGTCTGCTGGAGCGGCCGGCTGCGTCGCCGGCAACAGCGAATCCGCGTCACAGCCCCACGCCGCCCACACCTCGCTGACCGTCCGCACCTCGATCCCGGTCTCGCCGATCAGCGCGACGCCCCGCTCGAATTCGGCGGCGCCGTACTCGAGGGCGTGTTGTGCCTCGCCCTCGACCAGGCGGTGGAACATCAACACCGCCCAGTGTCGGTTGGCGATCGCGTTCTCGGCGATCGCGCGGAGGTCGTCGGCGGTCGTCGTTCCGCCGCGCACGTTCACGGCGCGGATCCGGTAGCGGTCCGCGGGCGGCAGGGTCTCCGGCCCGGCGCTGGCGAGCCGGGCGGTCCGGAAGACCCGACGCGTCGCGGGGACGACGCGCTTGGGGTCGTGGCGGCCCAGGGGATAGGCGAGGTGCTCGGCGCCGGCGGCGAATCCGTGCCCGAGGAGGTAGTCGCGCACCCGCGTGAGGGTGGGCTCGAGGGTCTCGTCGTCGAATTCGGGGAGTGGTGTGGCGTGGTGGGCGGCGACGTCCCAGCCGAGCTGCCGCAGTGCCCGGAGCTCGTCGAGGCCGAGATAGCTCGTCTTCCCGATCTGCTCCGGCATGACGTACGCGGTGCCCGCAAAGCCGTGACGCGCCATCGCGCGTCCGGCGACGCTGAGGTGCTCGGCGTAGCCGTCGTCGAAGGTGAAGCTCAGCACCCCGCCCGCGGGCTCGGGGACGGCGGCGAGATCGGCCCAGTCGACCACCAGAGGTCCGCTTCCGTCGTCCCGCATCGCCCACGCGACCCAGCGGATCTTCGAGCGGTCGGGATTGCCCACCCGCTTGGCGCTCCCAAAGCTGAGCGTCAGCGGAAGCCACTCGCCGGGCTGGATCGGATCAAAGAGCGGGTCCGTGAAGAGCGGGATTTCGAAGACGAAGAAGTCGTCCCACGCACCGTCGGATCCGAGGCGGATCTCCATCCCGCCGAGTCGGCCCGGCCCCGAGAGGCGGAGCTGCATCGCGAGAAAGCGCCCGCGGAGATCGACCGGCCGCGCGGCCGACCGGGCGCTGCGCGCGATCCCGAGGCTCCCCGACCCGTCGGTGCGGGCGCGGATCCAGGTGCGCCCGTCGCGGGCGACCGTGCCAAAGCGGGTCGAGCCGGGCTCGGCGCCCAACCCGCCGGGAAAGCCCAACGGGGCAAGCGTCTCGGTCGTCGGGCAGGCCCTCGCCCAGACGCGGGCGGGCGCCGCCCCGACGAGCGCGAGCAGGGCCGCGCAGAGCAGCACTCTCTTCATGGTGACGTTTTCGCCTCCTGGAGGTCGAGGTAGTAGGAACGGCTCTCGTCGGCGCCGAACGGGCCGCTCGTGAGGGTCATCTCGCGCCCCGATTCTGCGAGGGCGTACACCGGCGGCGTCAGCCCACCCGGTCGCAGGCTCACCGCGGTGCGTTCGACGGTGACCGCGTCGACGCGGCGGTTCAGATGGACGCGGATCTCGAGCGGCGCACTCGGCTCCGGGCCGCGGTTCGTTACCGAGAGCAGGAACCGTGTGCGCGACCGCCGCGTCACCCGCACCTCGAGCCCCTCTGCGTCGCGGCCCGGTGACACGAGCTCTGCAAAGGGTTCCTCGAGCAGCCACGCCGCGCTGGCTCGCACCATCCGCGTCATCGTGGTCTGGGCATCGACCCGGTCGAGGGCGACGTCGGGGCGCACCGCCCACCACACCATCCGCCCCGCGCCGATCTGCCGGCGCCAGACAGCGCCCTGCGAGGCGGAGGCGGGGGAGGCCTCGGGGGCCGCCGGTGCCCACACGACCTCGGCCCGCGTGGCGGCGCCGGGCAGGGCGTAGACGTTGTGGGCGCGGCGCAGGGGGAGCCTGGCGTCCGCCGCGAAACCGGCGGCGAGGGGGCCGGGGCGGGCGGGAAGGAGCGTCCAGCGGTAGTCGCGCGCGGCGCGCAGCGGCTCGCCCACCACCGCCGAGAGCGCGACCGCGTGCTCGGCGTTGCCCGAGTCGCCACATCCGAAGAGCGCGAGACGCCCCCCCTTCTCGACGAAGCCGCGCAACCACTCGGCCTCCACGGCGCCCAGCGCTACCCCGTCGACGACCAGGAGGTCGAAGGAATCCCGGCTCGCGGCGAGGGCGGTGTGACGGGTGAGGAGGTCGAGCGCAAAGCGTCCGTCGAAGCGCGCGTTCCAACGCTCTGCCGAGTGCGCGCGCCCCGCGTCGTCCCCCGCGCTCCAGAGCGCGACGCGCCACTCCCGGGTGGGTTCGGCGACGAGCCCGAAGGAGAAGGGCCCGATGGTGCTGCGCCACATCCCGATCGCCAACAGGGCGCCGAGACCCAGCAGCAGCACCCCCGTCGCCGCGACCCGGGGCCCGTAGAGCGGCGTCGCGGCCATCTACTCGCGGCCGCCCCGCGCGCGCTCGGCGAGCTCTTCCGGCCAGTAGCGCCGGAAGAAGACCGGGCGCTCCGGTGCGCGTTTGCGCCCCTTGCGGTCGCGCATCTTGAAGGCGAGATAGGAGAGCGCCGCCAACGCGATCGTCACGATCGTGGCGATTACGATCACCGACGACAGGATCGGAATCAGGTCCACCTAGATTCTCCCCAAGCGGTTGAGCTTGCCCCACTCCATCCGCACCCCGAAGAGTTCTTCGAAGCTCGCGAGGAGCTTGGCGACGTCGATCATCAGCGAGAAGAAGGCCCGGTAGGCTATGGCGTAGGGCACTAGCCCGAGGTCTTCTTCTTCCACCGCGATGCAGTAGAGCGCGGCGGCGAGGTCGAGCACGGTGAGCTGGCCGAACCACAGCACCAGCGGGAGCGCGGTGCCGAAACGCACTGCGATGTAGACGAAGAGCAGGTTGCCGAACACGTTCATGATCGGCCACGCGATGCCCTCGAAGATCATGTACCAGAGCGTCATCGTGAGCCGCGGGGTCTTCCACACCAGGAAGAAGGCGCGGCGGTGTTTGCGGATCGCCTGCAGGATTCCCCGCGTCCAGCGGTAGCGTTGCTTCAGCAGGTCGAGGGCCGCCTCGGGGGCTTCGGTGTAGGCGATCGCGCCCGGCTCGTAGCAGACCTTCCAGCCCAGCGAGAGCAACTTCAGGGTGAGGTCGCAGTCCTCGGCAAAGGTGTCGTGGTCGTAGCCGCCGAGGTCCTCGAGCGCGCTCTTGCGGAAGACGCCGATCGGGCCCGGGATGATGTTGACGGTGCGGAAGAAGCCCTGGGCTTTGCGCACCATGTTGAGGCCCTCGATGTACTCGAGCGCCTGGAGCCGGCTCCAGAGATTGCTGCGGTTGATGACCTTGACGTTGCCGGCCACCGCCGCGACCTCGTCGTCGGCCAGGTGGCGGATCGCCTTGCGCAGCGTCTCGGGGTGGAGGGTCGAGTCGCCGTCCATACAGAGGACGAAGTCGCCGCGGGCCTCGCGGATGCCGGTGTTGAGCGCGTTGGCCTTGCCCGCGTTCTGCTTGCGGATCACCCGCACCGAGGCGCGTCCGTGCTCTCCCTCGAAGGCGCGGGCCTTGATCGAGGTGTCGTCGGAGGAGCCGTCGTCGATCACCAGGATTTCGTAGCGGGGGTAGTCGAGCTGGAGCAGCGAGCGGATCGAGCCCTGGATCACCGGGCCTTCGTTGTAGGCCGGCACCAGCACCGAGATCATCGGAGTGAAGTGGGTCTCGGTCTCCTCGAGGAGCTGCTCCTCCAGGTGGGCGAGGTAGGAGAACCAGAGTAGGGCGAAGTAGCGGGCGATCAGCAGCAGCAGGAACGCGAGCAGCGCCAGCACCGAGGCCTGGACGAAGGTGCCGGTGAGATCGAAACGCGCGCGCAGCATCAGGTCGTAGAAGCTGTAGGAGAGCCCCAGCAGCAGCGAGGTCGTGATGACGAAGATCCCGGCGTATGCCAGCGTCGAGCGGCCCCGCACTCAGAAGCTCCGGCTGATCGAAGCGGTGAAGAAGTGCGAGCGGTAGACGCTGTCGCGGCGGCTCTGGCTGAAGGTGCCACCCACCTCGAGGGCCCAGCGACGCCACTCCCACCACAGGTACGACCCGCTGCGGAACTGGAAGCCGTCGCTGGTGCGCCCCGCTTCCCGCGAGATGCCGTAGCCGGCGGCCGCTTCGATGCGGGCGCGGGTGTGGAACCAGAGCGGCTGCACGTAGGTCACGCCGAGCTCGTTGTCGACGTCGAGGTCGGGGTTGTAGTAGAACGCGGAATCGTCGCTGTAGCGCAGCGTCGAGGTGGCCAGATGAATCCGCAGGTCGCGGTCTTCGAGGGGTTTGTAGTCGAGGGAGAGGTCGCCCCGCAGTCGGCTGTTCGAGTCGCTGAGCCACCCGCCGGAGACCCGCCCCCACACCTCGAAACCGGCGGGGAACCCGCGCCACAGCGACAACCCGAGATCGTTGCGTCGCACGCCCTCCACCGCGGCGTCGAAGGAGTCGAGGGCGCGCCCGGCGCCGCCGTGCTCGTAGCCGAGGGTGAGGCTCGTGCGGTCGCTCGGGGTGAAGCGGAGCTCGGCGTTCGCCATTACCTGGTCGGGCGCGTCGGCCCAGGCCTCGTGGCCGAGCTTGGCGACCGCGAGCCAGCGTGGGCCGAAGTGGCGCTCGACGCCGAAGCGGTAGGCGGCGCCGTCGAGGCCGCGTTGGTCGCGGCCCCCGCCGGCGAGGTCGACCTCGCCCTCGGTGCGCCAGTAGGAGACCTCGCCGGTGACGCGGGTGCGGAGATCGAGGTAGGTGGTGCCCTCGGCGTCGACGCTCTGGAAGAGGAAGTCGTCGTTGTCGCTGCGCCGGATGATCCGGCTCCGAACCTGGGGGCGATAGAGCGCGTGGAGCCCGTCCCACTCCGAGCGGGCTTCGCCGTCGTCTTCGAGCTCGAGGGCGCGGGCGTAGGCGCGGTCGGCTTCGTGGGCGCGGCCCGACCAGAGAAAGACGCGGGCGAGGCCCCGGGCGGCCCGGCCGTTGCGCGGGTCGTCGGCCAGGACGGCGTCGAAGGCCGCCTCGGCTTCGCGGTAACGCCCCGCCCAGGAGAGCGTCTCGGCGCGTTCGACCTGCACCGAGGGCTCGGCGGCCCCGCCGACGAGGACGTCGTACTCGGCGATCGAGGCGTCGAGCTGGCCCTTCCACGCGAGCACCCGCGCCAACCGCAGCCGCACCGGCGCGTCCCCGGGCGTGTCGGCCAGGTACCCGCGGTAGAGCGCGATGGCGTCGTCGTAGGTCGCGCGGTCGCCCAGCAGGGTGTCGGCGCGCGCGACGCGCGGATCCCGGGCTTCGACGGGATCGAGGAGCGGGGTCTCGCCATCGCCGATTGCGGGGAGGGGCGTCTCGACCTCACCGGTCGCGGTGGGCAAGGCGGTCTCGGTCTCGCCGGGCGAAGCGGGGGCCGCGGGAAGTGACCTCTCGCCCGCGGCATCCTCGGCGGGGCGCGCGGCGCCGATCTCTCCGGGGCGCAGCGCCGGCAGCAGGGTCTCGACCTCCGCGGGCTCGGCGCTGGCCAGCGAAGACACGAGCAGCACGACGCCGGCGAGAGCTACTGCGCGCGCAGGGACAGCCACGGCACCATCTCCTTGAAGAAATCCGACCAGGTGCTGACGTCGAGCTCCGGGTGCACCTCGAAGAGTTGCCCCTGGAGGCGGTCGAGGGCGACGCCGCGTTTTTCGAGGGCGTTGCACAATCGGCCGAGCCCGGCCGAGGCGCCCTCGACCGGGGCGCCCACGAGCAGAAACACCGCGCGGTTCTCCGAGACCGCGTGGATGCTGTCCTCCATCCGGAGCTCTTCGTCGGCCACGCTCATCACGTGGTCGAGCTCCTCGGAGCCCGGGACCTCGAGGGTGAGAAGACACGAGGCGATGTCGAAGCGGCGCGCCATCACCGCGGCGCGCTCGAGCCGGCGGCGGAAGGGCGCCTCCTCGAGGACCACCGAATCGTTGTCGTCCTCGCGCAGCATCGCGAATTCCTGGAGGTCCGGGGGCGGAGACTCGGTGCGGATCAGCGTGTCGACTCGGCGCACCAGGTCGAAGCGCTCGGGCGGTTTGCCGATCACGTCGGAGGCGCCGAGCAAGAAGGGGCGCACCCGGTCGAGGGGTCGGCGGATCCGTCCCGAGATCACGATCACCGGGGTCCACTGGGACGAGCCGCTCAGCGCGCGCAGCACCTCGAAGCCCGAGACCTTGGGCATCTCGAGGTCGAGCAGGATGAGGTCGGGGCGCTGGGCCATGTAGGCGGCGAGGCCCTCGCTTCCGTCGCGGGCGGTGCTGATCCGGTAGCGGTCCTTGAGCCAGTCGCTGTACATCTCGCGGGCGAGGGCGTCGTCGTCGACGATCAGGATGCTCCGCTCGCGACCGTCGTCCGCCGCCACGGGGTCCGCCGCCGGCGCGCGGGTCTCGACCTCACCAGTCGCCGACTCGACGGGGTGTTGGGGCGGTGCCGCCGGTGCGGGCGGCACTTCGCGCGCGGGTTCGGTCGGAAGCGGGCGCACGTAGGCGGCGTCGCCGACGCCCTCGGACTCCGATGCCTGTTCGATCCGCGCGCCGAGGTGCGACAGACGAAAAGGAATCGGCGCTTCCGGCATGTTGCCGACGCGCAGACGTTCCACCTGGAGCACGCAGTGCGGTCCGTACTTGCGCTGTGCGCGGACATACGCCCCGCAGGCGCTCAGCAGGATGCGACGCAGCCCGTTGCTGTGCTCGAGCATGTCGGTCTCGACGCCGACGACGAGGTGGGCGTTCTCCCAGTCCTGGTGCACGGTGCGCACGACGCTGCGGAGCTGGGGCTCGTCGAGGATCTCCGAGGTGAGGGTGCTGAGCGGGTTGATCGCCAGAAAGGTCGCCCGCGGTGCGGTCTCGCGGATCGCCTCGACCAGCGCGCCCGGCCCGTGCGCGCGGAGCTGGCTCGCCGCGGCGGGGTCCATCTCGAGCAGTACGAGACGCTGGTCGCGCAGCGGTGACTCGAGGTCGATCTGCATCGCCGAGGCCTGGTGCAAGAGCAGGGTCGGCGGATCGGCGGAAAGGAACACGACCTGCTCGCCGCGGGCGAGTGCGCCGCCGACGAGCTGGAGAAAGAGCGCATTGCGCCCCGCCCCCTGGTCGGCTTCCACCACCAAGGGCAACCCCGCGGTCACACCCCCGACCGCCGCATCGATTAGAGCGACACCAATTTCCACAGGTCCTCGTTCCCACAGTGCTTTTCGGTCGATCCCCGCCGCGTCTTGCGCTCGCAATCGCGACCGCGAACTCCGGGGATTCCGGTCGGAAAGCGCGGATGTCGGACCAGAGATTGGAGGCGCTCGGTCCGTTTCAAGGAGGCAAAATCCCCACGATTGGCTCTCGACGAAGGCTGGCCCTCAGCCGTCTAGGGGGATCCACCGATAGGCAGAGGGGAAGACCTGGAGGTTTCGTGAAGCCCAGCGCCGAGCTTCGAGGGGAGCTACTGCGGAGCTGCGCCGCCCATCTCGAGGGGGAGCGCGCGGCTCTGCCGCTCCTGGCGGGTGTCCTCGCCCTGGCGGCCGCCCCGAGTACGGGTGTCGGGCCCGCGACCCTGTGGTTCGTCGCCGTCCTGCTTCTGGGCGCCGGGCTCCACGGCGTCGGCAGCCGGATCGCGGGCCGGTCGGATCGGGCGCACTCGGCGCGGCGTATCGCCGGGTTCACCGCGCTCCGCGCGACCCAGTCGGCGCTGTGGGGGAGCCTGGCGCTACTGGCGTCCGCCGGGAGCCCGCCCTCGCTCCAGGCGGCGTGGCTCTTCCTGGTGGGGGCGCTGCTCGTCGTCTTCAGCGTCGCCGCCGCACCGCTTCCGCGGCTGGCCCTCGCCCAGGCCGCGCCGCTCTTCGCGATCGCGCTCTATCTGGCCACCCGGCAGACGCTGCTCCCGCTGCTTCCCTATGTGGCCGGTTTTGCCCCGGCTCTCGCGATGCTCGTCGACCCCCTGCGCCGGGCGGCGATCCGCGACGCCGAGTCGCGTCTCGCGCTGGTGCGCGCCCGCGCCGAGGCCGAGGCCGCCAACCGCGAGCTCGCGGTGCTCGCCGCGACCGACGAGCTCACCCGCGTGCCCAACCGCCGCGCCTTTCTCGGTCGCGCGGCGCAGGAGCTGGCCCGCGCCCGTCGCCACGGGCAAGCCCTCAGCCTGATGATGGTCGACGTCGACCACTTCAAGGGGATCAACGACCGCCACGGTCACAACGCCGGCGACGAGATCCTCCGCGTGGTGGCCGACCTCCTCTCGGACGCGCTGCGGGAGACCGACCTCCTCGCGCGCTTTGGCGGCGACGAGTTTGCGCTGCTCCTCCCTGAGACGCCGAGCGCCGGCGCTGAGGTCCTCGCCGAGCGTCTGCGCGAGGCCCTCGAGAAGGCGCAGATCCACGCCGCCGGCGAGTCGGTCGCGGTGACGCTCAGCTGTGGGATCACGAGCTACCGCGACGGCGACTCCGACATCGAGACCCTCGTCGAGCGTGCCGACCGCGCGCTCTACCGCGCCAAACGCGGCGGTCGCAACCGCATCGAGGTCCACCCCGAGGGCGGCGCGGACACCGGGGGCTAGAGCTTCTTCATCACCTCGTGGAAGTCGCGCATGGTCTCGCGGAGGTGCTGGATCGGCGGCAGCAGGCTGATCTCGCGGAGCCCGCCGCTCTCGGCCTTGCGCACCTGATCCACCAGCTCGTCGACGGTGCCCACCATGTGGGAGCCCTGGATCATCTCCGGCGTGACGAATCGCCGCTCCTCCGGCGGGTAGTAGGTGCAGTGTCCGTCGTGGATCTGGCGGAAGCGTTTGTCGGGGGGGAGCTCCATCTTGCTCACGTGGTCGCAGTACTCTTCCCAGACGCCGTGCATGAACTCGGGGATCATCTCTTCGTTCTTCGTGTACTCGACGATCTCGTACACGAAGTGGATCATCGCTACGACCCAGGCACCGGTGGCCTCGATGACCCGGTCGTCGGTGAGCTTCTCGCCCGGGCGCAGGACGATCGCGTTGGTGATCGACGACGTGTAGTAGTCCTCGCCCAGCGTGCGGCCCGCGGCCTCGGCGCCCTGACGCGCCATCCCGAGGTTGAAGGCCAGCATCTCCGGGTTCTCGCCCATCGC